>ERZ778017.3408-NODE-3408-length-11315-cov-11.918384_pt1 | contig 11315 bp, 8 predicted proteins | sample MGYA00375747_ERZ778017 | MGnify/ENA primary metagenome ERZ778017 (study PRJEB29350, sample SAMN05509838) | bioreactor metagenome | biome: bioreactor; material: wastewater | place: South Africa: University of Cape Town | collected 2014-03-17 ... | reverse complement strand
CCCGTCGTGGCGCATCCCGTCACGGATCCGTGCCACTCCCGACGCACTCCCGTGACGCCCCCGCGCGCGACCCTCCACACCTTCCGCACACCCGCCCCTCTCGCCACGGCCACAGCCTGCCCGGGCCGTGGCGAGAGGGGCGCGTCCCCTTCCCGGGCGACAGCTTGCGGGGCCTGGACCTTCCCGGGCGACAGCCTGCGAGTCCCCATCCCTTCCCGCCGCCGCCTCCTCGGCCCCGCGGCTCGAGGCCACCCCCGACGGGCCTCACCGCGCCGGGGTGTAGCGGCGGAGGCTCGGGGCGGTGAGGGCGCTGACCAGGAGGCGGCTCGGGGTGGGCATTGCTTCGCGCCACTCCTCGTCGGGGGTGATCTCGACCTCGCCCTGGCGGAAGCGGTTGGGGTTGCCGGCGGCGGTGTGGTCGGTGCCGAGGTGGACGGTGTGGTCGCGTATCGGGTTGGGCCGGCCGGGCTCGCCGAGGAAGGCGAGGATGTCGTCGATCGCGGCGGCGGGGTCGGCGGTGAAGTTGGCGTAGTGGAGGGTGGCGTAGCGGGCGCCGGTGGGGCGGTGGAGGCGGGTGAGGGCGTTGATGGTCGACCACTCGGCGCTGGTGCGGAGGAGGCTGTAGCGGTTCATGTCGGCGTCGTTGCCAGGGTTGAACTTGCGCCGCTGCCAGGACCAGGCGACCGCGCGGCTGTCGCGGACGAGGTGGAGGACGCGGAGGTCGAGGGCGTCGTCGAGGCCGCGCAGGGCGAAGCCGTGGGAGACGTCCTTGGAGGAGTCGATCAGGACGGCGGCGCCCGACTCGGCGGCGATCGCGGCGTAGAGGCGGCGCAGGATGCGGCGGTAGCGGTCGACGTCGCGGCGCTGTCGGGGGGTTCCGAGCCGACGGGCGAGGAGCGGCCCGAGCCACCACCGGTCGACGCGCTCCTGCAGCGCCACGACGTCCTCCAGTTCGGTGCCGTCGAGCTGCCCGAACGCGCGCCGCGTCACCGCCTGCCAGAAGTCGCATTCCAGGAACGGCTCGCCGCAGCCGCAGCGGCGGTTCTCGACGAAGCCCTCCTGGAAGACGTGGCGAAGCTCGCCGATCGAGAGGAACCCTGGCACCTGGCCGAGGACCCGGTCGAGCGGGGTGCTGCCGCTGCGCCCGTAGCCGCCGATGAAGAGGACCTTGAGGGGCGGGCGCGCCGCGTTCGGGCGCCGGCGCCCGGCGTCCGAGTCCTGGCGCCCGCCGTTCTGCGGCTCGCGCCCGTCGTTCAGCACGAGAGCGCCCCCTTCGGTTCGAGGGTGGCCCGTCCCAACGCCAGGAGCGCGGCGCCGTAGTAGGTCGGTTCGGCCTCGACGTCGGCTTCGGCGCGCGCCAGCCATTCGTCGCTTGCCGTGCCTTCGCCCGCCGCCGCGCTCGCCGCCGCCGCGGCGACCAGCAGGGGCGCGCCCGGCGAGCCGCCGCGCGGTTCGCCTTCCAGCGAGTAGGTCGCGGCGGGCGCGCCGTCGATCTTGCGCTCGAAGAAGCCGGCGGCGCGCGCGGCGAAAGGGGTGTCGCGGCCGTTGCAGCTTGCCGCCTGCCAGAGCGGCACCCGCACCGCGTCGTAGCCGAAGACCGGGGCGCCGCCTTCGCCGGGCGGTCCGGTCGGCTTCGCCGTCCCGTCGGATTCGACCACGGCCCAGTCGGGAGCGAGGCCGGTCGTCCGTTCGGTCAGCTGGGCGACGACTTCGCGGCTCGTCTCGCCGAGCTGCTGCCAGCGCGGGTCGCCGCTCGCCCGGCCGAGGGCGCCGAAGGCGGCGGGGACGTAGTAGCTCGGGTCGACGACGGCGGGGAAGTGGTTGGCCCAGCCGCCCGCGACCAGCAGCGAGCGGCCGTCGAGGGAGACCGTCTCGTGTTCGAGGATCGCGTTGGCGAGCTCCAGCCCTTCGCGCCGGTATTCGCCGCGGCCGAAGCGTTCGGCGGCGAGCAGGAGCGCCCAGGCGGCATCGAGGTCGGCGTCGGCGGCCGACTCGGTCGACACGACCTCCCCGTCTTCCCAGTGCCAGGCGAGCAGGCCGTTCGGCTGGCGCAGGTTGTCGCGCGTCCACTTCCAGACGTTCGCGAAGGTCCCCGGTTCGTGGGCGACGACCGCGAGCAGCATCGCGTAGGCCTGGCCCTCGCTGACCGTGTCCCCGCCCTGGTCCGTCCGGCTGACCCGCCCGTCGGCTTCGACGTAGCCGTCGACGAAGGCGCTCGCGGCGGCGCTCGCGGTCGCCTCCTGGCCCGGCGCGGGACGGTCGCTGTGCACGAGGACGGCGAAGGCGACGACCGCGGCCGCGAGGACCAGCAGGGCGGCGGCCAGCAGCACGTCCCGCCACCTGATCGTGAGCTCACCGTGTCGCGGGCGGCGCATCGCGGCCCTCATCGCGATCCCCCGCGCCCGTGGGCGGCTGCGGGCGCGGGCGCGTTGATGGGCTCGCGCGCCGCGTCGCGCTTCGGCTCCTCTTCCTGGCCGCCGTCCCGCATCAGCGCCCAGCGGGCGCCGCTGGCCAGCACCGTCACGTGCAGCAGCGCAAAGGCGACGTTGTTCAGCGTGCTCGGCGAGCGGTGGTTGATCAGGCCCCAGGCGGAGCCGACGACGAGGGCGGCGATCGCGAGCAGGGTCGGCGCCGCGGCGAGCGGCTGGCGCGCGCCCGCGCCCTGCTTTGGGGTGACGACGAAGCGGCCCGCGCGCCGGGTCAACGCCGCCAGCGAGGCGAGGATCTGCACCCAGAACGTCGCCGCCGCGAGGGCGAAGCCGGCGAAGGTGTAGGTGCCGCGCCCGGCGACGACGACCATCGCCAGCGCCGTGCAGAAGTAGGGCGCGAAGTGGAGGACGAACTGGTCGGCGGAGGCGGCGGCGATCGGCTGGGCGCCGGTGAAGATGCGGATCAGCGGGAACGACATGTAGGCGAGGAGCGCCCAGCCGGAGAGGAAGTAGGCCGAGGAGAGCAGGTAGTGGACACGCATGCGCAGCGGCAGCCGGGCGCGCAGGACGCGGCCGATCGCGCCGAGGCAGCCGCGCGCCCAGCGGCGCTGCTGGCCGACGTAGGCGGCCATGTCCTCGGGGCCGAGGCCGACCGCGAGCACCTCGGGGAGGTAGCGCGTCTCCCAGCCGCGCTCGTGCATCTTCACCGAGAGGACGAAGTCCTCGGTGATCGAGTCGGTCGGGAAGCCGCCAACCGACTCCAGCGCGGTGCGGCGGAAGAGCACGTTGGTGCCGCAGCAGAACATCGCCCCGTCGGCGTCCTTGCCGCGCGAGATCGCGCCGAAGAAGAGCGCCTGCTGCGCCCAGGCCGCCGCCGCGATCCCACCGCGGCGCGAGTTCGCGTAGTACTGCGGGGTCTGCACCAGGGCGACGCCCTCGTCGACCATCGGCTCCAGCGTGCGCTCGAGGAAGTCGGGGCGGGGGACGTGGTCGCAGTCGAGCACGGCGACGAACGGCGAGCCGGTCGAGAGCAGGGCCGCGTTGATGTTCCCGGCCTTGGCGCCCTCGCTCTCCTCGCGCGCCACGTAGCGCGCGAGGAGCCGCTCCGCCATCGCCTCGACCTCCGGCCGGCAGCCGTCGTCGAGGACGCTGACCACGAGCCGCGCGCCCCGCATCGCGAGCGCCGCGCGCACGGTCGGCTCGAGCACCGCGAGCGGCTCGTCGTAGGTCGGAATCAGGACGTCGACCAGGGGCGGCCTGCCGGCGAAGGGCGTCGCCCCGGCGCGCGCGGCGGCCCGCGGCGGCGGCCGGCGGTCCCGGCGCGTCACCGTCCACCAGAAGCCGGTGGCCTGCGCGAGGTTGAAGAGTTCCGCCGCGACGAGGATGCCGAAGAGCAGCGGCACGCCGACCCGTCCCGGCTGCAGCAGCCAGCCGAAGTACCAGAGCGACAGCGGGATCATCGCCAGCACCAGCAGGCGCAGGCGGCGCGGCGGCGCCGCGTCCGGGCTCCAGTCCGGCGGCAGCAGGCGAGGATCGGCGTTGGGACGGTCGCGGCTCATCGGAACTCCCACACCTCCACCTGGGAGAACTTCATCCGCCGCACGAGTTCGCGTTCGCCGCGCAGCTTCACCAGGGCCTTGCGCGTCGCTTCGTCGTTGGCGCGGTCTTCGAAGAAGCTCTCCAGCAGGAAGACGCGCGGCACCTTGGCGGCGGGCATGTTCGGGCCGAGGCGCCGCGTCTTCAGCCCCGGCGGGTAGTAGGCGACCAGGTTGTTGAGGTCGTGCGGCATGTACATGAGGACGTCCCGGGGGCCGGAGCGGGCGTCGACTTCGTGGAGCGCGCCTTCGAAGTCGTAGCTGCGCGGGTTCGTCCCGTTCCACTCCTGGTCGGCGAGGCCGACGCCGAGGGCGGCGATCGCGGCGGTGGCGAGGGCGACCCGCCCGCGGCCGGTGTGCGGCCAGGTGGTGACGGCGCGCGCCCCGAGCAGCAGCAGGAACGGCACCGCGGTGAGGTTGTAGCGGACCTCGAAGAGGAAGGGCTGGCTCAGCGCCAGCGCGGTCAGCATCGCGGTCGGCACGAGGACGCCGGCGAGCAGCAGCAGCGTCGCCCGCGAGCGTCCCCGCCCGAGCAGCATCAGCGCCAGCAGGATCAGGAGCGGCCAGAGCGCCGAGAGGTTGAGCATGGTGGCGTTCGAGTGGTAGCCGAAGACCGCCCAGATGCCGTTGGTGAGGGCGGCGTAGAGGTTGACCTGGTTTTCGGCCATGCCGCCGACCTGGCTCGGCGCGTCGAAGCCCTTGCCCGCCGCCTGGTTGACCGCGAACTGGTGGTGGGCGAAGGGGACGAGGGGCGCGACCAGGGCGGCGATCAGCAGCGTGGCGAGGAGGCCGCCGACGACGATGCGGGCGACCGGCCGGCCCGCGCGCTTCTGCTGCCAGGCGACGATCGCGATCGCCGCCTCGAAGGTCGCCATCGGCAGGAAGGCGAAGTACTGCGTCCAGGCGAGCGCCGCGCCGGCCAGCGCGTAGGCGAGCCAGTAGCGGGCGCGGCCGGTCTCGAGCGCCTGGTAGAGCGCCCAGACCGCGACCCCCGCGAGCAGCATCAGCTGCGCGTACATACGCGCTTCCTGCGAGTACCAGACGACGATCGGGGCGACGACGGCGAAGCCCGCCGCGACGAGGCCGGTCGCCCGGTCGTACATCGCCTTGCCGGCGACGTAGAGCATCGGCACCAGCGCCGTGGCGGCGAGGAGCGAGGGCAGCCGCAGCGCCAGCTCGCCGTCGCCGAAGCCGCGCACGGTCGCCCAGAGCACGGCGAAATAACCGGGCGGGTGCACGTCGGTGTCACGCAGCACTTCCAGCATCCGGTGGAAGGGGAGCTGGGTCTCGTACCAGCTGGTCGCCTCGTCGAGCCAGAGGCTGCGGCTCGCGAGCAGCCGCAGCCCGATCGCGAGGACCATCATCCCGCCGAGGATCAGCAGGGTCTGGCGACGGCGCGTCCCCGAAGCGGGTGAAAGGTGCGGCTTGACCGCGAAGTTGATCGGTTTCTCGACCACGGGAACCCGCTCGACGACAAGGACCGCGGTCAGCGCCGCCGCGGCGATCAGGGTCGAGATGCCGACGCCTTCGGCGGAGTCGCCGATCGCGAAGAGCAGGGCCAGCTGGAGCGCGCCCGCGCCGAGCGCGACCCAGGGGACCCGCTTCGCTCCGCGCGCGACCGCGTCGGCGGCCAGCACCCGGGCAACGCCGAGCAGCGCCATCGCCAGCATGTAGGCGGGCAGGAAGGAGGCGACCGCGTCGAAGCGACCGCCGCCGTAGGCGAGGGTGAGGATCGGTTCCGCGGCGATCGCCGTGACCAGCGCGGCGCCGCCGCCGAGCAGCGCCGCGGTCCCGAGCGCCGCCCCGAGCGCCCCCGGCTCGCCCGCCTTGGCGCGCGGCATGAGCACGAAGGGGATCGTCGCGGTGGCGAAGACCGCCGCGCCGCCGAGCGTCGAGATCGCCGCGAACCGCGCCGCCTCGACCCCGTCCAGGGTCGCGTTGGCGAAGACGATGTCCTGGCACTGGACGACGGCGAGGAAGAGGAAGGCGAGCGCCGCGAGCCGCGATGCCGGCCCCCGCGCCCGCGCCCCCTCCGCTCCGCTGTTCCTTTTGGTCCTCAGGGGACCAAAAGGAACAGCGGAGCGGCCTCGCCACTTCGCCGGCCCCCGTCCCTCCGCCGGGCTGTTCCTTTTGCCGGACAGGTCGGCAAAAGGAACAGCCGGCGCGTCGGGGCGGCGGGGGGTGCGCGCGTCGCCGCCCGCGCGGGCCATGGCGAGGCCGGCGATGCCGCCGGCGACGACGCCGATCGCGCCGCCGGCCACGCCGAGGGAGGCGGCCAGCGTCACCCCGACCGCGAGGCGCACGATCGGTTCGGCGACGAGGCTTCCCGTCACCCAGCCGTAGGCGCGCTCGCCGTAGAGGCGGCCGCGGTCGAGCTCGATCAGGGCGACCAGGGTTGGGGTCGTCGCCAGCGCCAGCGCGCTCGGCACCGAGAGGCCGAGGGAGGGCGCCAGCGCCACCGCGAGCACGGCGAGGCCGAGCGAGACCGGGATCGAGGCGCCGAGCACGCGACCGCGCCGGCGCCGCGCCCGCTCCGGGTCGAGCGCGCCGCCCGCGGCGAGGCTCAGCGACGGCACCGCGATCAGCAGGTAGAGGGCGAGGAAGGCGGCCAGCTCGGCGAAGCCGGCGGGGGAGAGCAGCCGCGCCATCACCGCGGCGTAGAGGAGGTTGCCGACCCCGGAGAGGATCTGGCCGCCCGCGACCAGGGCCTGCTCGCGCACCGCCGCCCGGCTGGTGCGAAGCGAGGCGCCGGCGGCGCGGCGCAGGGCGATCGTGCCGGCGCTCATCGCTTCGGACCCCGCCGCAGCGGCAGTCCGGAGAGCTCGGTGACCTCGTCGCTCTGGCCTTCGGAGAGCAGCACGCGCAGCAGGCGGAAGCCCTCCTCGGCGGCGGCGATCTGGCCCTCGACCGCGTTCGGCAGCGCCGGCTCGTGGTCGAGCGCGGCGGCGATCGCGGCGCGGACCGCGATCGCCGAGGCGTCGGCGTCGACCAGCGGCTGGTCGAGGCGGCGCGCGAGGTCGGCGATCGCCGGCTCGCAGGCGACCGCGACCGCCGGGACGCCCGCCGCCGCGGCGGCGATCAGGGCGTGGGACCCGAGCGCGACCACCGCGCCCGCCGCCGCCATCGAGTCGCTCCCGGCGCCGAGGTCCGGCAGCGGCTCCAGCACCTGCACCGGCCGGCCGATCCGCCCGGCGAGCTCGGCGACGAGGCCGGGGTCGCGACCTTCGCCCGCCGTCGTCCCCCACGGTCGCAGGGCGATCTCGACCCCGCCCGCGGCGAGCCCGGCAAGCGCCTCGCCGAGCCGCGCCATCAGCTCGTCGGGGCAGCCGCGCGCCTCGATCGCGACGACGACGCGGCGCGGGCGCGCCTGCCGGCGAGCGTCTGCATCTACCCCCGCTGGCAGGGGGTAATTGCAGACGGAGCCGTCGGCGTGGCGGTCCTGGACGTCGAGCCAGGCCGGGTCGGTGCCGATCCGGAAGGGGCCCTCGACGCCCGCCGCCGCGAGGTGCCGGGCGGAGAGCTCGTCGCGGAGCACGACGAGGTCGGCGCCGCCGAGGAGGCGCCGGCTGAGCCGCCCTTCGAAGGCGCTGCGCCCGCCGCGGGCGGAGATGCCGAGGAGCGCCGTCGGCCGGCCGCGCAGCTTCGCGGCGGCGACCAGGGCGACCGCGGTGCGCAGTCCCGGCCGCGCGTCCGCGCCTTCGCCGATCGACCAGCCGGCGAGCACGGAGGCGTCGGCGCGCGCGGCGGCCCGCACCACGGCGAGCGGGCGGCGGGCGTCGACGGTGCGGCAGCCGTGGGCGGCGCGGGTCGCCGCCGGGTCGCTCGAGGCGAGGACCGGGGTCCACTCCGGCAGCGCCCGGCGGAAGGCGCCGAGGGTCGCGGTCTCGCCCGCGTCGGTGGGACCGAAGTGTCCGGCGAGCAGGGCGCTAGGCACGGCTCACCTCGCCGTAGATCTCCGCGTGGCGGCCGGCGACCGACTCCCAGGAGCGGTCGGCGACGAGGTCGGCCGAGCGCCGCCGCAGGGGCTCGAGCGCGGCGCGGTCCCCGGCCAGCGCGCGCAGCCGCGCGGCCAGGGCGGGCGCCGCGGTCGGGGCGACCAGCTCCGGCGCGCCGCCCATCAGCTCGGCGAGCGTCGGCGAGAGCAGCGCCGGCAGCCCGTGCGCGACGGCGAGGGCGAGCGCGCCGCTGGTCGCGAACGGGCGGCGGTAGAGGAAGAGGGCGAGGTCGGCGCGCGCGAACCAACGCGGCAGCTCGGTGTCGGGGACGTAGCCGGCGAACTCGGCGATGCCTGGCCAGCGCTCGCGCAGCGCCGCGCCGAACGGCTCGCCCGCCTCGGCGAAGCGCGGGTGCTCGCCGCCGACGACCAGCAGGCGCACGTCCTCGCGCGCCAGCGACGCCGCCTCCAGCGCCAGCTCCAGCCCCTTATATGGAGCGAGGAAGCCGAAGCAGAGCAGCGTCAGGCGTAAGTCGTCCTCGCTTTCGGCCTCGCCGTCGGCGGCGGAGCTGGTGGGGGACGCGGCGCCGGGTGCGCCGGCCGCGGGGGCGCTGGTGGGGGCGCCGGTGGGGGAGGTGGCGGGCGCGACGCCCTCGACGCCGTGGGGGACGACGGTCGCGTCGCGGACCAGCGGGGCGAAGGCGGGCTCGTGGACGATCACCCGCCGGGCGAGCCGCCCGATCGTCGCCTGCACGCTCGCGAGCCCGGCCCGGACCGCGTGCCGCGGCGCCCGCACCTGGTGCATGCGGGCGAACTCGGCGTCGATCCCGGCCGGGTCGATCGCGTGGTGCATGGTGACGACCGGTCCCACCCCGGCGGCGCGCAGCATGCCGAGGCCGGGGAGGAGGCCGGGCATCGCGCCGACGCCGCCGTAGAGGAAGAGCTCGTGCTGCATGTGGACGACGGGGGCGCCGGTCGCCAGCGCCAGCCGGGCGGCGGTCGGGACGGCGCGCGGGCCGCGGCTGAAGCGGCGCTCGACCGTGACCGGGCCGTCGCGTTCCCGCGCCGCGGGGAGGTCGGGCTCGGTCGGCGCGACCACCGTCACCCGCAGCCCGTGCTCGCCGAGCGCGTGGGCGAGGTTGCCCGCGTAGGAGGCGACGCCGCTGCGCCCGGCATGCCGGCTGCCCGCGGGCGGGTAGGGGCTGATGAGGGCGACGTCAGGCCGCGGCACGACGGTCCTCTTCCTGCGTGTCGGGCTCCTCGGCGAGCGACGCCGCCGCCGCGCTCGGGTCCCGCTCCCCCTCCGTCTCGACCGGGATCACGCGGTGGTGCAGCCACAGGCGCAGCGTCGAGGCGGCCATCTTCTTGGCGTCGGCCGCGGCCCGCAGGCGCGAGCCCTCGCGGTCGATCCAGATCGTCGGGACGGTCTCGATCCGGTAGCCGAGCCGCCGCGCGACCAGCAGCAGGTCGACGTCCAGCAGGAAGTCGCGCGAGGTCAGCAGCGGCAGCATCCGCTCCATCGCCTCGCGGCGGAACACCTTGGCGCCGCACTGGGTGTCCGCGTAGGGGAGCCGGAAGAGGCGCCGCACCCAGAAGGCGAAGCCGGCGCTGGTCACCTCGCGCGCCAGCCCGCGCCGCGCGGGCAGCACCGAGGCGGGATGGCGGCGGCTGGCGATCGCGCCGTCGCGGTCGCGGGTCGCGTCGATCAGCCGCAGCATCTCGCTCGGCGGCGTCGCCCCGTCGGCGTCGACGAACCCGACCAGGTCCGCGTCACAGCGGCGGAAGGTCTCCATCAGGACGCCGCCCTTGCCGAGCTTCGGATAATCGACGGTGACCACCCGCGGATCGCGCGCGGCCCGCGCCGCGACGACCTCGGCGGTGCGGTCGGTGCAGCGGTCGAGGGCGACCAGGAAGCGCATCCCCGGCCCGCCGCAGCGGGTCAGGTAGGCGTCGAGCATCGGGCCGATGCGGTCCTCCTCGTTGTGGGCTGGGATGACGATGTCGACGCGCATGCGGACCTCCTTCCGAGTGGGGTGTGGTCGTGCGATTGCCTGCAGGGCGTCGGGGAGCCGAGCCGGGCTCCCAGGTGCGACCGCCGTCGTGGCGAGCGCCCTGTCTACCCCGACACGCCTGCCCTACACGTGTCGCTGTGAAAATTCGGTATTCCCCCGAGCCGGGGGGTGGCCTCTAATCGGCCTCTCAGGCACCGCGGCGCCCGGGCGCGCGCACCCGGGCGGGTAGCGTTGGCGTGTGGCGACGAAGACCGAGACCGACGCGGCGCGCGAGGCGCAGCACGCGCGGCTGATGGAGGGGCTCGCGGCCTCGATCCGTGAGAAAGGCCTGGCGGGGACGCAGGTCTCCGACATCGTCCGTCACGCGCACGCCTCGCGGCGCACCTTCTACAACCACTTCGAGGACAAGGAAGCCTGCTTCGTCGAGTTGATGACGTCCCTCGCCGACGCCTTCCTCGACGAGGTCGACCGCGCGATCGACCGCGACGCGCCCCTGGCGACGCAGATCGAGCAGGCGATCGACACCTATCTCGGCCTGGTCACCGGCGACCCCGCCCTGATGTCGACCTTCGCCAGCCCGGCCCTCGGCGAGCGCACCGTGCTGGCGCAGCGCCAAGGTTTCGAGCGCTACGCCGAGCTGATCGTCTCCGTAGTGGAGGCGGACGCCGCACACGACCCACAAGTCGCACCGATCTCGATCGAGCGCGCCTACATGCTGGTCAGCGGCCTGCACCAGACCCTGGTGCGAGCCCTGGTCCGCGGTGAGGATCTGGGGCGGGTGTCCTACGAGTTCAAGGTGGTGATCAGGGCGGCGCTCTCGGGCTAGTACGAGCCACCCGGGAAGGGAGGCCCCCAGGCGAGTTCGCAGAAATGACCGGATAGGGCCCAAAAGTGCGAACGCCAGTGGGGCGGGGCGGTGGAGGGACGGGGACCCGCAAGCTGCCGCCCGGGGGAAGGGACGCGCCCCTCTCGCCACGGCCCGGGCAGGCTGTGGCCGTGGCGAGAGTGGCGGGTATGAAAGGCGTTGAGGGACCCTCGCGGGAGGGGCACGGGAGTGCGACGGGACCGTCGCGGATGTCCGACGACGTCACAGATATGTCGAGAACGCAGGTCTTTCTCCCGTGTTGCACAACACCAACTGACGCGCCGCGTGGATTGACCGTGCTATAGCAAGGTGAATCCACGCAGCGCGTTCCGGAACCCATGTTTCGGCCCGAAATAGCCCTCTCAGAGGCCTCGAAATGTGACGTTCCCGGCATCTTCATCACGGATCGGGCCGAGGTGTGGAGACTCTCCGACGCGATCGTCACGTAAGTCCGACTTCCTCACGTCCCTGTGACGCCTC
>ERZ778017.3406-NODE-3406-length-11318-cov-3.847732_pt1 | contig 11318 bp, 11 predicted proteins | sample MGYA00375747_ERZ778017 | MGnify/ENA primary metagenome ERZ778017 (study PRJEB29350, sample SAMN05509838) | bioreactor metagenome | biome: bioreactor; material: wastewater | place: South Africa: University of Cape Town | collected 2014-03-17 ... | reverse complement strand
CTGATCGGACATCTCGTCTCGCGGACTCTCGAACATCTCCCAACTGAAAACGCGTTCGGGAACAAATGTCTCGCCAATTTGCTTGCAATATTTGCAACGGAATTTGACGTACACATAATCTTTCCCGTTGGGGCGTTCGTAAAAATCAGTGCGTAACACCTCGCGCGTCTTGACACGCTGGCCACATTGACAATGAATCGTGTTTGGTTTCATAATAACGCCTCCAACGGAGAGTATAGGTACGCAATGAGCAATGTGCAATGAACAGTTGGCAAAAGTACTTTTACTGCTCATTGAGCATTGTCAATTGCGCCTCAATCTCTGCTTTTGTGCAAAATGCCGATTTCGCTTGAGACGCATTAACAGCGCCAGCGACGACACCGTATCGCATGGCATTTTGTAAATTGCCGTTCAATACCCATTGCGCGCAAAAAGCGCCGACAAAAGAATCGCCGCTGCCGACGGCAGAAATTTCTTGTATCTGGGGCGAATCAAAGAATCTATTTTCTTCCGTATTCCCCAGATAAGCGCCACGTTTGCCACAACTGAGAAGAACGTTTTGAACGTTGTATTGCAAAAGTACTTTTATGGCGTCGAATTCCTGCTCTGGTGTTTCAATCGATTGACCGATGATTTCCTCAGCCTCTTCAATATTGGGCTTAATGGCCCACAATGGAAGTTCAGATTCCAATAATGATTTGAATGCTTTTCCTTTGCCATCCACTAAAAGCGGGACGTGATGTTCTTGTGCAATACTGGCGATTTGTTGCAAATGACCTTCTAAACAGTTGGGTGGATAAGAACCGCAAACTGCCAGCAGCGATGTCTGCGGTAAAAGTACTTTTAGGCGCTCCACTAATTGAATTCCAGCGCTATCCGGCAAAGGCAAACCGGCTTCTACGATTTCCGTTTTTGGCTTTCCGGGTCGGAGGATATTGATGCAAGTGCGTGTTTCTGGCCGAACGGGAATCAATTCATGCGGAATATTCTCTGCGTCCAACTGCCGATCAAACCAATCGTATTGTGTCTCGCCAATCCATGACAGCGAAAGTACTTTTGCAGAGAATTGCGAAGCGACTCTGGCAGCATTGATGCCTTTGCCGCCAGCGTTAAGAAGTACTTTTGAAGGTGATACGCGATGCACACTACCGCAATCGAATGCATCTAATAGGTAAGTCCTTTCGATGCAGGGATTGGGTGTGATAAAAAGAAGCATGTTTGGTGAATTACGAATTGAGAATTACTCCGGCTCAGCACTACCTTCCAAAACCAGCTCTTTTGTTTCTGGATATTGCTGATACCAGATTTCTAAGGCATCATGCAAGTGTTTGGCATAGCGATAATGAGCCCCTGTTCCGGTGCGTAATTCCGCTTCATAGAGGAATTTATCAGCGGTTGTAGTGTGTTCGAAATGATATTGTGTTCCCAGCATTGTCCAGTAAATATACGCTGGATCGCCGCATTCCAAGAGTGCGCGGGAAGCGGCTGCGGCGCGGCGGCCAATGGTTGCCAGTTTGGCTAACGATTCACTATGTTTTTTATCGGGCAATTGATCTGCCGCGCAATAGAATCCGCGTGGGATCAAGGGACACCATTTGGATCCGGTTCGATGACGATTCAGATCGCGCAGCTCTGCCATTGCCACCGCTTGCCAGCCAAAACGCACCGCAGTGCGCCGAAGTCCTGGCCCAATCCAAGCATAGCGATTATCATGAAATTGCAAATCGCGGCTGGCGTCGGCGGTCATTTCTTGAGGCGCAAATGTTTCCACAAATGTTGTTGGCGGATGCGCTTCGTTGGTTTCGTTGAGCAGATACTGACGATCCCATTTGAGCGATAACTGGCGAACCTGATCGATTTCAGCAGCGATTCCTTGCTCCAGCGAAGTTTTGACAGTGGCGTGTTTGACAAGTCGAGGTGCTGTCAACGCTAATTCCTCGCGAATCTTTTTTCCTAATTCCTGCGCTTCTGGCAAGGGATAGGATAGCAAGTGCTGAATTAAACTTGTCCAGGCACGCGCCGACATCAACAACATCACGTTAGTTGGGGCGGAAACTGGCAGAAAATAACGCGCTCGATCAAAGGCATAATTGCGTTTCATCCGGGCCAGCTTTTTCTGTGCTTTGTCAGAAGAATCTTTAACTAATTCAGCGGGAAGGCGCATCAATGCAGGATCTTGATCGACAAGTCCTTGCCACAGTTCCAATGCTGCAGCATAGCCATCGTAGCATTCGCTGATTAAGGCGCGCCAGGCGTTGCTGTGACTGCCTGTAATCCCTAAATCCGCGGGCGGAACCGCTTCTTTGGCGCTGTAATTGATATAGCGGGTGGAGGATTCCTGGCCGCTGGCGGTGGGGCAAAGCGACCATACGTAATAGGCCAGCCACAACGAAATGCCATCAATAAACATCGCCACAGGCGCCATATCAGCGATGGATTGATGACCGTAATCCAACATGCGAAAAATGGAGTCCACTGATTTGTCGGGGTTTTCGGGATCGATTTTGGAAAGAATGGCGTCCAGTCCTTCATTATTGCGCGAATATCGAGCGCCGGACGCGGCCAGGAGTTCGGGAGTAAGCGCGGGACGGCCTGCGTCTTTGGATGCTTGGGTTGGAGAAATGGCGACCTGAATGACGTTCATGTGGGAAATGATTTTACCTCAAATTTGTGGAGAGTGTGCGTCACCGTTACTGTGTTTAATGTAAAATAATAGACGGAATGAAATTTAGCTAAGGGTCGCAATTGAGTATTCGCTATTTTATTGACTCCGTTACAAATTTGCCTCACATTTACAGGCATGATGTGACTGAAAATGAAGCGGAGGAGGTACTGAATTGTCCTGATGAAGATCGCCCAGGCAAGGATGGTTCAAGGGTTGCAATTGGGCAAACGCACACGGGGCGATATCTGCGTATAATTTATGTTCCAGATGAGGAAGGCGAAAGCGTCTTTGTTATCACGGGATATGAACTGCAAGGCAAACCACTTATTGCATTTAAACGTCGTCGCAGGAGGCATTTATGAAACCAACAAAAGCAAACAAAAACAATTTTCCTGCTGGATGGGATAGCACCAGAGTGAAACAGGTTTTGGCGCATTATGAATCACAGGATGAGGATGAAGCGTTGGCGGAAGATGAAAATGCCTTTAAGAGCTCATCCCAGACATTTATTGAAATCCCCAATGAGTTAGTGCCTGTGGTGCGTGAGTTAGTGGCCAAACACCAAGATTAAGTAACCTAATAGAAGTCTTCTTATAGTGTTGCTAAGAACCGCCTTCCCAAAACCACAGCCGCGAAATCATCGATTGCAACTGGCGGCGATAAGAGTGAAATAGGCAGTAATCGCAACAAACCACGCCGTGGATATTCCTCCCAGTAAAGCGGTCGTGCTTCCAGGGTGGAGTTTTTCTCGTCGATGCTGTGTACAGAATAAGTACTTTTACTGGCGAGTTCTTCCAACACCTTTCTCATGTTTTGGGCTCCGGTCGATTCACCGTAAACGGCGTGAGTTATGTCCCATTCTGCGATCAATTCCGCTAAGCGATTTTGAATTGTATTGGTGGGAGATATTTCCCTGAAAAGTACTTTTCCTTGCGAATCCAATATCGCCAAACCGCATTTGACGGTGCCGGGGTCAACGGCCAACAGTTTGAAAGTGTTCATGAGGAAGGCTCGGAAATGGCTGTGACAATAAATTTGACGTGCATCGAATCGATCGTGGTGATGTTTTGTGAGGCAAGCATTTTTACATCCACGATTCCGGTATTCTTTTGAATCTCCCGTAAGGCTTCAAAAATTCGTTCGTTTGTGCCGGCGGCGTAGAAAGGACTGTCTTCTGTTGTAATCGGCAAGCTGCCTTTTTCGCGCGCTTTTGCTTCGCCTTGATTCACTAATCGAAGCAGCTGATTAAAGATTGTGGCGTCACCAAGAGTGGAACTAATCTGGCTTTCTTCCATCACCTCATCTTTCTGAAAAATGGTGCGCACGGGAACCAGGATAAATCGCGTAGAGATGTCCTGCTCGCCCACGGCATGATCGCGCGCCGCTACCAAACGTGCAGCAATTGTAACGTCAGAAGCGCTCAACTGATTTGCGATATAGTCGATGATTTGCTGGCCTTGAATTTGGGTATCCAGCTGAGCAAGATACAACTTATATTTTCCCTGCACTGCATTCTGTCCGGCCTTCAGCAATGCTTGAAGTTGTGCCTTCACAACGTCTGGAGAGGTTTTGGAAGGAATCAATGTCTGCGCGAAAACGGTGCCGTATGCAACTTCCACATTTCCTGTTCCCAGCTTATATGCCACAGAAGACAATTCGTTTAATTGTCGCTGCTGCGTTTCTAATTCTGCTTCCAGATCATCACTTCGCTTTTTGAGTTTTTCGACATTGCTCGCCGCCTCACGATATTGATCTAAAGTGGAACGCACTTGTTGATCAACCAGTTGAAAATTGCGTTGCACCGAAGCCAGGCTCTTTTGCGTTTCTTGCAACTGCTGATTAGCTTTTGTCAGTTGAGCCTGCGCCGCTTTATAAGCACTGTTTACTTTTGAAAGCGATTGGTTTGTCGATTGCAATTTATTGAGTGATTGCTCCAGTAGTTGCTGGGAAGATGCGACCTTTTTCTGGGCGTTCACGAGTTTTTGCGCGATTTGCGCGTATCGCTTTTGAGCGGAATCCGCTTTCGCTTTGGCGGTTCTTTCGCCTTGCCGAGCCAACTGTTCTGCTCTGGAAGTTTTTTTCAGATCTGCTTGAATTCTGGCTAATTGAGCCGTAACCGCTGCGCGCTGTTTGAGTGCTTTTGCGGAGGCTTGTTTTAAAGAGGTTAATTGGCTATCTAATGTGTGTTGTTGATCTTGCAGCTTGCTATTACTTTTTATCAGTTCACTATTTTTACCACGCAATTCTATAGCTGTTTGCTTGGCGCTGTCATAGCGCAGTAAGGCGTTTCGCAAGTTGGAGAAGGTTGCCAGCAACACTCCCACCGTCAACAACATAATAACAACGCTGGTGAAGATTGAGATAAGCGTCGCCGTCTGTTTGGGACGAATTCCCAAAAGGGAAATGCGTTTCTTGCCTAATTTTTTGCCCAGGTTGTCCGCCCAATACGCAATAAACGAAGTGGCGATGACAAGTCCGATGAGCAGAATTGCCAGTGTCATTTGATAAATTCCATTAGTTTGTCCGGCTGCTTAGCTGTATAAAAGTACTTTTACTAACGAGACTTTTTCTTAAGCATTATCAGTCCCACGCCCAAGACTAATCCCAAGGGTAAATATGCCAAAAATAGGGGAGCACTGGCACCTTGCTTACCGATGTTATTGGTTGCGCTCCACACCACGTAATAAACAAGCAATACTAATAATGATAACCCAATGGAGAAACCTCCTCCAGAGCGTTGTGGACGAACACCCAGAGGAGCGCCCAACAGAAGAACGACAAAGCACATTAACGGTGTTGCAATTTTATCATGAATTCCATAGGTCAAACTGTTAATGCGACTGGTGACTCGTGCTTTTACTTCAGAAGTTGTAGCCGCGTTCAGATATTGCGGCTGCTTGGCGCGATAGTTCCATAAAACGGAAATCGGCACCATTTCGTAATTTTTATTTTCCAGGTTTTCTTGCAAAGTAATCGTCCTGTTATTCATCGCTTTTGGATTCGGCATGGTGTTGACCACGAATTTATCAAAGTGAATTGTAACGGGACTGGGTAAAACGTTGGGTGAATCAGGCTTAGCTTTTGGAAAGAAATATTGAGTACCATCATAGAAAATCCATTTCCCATCTGCTTCATTCCATTGCGCTGTCTTGGCTGTAATTTGAGTGGCGAGTCGTCTGTCTTGATTCCAAATTTGAATGCGTGGTTCGGTCAGAGTTTGCGTGGACGAATCAAACTTTTGCGCAGAAATAATGCGCTGCACTTGTCCTTCATTATCACGGTCTACGATAGTAAAATCTGTTTGCACACCAAGCTGGGAACTGGCTTTTTGCACCATTTGTTGGTAACTGCTTTCTCCCCACGGAACCGCGTTTTCTTGCAGAAGAAAAGCGCCAATACTGAGGAAGACTCCAAGGATTAATGGCGCGCGCAACATCCGCCACAAACTCATTCCTCCAACGCCTAGTGCTGTTAATTCGCCTGTTGCAGACATTTCCGTGAAGGCGGAAACAGATCCAAAAAGAGCAGCTGCGGGTAAGGTGAACAATACTAATCGCGGCAATTGAAAGATGACTAACTGAACTATTAATAAAGGGGAAAGAGAATATTGCATCACTCTGCGCATTGCAGCCATGATGGAAAATACCAGCAGCAAACCACCAAACCACATTAACCCGCGCAACGTGCCAGCGATGACGGAAGACAGCAGATAGCCGTCAGCAATTTTGAGCGGTAAATGTGTTTTCCAACGCCGCCCAAAAGTACTTTTATTGCCCGGGTTTTTAGTTTCGGGTTGGCCGCTCTCGGCCAACTCGGTCTCCAAAGTAGACTTCGATTGCATGTGTGTTATTTAGTAATTCGCCTGATGTTCCTTGTGCCACAATCGCTCCCTGCGAGACGATGTAACCACGATTGATAATCTCCATCGTGTCGTGCACATTGTGGTCCGTGATGAGAATGCCGATGCCGCGTTCTTTCAGGTTTAAGACGATGTTTTGAATCTCATAAACCGCCAGCGGATCAATTCCAGTAAACGGTTCGTCCAACAAAATAAACGCCGGATCGGTTGCCAATGTGCGGGCAATTTCGGTACGTCGTCTTTCGCCTCCAGAAAGCGAACCACCCAAAGCATGACGGCGTGGAATCAAATCCAATTCTTCCAGTAATTGCTCACAATTCTGGCGTTGTTGCTTTGCAGGAAGTGATTTTAATTGCAACACAGCCAGGATATTTTCCTCCACCGTTAGCCGTTTGAATACCGATGGTTCCTGCGCCAAATAACCAATTCCACCTTCAGCGCGTTTCCACATCGGCCAGCGCGTGACATTGGTTTCGCCTAACATAATACGACCCTTTTCGGGCTGCACCAATCCCATGACCATGTAAAAAGTGGTGGTTTTCCCCGCTCCGTTTGGTCCCAAAACGCCGACGACTTCGCCGCGATTGACTTCCAATGAAATATCATTAACGACGGTTCGGCCTCCGTAGGACTTGCGCAAATGTGCCGCAATAATGGCTTGCGCCAATTTGCTTTTGGAAGGAGAAGACTCAGTTTCTTGAAGTGGCACGTTTTGCTTCCTGCTTACGACTTGTCACCGGACATATCGAAGGAAAGTCCGGGCGCGAAGATGGTGACGGGTTGGCCAGTAATCTGCGCATTCAAACCGGCGCTCCCATCTTGACTGGATGGCGTTTGCGTCAGCACCGCTTTGTCGCCTTCAAAATTATATTGCTGTGGCTCTTGTCCTGCAGGCGCCAAGGTATAGAAACCTTTGACATTACCGGTGAAAGTGAGTGTGCTGGTGAGGCGGGAAACAATAGCTGCATCGGAAGTCACTTCCACGTGAGTGGGCTTTCCAATTGCTGAAGGTTTTGCACCTGCTTTTGCGGGTTGCGGTGGCAAGTCTATTTTTACCAGCGTTTTTCCCTGAGTGCTCAATGTGTCGATGCTGCCAGTTGCCGAGCGCGTCAAGGTGAACTGCGGCGCGCTGACATCAAATTGATTGGCGCTGTCAGCAGAAACGGCGTGCGCTTGTCCCGAAAAGATGACTTGTCCTTTAGCTTGGTCGATGGAAGCGTTTTGGGATGTGATGATAATTGTGCCAAGCGCTCCTGCATTATTAGAAGTACTTTCCGGTGGGATGGTCAATCGAACTGGCCCTTGTAATGTGGCGTTGAGCTGGCCGCTGCTCTGATTAAGAACGGCTTTTGTTCCGGCTAATGCGGTGCGTGCGCCGTTTCCAATTTGATAGTAACCATCGACATTACCTTCCAGAATGAGTTCGCGTTTTGTGGGATTGAGTGTTGCGGAATCGCTTGAGGCTTTAACGTGTGTTGTTGGCTCACCAGCTTTGCCAGGAAGGTCGAGGCTGAGATGCACCTGACCGATAGCGCGCACTTGCTGAATTTGGCTTTGGCTGAAATCAAAGGCGATAACCAGGGCTTTGACATCTAACTCCGAAGAAGAAATATGTGCAGGTTCCGTGGTCGTTCCGTCCAAACGAGCGCCGTTTTCGCGCAAGGTGACTTTAGGCGCGGAATACTTGAAATCGTTGCCCGCTTTCTGCGCCATCGCGGCGACAGTTGATAACGCCAAACATCCACACACCATCAAAAGTACTTTTCGAACCATATATTAATTCCTAAAACAGTTTTTTACCTTGTAGCACGTTCATTTTACCTGATCCAGAGACGTCAGTCAGTACTGCCTTTTTCAGATTCAAATCAGCTGTTAAGGTTTTGCCATGTTGTGTCAGATTATGCGCTGGATCACGCAGTGTCACGCCGCCCCACGCATAGACTTCATTTTTATCACGATCATAGCGCGCTTGCGGGGCGCTAATGGTCGTTCCGTCACTGTTGCGCACTGTCACATTGCCAGTCAATTCCACGTTCTTTCCATCGGCGCTGCTTTCCAATCGGGATGCTTTCAAACGCAAATCTCCCTTGCGTCCCGAAACGCCGCCTGTGGCGATGACCTTACCGTTTGAATAAACCGCCTTCCCGGCGTTCATGCTCCCGCCACCTGGCATTGCGCCGTGAACGTCGCCGGTTAATGTCGCCTGCTTGAATTTATCATCCGTGTTCAAATTATCTCCGCTGATCGAATAGCCGTCATGCGAAAGCGTGACATTTCCGTTGGCGGTGATTTGATTATTTTTCCAAGTAGCGTGATTTGCTTTCGCCCAGCCTTGTGGATTTTGCACTTTTACACTGCCGTTTCCGGTGACAGCAAAAGCGTTGTCGCCCATCTTCGTCACCGTAGCGCTGCTGGCGAGTACAGTCAAATCGCCTCGACGCACCTGAACACCACCGGATGCTGTGGCGTCTTTCATCGCCTTCGTGGTGTCTATCTGAGAGGCATTCACAGTGGTGCCATTTCCCTGCAATCTCACGCCGCCCGTTGCCGTTAACTTTCCGCTGTCCCAGCGATAAAGTACTTTTGATGCCGTGGCAGTTCCTTTGTCAGATTTCGCGGTGACATTGCCCCAAACTGTCACCAGATGCGCGTTGGTATCAGCTTTCAAATGTTGGCCGTCGATATTAATATCATTGCCATTGGCCGTCACTTTTCCTTCCGCTGTTAGTTGCCCCGTCGCCCAGTTCCAGTTTGCGCCGTTGGCCGTCATCACACCGCGTGAGGTGGTGGATTTGACGCCACCACCCAAATCAGCAGTTTTCAAATCAGTGTTGGCAAGCAATGTTTTGGACGTCACTACGACGCGTTCGCTGCCTTGTCCTTGCGCTATGTTGACGCCGTGATTTGTCCACAACTGGCGTTTCTTGATATTGACTGTCGCTTGCGGTGTGGTAATTTGCACAGCTCCCCGTTGCTTTGTCCAGCTTCCCTGCGCAATTGCTTTGACGCCGCCACTGAGTACGAGACGAACGCTGCCATCTTCCTGATACAACAATTGCATTTGGGGAGAATCGAATTGGGATTCCACTTTGCCTTCTTTGTATAAAACGGCGTGAGCCTCAGTGAGTTGGGCATTGGCAGGCATTGCTCCTGATTCAACGTCCTGGGTGTTCCCCATTGCGTGAATACTTTTGGCGGAGACTTTCCATAATGGCCGACCGGCGTCATCAGTGCCACTTAAATCGGTGCCGCTGAGGGTGGCGGTGCGTAGTTTGTCGAGCTGACTTTTGGCCTTTTTTGTCTGCGTTTTTACCGCATCGCGCGCTGCTTGTTGCGGCGAGAAATAGCTGCACCCAGAAATGGATCCGATGCATCCAGCAAGCAAAAGTACTTTTAATGGTGATTTCATGCAAATCGGTATTTAAGTAAGGCGCGAACTGCCCGCCAGCCGTCGCGCACGGCGTGAATCTTTTTTCCTTCCAGTTCGGTTCGCGGTGCGTAAGAAATAGGCACTTCGCCCAGCTTCCAGTTTGCGATCTCTGAACGTTTTGCTAATTTTGCAGCAATTTCAAAATCCAGATCAAAACCATTTGATTCTAATTTCAGCTGCTGCGCTACTGAGCGTTTCATTAGTTTATAACAGGTGGCGACATCGCTGAGTGCTGTTCTAAAAAGTACTTTGAATAGCCACGCTAACCCCAGACGCCCGAAATAGAAAGAGGTTTTAGGCATTCCTTTTCGCGCCTTTGTCCCAGGCAATAATCGAGATCCAAAAACGGCATCATAATTGTGGGCATCTGCTGCGTCCAGTAACCGCAAAAAATCCTGCGGATCATATTCCAAATCGGCATCCTGAATAATCACCCATTCACCACGCGCTTCATCCAAAGCGCGTCGCACGCTGGAACCTTTGCCGCGATTCTGCTCCTGAAAGATAATGCGTATCAACGCGCCAGATCCCGCTTCTCCCGCTTTGCCAGAATCAATCCATGTTTGCATTAACTCACGCGATCCATCCGTGGAACAATTATCCACCACGACGATCTCCTTCTCCAAAGGCACCGCTTGCACGCGTTGCAGAATTTCCTCCAACGTGGCGCATTCGTTATAAACCGGCATCAGGACGCTTAGGTACATGGGAAATATTGATGTTCAAAGGTTATCAAAAAGTCTTAGGTGAGTGGTGATAGCAAAAGTACTTTTGTTGGGTCATTTGAGCCAATCGCTTTGTCTCCTGAAAATCATGTGTGTCATTTCGACCGCAGCGAGGAACGAACGGAGTAGAGAAATCTTGATGTACCCCAAAATTGCCGAAACAAATCTTTCTGTTCGAAATGACACTCTTATGGTCATCTCAAATCTATTACACTTCCAGCCATGGAATGGAAACGCATAGCTGCTCCCGCGCGCATCGGCAACGCTATTATCGTGTTGGCGTTTGTACTCGTCATTGCGGTGGTTTTGCTGGCGGCGTTTCGTCCCAATCGCGGGGCGAATTTATTTGAACGGGCACAGCGATTGGAAGCCGTTGGTCAATGGAATCAGGCATTGGGGCATTATCGTTTATTGGTGGAGACAGAGCCAGATTCAAGTTTCGCGCCGCGTGCATTGATGCAACAAGCGACGATTCTGGAAGGCATGGCACGGCGTTCGGGAAAAAATGAGTATTTTCAACAAGCGATTGAACTGTATAAGCAAGTGTCGCAGCGTTATTCCAATAATGTGCTCGCTGGTCAAGCGTTGTTGCAAGCCGCAGAATTATCAGGCGATGATTTGAATGATTATGCGCAGGCC
>ERZ778017.3405-NODE-3405-length-11320-cov-27.017932_pt1 | contig 11320 bp, 6 predicted proteins | sample MGYA00375747_ERZ778017 | MGnify/ENA primary metagenome ERZ778017 (study PRJEB29350, sample SAMN05509838) | bioreactor metagenome | biome: bioreactor; material: wastewater | place: South Africa: University of Cape Town | collected 2014-03-17 ... | reverse complement strand
TGCTGTTCGTCGGCCCGCCGGGATCAGGCAAGTCGATGATGGCGGCGCGCCTGCCGGGCCTCCTGCCGCCGTTGACGCCGATGGAGCGGTTGGAGACGTCGATGGTCTGGTCGGTGGCCGGACTGATCGAACGCGGAGGGCTGACGCGCGAACGGCCGTTCAGAGCGCCGCATCATTCGGCGTCGATGGCGGCCCTGACCGGCGGCGGGCTGAAGGCCAAGCCGGGCGAGGCCTCCCTGGCGCACAACGGCGTGCTGTTCCTTGATGAACTGCCCGAGTACTCGCCCCAGGCGCTGGACAGCCTGCGCCAGCCGCTGGAGACGGGCGAGATCGTGGTGGCGCGGGCCAACGCCCATGTGCGCTATCCGGCGCGGTTCCAACTGGTGGCGGCGATGAACCCCTGTCGCTGCGGCGTGGGCGGGCCGGGGCGCGGCGCCTGCGGCAAGGCTCCGCGCTGCCAGAAGGATTACCAGAACCGCATCTCCGGCCCGATGTTCGACCGCATCGACCTGACGGTGGAGACCCCGGCGGTGACGGCGGCCGACATGATCCTGCCCGCTCCGGTCGAAGGCACGGCCGAGGCCGCCGCCCGCGTCGCCGCCGCCATGCAGATGCAGGAGGCCCGCATGGTCGAGGCGGGGCTGACGGGAATGCAGGCGCTCAACGCCAGGGCCTCGGGCGAGGCGCTGGAACGGTTCGCCGCCCCGGATCAGGCGGGGCGCGCGCTGCTGATGAAGGCGGGCGAGGCCGGGGGGCTGACCGCGCGCGGCTGGACCCGCACCCTGCGTCTGGCGCGCACCATCGCCGATCTGGACGGCGCGGACGGCGTGCTGCGCCGCCATGTGGCCGAGGCGCTGATGTATCGACGCAGCACGGTCGGCGCCCATGAGGACTTCGACCGCCAGGCCAGTCGCCGCGCGTTGTTTCCCGTGCAGGAAGGCGGGGCGGGACAAACGCCGTTCGTCTGGAATTAACTCCTCGGCCCTAGCGTGGCCTTATGGGACAGACCCGTCGCAAGCCGTCGCCGCAGAGCGACCTTTTCCCTGCCGCGCCTGAAGCGGGGCAGGCTGCGACGTCGACGCCTGGAGACGGCGCCTCGCCCGAGCACCAGTTCCTGCGGCTGATGAGCCATGAGATGCGCACGCCCCTGAACGGGGTGATCGGCATGCTGGGGCTGTTGTCGCGCACCCGTCTGGACGGCGCCCAGCGCGCCTATGCGGAGGCCGCGCAGAAGTCGGCCGAGCATCTGTTGGGCCTGGTCAACGACCTGCTGGACTACGCCCGGCTGGAGGCTGAGGCGCTGGAGTTCGATCCGGCGCCGGTCGAGCTGGAGGGTCTGGTGCGCGGCGTGGCCGAATTGCTGAGCCCGCGCGCGCACGACAAGGGGCTGGAGATCGTCTGGTCGGTGGCCGCCGACGCCCCGGACGTCGTCGCCGACGAGGGCCGCCTGCGGCAGATCCTGTTCAACCTGGCGGGAAACGCCGTGAAGTTCACCGACCGGGGCGGGGTGCGCCTGGCGGTTGAGGCGGTCGGCGAACGCATGGAAGGGGCGCCTGCGCGCCTGGCCTTCATCGTCGACGACACCGGCCCCGGCGTGCCCGAAGAGGCGCGCGGCCGCATCTTTGAAGAATTCGGTCACGCCGACGTCTCGGACGCCGCCCGGTTCGACGGGGCGGGTCTGGGTCTGGCGGTGGTGCGGCGGCTGGCCCGCGCCATGGACGGCGACGCCGTGGTCGAGGACCGGCCGGACGGTCCCGGCGCCCGGTTTCGCTTTGAAGCCGAGTTTCCTGTCGCGGTCGACGCCGAGGCGCGCACGCGCCTGCTGGACGGGCTGGTCGTGGCGGTCCGTTCGCCGAACCCCTTCGTGCGCCGGGCGGCGGCCGATCAGATCGAGGCCTCGGGCGGCCGGGTGGCGCGCCAGGCAGGGGTGACCCTGATCGATCATGCAGGCGCCGAAGGCGGAGCCCTGGCCGTTCGACCGGGCCAGGGTCAGGCCATCATCCTGCTGCGCCCATCCGAACGCGACCTGATCAGCCGCTATCGGGCGGCGGGCTTCTGCGGCTATCTGATCAAGCCCTTGCGCCGCGAGTCTCTGGCCGAGCGCGTCAGGGCGGCCGCCGCGCCGCGCCGGGGTCTGCCCGCGCCGCCGGTCCGATCTGGCGACGACGATCGCGTGGCCCATGTGGCCTTCAAGGGCGTACGGGTGCTGTTGGTCGAGGACAATCCGGTCGGCGCTCTTTTGGCCAAGACCTTGCTGCGGCGCGAGGGCTGCGTGGTCCAGACCGCCGCTGACGGCCAGGAGGCGCTGGACGCCCTGAAGGCGGCGCGCTTCGATCTGGTGTTCATGGACATGCGGATGCCGCGCCTGGACGGACCGAGCGCGGCGCGGGCGCTGCGGGCGCGCGGGGATCAGACGCCGATTATCGCCCTGACCGCCAACGCCTTCGCCGAGGATCGCGTCGCCTGTCTCGAGGCGGGAATGGACGATCATCTGGCCAAGCCGTTGGAGGCGGACGCCCTGCGCGTCGTCCTGGCCCGCTGGACGAACGCCGCCAACCGCGCCAAGGTCGCCGTTTCCTGATCTGCCAGTAGTCCGTCGTCCGCATCGCCCGGCGGCGCCCCGCCGGAGCCACGCATGACCGATTCCAAGACGCCCGCTTCCGAGGTCGCGGCGCTGCAGCCGTCTCCCAAGGGACTGGGCGTGCTCAAGGCGGCGTTCCGCGAGCGGCGCACCCTGGCCATGTTGCTGCTCGGCTTCTCGGCCGGTCTGCCCTTCGCCATGCTGTTCGGCACCCTGAACGCCTGGCTGTCCGACGCGGGCGTATCGGTGGCGACGATCGGCGTCCTGTCGTGGGTCGGGCTGTTCGGGGCCTTCAAATTTCTGTGGTCGCCCGCGGTCGGACTGACGCCGCCGGTGATCGGCCGGATGGGGCGGCGTCGATCGTGGCTGATCCTGTGCCAAATCGTGCTGGCGGGCGCGCTTCTGACCATCTCCCTGTCGCATCCAGGCACGGGGGCCATCGTGGTGCTGGCGGGCGCCGCGGCCCTGGGCGCCTTCGCCTCGGCGACCCAGGACATCGTCATCGACACCTGGCGGATCGAGGTGGCGGACGAGCGGACCCCGGTGGATCTGCTGTCGACCGTCTATCAGCTGGGCTTCCGCACGGCGGCCCTGGTCGGCGGGGCGGGCGCCCTGGTTCTGGCGGATCAACTGGGCTGGTCGACGACCTTCGTCATCGGCGCGGGACTGATGGGTCTGGGCGTTCTGGGCACGCTGATCGCACCCGAGCCCAAGGCGGCGCCGCGCGCCGCCATCGCGCGCGAACGCATCGGCTCGCCGCGTCTGCGGATGACCGCCCTGGTCGTCACCCTGGCCGCCTGGGCCTGGGCGGCCTTCATGCTGGTGCGCTTCATGGTTACGGCTCTGACCGTCAAGCCTGCGCCCAGCGCCGGAGAGTTCACCGCCGTCTGGGGACCGTGGATCGTCGGCATGGCGGTGATCCTGCCCGCCGTGCTGGCCGGGATCATCGTCTGGCGCGGGGGCAAGGCGGGGGCGGCGTCCGGGGCCGATCAGGGGCCGGCGCTCGCCAACACCCTGTATGACGCCATCCTGGCGCCGCTGGTCGAGTTGATGGGACGCCTGGGCTGGGGCGCGGTGATCGTGCTGGGGCTGATCCTGACCTACCGCATCACGGACGGCGTCTGGGGCCCGTTCGCCTTCCCCTTCTACATGGGGGACACGGGCGGGGCGCTGGGCCACACCAAGACCGAGATCGCCCTGGCGTCCAAGACCTTCGGCGTGGTCATGACCATCGTCGGCATCGCCCTGGGCGGCTGGGCGCTGCTGGTCATCGGCCGGATGGCCAGCCTGCTGCTGGGCGCGGCCCTGTCGGCGGCGACCAATCTGTTGATGATGGACCTAGCTCTGGGCGCGCCGGTGATCGGCGGCTTTATGAGCGCGACCGGCCTCTATAGACTGTTCAGCGCCTTCGGCGTGGGCGAGCCCCTGGCGCGGCTGATGTTGGCCATTGCGGGCGAGAACATCGCCGGCGGCTTCGCGGGCGCGGCCTTCGTGGCCTATCTGTCGGCCCTGTCGAACAAGATGTTCGGGGCGGTGCAGTTCGCCGTCTTCACCTCCCTGGCCCTGCTGATCGGCACCCTGGGGCGCGGGGCCCTGGGCGAACTGATCGAACGCCAGGGTTATGCCGCCATGTTCGTCATCGCCGCCTGGCTGGGCGTGGTGGCGGTGGTCTTCTGTGCGATGGAGTGGGGCCGCCAGACGATGGAGCGCCGCCGCCTCAACCTCGACGCCTAGGGGCGGAAACGCAAAGAGGCGGCCCGAAGGCCGCCTCTCGAGGTCGTCGTGATCAAGCGGAGGATCAGTCCTCGACTTCCACGCCCTCGGCGTAGGCGGCGAAGGTGGCGGCGGTGATGATCTCGCCGACCGAGGCGCCCAGGGGCACGATCTGCACCGACTTCTCCAGGCCGACCAGCAGGGGGCCGATCACCGTGGCGCCGCCCAGAGACTGGACCAGGCGGGTCGAGATGGCCGCCGAATGGATGGCCGGCATGACCAGGACGTTGGCGTCGCCGGTCAGGCGCATGAAGGGATAGTTGGCGCGGGCCTCGGAATTCAGCGCCAGAGCCGGCGGCATCTCGCCCTCGTACTCGAAGTCGACGTCCATCGAGTCCAGGATGCGGATGGCCTCGCGCACCTTTTCGCCGCGATCGCCGGGCGGGTCGCCGAAGGTCGAGTAGCTGAGGAAGGCCACGCGCGCTTTGCGGCCGAGCTTCTTGACCGTGGCGGCGGCCTTGACCGCGATCTCGGCCAGTTCGGCGGCGTTGGGCAGTTCGTGGATCGAGGTGTCGGCCACGAACAGGGTGCGGCCCTTGGCCAGCAGGATCGACAGGCCGATCATCCGGTCCGTGACGTCCAGGACGCGGCGGACCTCCTTCAGGGCCATGTTGAAGTTGCGGGTCACGCCGGTGACCATGCAGTCCGCCTCGCCGCGCGCGACCATGGCGGCGGCGAAGTAGTTGCGGTCCTGGTTGATCATGCGCTGGACGTCGCGGCGCAGATAGCCGCGACGCTGCAGGCGGGCGTACAGCCAGTCGACGTACTCGGCGTTTCGATCCGACACGCGGGCGTTCATGATCTGAATGCCCAATTCGTCGAAGTTCAGACCGGCTTCGGCGGCGTTGTGGCGGATCAACTCCTCGCGGCCGACCAGGATCGGCGTGCCCAGATCCGCCTGCTTGAAGGCCCATGCGGCGCGGATGACGACCTGTTCCTCGCCCTCGGCGAAGACGACGCGCTGCTTCGGACCCGAGCGCACGCTGGCCTGGATCTTCTGCATCAGGGCGGCGGACGGATCGACCCGCTGGCGCAGGGCGATGCGATAGGCCTCCATGTCCTTGATCGGCTTGCGCGCCACGCCGGTGTCCATCGCCGTCTGGGCGATGAAGGGCGGGATGTACCAGATCAGGCGCGGGTCGAACGGGGTGGGGATGATGTATTCAGGGCCGAACTTCAGCTTGCGGCCGCGATAGGCGGCGGCGACCTCGTCCGGCACGTCTTCGCGGGCCAGCGCCGCCAGGGCGTGGGCGCAGGCGATCTTCATCTCGTGGTTGATCTGACGCGCGCGCACGTCCAGCGCGCCGCGGAACAGATAGGGGAAGGCCAGGACGTTGTTGACCTGGTTCACATAGTCCGAGCGGCCGGTGGCGATGATGGCGTCCGAGCGCACCGACTTGACGTCTTCCGGCGTGATCTCGGGGTCCGGGTTGGCCATGGCGAAGATGATCGGATTGGGCGCCATGGAGGCGACCATCTCCTTGGAGATCGCGCCCTTGGCCGACAGGCCCAGCACCACGTCGGCGCCGACCATGGCCTCGGCCAGGGTGCGCAGCGGCGTGTCGGTGGCGTGCGCCGCCTGCCATTGGGAGACGTTGTCGCGGCCCTTGTAGATCACGCCCTGACGGTCGCAGATGACGGTGTTCTCGGCCTTGACGCCGGCGGCCTTCATTAGGGCGATGGACGACAGGCCCGCTGCGCCGGCGCCCGACAGGACGACCTTGAGGTCTTCCAGCTTCTTGCCAACGATATGGGCCGCGTTGATCAGGCCGGCGGTCGAGATGATGGCCGTGCCGTGCTGGTCGTCGTGGAAGACGGGGATGTCCAGCAGATCCTGCAGCTGGGCTTCGATCTCGAAGCATTCGGGGGACTTGATGTCCTCCAGGTTGATGCCGCCCCAGGTGTCACCGATGTTCTTGACCACGGTGACGAACTCGTCCGGATCGGTGGTCTTCACCTCGACGTCGAAGCTGTCGACGTCGGCGAAGCGCTTGAACAGCACCGACTTGCCTTCCATCACCGGCTTGGACGCCATGTGGCCCAGGTTGCCCAGGCCCAGGATGGCGGTGCCGTTCGAGATGACGGCGACCATGTTTCCCTTGGCGGTGTAGTCGTAGGCCTTGTCCGCATCGGCGGCGATGGCCAGGACCGGCACGGCCACGCCCGGCGAATAGGCCAGCGACAGGTCGCGCTGGGTCGCCATCGGCTTGGTCGGGGCCATGGAGATCTTGCCCGGCGTCGGATCGCTGTGGAACTCCAGCGCGTCGTCGTCGGAGAAGGTCTGTTTATCGGTCAATTCGGGCATTTCGATCTCGGGAAGGGGCAGGCGCATTTCGTTCCTAGATCGTGGGATGGGCGGGGACAACCGCTGACGCTGGGTCAAGGCCGATTGCGTGGTTTCTCCGTCACGCGGCAGGCAGGAAGCCGGTCCTTTCGACCTCGACCGGGCCGGTCATGAAAACGTGGCCGGACGCCTCGTCCCAGTCGATGGTCAGTTCGCCGCCGTCGACCGTTACGGCGGCCTTTCGGTCGGTCAGGCCGCGCCGCGCCGAGGCGACCAGGGCCGCGCAGGCGCCGGTGCCGCAGGCCAGGGTCAGGCCTGCTCCACGCTCCCACACCCGCAACCGAATGTGATCGCGGGCCAGCACGTCAGCGAAGCCGACGTTGACCCCTTCGGGGAACAGGGGGTGGTGCTCGACCAGGGAGCCGGAGCCGCGCACGAAGGCGTCGTCCAGCCGGTCGGTGAAGAAGACGACGTGGGGATTGCCCATCGACACCGCGCCCGGCGTGTGCAGCACGGGGGCGTCGATCGGTCCGACCTGAAGCTCGATGCCGCGCGTGTCCATGTCTTCCGACAGCGGCACCTGGGACCAGTCGAGGCGCGGCGCGCCCATGTCCACGGTGACTTGATGGGTCGCGGCCGTCGATCCTTCGGGGTCTCCAGAGCCGACGCGGCCCGCCGCCCGGCGCGCCGTGGTCGGTCCGCCCAGGGTGTCGATGACCACCTCTTCCTTGTCGGTCGCCTGCAGCAGCAGCCAGCCGACGCAGCGCAGGGCGTTGCCGCAGGTCTCGACCATGGAGCCGTCGGCGTTCCAGACCCGCATGAAGGCGTCGGCCGTCTCGGACGGCTCGACGCCGATCAACTGGTCGAAACCGCCCAGACCCGTCGCCGGATCGGCCAGGGCGCGCACCTGATCCTCGGTCGGGTGGAAGGGTTCTTCGAAGGCCTGGACGACGATGAAGGCGTTTCCGGCGCCGTTCATGCGGATGTAGGGTCGGGCGGGCTGGCTCATGATCGCCTTCATATAGGATTTTTCGCCGGTTCATGTATCGGTGGCGGCGATGACGTCTGACCAGAGCCAAACCGCCAAATCCGACGGGCTGCGGCTGAGGGCGCGCCTGCGCTACCTCTATCACGGCTCCCAGCCGGCGGCGGTGAAGTTCCGCCTAATGGTCATCGTCATCGACCTGGCCATCATCGGCTTCTTCCTGGCCACGCCGATCCTGAAGGAGGCGGGCTGGGCCTTCTATGTCTTGGACTATCTGATCGCCGCCGTTCTGGGGCTGGATCTGGCGGCGCGGGCCTATGCCTATTCCGACATCCGGTCGTGGTTGAAGCGGCCGATCGTCTGGGTCGATCTGTTCGTTCTGGCGACGCTGTTGTTCCCGGCCTGGCTGGCCAATCTGGGCTTCCTGCGGTTGCTGCGGTTCTGGAGCCTGCTGAACAGCGACCTGTTCTGGCGCACCATCGGCCGCCGCTTCGACGACACGCGGGTCGAGGAGGTCACACGGGCCCTGACCGCCCTGGTCACCTTCGTCTTCGTCGTGACCGGCTTCGTCTACGCCTATTTCAGGGGCAAGGCCGAGCACATCAACGGCTATCTGGACGCCCTCTATTTCACCGTCGCCACCCTGACGACGACAGGCTTTGGGGACATCACCCTGCCGGGCAATTGGGGGCGGGTCATCTCCATCGTCGTCATGCTGGTGGGCATCACCCTGTTCATCCGCCTGGCCCAGACCCTGATCCGGCCGCACAAGGTCAAGTTCCCCTGCCCCACCTGCGGGCTTCAGAAGCACGATCCGGACGCCGTTCACTGCAAGGCTTGCGGCCAGATCTTGTGCATCCCCGACGACGGCGACTGAGGCGCGCCCTGCGGCGAAAGATTACAAGCCTGTAAGATTACAGACGCTTGCCCCCTGCCCTCGCCCTCGCCAAGGTGCCGCGCGAAAACATTCGTCCGTTGGGGGACACATAATGACCATCCGCTCGCTGGCGTCCGTCGCCGCCCTTCTTCTCGCCGCCGGAGCCGCACCCGTCGCCATGGCCCAAGCCACCGTTTCCGCAAGCGCCGCCTCGACGGCTCCGGGCTTCGCCGCCAGCGATGCGACCGACCCCTATATCTGGCTGGAGGAGGTCGAGGGCGACCGCGCCATGGCGTGGGTCAAGGCGCACAACGAGACCTCTCTGGGCGTGCTGCAGGGCGATCCGCGCTATGAGGGCCTGCACCAGCAGGCGCTGGACCTGGTGCAGTCGCGCGACCGCATCCCCTCGCCCGGCTTCACCCATGACGGCCACGTCGACAACTTCTGGCAGGACGCCGAGCATGTGCGCGGCATCTGGCGCCGCACGACGCTGGACTCCTACCGCACCGACGCGCCGCAGTGGGAGACGATCCTGGACATCGACGCCCTGTCGGCGGCCGAGGGCGCTAACTGGGTCTATAAAGGCGCGTCCTGCCTGCCGCCGGACGAGCGTTACTGCCTGATCTCCCTGTCGAACGGCGGCAAGGACGCGGTGACGGTCCGCGAGTTCGACAGCGTCACGAAAACCTTCGTCGAGGGCGGCGTCAGCCTGCCGGAATCCAAGGGCGGCGCCAGCTGGATCGACAAGGACACCCTGCTGATCTCGCGCGACTTCGGCGAGGGCTCGCTGACGGACTCGGGCTATCCGCGCACGGTGCGTCTGATGAAGCGCGGCCAGAGCGTCGATCAGGCGGTCGAAGTCTTCGCCGGTCAGCAGACCGACGTCTCGGTTTCGGGCTACACCCTGCGCGACGCCGACGGCGTGGTTCAGGCGGTGCTGCTGAACCGGGGGATCAACTTCTATGAGAGCGAGACCTGGCGCCTGAACGCCGGCGGCTCGACGACCAAGCTGGAGCTGCCGCTCAAGTCCAACATCAACGCCCTGGTCGCCGGCCAGCTGGTGGTGACGACGGACCAGGACTGGACCGCGCCGTCGGGCCAGGACTTCAAGACCGGCGATGTCATCGCCTGGAACCTGCAGGCCTGGCTGGCCGATCCCAAGACCCCGGCGCAACTGGTGATCCGTCCCGGCGAGCGCGAGGCGATCGAGGGGATCAACGCCACCCGCAACAAGCTGGTCGTCGCCCTGTACGAGAACGTGCGCGGCTCGGTCTACGTCTATGACCCGGCCGACTGGAGCCGCACGCGCCTGGACCTGCCGCAGAACGTCTCGGTCGGCGTCGGCTCGGCGTCGGAGCGCGACGACAAGATCTTCGTCAGCGTCACCGGCTATCTGAACCCGTCCAGCCTCTATCTGGCCGATGCGGCGACCGGCGCGGTCGCCCTGACCAAGGCTCTGCCGGACAAGTTCGACGCCAGCGGCATGCGCGTCGATCAGTTCGAGGCGCGCAGCGCAGACGGGACGATGATCCCCTATTTCGTCGTCCACAAGGACGCCATGGCGATGGACGGATCGAACCCGACGCTGCTGTACGGCTACGGCGGCTTCCAGTCGTCGTTGCTGCCCGGCTATTCGCCGACGGTCGGCAAGCTGTGGCTGGAGCGCGGCGGCGTCTATGTGATCGCCAACACCCGCGGCGGCGGCGAGTTCGGCCCGAAGTGGCACCAGGCGGCCCAGCAGGAGAACCGCCAGCGCGCGCACGAGGACTTCCAGGCTGTAGCCCAAGACTTGATCACGCGCGGCGTCACCTCTCAGCCGCACCTCGGGATCATGGGCGGCTCGCAGGGCGGCCTCTTCATGGGCGCCATGCTGACCCAGCGCCCGGACCTGATCAACGCGGCGGTCATCCAGGTGCCCCTGTTCGACATGCTGCGCTTCCACAAGCTGCTGGCCGGCGCCTCGTGGATCGGCGAATACGGCAACCCGGACATCCCGGAACAGCGCGCCTGGATCGAGCAGTATTCGCCCTATCAGAAGCTGTCGGCGGGCCAGCCCTATCCGGAAGTCTTCATCCACACCTCGACCAAGGACGACCGCGTCCACCCCGGCCACGCCCGCAAGGCGGCGGCGCGGATGGAGGAGCTGGGCTATCCGGTGCTCTTCTATGAAAACGTCGACGGCGGCCACGCGGCCGGCGCCAACCTGCGCGAGACGGCCCGCCGCATCGCGCTGGAATACACCTATCTGACCCGTCGGCTGATGGATCAGCCGGCCCAGCGGTAACCGACGGAGCCCGAGATCATGATGAAGTCCCTGTTGCTGTCCGTCGCCCTGCCCGCCCTGATGCTGGCCGCCGCGCCCGCTCTAGCTGAGAGTGTCGCGTCCGATCCCGCCGCCGCCTCGGCGACCAATCCGCCGCCGCACTTCCCGCGCGATCTGTCGCCCGAGGGGGTCAAGGCCGCCGACGATCATCTGGCGCTGGAAGAGGTGGACGGCGCCGAGGCCCGCGCCTTCGTCGCCGCCTCGAACGAAAAGGCCCTGGCGGCCCTGACCGGCGACCGCCGCTATGAGCCGTTCCGTCAGCAGGCCGAGGCCATCCTGACCGCGACCGACCGCATCCCCGGCGTCAACTTCCTGGGCGAAGGCCTGGGGAATTTCTGGCAGGACGCGGCCAATCCCAAGGGCGTCTGGCGCCGCACGACGCTGGCGAGCTATCGCACGGCCCAGCCGCAGTGGGAGACGCTTCTGGACATCGACGCCCTGGCCAAGGCCGAGGGCAAGGACTGGGTGTTCAAGGGCGCCAACTGCCTGGCGCCGGA
>ERZ778017.3402-NODE-3402-length-11331-cov-8.929762_pt1 | contig 11331 bp, 13 predicted proteins | sample MGYA00375747_ERZ778017 | MGnify/ENA primary metagenome ERZ778017 (study PRJEB29350, sample SAMN05509838) | bioreactor metagenome | biome: bioreactor; material: wastewater | place: South Africa: University of Cape Town | collected 2014-03-17 ... | reverse complement strand
CGACATGGACCTGGTTGTCCCACGGCTCCTCGATCGGCGTGGCGAAGATCGCCGCCACCCTGACCTTCTTGTCCTCAGCCAACGCGCCGCGCGGCAGGACGGTGGCCGCAAGCCCGAGAGCGCCCCCAATAGCGCCAAAGCCCAGCACCCCGCGCCGGGAAATCCCGGCCGAGAAATTCCTGTTCCTGTTTTTCATGGATGTCCCCTTCGGTTGAGACGGCGCAGCGGCCGCCCCTGCCTTGTCTTAATCGCCGCATGCGAACTATGGAACCGCCCTTCGATTTTGTCCACATGGTCAAATTCATGATTGCGACAGGCGCAAGCGGCGGCATATCGGTCATGACAATCCCGCCGCCAGATGCGACAATGGCGATGGAGGAACGATGTACACGCATACGCTGAACTTCGGGCATGACGGCGACATCGAGGCGCTGCGCGACATGGTGCGGCGCTTCGCGCAGGACAGGATCGCGCCGATCGCCGCCGACATCGACCGCGCCAACAGCTTTCCCGCGCATCTGTGGGGCGAGTTGGGAGAACTCGGTCTGCTCGGCATCACCGCCGACCCGGATTTCGGCGGCTCCGGCATGGGCTACCTCGCCCATGTCGTGGCGATGGAGGAGATTTCGCGCGCCTCGGCTTCCGTCGGCCTCTCCTACGGCGCCCACTCCAATTTGTGCGTCAACCAGATCAACCGCTGGGCGACGCCCGGGCAGAAGCAGAAATACCTGCCGGCGCTGTGCTCGGGCGCGCATGTCGGGTCGCTCGCCATGTCCGAGCCCGGCTCCGGCTCGGACGCGGTGTCGATGCGGCTTCGCGCCGACAGGAAGAACGACCGCTACGTGCTTTCCGGCACCAAGATGTGGATCACCAACGGCCCGGCCGCCGACACGCTGGTGGTCTATGCCAAGACAGAGCCCACCATGGGTTCGCGCGGCATCACCGCCTTCATCATCGAGAGCGGCATGAAGGGGTTTTCGGTGGCGCAGAAGCTCGACAAGCTCGGCATGCGCGGCTCCGACACCGGCGAACTGGTGTTCGACGGCGTCGAGGTGCCGTTCGAGAACGTGCTCGGGCAGGAAAACCGCGGCGTCGAGGTGCTGATGTCGGGCCTCGACTACGAGCGCACCGTACTTTCGGGCGGGCCGCTCGGCATCATGGCCGCCTGTCTCGACGTCGCCGTGCCCTACGTGCGCACGCGGCGCCAGTTCGGGCAGGCGATCGGCGACTTCCAGCTCGTGCAGGGCAAGCTCGCCGACATGTACGCCACGCTGAGCGCCGCCAGAGCCTATGTCTATGCCGTGGCCGCCGCCTGCGACCGCGGCGAGACCACACGCAAGGACGCCGCCGGCTGCATCCTGTTCGCCGCCGAGCGCGCCACGCAGGTGGCGCTCGACGCGCTGCAACTGCTGGGCGGCAACGGCTACATCAACGACTATCCGACCGGCCGCCTGTTGCGCGACGCCAAGCTCTACGAGATCGGCGCCGGCACCTCCGAAATCCGCCGCTGGCTGATCGGCCGCGAGATCATGGCGGAGACGTGACCGGCTGGATCGACAGATGTGATTTGCCAAAATAGGCCTGTAATGGGATATTTGGCGGAAAACGGCAGGAGATTTCCATGCCCGACGGAAAAGGCTTCGCGGAAGAACCGCAGCCATTCGAAAGCGGCTCCGGCAAGACCGGGTCGACCGCTCCCGCGAGGCTGAGGATCGACAGCGCCGGCCGCATCGTCATCCCGGCCGAGATGCGGGCGGCGATGCTGGTGAAGCCCGGCGATACGGTGACGGCCCGCGTCGAGGACGGCGAGTTCCGCATCGTCTCGCCGGAGGCGGCGTTGCGGCGCGTCCAGGCCTTTGCGCGCAAGTGGCGGGCAGAAAACCCCGGGCTGAGCGTGGTGGACGAACTCATCGCCGGGCGCCGTGAAGAAGCCCGGCAGGAAGACGCCCGCTACGAGCGGCTTGAGCGCGAAGCCGACGCCGCGCCGGGCAGAGCCCCGGGCAAGTGACGGCCTATGTCCTCGACGCATCGGCCTTCCTCGCCATCATCCGCGGCGAGAACGGCGCCGACATCGCCGCAGCCCGGCTATACGGAGCCTCCATGTCGGCGGTCAACGCAAGCGAGGCGCTCATGCGCGGCATCGAAAAGGGGGCACCGCTCGATCTCATGCAGGAACTGCTCATGGCGCAGGATGTCCGGCTGGTGGCGTTCGACGGCAACCTTGCCGTCGAAGCGGCGCTGTTGCGGCCGGCTACGAAGGATCACGGCCTCTCCTTCGCGGACCGCGCCTGCATCGCCACCGCGATCCGTCTCGGCGCCGTCGCAGTGACCGCCGATCGCGTCTGGGCGACGCTCGACCTCGGCTGCCCGATCGAACTGATCCGCTAGGAGGCTTGCCCATGTCCACCCTCGCCTCCTCCATCTCCCCCTCCTCCGAAACCTTCCGCGCCAATGCCGAGCATATGCGCGAGCTTGTGGCCGATATCGCCGAGAAGGCTGCCGCCGTTTCGCTCGGCGGCTCGGAGGAAGCGCGCGCCCGCCATGTCGGTCGGGGAAAGCTTCTGGCGCGCGAGCGCCTGGCGCAGCTTCTCGATGCCGGCTCGCCCTTCCTCGAAATCGGCCAGTTCGCCGCCTGGAACATGTATGGCGGCGACATCTCCTCGGCCGGCATGGTTTGCGGCATTGGCCGCGTCGAGGGCACCGAGGTCATGGTGGTGGTCAACGACGCCACCGTGAAGGGCGGCACCTACTACCCGATGACGGTGAAGAAGCATCTGCGCGCGCAGGAGATCGCGCTGCAAAACAACCTGCCCTGCGTCTATCTGGTCGATTCCGGCGGGGCCAACCTGCCCAACCAGGACGAGGTTTTCCCCGACCGGGAGCATTTCGGCCGCATCTTCTTCAACCAGGCGACGATGTCGGCGGCCGGCATTCCGCAGATCGCCTGCGTCATGGGCTCGTGCACGGCCGGCGGCGCCTATGTGCCGGCGATGGCCGACGAATCGATCATGGTGCGCGGCCAGGCCACCATCTTCCTCGGCGGCCCGCCGCTGGTGAAGGCGGCGACCGGCGAGGAGGTGAGCGCCGAGTACCTGGGCGGCGCCGACCTGCACACCCGCCTTTCCGGCGTCGCCGACCATCTGGCCGAAAGCGACGGCCATGCGCTCGCCATCGTGCGCCGCATCGTCAGAAACCTGAATCGCAACAAGGCCGTAAGCCTGACGCTACAGAAGCCGATTCAACCGCTTCACGCAGCGGATGAAATCTATGGCATCGTTCCGGCCGACACGCGCCAGCCCTATGACGTGCGCGAGGTGATCGCGCGCATCGTCGACGGCTCGGAACTCGACGAGTTCAAGGCCAATTACGGCACCACGCTGGTGACCGGCTTCGCGCATCTTTACGGCATGCCGGTCGGCGTCATCGCCAACAACGGCGTGCTGTTTTCCGAAAGCGCGCTGAAGGGCGCGCATTTCATCGAGCTTTGCTGCCAGCGCAAGATCCCGCTGGTGTTCCTGCAAAACATCACCGGCTTCATGGTCGGCGCCAAATACGAGGCCGGCGGCATCGCCAAGGACGGCGCCAAGCTGGTGACGGCGGTTTCCACCGCCCAGGTGCCGAAGGTGACGATGATCATCGGCGGTTCGTTCGGCGCCGGCAATTACGGCATGTGCGGGCGGGCCTTCTCGCCGCGCTTCTTGTGGATGTGGCCGAACGCGCGCATCTCGGTGATGGGCGGCGAACAGGCGGCGACCGTGCTCGCCATGGTCAAGCGCGAAGGCATCGAGCGCAAGGGCGAAAGCTGGAGCGCCGAGGACGAGGCAAAGTTCAGGAAGCCGATCCTGATGAAATACGAGCACGAGGGCCACCCGCTCTATTCCTCGGCGCGACTGTGGGACGACGGCATCGTCGACCCGGCGAAGTCGCGCGAGGTGCTCGGGTTGTCCTTGTCGGCCGCGCTCAACGCGCCGATCCCGGATACGAAATTCGGCCTGTTCAGGATGTGAGGCGACAGCCATGTTCCAGAAAATCCTGATCGCCAACCGCGGCGAGATCGCCTGCCGCATCATCCGCACCGCACGGCGCATGGGTGTCGCCACCGTCGCCGTCTATTCCGATGCGGACCGCAACGCCCTGCATGTGGAAATGGCCGACGAGGCCGTGCATATCGGCCCCTCGCCCGCCGCCGAAAGCTATCTCGCCGCCGAACGGATCGTCGAGGCGGCGCGCCTCAGCGGCGCGCAAGCCATCCACCCCGGCTACGGCTTCCTTTCGGAAAACCCGGATTTCGTGGACAAGGTGGTGGCGGCGGGGCTGACCTTCATCGGCCCGTCGGCCGCCTCGATCCGCGCCATGGGGCTGAAGGACGCGGCCAAGCGGCTGATGGAAGAGGCCGGCGTGCCGGTGGTGCCGGGCTATCACGGCGAAGCGCAGGAGATCGTCATCCTCGCCTCCAAGGCGCGCGAGATCGGCTACCCGGTGCTGATCAAGGCGCGCGCCGGCGGCGGCGGCAAGGGCATGCGCCGCGTCGACCATCCCGACGATTTCGCCGAGGCGCTGTCGGCGGCGCGGCGCGAGGCAAAGGCCGCCTTCGGCGACGACCGCGTGCTGGTGGAAAAATACGTGGAGAAGCCGCGCCATATCGAGGTCCAGGTGTTCGGCGACGATTTCGGCGATGTCGTGCACCTTTACGAGCGCGACTGCTCGGCGCAGCGCCGCCACCAGAAGGTGATCGAGGAAGCCCCCGCCCCCGGCATGACCGGGGAGATGCGCGCGGCCATGACCGAGGCCGCGGTGACGGCGGCCAAGGCCATCGCCTATTCAGGGGCCGGGACGATCGAGTTCATCGTCGACACCTCGCAGGGGCTGCGGCCCGACCGCTTCTGGTTCATGGAAATGAACACGCGGCTCCAGGTCGAGCATCCGGTGACCGAAATGGTGACGGGGCTCGATCTGGTGGAATGGCAGTTGCGGGTGGCGGCAGGCGAGCGTCTCCCGAGGACGCAGGATGAAATCCGGCTTGCCGGCCACGCCTTCGAGGCACGGCTTTACGCCGAGGACGCCGCAAAAGGCTTCCTGCCGGCGACGGGAACGCTGCATCACCTGAAATTCCCCGAAGCGGCCCCGGCCGGCACTGAGACGCGCATCGAGACCGGCGTGCGCGCGGGCGACGCCATTTCACCCTACTACGACCCGATGATCGCCAAGCTGGTGGTGCACGGGCCGGACCGGCCGGCAGCCCTCGCAGCGCTCGGCGAGATGCTGGCGCACACCGAGATCGCCGGCGCCACCGTCAATGTCGCCTTTCTGGCGGCACTCGCCGCCGATCCCGATTTTGCCGCCGGCACGGTCGACACCGGCCTGATCGCACGCCGTCAGGACACGCTGACGGCCGCCCCGCCGCCGCCCTCGCCGCGCATCGTCGCCGCTGCCGTGCTTGCCGCATCGGGCGTGGAGGAACGGCCGGCCTCGGACGACCCGTGGGCAAGCCTTGCCGGCTACGCGCATTTCCACGCCGCGCCGAAAAGGATCGAACTGCGGTTCGGCGAAGAGGAGATCGCGGCGGCGGTCGGGGTCGAGGACGGAAGGTGGAGCGTGGCGATACCCCCACCCCTTACCCCTTTCCTCAAGGGGGAAGGGGATTCGGAGACGTTGACTGGCCCCTCTCCCTTGTGGGGAGGGGTAAGGGGCGGGGGTGCTGCGCGGGTCGCCCGCTGGCCGGGCCACGTCACCGTGTTCAACGGCGCGGCGGGTTACACGTTCGCGGTGCCCGATCCGCTGGAGAGAACCAGCGACGGTTTCGCCGGCGCCGCCAGCCTGCGCGCGCCGATGCCGGGGCTGGTCAAGCTGGTGCGGGCCTTGAAGGGCGAGCTGGTGGCCAAGGGCCAACCCCTGCTCATCCTGGAAGCGATGAAAATGGAGCACGCCATCAGCGCGCCACGGGACGGCGTCATCGCCGAAATCGCGGCGGAGGGCACGCAGGTCAGCGAGGGGACGGTGCTGGTAAGGTTCGCGGAAGAAGACCAGCCGGAGATCTAGAGCCTTTCATAGCTACACGGAATCGTTCTGCCGGAGGGAATTCGAGCCAAGGTCGAGGGCTTTGCCGAAGGCCGTATCAGGATACGGTCGAGGCGAAGGCCGAAGGATTTGGCTCGAATTCACCCGGCCCGCAGGGTTTCCCGCTGGCGCGCGCCCGCTTTGTCGGCCGGACTTGGCCGTATCCCCGATACGCCCTGCACCGTCCTCCGCGCGGATCGCACCGCCATCGGAGAAACAGAACCGCTTCCGTGTAGCCATGAAAGGCTCTAGAGCCTAGCGCGCAACCAGGACCGGCACCTTCGCCGTGGCCAGCACTTCCGCCGTCTGGCTGCCGAGCATGGCGCGGTCGAGGCCGGTGCGGCCGTGCGAGGCCATGACGATGAGGCTGCACCCCTTCTGGTCGGCCAGTTCCACCAGCGCCCTCGCCGCCAGCCGCCAAGGGATGTGCATCGTCTCGACCGGGACTCCCATCGCATCCGCTTCCTGCTTGACCGCGCCGAGGATACGCCCGGCGATCTGGCGCTGGGCCTCGTCATAGGCGGCGATCTCGCTTTCGCTCGGCGCCCACAGATCGGAGGCAAAGGCGAACTGGCCGCCGAGCGGTTCGGTGACCGTTACCACGGTTGCCTTGCTGCCATGCTTCTTGGCCAGCGCCAGGCCATGGCGAACGCCGACCTGCGCCACCGCCGAGCCGTCGGTCGGGATGAGAATATGCTCGTACACGCCGGGTCCCGCGATCAGTCGACCGCGACGGCGAACAACGCCGCGATGATCGCCCCGGAGACGGCGAAGATGCTGATCATCACGATATGGAACGGGCTGGTGCCGAGCGTGACGCTGGCAACGAGCGCAGCCACGAGGGCAAGCAGCACGATCGCCAGAAGGACCTTGGTGCGGGAAGTTTCGGTCAGCATGAAGCCTCCTTTTTATCGGACACCTAAAGCGTGTCGCTTCGTCCCGAAACCGGGACCACTTTCAGGAGACATGCTCTAGCCGACCCCCGGCGGAATTCTTTGCGGTGGATCAAAATCCGGCGATGGCTGCGCGCCATCGAGGTGCGGCAGTTTATCCCACCTGTCAGTGGCTGCCGCTCCCCAAACGAAAAATGGCCGGGAAAACCCGGCCATTTCGTTCTTCATCGCTGCGGCCGCTCAGTCCTGCGCGATCGGCGCGTACTTGCCATCATGCCACTGGTTGATGTCGTAGCTGGCGTTGGTCATGTCGCCCTTCGCGTCGAAGGTGACGGGACCAACGACGGTCTGGATCGGCTCGCCGTTCTTCAGCGCCTCGGCGACCTTGGCCGGGTCGTCGCTGCCGGCGCGCTCGATGCCTTGCGCGAACGCCTGGATTACCGCGTAGGAGAACAGGGTGAAACCTTCAGGCGTAAAGCCGCCGGCCTTGATCTTCTCGATGGCTTCCTTGGCCTCGGGCTTGGCCTGCGGATCGGACGGGAAGACGAACATCGTGCCTTCGCCGGCCGGGCCGGCAACCTGCCAGAACTCGGGCGAAGCGATGGAGTCGGGCATGATGAGCTGGAACTTGAAGCCCTGCTCGCCGGCCTGCCGCATGATCAGCCCTGCCTCCGGGTGATAGCCGCCGAAATAGACGACATCGGCCTTCAGTTCCTTCAGCTTGGTCACCAGCGCGGAATAATCCTTCTCGCCGGCGTTGATGCCCTCGTAGAGAACTTCATTGAGGCCGTTCGCGTTGGCCGTCTTCTTGACCGCGTCGGCGATGCCCTGGCCGTAGGCGCCCTTGTCATGCAGGATGACGAGGTTCTTGCCGGCATACTTCCTGGCGATCCACGGGCCGATGAACTCGCCCTGCTGGTCGTCGCGCGTATAGAGGCGCATGATGGTGCTCCAGCCCTTGGCGGCCGCGTCGTCGGTCATCACCGGGTTGGAGGACGCGGGGCTCATCATCAGGGCGCCGGCCTCGGCGTAGACGGCGGAAGCCGGAATGCTGGAGCCGGAGCAGGCATGGCCGTCGATGAACTTGATGCCGTTGGCGACGATGCGGTTGGCGATGGAGACCGCCTGCTTGGGGTCGCACTGGTCGTCTTCCATCGTCAGCTTGATCTGGCGTCCGTCAACGCCGCCGGCGGCGTTGATGGCGTCGGCCGCGGCCTGCGCACCCTGCTTGAACTGGTCGCCGATGGTGGCGAGCTGGCCGGTCATCGGCCCGGCGACCGCGATGTCGATGTCATCGGCGTGCGCCGCCGATACCCCCATCGCCAGGCCGAACAATGCGGCGCCTAGAAATTTCGTTCTGTTCATCTGGACCCTCCCAATACGCGTGACCACCGGGTCGCGCCTCACTCAGAATGGCGGCGACAATTCCATTGTTAAGCGGTTCTGTCCAGTGCTTGTTATGAGTCAGGCAATCCCCGTTGACGCTTGAAAACGCCGCACAAAAGGCGAAAGCCGCGCCGGCCTTATGATGACCGGTCGCGGCTCGCCCCGAGCGTCGCGCGATGCCCCCCGCACCGCGGACCCCCGCCAGCCCTGTTTGCTTCTTTGGCCTCAGTGCATCGTCATCCATTCGCGGGCTTCGCGCAGCGCCCTGGCGATGTCGGCCTTCGACATGGTGGCCGACAGTTCCGAGCGCAGCTCGGCGGCGCGCGCCGAACCCTTGATGGCTGCGATGTTGAACCATTTGTGGGCCGCCACGGCGTCGGCCTCGCAGTCGCGGCCCGTCGCATACATCAAGCCCAGTTCGAAAAGAACGTCGGCCTGGGCCGTCGCCCCCATGGTGCCGAAACCCGATTCAAGCATTTCAAAACGTGCCATTTTCAAACCCCTGTCCTGATCCCGAGAGCCGTCTTTTTGCCCCGCCGGGGGCCGCTCCTTTGATGCTTCGAGAATGCCCCGCAGGCTTGAATCCGTCGTTAAATGGCGTGCTTAATTTGGAGAAAACAAAGCTAAAATAATAAGTAAACGTTGGAGTTCGTTAAGGATACAAAGGCCGCAATCGCGCGGATTCGGCTCAAATGCGATGAAAATTCCGCCGTGCCCGGTCAAGACTCCGCTAACCACGGAAACATTGCCCGGGCGACGGTCCGGTTGGTCCCGCCTTCACGACAACAGGCCGTACAGGCAGAAAAAAGCATACGCCTGCCGCTACGGCACCGCTTTCGTTTCCGGCGGGAGTGGATTAGCTTCCGTTTGCGTAAGGCGGCGCGCCGCCACGGGGAGAAAGTCCAATGCTTGCAAAAATCGGCATGACCGTTGCGGCCGTCTTGCTCATGAGCGGAGCTGCCCATGCCGATCCCATCGAAGGCAGTTGGAAAACCAAGGGTGGCGATACCGCCGCCATCGCGGCATGCGGCTCGTCGTTCTGCATCAAGCTGACGACCGGCCAGTATGCCGGAAAGGCCATCGGCCGCATGAAGGCCGACGGCGGCGGCAACTATTCCGGCTCCATCACCAAGCCGTCGACCGGCAAAACCTATTCCGGCAGCGCCAGGCTCTCGGGCAGTTCCCTGAAACTGTCGGGCTGCGTGCTCGCCGTCCTTTGCGAAAGCCAGACCTGGAAGAAGCTGTGAACGGTTGAGCGGCGGCTAAGCTGCCGTTTCTATCTCGCCCTTTGCCCGAACAGCACCTTCTGGGCTTCCTTGTCGTCGGCGAGGTTGTTGCGCCGTTCCGCCCCCAGCGCGACCCCGCGCCGAACCGCCGGACGTGCCGAGATCGCCTCGAACCAGCGCTTCATGTTCGGGAAATCGTCGAGGTCCTGCCCCTGTTTCTCGTGGGAGCGCGTCCACGGAAAGGACGCCATGTCGGCGATGGAGTACGCGCCGGCCAGGTATTCCCGGTCCGCCAGCCTCTTGTTCAGGACGCCGTAGAGCCGGTTCACCTCGTTGGTGTAGCGCTCGATGGCATAGGGCACTTTCTCCGGCGCGTACTGGCGGAAATGATGCGCCTGCCCGGCCATCGGCCCCAGCCCGCCCATCTGCCAGAACAGCCATTGCTCGATCTCGGTGCGCTCGCGCTCGTCCGCGCCGTAGAACTTCCCGAACTTGCGGCCGAGATATTGCAGGATGGCGCCGGATTCGAACACCGGGATCGGCTTTCCGCCCGGCCCTTCGGGATCGACGATGGCGGGCATGCGGTTGTTCGGCGAAATCTTCAGAAACGACGGCTGGAACTGATCGCCCTTGCCGATGTCGACGTACTTCACCTCGTAGGGAACGCCCAGTTCCTCCAGCATGATCGAGATCTTGTGCCCATTCGGCGTCGGCCAGTAGTAGAGGTCGATGGGTGTGGTCTGCTGCGGCATGGCGTGGTCTCCGATAAGCTTGTCCTGTCCAGATAAGCCGCCGGGCGGCCAGCGCAATACGCCGGCTGCTCAAGCAGGCGTCAATAAATTTGAACCGCAGATGAATGCCGGCATCAGAGCCGGTTCAGGGGCGGCGGCGCATTCTCCCTGCCATAGAAGGAGATGCCGCCGATGCTTGCCCGCCGTTTCACGATCGTCTGCCTGCTGATGACCCTGTTCGGCATGGGCTTCGCCATCCTGGTCGCCGAGGCCGGCCGCCAGCCCCGCGCCTGGGACGACGCCGGCTTCACCGTCTGCCGCGGCCTTCTTTGCCAGACCGGCCACGGCCAGTGAAAAAGACAGGATCGACCATGACCCTTACCCACCACATTGCGGATTTCCTGCGGCTCCTGCCGCGCGCCTCGCTCCTGCTGCTGGCGCTCGCGGCCCCGGTTCTTGCCGTGCCGATGATGCGGGCCGACAGCGGATCGATCATCGAGGCCCCTTCCCTGCGCAAGGGCGCGGGCGCCGGCTTCGTGCTTCTGGTCAGCTTGCAGCGCGACTGAAAATAACCGCGCCCGAACCCTGAATGTCGATTGGCCCTAGCCCTCTCCCCACTGCCGCGCAAAGCCCTATAATGGGCCATGGAAAATCGAATCTCCTCCCCTGCCGCCGATCCGATCGTGATGCCGCCGCCGTATCGGCCGCAGCGTTTCGACGACGCCGCAAAGGCGGTCGCGGCGCTTGAGGCGCTTTACGAGCGCAACACCCGCTTCCTGCGCGATTCCTTCGCCGCGCTCGCCGCCGGCGGCGACAGCAGCAAACGCTATCGCGCCTTCTATCCGCAGGTCGAGGTCACCACCACCTCGTTCGGCCAGGTCGACTCGCGGCAGGCCTACGGCCATATGCCGACACCCGGCACCTTCTCGACCACCGTTACCCGACCGGACCTGTTCGAGGCCTATCTTACCGAGCAGCTTCGCCTGATCATGCGCAACCACGGCGTGCCGGTCACGGTTTCGCAGTCCGCCACGCCGA
>ERZ778017.3401-NODE-3401-length-11341-cov-3.596757_pt1 | contig 11341 bp, 9 predicted proteins | sample MGYA00375747_ERZ778017 | MGnify/ENA primary metagenome ERZ778017 (study PRJEB29350, sample SAMN05509838) | bioreactor metagenome | biome: bioreactor; material: wastewater | place: South Africa: University of Cape Town | collected 2014-03-17 ... | reverse complement strand
TGGCGTTCGGCGCCTGCTGCGCGTTCTGCAGCGCGGTGATCAGCGGCTGCAGTTCCGCGTTCAGCGCGTTCTGGCGCGCGGTCAGCGTGTCGATCTGCGTCTTGTAGGTGGTGCGGATCTGGGCGGTGGCGCCCTGATAAGCCGCCGACTGCTGCACGGCGCCTTCCAGATTGGCGACTGCCGTCTGCTGGGCCTGCGCGGCGGCCGGGATCAGCGCGGTCGCCGGAAGGGTCATCGCCGCGAGCGCGGCAATCTTCATCATCATTTTCATCAGAATTGAGTCCCTACGTTGAATGTGAACAATTTCGTGTCGTCGCCCCGCTCCTTCAGCAGCGCCTTGGCGATGTCGATGCGCAGCGGTCCGAACGGAGAATTCCAGTTCACGCCGAAGCCGACGGAGATACGCGGCTTGGCGGAATTGCCAAGGAATTCTTCCTTGAATGGCGAAATGGTGTTGACCTGGGCAACGTTGACGATGGTGCCGACGCAACCTTCGCCAAAGCCGGTGGAGCAGGTGGTGACCGAACCGGCATTGGGGTTGGGGTTAGCCGCATCGTCACCCACCGGAACGACAAAGAGCGGATTGCCGTCCGCATCCTTGATCGGTCGAATGATCGGCAGCAGGACGCCGTCCTCATCGGTTTCGAAGGTCGCCGTGGCCTTCGGGCGCTTGACCCCGAACACCGCGCCGGCATCGACGAAGATGGACGGCCGCAGTCCCATTTCACGCGCGCCCGAGCCAAGCGGAATCTCGAGTTCCGCCCGCGCCATATAATAGGCCCGCCCGCCCAGCGCGTCGTCGAATATCTGCCGGCGATCGGTGACGAGAACCTGATTGCCATCCGAATCCGTGGTGTACGGGATGCGCTGGACGCGCGGACCGACACCGCGAATGTCGAAACCGCGGATCTGCGGCTCGCCCAGGAAGAAGCGATCGGTCAGCCGCACCTTGTCTATGCCGGGGCCCTCGCCGCTGCCGAAGGGCAGCACATAGCCGCCCTCCGCGCCCACCGAGAAGACGAAACCGCCGCCCACGCCCCAGAATTTCTTGGCCTCCAGCCGCGAGCGCAGATATTTGACGCTGCCGCCAAGCCCGGCGAAATCCTGGCTGAAGACGGCGCGCTGGCCCGCGGTCGGCCGGATGCTGTTGTTAAGGTTGCTGAACACCAGCGAATAGCCGAGCGAAGAGGTCGTCCGGTTGCCGATGGCGTCGCACAGATAACGGCCGGCCAGCAGGGGATCGCACTCTCCGTTGAAGAAGAAGGTCTGCCGGTCCAGCGACACCTTGTCGGTGCTCAGCCCGTAGCGGCCCTGCAGCTGCACATATTCGGTCAGCGGCACGCCGAGGCGGATCTGGAAGCCGGTGGTCGTCTGCTCGTAAGTGGTGTTCCGATCGCCGCTCAGGTTGAAATTGAACGAGTTGAGATCGCGGCGGAACACGTCCCCGCCGATCGCGATGTTGCGATCGAACAGATAAGGCTCGGTGAAGCCCAGTTCCACCGACTTGGAATAGGAGGAATAGTTGACGCTCGCCCGCAGCGTCTGGCCCTTGCCCCGGAAATTGCGCTGGGTGATCGAGGCATTGACGATGAACCGCTCCAGGCTGGAGAAGCCCGCTGACAATTGCAGCTCGCCGGTCGATTTTTCCTCGACATTGGTTTCCAGCACGATGCGGTCCGGCGCTGAGCCGGGCTTCTGCTCGACTTCCAGTTTCTCCTGGAAATAGCCGAGCGAGTTGATCCGGTCCTGCGAGCGCTTGACCATGAAGCTGTTGAAGGCGTCCCCTTCCTGCAGGCGGAATTCGCGCCGGACGACCTTGTCCTGCGTCGTCGTGTTGCCGTTGATGTCGATCCGCTCGATATAGACGCGCGGCGCTTCCTCCACCCTGAAGGTCAGCCCCATGGTCAGGCTGTCCTTGTCGCGCTCGAAATTCGGGTTCACCTCGGCAAAGGCGTAACCGAACAGCCCGGCGGTCTCTGTGATGGAATTGACCGTGTCCTCGACCTGCTTGGCGTCATACCAGTCGCCCTTCTTCATCGGCAGCAGCCGCTTGATGCCTTCGGGCTTGAAGTCGCGCAGGTCGCTTTCCACCTTCACGTCGCCGAACTTATAGCGGTCGCCTTCCTCCACCACATAGGTGATGATGAAATCGCGCCGGTCCGGGGTCAGTTCCGCGATTGCGGAGATCACCCGGAAATCGGCATAGCCCTGGGTCAGGTAAAACTGGCGCAGCTTGCTCTGGTCGTAGGACAGGCGATCCGGATCATAGCTGTCGCTGGAGCTAAAGAAGCGGAAGAAGCGCGACTGCTTGGTCGCCATCTCGCTGCGCAGCGCGCTGTCGGAGAATTTCTCGTTTCCGATGATGTTGATCTGGCGGACCTTGGATTTCGCACCTTCGGAAATCTCGAAGATGATGTCGACGCGGTTCTGGTCCAGCATGACCATTTTCGGCTCGATCGACGCGGCGAACCGGCCCTGGCGGCGATAGAGTTCGATGATGCGGGCGATGTCGGCGCGCACCTTGGAGCGGGTGAAGATCTGCCGCGGCGCGAGGCGGATCTCGGGCCGGATCTTATCTTCCTTCAGCCGCTTGTTGCCCTCGAGCACGATCCGGTTGATCACCGGATTTTCCTTGATGACGATGGTCAGCGCGCCCTGATTGTCGCGAATCTCCGCGTCGGCGAACAATTCGGTGGCGAACAGGTCCTTCAGCGCCTGGTCCAGGCTTTCGCGCGTATAGGGCTCGCCCGGGCGCAGCTGGACGTAGGAGCGCACCGTATCCGGTTCCAGCCGCTGCGAGCCGACCACGTTGACCGAACGAATCGTCCCGCTGCCCGGCTGCGGCGCCGGGGCGGGCGCGGGCGCGGCGACCGGCGCCGGCGCGGCCTGCTGCTGGCCCAATGCCGGCGCGCTTATCCCGGCCAGCACCGTGCCGACGAGCAACGTCGGCATGTGCCGCCTGGCGAAATATGCTGCCTTGTTCGCTGTCACGCGTTCACCCCAGACTAAAGAAAATCACACAGGGTTCGCGCCCTGCCCCAACCGCCTCAACCGATCAAGCCGGCAAGGCCTCGCCAAACACCGAACGAACCGAGATCATTGACCGTCACGAAGACCATCAACGACAGCAGCAACAACAATCCTGAACGAAAAGCCCACTCCATGACAACCGCATCGACGGGTTTCCTGCGCACAGCCTCGACCGCGTAGAAAAAAAGATGACCGCCATCCAGCATGGGGACTGGCAATAAGTTGATGAACCCCAAATTAATCGAGATCAACGCCAGAAAGCCGATGAAGGCGACAAGCCCGCCGGTGGCCACCTCACCCGACACCTGGGCGATCTTCAACGGCCCGCCCAGCTCCTTGGCGGAGCGGCGACCGGTTATCACCTGACCCAGCGTGTCGGTCATCAACCGCAGAATCTGGCCGGTCTGCCGCACGGCTACGCCCGGCGCCTCCAGCAGGGAAACGGGGACCAGCACCTGCGGCGGCGCGACGATGCCGAGCCGGCCGAGCGGATATCTGTTGCCGAAGCGGTCGACCTCATACCAGGTGGCGGGAACCGCGCTCAGGCCATGCCGCGCGCCGTTGCGTTCCACCTGCACGGACAGCGTCTCGCCCGGGCGATAGAGCACCACCCGGGCCAGGTCGTCGAACGTGTCCACCGAACGCCCCTCAATCTCCAGAATGCGGTCGCCGGGCTGGAAACCCGCGGCAAGCGCCGCTGAACCGGGTTGGACGGCCGCCACCACCGGCGGGGTCCGCCGGTCGCCATGCACCATGGCGAGGCCGCCCAGCAGCAGGATGGCGACAAGGATGTTGGTCGCCGGCCCGGCGAGCACGATCAGCGCGCGCTGCCACAGCGGCTTGGCCTGAAAGGTCTGGGCGCGTTCCTCCGGCGGCAGTTGCAGCCATTCGCGCGAGGGTTGGCTGGCGGGGTTCATGTCGCCCGCAAAGCGCACATAGCCGCCAAGCGGCAGCCAGCCGAATTTCCAGCGGGTGCCGCGCCTGTCGGTGAAGCCGAACAATTCCCGCCCGAAACCGATGGAAAAGGCTTCCGCCTTCACGCCGAACCAGCGGCCGACATAATAATGGCCAAGCTCGTGCACGAACACCAGCGGGCCGATGGCGAGCAGGAAAGCGGCGACGGTGAGCAACAGGCCGGGGTTTTCGGTCACGCTACGGCAGACTCCATCGCCATCGCCGCATTCAGGCGCGCTTCGCGATCGATCACGAAAACATCGTCCAGCGTTGCGGGAGCGGGCGGATCATAACGATCCAGCGTGTCGCGCACAATTGCGGCAATATCGAGGAAGCCGATGCGGCCCGCCAGGAATGCGGCGACCGCCTCTTCATTGGCGGCGTTGAGCACCGCGGGGCGGGCGCCCCCCGCCTCCATCGCCGCCCGGGCGATGGCGATGGCGGGAAAGCGCACCATGTCCGCCGCCTCGAAATCCAGCCGGCCGATGCGCGCCAGGTCTAGCCGCTCGCAGGGGGTTTCCATGCGGTCCGGCCAGGCGAGCGCGTAGGCGATGGGTGTCCGCATGTCCGGCGTGCCCAGCTGGGCGATGACCGACCCGTCAATATATTCCACCATCGAATGCACCACCGACTGGCGGTGGACGAGGATATCGAGCCTGTCGGTGCCCACGGGGAACAGGTGGAATGCCTCGATCAGCTCAAGGCCCTTGTTCATCATCGTCGCTGAATCGACCGATATCTTGGCCCCCATCGACCAGTTGGGGTGCTTCACCGCCTGCGCCGGGGTGACTGACGCCATGGCGTCAAGGCTCCAGTCGCGAAACGGGCCGCCGCTTGCGGTCAGGATGATCCGCGCCACCCGTTCGGGCGCTTGATGGTCCAGGCACTGGAACACCGCATTATGTTCGGAATCGACCGGCAGCAGCCGCGCGCCGCTCTCCCGCGCCGCCCGCGTCATCAGCGCGCCGGCGGAAACCAGCGCCTCCTTGTTGGCGAGCGCGACCGTGCCGCCGCCTTCCAGCGCAGCCATGACCGGGGACAGGCCGGCGCTGCCGACGATGGAGGCCATCGTCCAGTCCGCGCCGCGCCGCGCGGCTTCGATGATCGCGCCGCGCCCGGCCGCCACTTCCGTGTCCGTGCCGGCCAGCGCGTCGCAGAGCGCGCCGAAATGCGCTTCGTTGCCGATCACCGCCAGCCCGGCCCGGGTGGCCCGGGCGGCGGCGGCCAGCCCGTCGACGTCATTCTGCGCGGTGAGCGCCACCACGTCGAAAGCGTCCGGCGCCTGCGCGATCAGATCGAGCGTCGAGGTGCCGACGGACCCGGTCGCGCCGAGGATGGTGACGCTCTTGCGCGCGCTCATGCCACCCCCAGCAGGATCAGCAGCAACGCCGCGCAGGGCGCCGCCGTCACCACCCCGTCCAGACGATCCAGCACGCCGCCATGGCCGGGCAGCAGCGTGCCGCTGTCCTTCACCCCGGCACGGCGCTTCAACGCGCTTTCATAGAGGTCGCCCAGCTGCGCGATCACCGCCAGCACCGGGCTGGCCAGCGCCAGCGGCAGGGCCAGCCCCCAGCCCTGATGAAAGATCAGGCCAAGCGCCAGCGCGGCCGCCATGCCACCGATCAGCCCGGCCCAGGTCTTGTTGGGGCTGACCGCCGGGGCCAGTTTCGGCCCGCCGATCAGTCGGCCGGCGAAATAAGCGCCGATATCCGTCGCCCACACCGTCGCCAGCGCCCATAGCGCCAGCATCATGCCATCGGGCCGGTCGCGCAGGAACACCAGCGCCAGCGCCGGCACCGCGACATAGACCACGCCCAGCCCCATCCGGCCGTTGCGGGTCGCCGCCGCGACGAAGAAGGCCGTGCCCGCGATCAGGCCGATGACGAGGAAGCCCGGCCCGGCGGCAATCGGGTCCGGCGCCAATATGGCGAGCGGCACGCACAGCGCGTACATGCCGATGCGCTTGTGCTTCTCCCCCACGCCGGCCAGCCCGGCCCATTCCCCCATCATCAGGATGGATGCCACGCAGACCAGCACCCAGAAAGCCGCGCCGCCCAGCGCCAGCGCGCCCAGCGCCAATGCGATGAGGACAAGGCCGACGGCGATCCGCAACGGAAGATCGGCCACCCAGCCGGGCGGGCGGGTCGTGCTCATCGTCCGCCGAACCGGCGCTCCCGCGTGGCGAAATCGTCGAGCGCGGCCTTCAGCGCGGCCCCGTCGAAATCGGGCCAAAGCGCGTCGACGAACAGGATTTCGGCATAGGCCGCCTGCCAGAGGAGGAAATTGGACAGCCGCCGCTCGCCCGATGTGCGGATGAGCAGATCGACCGGCGGCAGGCCCGCCGTGTCCAGCACGGCATCCACCGCGTCGGCATCTATGGTGGCGGGATCGCGCCCGGCAAGCGCGCGGGCGGCGCGCACGATCTCGTCCTGAGATCCGTAATTCAGGCCGACGACCAGCGTCTGGCCGTCATTGCCGGCGGTGCGGGCGACCGCGCCCTCGATCAGCGCGCGCAGATCCGGCGCGAAGGCCGAAAGATCGCCGATGATCCGCAGCCGCACATTCTCGCTGGCGAGATCATCCAGATCGGACTGGATGAAGCGCCGCATCAGCCCCATCAGGTCGCCGACCTCGTCCGCCGGCCGCCGCCAGTTTTCCGACGAGAAGGCGTAGAGGGTCAGCACCTCTATGCCCTGCGCGCGCGCCGCGCGCGTCACGGTCCGCACCGCCTCTATGCCCTTGCGGTGCCCGGCGACGCGCGGCAGGTGCCGCCGCTGCGCCCAGCGGCCATTGCCGTCCATGATGATCGCCACGTGGCGCGGCGATGCGGAGCCGTCGCCGCCGGTCGCGGGCTTCACGTTCGCGCTGGCCGCCGTCACTTGCCGAGAATTTCCTTTTCCTTGGCGGTCGCGGCGGCGTCGATATCGGCGATGGTGCCGTCGGTCATCTTCTGGACCTCGCCTTCGCGGCGCTTGCGCTCGTCCTCGCCGATCTCGCCCTTCTTTTCGTCGGCCTTCAGCGCGTCCATGCCGTCGCGGCGGACGTTGCGCGCGGCAACGCGGGCCTTTTCGGCATATTGGCCGGCCAGCTTGGCCAGTTCCCGCCGCCGTTCCTCGGTGAGATCGGGGATCGGCAGTCGGATGTTCTGGCCGTCGACGATGGGGTTGAGGCCAAGCCCGGCGGATCGGATCGCCTTGTCGACGGGGCCGACATTGCCGCGATCCCAAACCTGCACGGACAGCAGGCGCGGTTCCGGCGCGGACACCGTCGCCACCTGGTTCAGCGGCATCTTCGCGCCATAGACCTCCACCTGCACGGGATCGAGCAGCGTCGTCGACGCGCGGCCGGTGCGCAGGCCACCCAGATCATGCTTCAACGCCTCGACGCTGCCGGCCATGCGGCGTTCCAGATCGGCCTTGTCATATGCCGCCATGATCAATTTTCCTCATTCTGTACGATTGTCGCGGTTCCGTCGCCACGCAGCACGCGCGCCAGATTGCCCTCGTCGCGGATGTTGAACACCACGATGGGAATGTCATTGTCCCGGCACAGCGCCACGGCGCTGGCGTCCATCACCTTCAGATTGTCTGACAGGACACGGTTGAAACTGACTGTTTCATAACGCTTTGCCGTGGGCACCTTCTTGGGATCGGCATCATAGACGCCGTCCACCGACGTGCCCTTGAACAGCGCGTCGCAATTCATTTCCGCCGCGCGCAGCGCAGCACCGCTGTCCGTGGTGAAGAAGGGGCTGCCGACGCCCGCCGCGAAGATGACCACCCGCCCCTTTTCCAGGTGGCGTTCGGCACGGCGGCGAATGAACGGCTCGCACACCGACGCCATCGGAATGGCCGATTGCACCCGCGTATCGACGCCGATCTGCTCCAGCGCATTCTGCACGGCCAGCGCGTTCATCACCGTCGCCAGCATGCCCATATAATCCGCCGTGGCGCGCTCGAAGCCCTTGGCCGCCGCCGCCAGCCCGCGAAAGATGTTACCGCCGCCGACGACGACGCACAGCTCGTGCCCCGCCTCCTTGGCCGCCGCGATCTCCCCCGCGACGCGCGCCACGGTGGCGGGATCGATACCGAACTGGCCCGGCCCCATCAGCACCTCGCCCGAAAGCTTCAGCAAAATCCGGTTGAAGCGTGGCCGAGACATCAGGCGCGGTTTTCCGATCAAAGGGTGTGGAGGACGCGCGGACCTTAGTCAGCCCATGCGGTCCTGCCAAGCACTAGAAGGCCGGCCCCGATCGGAATCAGGGCCGGCCCTCCGCTTCATGCATTTCGCGGCGGCGCTGGCGGACAATCGCCCGCCGGCGCGGCCGTCGCTCAGGCGATGCCGGCGGTCGCGGCGACCTCTGCGGCGAAATCGCTCTCCGCCTTTTCGATGCCCTCGCCCAGCTGGAAGCGGACATAATCCTTGAGCACGATCGGGCTGCCGGCTTCCTTGCCGGCGGCGGCGATGACGTCGAAGATGCGGGTCTTGTTGTCCATCACGAACAACTGGCTCATCAGCGCGTTTTCCTTGCGGAACTTCGCGATGGCGCCGTCGACCATCTTGGCGACGATGTCTGCCGGCTTGCCGGATTCGGCGGCCTTTTCTGCGGCGATGGCGCGCTCACGCTCGACCGTGTCGGCGTCCAGCCCGTCCTCGTTCAGCGCCAGCGGGTTGGCGGCGGCGATGTGCATCGCCAGTTGCTTGCCGAGCGAATCCAGCGCGGCTGCGTCCGCGCCGCTTTCCAGCGCGACGAGAACGCCGATCTTGCCGAGGCCGGGCGCGGCTGCGTTGTGGACGTAGGAGACCACGGTGCCTTCGTTCACCGAGAGGCTGCGCGCGCGGCGGAGCGACTGGTTTTCGCCGATGGTCGCGATGTTGTGGGTCAGCACTTCGGACACGGTGCCGCCGGCCGCCATGCTGGACGCGGCCAGCGCGTCGATGTCATCGCCGGTGCCGAGCGCGATTTCCGCCACCGCGCGGACGAAGTTCTGGAACTGCTCGTTCTTGGCGACGAAATCGGTTTCGCTGTTCACCTCGACGGCGGCGCCGGTCTTGCCGGAGACGACCACGCCCACCAGCCCTTCGGCCGCCTGACGGCCGGACTTCTTGGCGGCGGCCGCCAGGCCCTTGGTGCGCAGCCAGTCGATGGCGGCTTCCAGGTCGCCGCCGGTTTCGGTCAGCGCCTTCTTGCAGTCCATCATGCCGGCGCCGGTGCGCTCACGCAGTTCCTTCACGCTCGCGGCAGTAATCTCCGCCATCTCGTGTTCCTTTCAAAAACAAAGGGGACGAACGGACGCGGCACCCGCTGGCGCCGCGCCCGTCCGTTCATTGACAGTCGATCAAGTCAGAACGGCGCGATCAGGCGCCGGGCTGCTCGACCTCCGCTGCGGCTTCGACGGCCGGGGCAGCCAGCGCCTCTTCGGCGGGCGGCTCGTCCAGCGCGCCGAGATCGACGCCGCGCGCCGCCTGGGCGCCCTGGTTGCCGCGCGTCGCCGCCGTGGCGATGGCGTCGCAATACAGCCGGATCGCCCGGCTGGCGTCGTCGTTCGCCGGGATCGGGAAGGCAATGCCGTCGGGGCTGACGTTCGAATCGAGGATGGCGACGACGGGAATGCCAAGCACATTGGCTTCCTTGATCGCCAGCTCTTCCTTGTTCGCGTCGATCACGAACATCACGTCGGGAATGCCGCCCATGTCGCGGATGCCGCCCAGCGACAGCTCCAGCTTGTCGCGCTCGCGGGTCAGCTGCAGCACTTCCTTCTTGGTGAGCCCGGCGGTGTCGCCCGCCAGCTGCTCCTCAAGCGCCTTGAAACGCTTGATCGAACCGGAAATGGTCTTCCAGTTGGTGAGCATGCCGCCCAGCCAGCGGTGGTTGACGAAATGCTGGCCGGCGCGGCGCGCGGCGTCCGCGATCGGCTCCTGCGCCTGGCGCTTGGTGCCGACGAACAGCACCTTGCCGCCGTGGGACACACTCTGCGACACGAAATCGAGCGCGCGGGCGAACAGCGGCACGGTCTGCGACAGATCGAGGATGTGCACGCCGTTGCGATCGCCGAAGATGTAAGGCTTCATCTTCGGGTTCCAGCGATGCGTCTGGTGGCCGAAATGCGCGCCCGCTTCGAGCAACGCCTGCATGGAGACGGTGGGAGCCGCCATAGGATAATCTCCTTACCCGGTTGAACCTCTGGAAGGCAGTGACCGGACAATGCCCGGCACCGGTATGAGCGCCTTCCATGTGGAATGGCCGGGCGGTTAGCGCGCCCCGCCCGCGAAATCAAGCGTTGACAGACGGGGATAAGCGGAACATATAGGGAACATTCCGGGCCGATGAAGCAAAAGGCGGCGCGGAACTCACGGTTTTACGCCCCTGTACCGGTTTCGGGCGCCATTGCAGGAGATCATGATGACGGCCTTCATCTCGACCTTTCTCATCGTCGCCGGTTTCGTGCTGGCCAGCGGGGTGATCGCGACGATGCTGGCCCATCAGGGGCGCAGGATCGCGGCCGTGCTCGCCGGTGGCGGGCGGACGGCGGCGGCTCCCGTCGCCGCCCCGGCCCGGCTCAGGGCTCGATTGCAGCCGAAGGTTGTTGTCCGCCCCCGGCAGCAGCCGCTGCGCGCTGCCGCTTGACCCTGGCATAGCTGCGGATACTGAACGGTATGGCGATAAGATAGGCCGCGCAGACCGCGGTGAGCGTGGTCCACGGCGCGGAGATCAGCGCGGCGGCGAGCAGGGCGACGCCCGCCAGCGCCTCCAGCCGGATATTCCGCCGCAACCGCAGCGATGACCAGCTGAAGGTCGCCACGTTGGAGATCATCAGGAACGACACGATGGCGATCCAGGGCGCGACAACCCAGGTTTCGCGGAACAGGTCCTCGCCCGACCACAGCCAGATATAGACGGGCAGCAGCGCCAGCCCGGCGGCGGCGGGGGCCGGCACGCCGGTGAGGAAGCCGGCGGATTTATGGGGCTGGTCCTTCGCGTCGATATTGGCGTTGAACCGCGCCAGCCGCAGCGCGCAGCAGACCGCCAGCGACAGGGCGACCACCCAGCCGAATTGCGGCAGGGCGTGCAGCGACCAGAGATAGACGATGATGGCGGGCGACACGCCGAACGCCGTCATGTCGGAAAGCGAATCGAGTTCGGCGCCGAACCGGCTCTCACCCTTGAGCAGCCGGGCGATGCGGCCGTCCATGCCGTCCAGCACCCCGGCGATGATGATCGCGGCCAGCGCCCGCTCCCATTCGCCGCCGATGGCGAAGCGCACCGCGCTCAGCCCCATGCACAGCGCCATGGCGGTAACGGCATTGGGGGGCACGGCGCGCAGCGGGATGCCCCGCCGGGGCCGATCGCCGGGCA
>ERZ778017.3398-NODE-3398-length-11354-cov-3.617134_pt1 | contig 11354 bp, 9 predicted proteins | sample MGYA00375747_ERZ778017 | MGnify/ENA primary metagenome ERZ778017 (study PRJEB29350, sample SAMN05509838) | bioreactor metagenome | biome: bioreactor; material: wastewater | place: South Africa: University of Cape Town | collected 2014-03-17 ... | reverse complement strand
CACGTTCGCCGGTTTTGACGCCGGCATTTTCGAGATTGAGACTTCCGGTGTTGCTGCGCCGCCCCGCGGCAACCAGCACTTTATCCACTGTTAGATTTTGCCCCGTAGAAAGTTGCAATGTGACATCATCGCCTTCGGGATTTACCTTTTCCACTTGCGTTCCCAGCATCAAATCGATGTGCAACCGATTCTTCATCTGGCGCAGCAGTACATCCACCGCTTCGCGATCGATATTAGAAAGCAATTCCGTGCGACCATCGATCAATGTGACTTTGACGCCAAGTGCAGCGAAGATCGAAGCATATTCGCATCCAATAACGCCCGCGCCGATAACGGCCATGGTGCTGGGGATACGATCCAAATCTAAAATGGTGTCGCTGTCATAGACATTATTATTGTCAAAGGGAATATCAGGCGGCAAATAGGAGGAGGAACCTGTGGCGATGAGGATGACTTCACCATGAAGAGTGACATCTCGTCCAGAGGATTCCACTTTGATTTCGTGCGGCGAAACAAAGCTGCCCGTTCCGCGATAACGCTCGATGCCATTCCACCGAAAGACTTCTTCGATCATGTCCCATTCTTTTTCGCATACCACACTTTTGTGTTCCAGAAAATCGTTGACCGAAATATCACGCACGCCTTTGTGCAGATTGACTTCAAAGTTATACAAACCGCGCTGTTTGAAACCAGAAAGGTGCAATGCCGATTCGCGCAACGTTTTGCTGGGAATGGTTCCCGTGTTGACGCACGCGCCTCCCGGCACCACTTCGCTTTGAATCACTGCCACATTTTTACCAAAACGCGCCGCCAACGCAGCACCTTTCACACCAGCCGGACCAACACCAATCACTATTAAATCGTAACTTCGCATAAAAGTACTTTTCGCTCCAATTCGATGCCAGTATATCTGGTTGATGAAATTCACCATAGCCGTCTGAATTCAAAATGATAATGGTATAATACTCCTCAAAAATCAGACCTCTTGTTTCGTTGAGCGTTGGGTCAATTTAGAGGAGGAATTGATTGAGAAGGAATGGCGGTGGAGTTACCGGAGCGCGGTATTCTCTGCATTGATGCACGATACTCTAAAAGTGCTTTTGGCCTCATGAGGAAATTGTATGTTTAGTTTTAACATTATTAAACGACTACTACTGATTTTGATTCTCATCAGTGCATCACTTCTCACAACCCACTCCTATGCGGCAACATCTGTTAGTAGTCATGTAATCTATGACCACGCTTATGATTTTTCTGGGGGTGGCGTCCCAGCCTCATCGTTTTCGCAAGATGGCAGCCTTTTTGGAACAATAGCTTTGGAAAAAGATTCGGTTTCACTGCGCATCTGGAATACTCACTCCTTTACTCTCTTTAGCGCCTTAAAAATCCCAAATCTGCAAAATTTCGCAATATCGCCCGACAATAAAAACCTTGCAGTTATAATGGGAGCCAGGCAACGGAGAGGTTTAAGCTATCCTTACGCCGTTTGGATTCGTGACATTCACTCTGGCAAAACTAAACGTGTGCTAGTTAAAATGGGAACAGTAAACGCGGCGTTTTATTCCATCATCTATTCACATGACGGAAAATATATTGCGGCAGATAGCGGTAATTCCCTCATCCATGTTTGGGACGCAGCGGCAGGAAAACAAATCGCTCTGTTTCGAGTTGACGGTTTCGCAAATGCAATCGCGTTTTCGCCTGATGGAAAAAAGTTAGCAGCACTTAGTGGGGAGTATAAAGCAATACCACGCCTCAGTGTATGGTCAATCGCTCCAAAAAAATTACTTCATTCCGTTAAAGCAGGATATGATCTTCATTCTGTGTCCTTTTCTCCGGACGGCAAGCTACTCATTGTCAACGGAGACAAGAGATTGACACAACTTTTTGACGCTCACACGCTAAAGATAATACGGCAACTGCCAGAAGGTCATGCGTGGGATGAGAATTCTCATACAATCTTTTCACCCGATGGCCGTTACGTAGCATTTACAAATGATAAATATCTTACCGTCCGCAATACTCAAAATTTAGAACATATATTTGCGCAATTTCCGGGATTCGGCCCAGATTGGTCAGATCAAAAATTACTTGCTTTACATTTCATTTCCTCAAATCAATTGATCTGGGCCAGCCATAGTTTCGAGGATACTTACAAGATTACTTTGTCGCATGTGACGTTCTAAACCAAAAAGTACTTTTATCTCTCATCGTCTTGGTAACTACCAGCAAAATCTTATGCTAAGGTCAATTAAAGCCTGGGTAGTACTTACTGTCTGTGTGACGATAGTTATTGTCGCCTTTTTCGTGTGGCGATACAGCACTTTTCAAACTCCTACACATGTTCCAAACCAGCGCGTAGCAGACATCACAACGTCAATGTTTTCAGACCCACTGAAGATGCATAACGGCGAAATAGAAGTATCGAGTTTTTTGCCATTAAACACAATGGAACCCTTCATGGCTCTCGTTGAAGCCATGAAATTTAAAAAGGGCTCTACTCGATTCAGAGTCACCTGGTCTGATATAGAACCTGGTGGCCCATTTGGTGGAACTATGGTCTATGACAGAAAGCGGAAGCTCATTAAACTTTACGATGAAAATTGGTTTCACGGTAGCTATTATCGCTTTCAGTATTTGATAACGGGAGTCACTGACGAACTCATTTTTCGCTACGTGACAGAACATTCAAAATTTCCTATGCCTTACGGCATGGGTTTCTACTCGTTCATTAGTATTTTCCGTACACACGGATGTACGGTTTACAGAATTGAAAGACGATTCAAGGGTACATACGCCAATCAAAAACCATGGTGGCCAGATATTGATGCAGATATTAACCAAGCATCACAGCAAAAGTAACTACAGCGCTTCTCCCAATTGACCATGACCAAAACACTCAAAACATTAAAAGTACTTTTCCTTGCCTTAATCGTCTGGCTCGTCGTGCATTCCATTTACATCACCATCGACGGCCTCCACGACAATCACACCCGCGCTGACGTTGCTATTGTCTTTGGGAACAAAGTGAATGAAGACGGCACTTTGTCCAGGCGGTTGAAAGCTCGCGTGGACAAAAGTCTGGAGCTATACATTCAGCATCGCGTGAAGAAAATTATTGTGAGCGGCGGTTTGGGGAAAGAAGGACATTGGGAAGGAACGACGATGAAGAAATATCTGGTCGCTCACAAAGTTCCCGCCAAAGATATTAGTGTGGATAATCATGGAGATGATACAGAGAAAACTGTCGTCAATTCCATCAAGATCATGGATGAGCTGCATTACAGCAGCGCGATCTCCGTTTCACAGTATTTCCATCAAACCCGCATCAAGATGTTATTTCGCAAACATGGATTCACCAACATCGCAAGCGCCAGCCCCAGATATTTTGAATGGCGAGATTTCTATTCGATCTTTCGGGAATTTGTGGCGTTCTATGTCGAGGCACTTTGACTGACAAAAAAATCCCCGAATGCATAAAGCTTCCGAGGATTTCAATTACTGCGCGAGAGAGGACTTGAACCTCCACACCCTTGCGGGCACAAGAACCTGAATCTTGCGCGTCTGCCATTCCGCCACTCGCGCGTCGCACACTGGTGTGTTCCACACTCGTGTGTTGCGGATAAGAATTATAGCCTTAAAAAGCCGTCAGCGCAAGTCGGGTGAAAGTACTTTCACCAGGCAAAACGTAACACATTTTGCAAGAAAGGATTGCAGCTGCAAACCACGCCAGTGATAGCATGGCATAAAACGGCCATGCCATTACTGGCATGGTTCGTGAGGCTACCAACGGTTAAACTCGATTCTGGTAATTCCATGAACTCCACTCTTGCTATTGAAGCTGGGCGCAATGCGGCAAAATCGCTTACTTGGAAATTGCGATTGCTGCTGCTTGCGGCGGCGGCGCTGGTTCTGCTGGCATTGCAGTATTTGCCGGTTCGCGCCGACGGCAGCATTGGCGGCGTGGGCGATATTTGCCCGTTTCGCAATCTGACCGGTTTGCCATGTCCGCTGTGCGGCATGACGCGATCAGTGCTGTGCTTCTTCCAGGGCGATTGGCACACTTCCCTACTCTGGCATCCGCTGGGGCCGCTGGTGGGAATCGGTATGATTGCGGCTTTTCTGGCGTTGATGATTCCTGGAATAAGAATAAATGATTTGGCCGCAAAATTGCCGCAACGTCTCGGTGGCTTAATACTGATTGTTCTTGTTGCGGGATGTTGGACACTGCGTTTGATGGGAGTTTTTCCATTGCCGCTTTCGCCGTGAGAAGTAACCAAAGAAACGCGTTGTTGTACAAATCATGCACGTCATTCTGAACGTAGTGAGGAACGAACGAAGTCGAAGAATCCCCCAGCCTACGTCGAAGTCCGTTGAAACTTTGGGGGATTCTTCAGTCGCTTCGCTCCCTCAGAATGACGTACATGATTTGTTCAACAACGCAAACTAAATTTAAAAAGGTAATTAAATGACAAACATATCTCTCGAACACTTTCAAAAGTACTTTTATGACAACGCCGATCTCGGCGTCAGCGTGGATATTTCGCGTCTCAATTTTCCCGATAATTTTTGGGAAGAGATGGAACCACGTTTTCAGGATGCGTTCCGCGAAATGGCCGATCTGGAACGCGGCGCTATTGCCAACGCCGATGAAAATCGCATGGTGGGACATTATTGGCTGCGCGCGCCGGAACTGGCACCGGGGAAATGGGGAACTGTGATCCGCGAATCCGTGGCGGAAATCAAAAAATTCACGCAACAAATTCATCAAGGAAAAATAGCGCCGGAGCGCGGCGGCAAATTCCAGAACTTGCTCTTAATCGGGATTGGAGGTTCGGCGTTGGGACCGGAATTCGTGGCGCATGCGCTGAGCGAGCCGAATCAAGATAAATTGACGCCATACTTTTTTGATAACACTGACCCTGGCGGATTGGATCGGACATTGGCGAAGATCGGCGATGGCTTATCGCAAACGTTGGTCGTTGTCATCAGCAAAAGCGGCGGCACCAAGGAAACGCGCAACGGTATGTTGATAGCGCAAGACGCATTCCACGAAGCGGACTTGCATTTTGGACATCACGCGGTTGCCATCACAGGCACCGGCAGCGCGCTGGACAAAGTCGCCAATAACGAAAGCTGGCTGGCACGGTTCCCCATGTGGGACTGGGTGGGCGGACGCACAAGCGAACTTTCCGCAGTGGGACTTCTTCCCGCAGCGTTGCAAGGTTTTGATATCGATGCCATGCTGAGCGGCGCTGCCAAAATGGATGCGGCAACGCGCCTTTCGCAAACCTGCCAAAATCCTGCTGCATGGCTGGCAGGTGCATGGTTTCATGCAACAGGCGGAACCGGAAAAAAGGACATGGTCGTTCTCCCTTATAAAGATCGCCTGGAATTATTCTCTCGCTATTTGCAACAACTGGTGATGGAATCGCTGGGGAAAGAAAAAGATCGCGATGGCAAAACTGTGCATCAGGGAATCAGCGTTTACGGCAACAAAGGTTCCACCGATCAACATGCCTACGTGCAACAATTGCGCGATGGCGTGGAGAACTTTTTTGTGACCTTTATCGAAGTTTTGCGTAAGCGAGAGAATGCTGACTCTGACGCGTTACGCGTGGAACCGCATGTCACCAGCGGCGATTTTTTGAATGGTTTTTTGTATGGCACGCGCGACGCCTTATATCAGAAAAAACGTGAAAGCATTACGATTACAATTGAACAGGTAGACGCAGACTTTGTGGGAAAATTGATCGCGCTATTTGAGCGAACCGTTGGTTTATATGCGTCGCTGATCAATGTGAATGCCTATCATCAGCCTGGCGTGGAAGCCGGTAAAAAAGCGGCTTCGGGAATTATTGAATTGCAGTTAAAAGTACTTTCATTGCTGCAAGGTGAAACTAAAAGTACTTTTACGGCACAGGAAATTGCGGACAAAATAGATTCGGATGATACAGAAATGATCTTTCATTTACTGCGTCATTTGCAAGCAAATGGGCGTTTGGAGAAAGTGGATGGCGAGGGATTGGACGCAAGTTATCGCGCTAACTAATTGGACGTGGCTCCGGCGTCCCCGCCGGTGAAAAGTACTTTTGTCCTCCGGCGAGACGCCGGAGCCACAAACGGCGAACATGAACCAGGTACTTTTATTCTAACTTGAATAACCGACTATTAATTTCATGCAACTTGGACGATGCTGCGCGGCGCATTGCTTCGGGAATTGCGATTGCAATATCGCCTGCCAACAAGCCATTGCCACTTTTCTCAAAAGCCACGTCGCCTGCAAGTCCGTGCAAATAGACGCTCATCAAAACAGAAAGGAACGGATTTTCAGCTTCATCCTGCGCTAACATTCCTGCGACAATTCCCGTCAACACATCGCCACTACCGCCGGATGCCATTCCGGGATTTCCGGTTAAGTTGATAAAAGTACTTTTATATATCTCTTTATCGAATTCGCCTTCAACGGAATTCACCTGCGGCGCAGCGACGACAGAATAGTGGCCTTTATAAACCACAATCGCGCCATATTTCTCCGCACAATGTTGCGCAGTTTCGATGCGATCTTGTGATAAATCTCTGGGTGATATTTCCAGCAACGCCGCCATCTCGCCGCCGTGCGGAGTGAGAATTAACGGCGCTTTGCGCTCTTTCAACGAATCCGCAATCGGCGCTAATGCGTGCAATGCATCCGCATCAATAATCAATGGCAACGGACATTCTAATGCAACTTTTCGAACTAATTCCTGCGCTTGATCGCTGCGCGAAATTCCTGGGCCAAGCGCCATCACGCCTTTATTTTCATTCCACCAATCTTGCAATACCGGCAATGCGTCCGGCGTCAATCGACCCTTTTCATCATCGGGTAATGACAAGCTGGTGGATTCTGGCAACGCACTGGCGAAGATGGGAATTATTTGTTTGGGAAGCGCCGCAATGCTCAATCCAGCGCCGCTACGTAAAGCTGCTGTAGCAGCTAAAACCGGCGCGCCGCTCATGCCCAAACTGCCGCCGCATAAAAGTACTTTTCCCGCTGCGCGTTTATCGGAGTTGACGGAACGGTCTGTCCAGTGCTCCAAATGTTCTTCAACAAAACGCGCATCTATTGTTTGCAAGCCAGTATCTTTTAGCGGCTCAAGAACGCTGTCAGCACCAATGTCACCGATCCATATTTCGCCACAAAGTTCTGACGCTTGCGAGGTTAGCATACCTTTTTTGAGGCCGCCAAAAGTCACAGTATATTGCGCAGAGACACATTGTTCTGCAGCGCTGCCGTCATCACTGTTTACGCCGCTGGGAATATCGATGGCAACACATGTAGTCTCGTTGGATGGACGAGCAAACTTCATCATGTCCAATCCATATAATAATCCTCTCCCGCAAGGTTCACCGTGGAAACCTGTGCCCAATAAGGCATCAACTGCGATGTCGTATTTCAACCATAAATACTCCGCGCTTCCTTTAATCAAATCCAATATCAGAATGTTTTGATCTTTCGGAAGGTTCTGATTTGTTTCTTTGATAATTTCATATTGGATTTTTGCGTCGCCTTTGAATTCCTCTGGTGGGAAAGCTAAAAATATCGTTACCTCAAAACCTGCTTGATGCAACAATCGCGCACAAGCCAATCCATCGCCGCCGTTATTACCTTTGCCGCAGAATATCGCAATGCTCTTATCTTTTAAAGGGGCAAATTTGTATTCTAAAAACTCCACCACGCGCAACGCAGCATGCTCCATCAAGACCATCGACGGAATTCCCGAATCGATGGCGGCTTGATCGTAAGCACGCATTTGTTCCACGCTGTAAACGTTCATGAACGTATTCGGGCGGGTAGACCCCGCCCCTACTCCTCGATACTCAATATCTCAAAATAAACCGCGCCGTTGGGGCCTTGCACTTCCACGGTGTCGCCGACTTTTTTCCCCATCAACGCCTGGCCAACGGGTGAATCAACCGAAGCGGCGTTATCGACTTCGAATCGCTCTTCTTCAGTTGCTAACGTGTATGGACGTTCCTGGCCGGATTCTTTGTTGCGCACTGTGACGGTGACGCCAAGCATCACTTCGCCGCCGATGTTATCACCTTCTACTACTTCGGATTCTTCCAAGCGTAATTCCAAAGTCGCAATCCGCGCTTCCAATAATCCCTGGCGATCTTTGGCGTCGTGATAGGCAAAATTTTCTTTCAAATCACCCTGCTCACGTGCTTCGCGGATGTCATCCACAATGCCCACTCGTTGACTTTTCAGATTTTCCAATTCTTCTTTAAGACGTTCATAACTGGAACGACTCACTCTTTGTAATGCCATAATTTTCCTTCTTGAAATGTTTGTTTAATGTGAAGAACCACGCGCGTAAGCAAGTGGAAATTGTTGTAGTCTCCGGCAGCTTCCGCTTGCTTACGCGCACGGTTCTTCAATCACTGGCCGGCCAATGGAATAATAGGTAAAACCTTGTTCGCGCACCACTTCCGGACTATAAATATTTCGTCCATCAAACACGATTGAATTTTTAAGCGTTTGTTTCAATGTGCCCCAATCGGGTTCGCGGAAACTATTCCATTCGGTAGCAATTAGTAATGCATCAGCATTTTCACATGCTGCGTAGGCGTTCTCTGCCCACAAGATAGTATTGCCCAAAAGTACTTTTGCTGTCTGCATGGCTTCGGGATCATAGGCGGAAACAGTGGCGCCACGTTGCAGCAGTTCTTCGATAATCACCAGCGAAGGCGCTTCGCGCATATCGTCGGTGCCGGGCTTGAATGCCAATCCCCAAAGTGCAAAATGGCGGCCTTTCAGATCGTTATCGAAATGTGAAAGTACTTTCTGCACCAGCACTTTCTTCTGTGCGTCGTTCACTTCATGCGCCACTTGAGCAAGCTGTTGAGGCGCTTCAAATTCTTCGCCACTTTGCACTAATGCACGCACATCTTTGGGAAAGCAACTGCCGCCATATCCAATCCCCGAAAAGAGGAATCGCTTTCCAATGCGTGAATCCAGACCCATGCCCAACCGCACGTGATCGACATCCGCACCGCAATTATCGCACAGCGCCGCCACTTCGTTCATGAAGGAAATCCGCAGCGCCAACATAACGTTACAGGCGTATTTGGTCAGTTCTGCGGATCGGCGATCCATGGCGAGAATAGGATTCCCTGACAATACAAATGGCCGATATAATTCACGCAGAATCTTTTCAGCACGCGGACTCTCAATGCCAATGACAACGCGTTCGGGCTTCATGAAATCTTCCACCGCGCCACCTTCTCGCAGGAATTCAGGATTGGATGCAACATCAAATTCCACTGCCGCATGAGCCTGCATGGCGTCGCGCACTTTATCTGCAGTGCCGACGGGAACAGTGCTTTTGATGACGATGAGGGTGTATTGCTGCAAGGCTTTAGCAATATCTTTCGCAGCGCTCAAAACATAGCTCAGATCAGCCGAACCATCTTCACCAGCGGGCGTTGGCAATGCCAGAAAAATGACTTCGCTGGCTTGAACAGCAGTTTGCAAATCAGTGGAAAAAGTGAGCCGTTCCTGCTGCAGGTTGCGTTCAAAAAGATGTTCGAGGCCAGGTTCAAAAATAGTCAGTTTGCCATTTTGCAAACTTTCCACTTTAGCCTTATCAATATCCACACAAGTGACATGATTGCCGGCTTCCGCAAAACAAACACCTGCGACAAGACCAACGTATCCAGTGCCGATCACGCTTAGTTTCATAATTTATAGTGGCGTTGTTGCATGATTGATGAATTGTGTCATTTCGACCGAAGTGAGGAACGAGCGAAGTGGAGAAATCTTGCTGGAATGCTAAAACGGCAAGATTTCTCGACTACAAAATTTGTCAAGACAAATTTTTCCGCTCGAAATGACACATAAGACTATTCATGCAACAACGCTATTTATAGTACAAAAGGGCACCCACGAGGGGTGCCCCTACATAACTTTACAGTTAATTATTTGTCTTCCACTAAATTAGAAGCAATATAATCAAAGCTCATTTTGAGCGATTCAAACGGATCGCCTGGGCAGGTGTCCTGCTCCACCACAAACCATTTGCAGCCGGATGCTTCGGCGGCGGAAATAATTTCTGGCCATTCCAAATTACCGTAACCGATCTCTGCATAAAACTGTTCGCGCTGATAAGTGATGCCAAAATCTTTGATATGCAACACTGGCAAACGGCCATTCAATCGACGGCACCATGCTTCCGGATTTGCACCGCCGTGCTGCACCCAATACGTGTCCAGCTCAAACTGGAAGTAACGCGGATCGCCTTCTTCCATGTAGATATCCATGAGACGCTTCCCTTCCACTTTGGAGAATTCCTGGCTGTGATTGTGGTAGCTCAAGGTGATACCATTCTCTGTAAGTACTTTTCCAGCAGCATTCATCTTGTGGGCGAACGCCGTTGCGTTGGCTATGGTGTCGACGGGATATGGGCCGGAACCGCCGGGAGCCGTTTGATGGCAATCTAAGGCTTTCATCCGTTCCACGATCTTCTCGGGATTCTCCAGAATTTCCTGAGTCGGTTCATGCGTGATACAGCAAGTGAGCTCATTCTTATCCAGCAAATCTTTAAGTGCCGTGACTTCGATGGGGCCGATGCCACTAACTTGGACGGTTTGATAACCGATATCGCGTACTTTCGCCAGCGATGTGGCAATGTCTTCGGGGGTTTTCATTTGGTCGCGCAAGGTGTAAAGCTGCGCGCCGACTTGTGATAGTTTCATGCTTTCCTATAAATAAAGGTACTCTTACAATCTGATGAACCGCGCGCGTAAGCAAGCGGAAATTTCGAAAGACGTATAACATCCTCCGCTTGCTTACGCGCGCGGTTCATCGTCAATTCAATTTACCACTTAAATCATACGTCGTCGCGCCGGTGATTTTCACGGAAACCATATCGCCTGGCGAATGTTCACGGTTTTGCCGTGCGTTCATTTTCACCAATACGTTTCCGTCAATATCGGGCGCATCACGATAACTGCGTCCTACCAATCCACCATTCTCTTCGGTTTCCAATAAGACATCCAAACTCTTTCCGATCCAGGCACGATTCTTACGCAATGAAATCTTCTGCTGCGTTTGTTGCAAAATGTGATAGCGTTCTTCGATGATTTCCTGATCCACTTTGCCATCAAGACCAAAGGAAAGCGCGCTATCCTCATCCGAATATTTAAAGACGCCGATGCGGTCGAATTCCTGATCTTTCACAAAACTCACCAGTTCTTCAAAATGCTGCTCCGTTTCGCCGGGAAAACCCACGATGAAACTGGTACGGATACTGATTTCTGGGCATTTATCGCGGAAACGATCCAGCAATTTTCCATAACTTGCAGCATGTCCG
>ERZ778017.3397-NODE-3397-length-11356-cov-5.073179_pt1 | contig 11356 bp, 10 predicted proteins | sample MGYA00375747_ERZ778017 | MGnify/ENA primary metagenome ERZ778017 (study PRJEB29350, sample SAMN05509838) | bioreactor metagenome | biome: bioreactor; material: wastewater | place: South Africa: University of Cape Town | collected 2014-03-17 ... | reverse complement strand
GACAAGACGAGGACCAATCAGTGGATGCTTCGGCGCGGCGTTTCCGGACGGGAGTCGTCCGGTCGCGTCGCTCGCAGGGCGTCGACGCATGCACCGGGTGTCGCCCGCAAGTCTAGCGGGGTCAGCGACACGTCCCCGGCCGCTGCAGCGAGGCATCGGAGAGCATCCGCGGGTCGACCGTGAACGACGCGTCCACGGCGGAGCCGGAGACGGCCACCTTCGACAGCGTGAGCCCCTTCGGGAACTTGTCGGCCACGCACGTCGTGCGCGGCGCGAGGATGCCCTCGGCGAGCGTCCCGAAACGCGCGCGGATCGTCTCGGCATCCATGCTCAGCCCGCCGACGGTGAACTTCACCGGGGTCAGCACGAGGTCGCCGTGCTTGGCGCTGGGCTCGAGCGCCAGCGCGAACGAGACACCGCTGAGGAACTGCGCGGGATCCAGCGAGACCACCACGTCCTTTCCGTCGATGTGCAGCGAACCCGGCACGATGCGGCCGAGGTCACCGGCGAGCTTCGAGATGGCGTCGGGCTTCAGACGGACGGTGGCCTGCGCACTGCCGGCCTGGCCGCCGCCGGTGGGCACGTCGGTCGCGTGCACGGTCAGCGAGCCGGTGGTGCCCGCCAGCGGCGCGTCGGGCACCGTGATCGTCAACGTCGACAGCCGTCCCGCGATCAGCTGCGGCAGCATCGGCTCGGCCACGTGCACGTCGACCTTCTGCCCGGCGTCCAGCCCGAGGGCCGTGCGCGTCTGCGTGGTGACCTCCGCGACCACCGTGTCCTTCGCCCACGCGTTGCCGACGAACCAGCCCACCACGCCGGCGACGGCGAGCACCGCGACGACGATGACAGTGACCACCGTCGCGACCGCCGCACGGTGCCGCTTCTTCGGCTGGGACCCGGCCTCGGTCGGGGCGCTCTGCGGCTGGGCGCTCTGCTGCGGGTATGCCGCTGTGGCGGGGTATCCCGGTGCCGGCGGGTATCCCGGTGCCGGTCCGCCGACCACCGGCAGCGGCAGGGTCGTGGCCTCGGGCTCGGCCGCCGGTGGCGCGCCCGGCAGGGGCGGCTTGGGCGGAACCTCGATGGGCTGCGTCGGCTCTTCCGGTGGCAAGGCTGGACGTTCGGCCATGGTGCGGTCACATGCGCTCGGGCGCACTCACTCCGAGAAGGTCCAGACCGTTGCGCAGCACCTGCCCGGTGGCGTCGTTGAGCCACCGGCGGGTGTGGTGCACCGGTTCGACCGGGTCGTCGCCGAGCGGGATCACCCGGCAGTTGTCATACCAGCGGTGGTAGAGGCCCGCCAGCTCCTCCAGATAGCGCGCCACGCGGTGCGGCTCACGCACTTCGGCGGCGAACGCGACCACGCGCGGGAACTCCTGCAGGGCACCCAGCAGCGCCGCCTCGGTCTCATCGGTGAGCGCCGACGGTGCGAAGACGCTGCGGTCCACGCCTGCCTCGTCGGCGTGGCGGCTCACGTTGTGCGTGCGGGCATGCGCGTACTGCACGTAGAACACGGGGTTGTCGTTCGTGCGCTTGCGCAGCAGCTCCGGATCCAGGGTCAGCGGCGAGTCGGCGGGATAGCGGCCCAGCGAATAGCGCAGCGCGTCGGTGCCCAGCCACTCGCGCAGGTCGTCCATCTCGATGATGTTGCCGGCGCGCTTGCTCAGCCGGGCTCCGTTGACCGACACGAGCTGCCCGATGAGCACCTCGATGTCGTTCTCGGGGTCGTCGCCGGCGGCGCCTGCCAGTGCCTGGAGCCGGTGCACGTAGCCGTGGTGGTCGGCACCGAGCAGGTAGATCTTGTGCGCGAAGCCGCGATCGCCCTTGTTCAGGTAGTAGGCCGCATCTGACGCGAAGTACGTGTACTCGCCGTTGGACCGGCGGATGACGCGGTCCTTGTCATCGCCGAAGTCGGTGGTGCGCACCCACACTGCCTCATCGGCGTCGAACACATGCCCCTGGATGCGCAGCCGGTCGACGGCCTCGTCGACGAGGCTCGGCCTGCCGTCGACGTGCTCGTGCAGCACCCGCTCGCTGAACCACACGTCGAAGTGCACGTTGAACTTCTCCAGCGAGGCCTGCACCTCGCCGAGCTGGAAGCCGTACGCGGCGTCGCGCGCGACGACCAGCTGCTGGTCGGCAGGCAGGTCGAGCAGGTCGGGGCGCGCCTCGAGCACGCGCCGGGCGAGGTCGCCGATGTAGGCGCCGGCATAGCCGTCCTCAGGGGTGGGCTCGCCACGCACGGCTGCCAGCACCGAGCGGCCGAACCGCTCCATCTGCGCGCCGGCGTCGTTGATGTAGAACTCGCGGACGAGGGTGGCACCGCTGGCCAGCAGCAGCCGCGCGATGGAGTCACCCAACGCCGCCCATCGGGTGTGGCCGATGTGCAGCGGGCCGGTCGGGTTCGCGCTGACGAACTCCAGGTTGATGGTGTTCCCGCGCTGCGAGTCGTTGGTACCGAACGCCGCGCCGGCGTCGACGATGGTCTTCGCGAGCGAGCCGGCGGCCGCGGCATCCAACCGGATGTTGATGAAGCCGGGACCGGCGACCTCGACCGACGCGATGCCGTCGACCACGCCGAGTCCGGCGGCGATCTCGGTCGCGAACTCGCGCGGGTTGGCCCCCACGGCCTTCGCGAGCTTCAACGCCGCGTTGGACGCCCAGTCGCCGTGCGCGCGGTTGCGCGGCCGCTCCAACGGCAGGTCGGCAGCAGAGATCCCCTCGGTCGAGCCGGCTCGTCGCAGCTCCGCCAGAGGGCGGATGACGTCGAGCAGGGTTGCGGAGAGCGCTTCAGGATCCATAGACCACTGATTCTACGGTCCGGTGCCTGCGCGACAGCTCAGAAGGACGCCCGGCTGCGCAGGAGCTCTTCGTCGAGCTCGCGCCCAAGCGCGAGATCCGGATCGATCAGAGCGATGGGGTCGAATCTGACAGCGCCCGGTGGCCTGGTGAGGTCCAGGCGTCTGAGCGGACCGCCGGGAATCGGCATCCCCTCCGCGACGTTGAGTGGATGCCGGAAAGGGAATACGAATGACCAGACTCATGATCGTCGTCGGGAGCGTGCGGGAAGGGCGGATCGGTCTGCCGATCGCCCAATGGGTGCAGCGCGAAGCGGAGGCCTCCGGGCTGTTCGAGATCGACTGGGCGGATCTGAAGGAGATCGCCCTGCCGCTCATGGACGAGCCCAATCACCCCAAGCTGCGCCAGTACACGCACGACCACACGAAGGCGTGGAGCGCGCGGGTCGATGCCTCCGACGCGTTCGTGTTCGTACAGCCGGAATACAACTTCAGCTACGCGCCGAGCCTGAAGAACGCCCTGGACTACCTGCACCAGGAGTGGCGGCGTAAGGCGCTGGGCACCGTCAGCTACGGCGGGATCTCCGGCGGCACGCGCGGGACCACCGCGATCCGACCGGTGGAGATGGCGCTGGGCCTGGTGACGACGACCGTCAACGTCGAGCTGGCCTGGGCCGCGCAGCAGATCGATGACGAGGGCGCGTTCGTGCCACGTGAGAGCAGTCAGCGCCAGCTGCTGGCCATGCTCGACGAGCTGGCGGCACTGGATGCCGCCTTGCGGCCGCTGCGCTGAGCAGCGCGACGGCGAGGTCCGCGGCGTCAGAGGGCTGCGCGCCGCGGACCTCGCCGCATGTACAGCGCCGTCACAGCGCTGCCGAGCACGAGCACGGCGCCGCCGAGCATGACCGTGGCGGGGATCCCCATCAGCGTGCCCAGTGCCCCGATCGTCACGCCGCTGAAGGTCTGCATGCCCGGGCCGAACATGCTGTAGGCGCCCAGCACCCGGCCGCGCTCGGCCGGGGGCGCCTCCAGCTGCACGATGGCCTGCCCGGTGGAGGTCGCGGTGATCTGTGAGAACCCGGTCAGCACGAGGGCGACCAGCGCCACGACCAGCGACCCGGTGAACGCGAACAGCAGTGCGAAGGCGCCGAACGTGATCGAGCTGACGACGGCGGTGGCCACGGTCGGCCGGATCCAGCCGCTGGCCTCGAGGAAGAAGCCGCCCAGCACGCCGCCGATGCCCAGCGCGAACAGCAGCGCGCCGTACACCAGCTCGCCGTCGGCGCCGACAGGTGTCAGTACCGCGCCGAACGCGGGCATCGCGGTCTGCAGCACCGCGCCGATCGAGACGGAGGCGAGCGCTGCCAGCACCAGCATCCCCATGATCACGTGATTGCGCCGCACGGTGCCCAGCACCTGAAACGACTGCCACAGCGACACCCGGCCGGTGGAGAAGCCGTGGTCGCGGGTATGACCGGTGAACGCCGTGCGGGTCAGGAACAGGGTCAACGGCAGATAGAACACGATGTTCGTGAAGATCCCGCCGATGGGTCCGAGCAGCAGCAGGAGCGCCGATCCGACGACCGGCCCGAACAGGATGCCGAGACTGCGGAACGTCGCGTTCAGCCGCACGGCGCTGGGCAGCTGCTCGCGCCCGGCGAAGTCGTAGAGCATCATCTGCTCGGCCGGCCCCCACAGACATCCCGCCAGGCCGTGCAGCACGAGCAGGACGCAGGCCTCCCACAGCTGCAGCGTGCCGGTCAGGAACAGGATGCCCCAGCACAGCGACACGAACATGAAGATGATCTGTGCGAGCTGGATGATGCGCCGGCAGTCGAAGCGCTGGGCCAGGCCGCCGGCGTACACCGACAGCAGCAGGAACGGCAGCCAGTGGCTGATCAGCTGGAAGCCCACCAGCACCGGCGAGTGGAACGTGTTCCACAGCACGAGGTAGGTGATGACGTGCTCGATGTTGTCGCCCATCATCGCCAGGCCCGCGCCGACCAGATACGGCGCCGTCTTCCAGCTGCGCAGCACCGCGAACTTCGGCGCAGGGCTGGACATGGTCACCGGTCCATCTTGGCAGGGGCCGGAGGCGCCGGCGTCCACCACGTCTCAGTGTGTGCGACACGAGCCGCGCTGCTCAGTCGCCGCGACCGAACCTGCCCGACAGCACGGCGTGCAGGAACGGGATCACGGAGACGACCATCAACGTCGTGCCGGCCACCGCGTTCAGCGGATGCAGCAGCGCGCCGCCGATCACCAGGCCCGCGAACAGCACGGACGAGACCGCCCGACGCACGAGGTGCTCCAGGCGCGCGAGCCTGCGGTCGACGACGGGCGTCGAGACGGTGACGCGTCCCTGTTCGATGCGCGTGACCAGCGCGTCGAACCGCTGCGGCATCTGCGCGGCGGCAACGATCGTCTCCAGCATCTGCGTCGCGATGGCTCGGGCCGCGTTCCCGCTCTGCTCGCGCAGCATGCGAGCGGCGAACGGCTCCACCGCCTCCCAGATGTTGAACTCGGGGTCCAGCGCGCTGCACACGCCGCTGGTCAGCGACATCGACCGGATCACGAGCAGGAAGCTGTCGGGAAGCTGGAAGGGCAGGGAGCGCACCACCGATCCGAACTCCTCCGCGAAGTCGCGGAACTCGCGCGGATCGACCTCGCGCAGTTGCGCGAAGCCCATGCCGCCGAACCGGGCGAACAGCTGCGACATCGCCCGTTCGAGCTCGGTGGTGTCGGCCGACGGCAGCAGCACGCCGACCTCGCGGATGCTGTCGACGAGCCCCTGCCCGTCGCGGGCGGCGACGGCGATCAGCAGACGCCGTAGGCCGCCGCGCAGCTCGTCGTCGACCTCGCCCATCATTCCGAAGTCGACGAACGTGAGTCGCCACTGGGTGGCCGGGGGCGTGACGAACACGTTCCCGGGATGCGGGTCGGCGTGGAAGTAGCCGTGTTCGAAGAGCTGCGTGAACATCGCCTCGGCGAACCGGGCGGCCACCTCGGCGGGGTCGATGCCTGCCGCGTGCAGGCCCGCCACGTCGTTGATCTTGATCGCGGAGACGTCCGAGAGCGTCAGCACGCGCCGGGTCGTGCGCTCCCACGCGATCCGCGGCGTGCGCACGCGCAGGTCGTCGGCGAAGTCCTCGGCGAACCGCTCGGCGTTCGCCGCCTCGTGCAGATAGTCGATCTCGTCGCGGCTAGTCTGCGCGAACTCCTCGACGAGTCCCGGCAGGTCGACGTGGCCCGCGATCACACGCACCCGGCTGAGCCACCCGGCGACCCGGCGCAGCGCCGACAGGTCGACGTCGACGACCTGTTCGATGCCCGGTCGCTGCACCTTCACGACGACGTCGGCGAACCCGGCGACGTCGGCGGCATCCGGCTGCAGCCGCGCGCGATGCGCCTGGCCGAGGGATGCCGCGGCCACCGGCTGCTCGTCGAACGACGCGAACGCGCGCTCCAGCGGCATCCCGAGCTCGGACTCGGCCAGTCGCCGGATCTCGGCGAATGCGACGGGCGGCACCTCGTCTTGCAGCCCGGCCAGCTCATTGGTGATCTCGGGCGGCAGCACGTCCAGGCGCGACGACAGGAACTGGCCGACCTTGATCATGAGGCCGCCCAGGCCCGTGGCCAGCACGTGGAAACGCCGTGCGATCCCGATCAGGCGCTCGGCGCGGCCGCGGGCGGCGAAGCGGGCGAAGCCGATGCGGGGCAGGAACAGCTCGTACCACCACATCTGCGCGATGTAGCGCACCGCGAAGCGCATGATGCGCCGGTAGCGCGCGGCACCGCGCGGCGCGTCGCCCCCATCGTCACCGCCGCCCTCACCCTGCGTCACCTGATCAGTCTCCCGCAAGGATCGCGTACAGACGCCTGCGCGCCTCGTCGAGCACGGTCACCGCCTGCGCGACCTGATCCGGGGTGCCGGTGCGCGCGACCTGCGCAGCCGCCTGAGCCAGATCGATCCCCGCCTTCGGCAGCGCGCCCATCGGACCGCGGCCGGACCCGAACGCCTCCCAGGGCGCCGGGCGATCCGCATCCGCGTCGACCTCTTCGCGCCCCTGCGCGGTCAGCGCATAGGTCTTGCGGCCGTTCGACTCCGAGGCCTCGATGAGTCCCTCGTCGGCCAGCAGCTGCAGCGTGGGATACACCGAACCGGCGCTGGGCTTCCACATCCCGTTGCTGCGCTTGTCGATCTCGCTGATGATCTGATACCCATGCATGGGCTGCTCGGCCAGCAAGGCGAGCACCGCCTGACGCACGTCACCGCGCGACATCCGCGTGGTCACGCGCTGCTCGAACATCGCACGCAGCTGGTCGAACGCCTCGAACAGGCCGGGACCGGGCCGCCCCGATCCGAAGCCGCGCGCGAATCCCCCGTGCGGCTGATACTGAGACTGCGAACTGTTCATGTCGACCTCCTCGAAGAGGGGCCCCGCGGGCCCGACGATATATAACGATATATCGTTAAGGCGCGAACGGGAAGGGCACGCCTATGGACGAGATGGGCGTGCCCGCGGGCGAGATGGGTGCGTCCGCGGACGAGATGCGCACGGCTACGGACGAGCTGCGCACGAGATGAGGAGATCTCACGGGATGAGGACGCCTGGGCGCTGTGCTCTCCTCGCCTCGTGAGATCTCCTCACCTGGCGCGGGCGCGGGCGCCTCAGGAGGGACGGGTGTCTTCCCCGTCACCCGAGAGCTCGACATCCGAGACGTCGGAGACGAACGGGAGGATGCCGGCTCGGAGGGCCACCTCGCGATAGGCCCGCGCAAGATCCGCCACGGTGTAGTGCCGGTTCAGGCCGCTGGGATTGGGCACCACCCACACCTCGGCGCCGTCCCAGTCGGCTGGTTGCCGGCCCACGCGAGCGTGCGGTTCGTCGAAGGCGACACGGTAGGCGCTGATCCCGAGCAGGGCGACGACCCGCGGACGGATGACCGCCACGCGCTCGCGAAGACGGCGGCCACCGGCGCGCAGTTCACGCGCGGGAAGCTCGGACGCCTTCGCCGTCGCCTGAGGGACGAGGCACGTCACGCCCACACCGCGTTCCTGCAAGTGCACGACGTCGGCGGGATCGAATCCCGCCGAGGCATCGATGAGCCGGTCGGTGATCCCGCCGCGATACAGCGCGGCATAGAAGCGGTTCCCTCTCGGCGCGAAGTGTGCCTGCACGGCGACCGAGAGCAAGCCGGGATTGATACCCACGATCAGCAGGCGCGTCGAGTCGGGGATGAGGTCGGGCAGCGTCGCGCCCGTGACCTCGCGCAGCTGGGCGCGCGTGAACCGCCCTCGCGGCGCGGGCGGCGCGGCCGGCGCATCGCCGGTCATGCCAGCGCCCAGTCGAGAGCTTGCACGAGAGCCGCCCCCGCCGCGGCGATGTTCGGATCGCTCAACGGCACCCGTGCGACCGATGCCGCGCCCCGGGCCGCGCACAGCCGCTCGGCGAGATCGTCGTGCCAGCGATACGCGCCGGTCCGCGCGGTGGGCTGAGAGATCGCGACGCGGCAGCCAGCCGATCCGGCAAGCTCCTCCAAGATGTCCGACGAGGTCGCGGCGCCGACGGCGCCCTCAGGACGCGCGTGCAACGGTCGAGGCGCGAGGAGGGTCACCGATGCCACCTGGGCGGGCGCCGAGCAGGCGGTCGCGAGCGCGGCCTGGGCGCCCTCGCCCCACGCGACCAGGTGCACGACGGGTTCGATCTCGTACGCGTCATGCAGCGTCGGCAGCAGCTCCTCGGCCAGGAACGGGCCGAGGTCGTGCGGGCCGTGGCCGTGCCGCCATCCCCACGCCGTGTGCTCCCGCATGGTCTCCGGCGAGAACAGCAGATCGCGCGGCTCGTAGACCGCGTGACCGTCGGCCCAGCCCGACGCACGCGGCTGCCGGCCGGCGGCCACCACCAGCGCGGGCCGTACCCGTCCGGCATCCATCGCATCGTCCAGGATGGCTGCGGCGTCGGAGGAATCCAGCAACTGCCCGTTCATCAGCACGACGACCGGCAGTGGCGCCCTCCCACCCGCGCTCGGCTCCGCCGGGCGGTACACCCAGACGGGGAACAGGCCGGGACGCGGATGCCCGCTGCGGGCGTCGGGCAGCTCGAGCCTCGTGCACGGCACGCCCTGGACTCGGATGCTCCCGCGCGATGCCCGTCGCGGCAGCGGAGCCTGCGCCGAGGCGATGTTCCGGGCGTATGCCGCATCCTCCTCGCAGACCGGCGTGGTGTTGAACTCATCGCTGAAACTCGCCGGCCACGGCTCGTGGACGTCTTCATCGATCGTCCTGCCATCGATGGAGAGGGCGAAGCAGTACAGGTCGACGTAGTCGGCCGGCACGTCCTCTTCTGCGAACCAGACGTCCGTGCCGGCCAGATACGCGAGCGGAAGGGTGCCGCGCCCGTCCTCGACGCGCACGGCGTCATGTCCGGTCTCCGCACGCTCACGCCACAGGTAGGTCAACCTCACCCGGCCGTCGCCGAGGCTCTGCCGCAACGGCGTGCCCGCCTCGGCGACGCTCTGCCAGAACACGGCCACGGCCGCACCCGCATCCCAGGGCTCGTCCGTCTCCTGCGGAAGCCGTGCGATGAGGTCCACGAGAAGCGGATGAGTCGCCTCCGACCCCGTTGTGATCTTCACCGACCGTCATCCTTCCTCTGCGCGATCCAGCCTGGTCTGCTGATAGAGCGCGAGCCGAGGCTGTCCGTCGATGCGGTGGTAGACGCTCGACATGAGCGCCACGAACGGCTCGGGCAGGTCTGCACGGGTCGAGACAGCCCGATAGACGAGCGCAGCCGTGTCCCGGCCGGCCGGCACCAGCCGCGCGTCGCTGATCCGGTACGAGTCCCACGCCGGGGCACCGTCCAGCGACGCAGCGATCTCGTCACGGGTCATGACCGTCCCGTCGGCGAGGATGAACACGGCATCCCGGCTCATGAGCCGCCCGTAGAAGGTGCCGCCTCGTGATTCGCAGAGTGAGCGCCAGCCGGCGTGCTCGAGCGCGAGAAGCTCTTCCCTGGTGAGGTCGCTCATCGTCTCAGGCTATCGAGGCGTCCGCTGCACACGCGGCGGTGAGCGCTCACCGCACGCCCGCACTGGTGCCCCCGACAGGAATCGAACCTGCGACCTTTGGTACCGGAAACCAACGCTCTATCCCCTGAGCTACGGAGGCGTACCGACAAAGACTATCAGGGCACGAGAGCCCTCTCCGACGCCGACGCGTCACACCCGCTCGTACGCCAGATCGCGGATGTCACGGCCCCGAGCCAGGCCCTTGCGCTCGAAGGCCGTCATCACCCTGCCCTCATACCTCGGCGCCCACTCCCCCTCGAACGCGCGACGGAAGCCGGGCGCGGCATCCATCACGTCCACCATCTGCCGGGCGTAGTCCTCCCAGTCGGTGGCCAGCCGCAGCATGCCGCCGGCCTTGATCACGCGCGCGGCGAGCCCGGCGAACCCGGATGTGACCAGGCGTCGCTTGGTGTGACGCTTCTTGTGCCACGGATCCGGGAAGAACACCCACAGCTCGTCGACGGATGCCTCGGGCAGCAGATGCTGCAGCACCTCGGGCGCGTTCGCCTCGACCAGGCGCAGATTGCGCGCACCGGCGGCATCCGCGTCGTGCATCGTGCGGGCAAGGCCCGCGGTGAACACCTCGATGGCGAGGAAGTCGGCGTCCGGACGGGTGGAGGCCGCGTGCACGATCGCGTGGCCCTGCCCGGACCCGATCTCGACCACGAGCCGCGCCGTGCGCCCGAACAGCGCAGCGGGGTCGATGCGGGCGTCGCGGGCGACGCTGGTGGATGCCACGTCCCGGGGCACGGCGAGCAGATACCGCGGTGCCAGCTCGACCCACGCGCGCTCCTGCGCTTGGCTCATCCGGCCGCTGCGACGCACGAACGACACGGTCTGCTTGCGGTAGGCGGGGTCCGGCTCAGGCACCCATCCAGCGTAGGCGGCTCCGCCGGCTCGCCGCGTCCGCTTCGTCACGCGGTGACGAAGTCGATGAGCTCCTCCACCCGGCCGAGCAGAGCCGGCTCGAGGTCACGATACGTGTGCACGTGCGCCAGGATGCGCTGCCACGCCCGCGCGATGTCGGCCTGGTCGCCGGTGGGCCAGCCGAACGCCCGGCAGATCCCGACCTTCCACTCCACGCCGCGCGGGATCACCGGCCAGGCCGGGATGCCCAGCGCCTGCGGCCGCACGCACTGCCACACGTCGATGAACGGGTGACCGACGATGCGCACATGCGCGCCATACGGGCCGTGCTCGACGGTCTCGGCGAGGCGCGCCTCCTTCGAACCGGGCACGAGATGGTCCACGAGCACCCCGTACCGGCGATCGGCCGACGGCGGATCGTCGCGCAGCGCGGCATCTAGCAGGTCCACGCCCTGCAGGTACTCGACCACCACTGCCTCGGCACGCAGGTCGTCGCCCCACACCTTCTCGACGAGCTCGGCGTCGTGCCGACCCTCGACGAAGATCCGGCTGGCACGGGCAACCCGCGCACGGGTGTCGGCCGCGGCGAATGATCCGGATGCCGTGCGGGCGGGTCCCGCGGC
>ERZ778017.3396-NODE-3396-length-11359-cov-8.865446_pt1 | contig 11359 bp, 8 predicted proteins | sample MGYA00375747_ERZ778017 | MGnify/ENA primary metagenome ERZ778017 (study PRJEB29350, sample SAMN05509838) | bioreactor metagenome | biome: bioreactor; material: wastewater | place: South Africa: University of Cape Town | collected 2014-03-17 ... | reverse complement strand
ACTCCGCGAGAACGACATAGACACAGACGGACCAGAAATAGGCACGGGTGGCACCACCGCACCGCCCTGGTCCCGCCCGGGCCCTACAGAGACCTGGTTCAGCGTGACTTGGGAGAAGATCGCCCTGGTAACGGCGTCGGGGTCGCGGCTCGTGACGGCCATGCCGACCAGTACATCCTCAGGCAGGTCTATGGTTACGCGGCCGAGCTCGCGCCACTCCCTGCCGTCGGGCGAGTGAGAGCCTATCAACTGATCACCGGAGCGCTCCAAGCGAAGCCACCAGGGGGCGAGCGCCACGAAGTCGCGCATGTAGGTGCCGTCGGGCAGCACGTCGTCGGTGGCGCCGCCCTTCACCTCGCGGCGCTGGAACAACACACCGTTGAAATCGGTCAGCAGGATGAAGGCGTTACGCGCCGAAGCACTAAGATCCTCGCGCACCATCAACCCCACCTTGGTCCACTCGTCCGGCGCCTGCATGCTGTCAACGCGGACGGTGATTGCTCCGTTGCCCTTGAGGGGGTGATAAATGAAGCGGAACGAGTCGGAGCTGTCCCAGACGTCCTCACCGGAGGCAAGCACCGTGAGGCGGCTGGCCTCTACCGTAGTCTCGCCCACTTGGGCGGTGTTGCCGATGTCGGCGCTGGGCCAGTCGGATAGGGGCCTAATCGGTCCGATTGGCGCGACTGAAGACAGGCCGCTCGCACAACTTACGAGGAACAAAAGGAGGGAGGCAACGAACCACACCAGCGATGGTAACTTGCCGCTACCGATTCGAGCGGACGCTCCCTGCGTGGTCTCACACGGCCCGGTCGCCTTGCAAGCACGCTTCGTAAGGCCCACGGCCGCGGAGGTTGGGACAGTGCCTGGTTCTGGGGGCATCGCCTGGAATGATTGAACGCCCGCATGAAGAGGTCATGAGTTCAGTGAGACCTATCACAGACACGGGAGGGTTCTGGCCAACGCCCACTTCGTCGACCTGGTGGCGGCGCTTCCGGGTATCATCTCGGCAAGCCGAGCCCACGAGGTGTGGCCGTGTGGTCCCACGCCGACCACTCCCATCTGCCTTGGGCGGGCCGGTCCGGAAGAGAGGGTTCGCCCGTGCCGCGTGACCGCGACCCCAACCGCATCGTTTTCGTGTTGCCGCACTACGGGGTGGGCGGCGCCGAGAAGCAACTCGCCAACCTTATCCTTCACCGCCCCCCAAACGCCAAGGACTTCGACGTCGTCACCATCACCTTCCTGGCAGCCTCTTCCGCCGACGTGACTAACCGCTTCGAGCGAGCCGGCGCCACCAACGTGCTCGTCGACCGCGGGGTGCTTTCCTTTCCGCGCTTCTTCTATCGGCTCGTGCGAGTCGTGGCCTACCTCAGGCCGACGGTCGTCAGCACGATCCTCGACTCCTCCGTTGGCGCTTGGGGCCGGCTGGCTGCCGTACTGACGGGCGTGCCTTTGATAGTCCACTCCGACAGGTTGCTCGCAACCGAGGGCAGTCGCGTGCATTACCTCCTCAGGCCTTTCCTCGATCGGCGCACGAACCGATTCCTGCCTAACGCCACCGCCATAGCGGATAGGCTCGTGGGGGACGGCGTGCCGCGCTCCAAGATCGTGGTCATGCCAAACGGCGTGGACCTCGACGTGTTCGACCCAGACCGCGCCAAGAGCATGCGGGGGGCACTCGGCCTAGGCGATGACGCTGTAGTGCTCGGTTATCTCGGCCGTTTCGCGCCGTTCAAGCGCGTGGACCTGCTTGTCAGGGCCGTCTTGCGGCTGGCCCCCGAGGACCGTCCCGACCATCTGCTGTTGGCGGGTGATGGCCCCACCATGCCGGAGGTTCGGGAGCTGGTCGACGCGGACCCTTGGTTGAGGCAGCACTGCACGTTCCTCGGCACCATAGACGACACCCCGAGCTTCCTCGCGTCCATCGACTACTTGGTGCTCCCATCAGAGTCGGAGGGGCTGCCCAACGTCGTTCTCGAGGCGATGGCCATGTGCAGGCCGGTCGTGTCGACGCGGGTATCGGACGTTCCCGTTCTAGTCGACAATACGGGCTTCCTCGCAGATCCTTCCGACGATGGGTCGCTGGCAGACGCCATCTTGGCAATGCAGCGGCAAGGCGTGGAGGGCCGTGCGCGGCTCGCCGGCTTGGCGCGGAAGCGGATCGAGGCGTACTACTCGATAGATGTGGCCGCCAAGCGCTTCTGGGATGCCCACACAGAACTCCTCGATGCCTATCTCGCGAAGGGGTCTGACTAGTGACGCATGGCGAGGGTCTGGCAACGCTGCAAGCCACCGGCGCTGTCGCGCTTTTCATCCCCAACCTGGCGGGTGGTGGCGCCGAGCGAGTGACGCTCAACCTGGCACGGGGTCTCGTGGGGCGCGGATATCCCGTCGACCTCGTACTGGCGAGCCAGGAGGGCGAGTTGCATGACCGGGTCCCCGAAGGCGTACGGATTGTAGACCTCGGCGGCGTCAGAACCATGCGGTCGCTGCCGAAGCTGGCGCGATACCTGAGACGAGAGCGGCCCGCGGGCCTCGTGAGCGCCATGAACCACGCCAACGTAGTGGCAAGCTGGGCCGCCAAGCTCGCGGGCTACCAGGGGCCCGTGGTGCTGGCCGAGCACATCCAGATGCCAGAGCGACGAACCTCGTACTGGCAGCGAGCGTTCAACCTGGCCGTGAACGTCACCTACCGCAACGCCACCCGGGTAGTGGCGGTCTCTGAAGGCGTCAAGCGCAGCCTCATAGAAAACGCCGGCGTGGGCGCCGACAGGATCAGCGTCATCTACAACCCCGTGCTATCCGATGGACTCACGAGTCCGCAGCCTGCGGCCCGGCCCGCCGCCATGGGCAAGGCTGGGACGCCCGTCATCCTCGGCATAGGCAGGCTCGAACCTCAGAAGAACTTCGGGCTGCTGATCCGCGCCTTCGCGCAACTGCTCGAGCGGCGGCCGGCGCGGCTCGTAGTCCTGGGGGAGGGCAGGGAGCGACCAGCACTAGAACGGCAAGTGGAAGAACTCGGTCTGCACGAAAGCGTTTCCCTTCCCGGCTTCGTGCCCGATCCGCTCGATTACCTTGCGCATGCGGGCGCCTTCGTCCTCTCCTCGGACTGGGAGGGGCTACCTACTGTTCTCATCGAGGCCCTAGCGATGGGCGCACCCGTCGTCTCCACCGACTGCCCGAGCGGACCTCGCGAGATCCTCGACGGCGGCAATTACGGCCACCTAGTCCCGATGCGCGACGCGCGCGCCCTGAGCGATGCGATGTATGCAGCGCTGACCGCCCCGCCGGTCGGGCCGCCCCCATCCTGGCTCGAGCAGTTCAGCGAGAGCGCGGCTACAGCCAAGTACCTTGGCGCGCTTGGTCTGCCTGGCACGGGCCCGCACCCAAGGTGAGGCCGGGCTTGCACCCCACGCCACCCAAGGTCCGGCAGCCATGACCGATGGGGTCTCGTCGCAGCTCAGGAACACGGTCGTGTATCTGGCCACGATCGTCGGGACGCAGCTCGCCTCCTTCGCCCTCCTGCCTTTGGTCACGCGCTTCCTTGGACCCGCCAGTTACGGCGAGTATGCGCTTGCCCTCGCCATCAGCGGACTGGTCGGCACCATCGCGTCTTCGTGGATCAGGAACGTGGCCTTCCGCTACTACTTCGAGGCGCGCGAGGCAGGGACCACGCGCTCGTTCTACTGGAGCCTCGCCTGCATGCAGGCCGTCGCCGTGCTGGCGGCCTTCGGGATCGCGGTCGTGGTGCTGCCGTACCTCGGCCAGGAGGTGGTGCCTACTCCAACCTTGTGGGCGGCGGCGGCGATGGTGGCAGCCGCGGACTTCCAGGCGCTAACGCTCGCGTTCGTGCGGGCCGAACAGAAAAGCGGCCGCTACGCCGCAGCCGAAGTTGCCGCCGCCGTCACCCGCCTCGTGGGCACGACCGCCGGCCTGTTCGCCGGCCTCGACGACCCGGCATTTCTCCTGCTCGCGGCCGCCGGCGCCTCTGTGCTGGGCGGTGCGGTGTCCTACTTTGGCCTTGCGGACCGCCTTACGGGGCCCGCCGCGTTAGCGCTGCGGCCCATGATCTCCGTGAGCAGGCACGTATTCGGGGCCGTGCCGTTCTCGATCGGCGAGTGGATAGGCAACCTGTCAGACCGCCTGGTTCTCAACGCTTACGCCACCACCGCGGTGGTGGGCATCTACTCCGCCGGCTTCAGCCTCGGCGACAGGATAATCGGTGGTCTGGTCATGGCCGTCTTCATGATGGCCTGGCCGGACATACTCTCTGCCTTCGGCGGCGGAGGTTACGCAGCGGCCCGCGTCGCCGTCAGGCGCTACTTTCAAATCTACCTTTGGTTGACGGTGGGCCCGTTGGTGGCCCTGATTGTTTTCGGCGACGCCGTGGTGGGGCTACTCGGTGCCGCTTACGCCGGGGCGCTGCAGGTGGTCGGGCTGGTGGCCGTCGCGGCCTGGCTGCGTGGCCTCAGCAGCGGCTTCAACCGCCACTTCGAACTCGAGAAGCGCTACTACCTATTATCGGCGATAACCATCGGAGGCTCGCTCGCGAACCTCGCGCTGAACCTGTGGCTCGTGCCGCGGTACCTCGCCGTGGGCGCCGGCATCTCGGCGTTGGCGGCGCAGGCGCTCGTGGCTGTGGTTTACGTAGCGACGCGTGACAAGCGCCTAGTTTGGTTCCCGGCCAGCGACCTCCTGCTCGTAGTGGCCGCCTGCGCTGCGGCAGGGGCCCTTAGCATGCTGCTGCTGGGCAACTCGGTGGCCGGCCTCGTGGTCTTCGCGCTGGGTTACGCTGCGATGACGCTAGCGGTGTGGATCGGGCGCATCCGCGGCCTCAGGTCGGCCGACGCCGCCTGAGCTGGTCGAGGAACAACCCCTCCCACACGTCCATTACAGCCTCGGGGGCGTAGTCGCGCCTCACGTGCTCGCCGGCGGCCAGGGTCATCTCGCGTCGCGCCGCGTCCGGCAGCTGCATGAGCCGCCGCATGCCCGTCGCCAGCGCACCGACGTCCTCTGGTGGCACCACGACGCCCGTCCTGCCGTCTGAGATGATTTCGGTCACGCCGCCCACCTCGGTGGCCACCACCGGCAGACCAGCGATGCACGCCTCCAGGATCACGTTAGGCAGACCCTCCCACCGCGAGGCGAGCACGAGCCCATCCGAGGCCGCCATGAGTGCGTTCACCTCGTTGCTGTAGTCGAGCAGCGTCACGCGTTTGTCCAGGCCGAGCTCCGACCGCAGGGCGAGGAGCTCGTCCTTGAGGGCACCGCTTCCGGCAATGACGAGATGAAGGTCGTGGCCCTCGCCCAAGAGAAGGGCGAGCGCCTTCAGTTCGTTCTCGTGGGCCTTCTGCGGCTCCAGGCGCCCGACGGAGAGCCACAACCACGAACTGCCGAGCGCTCTTCCCACGAGTTCGTCGCGCGCGCGCGCCCGGGTCGGCGGGTTCGGCTCGATGGCGTTGCGCACGACCATGAGGCGATCCGGCCGCGTGACGCCGCGAGCGAGCAGCTGCTTGGCCGCTAACTCGGAGTTGGTGGTGGTGACGGCAGCAAGGCCGTCCGTTAGCCGAATCAGTTTGTCAGCCACCCAACCGCCAAAGACTGCGTTCCGGATGGAGCTAACGACCACCGGCCGACCCGCAAGTCGCGCGGCCACGCGGCCGATGACGTTGGCGTGGTACATGAACGTGCACACCACGTCCGGTGCCTGGTCGCGCAAGATACGCACGAGGGCGGGTAAGGCACGCGGGTCGTAGCGTCCGCGCGGAACTCCAAGCGTGCGGACCTCAATGCCGTTCGAGCTAAGTGCCGCACCGAAGTCGTCTAGGTTCATGAGGGTCACTATCCTCACGCGCCAACCCCGCTTGGCCAGGCTAAGTGCCACCCGCACCATCTGCGTCTCGGCGCCGCCCCTGAAGAGACTGGTAATCACGAACGTAATGCTCGGTTTCGTGGGGTTGGTGACCGGGGGGACCGTCATGCTCAGATCAGGATCCGTGCGACAGGCGCGTGGACGCGGCTCGCCGTTGCAGTTCTATGCCCACTGACACGCAGGCGAGCGCATAACCAAGCGCGAGCCAGTAGGTGAAGTCGTCCGGCGTGGTGGTGGTCAGGTTGGCACCGAGCAGGAGCCAAACGGTGCCGATGGCCAGCGTGGCGTAGGGGCCGTCTGACCGCGCCGCTCGCAGCAGGACAAGCACGTGGATGGCCAGGAACGCCAAGAGGCCGAGTAGGCCGTAGTCGTAACCCATCGCGAGGTAGGCGTTGTGGGTGGAGGTGTGTACGGCGGTTGCGTCCTTCACGACCTTCTGGCTGCTGTTGAAGCCGTTGCCCACGGCGAGTTCGGCCAGGTTGCCGTCCTCGAGCGCGTCGATGGTGACCGCCCATATCGGCGTCCGGTCTCCCGCCGAACTCACCGACTCGCCCTCGAAGCGCTGCAGAAGCCCGCCGCCACCTGGCAACAAGAGACCCAGGCCGGCCACGGCCAGGAGCAACACGGCTACGCGCAAGACCCGCCTGTCGCGAGTGGCGGCGTGAACGAACATGGCAATGACGGCTACCCCAAGCGCGATGGTCATGCCGCGCGAGGCGAGTAGCAAAAGCGCGTACGCCATCACTCCCGACGCGAGCACGAGTGCCAATCGGTAGCCCGACCTGCTCCGCGCGTTGGCGCCGATCAGAGCACCTATGGCGACCGCTAAACTGAAGCCAACGACGAACGCGGCGATGTTCTGGTTGACGTCGACGTCTCCGCGATACTCGAAACCGCCGAGTGCCGAGTTGACTATCACCCAGACAGCGATGCCCACGCCGGCAACGACGCCGCACGCCCCGACGATGCTGAGGCCGCGGCGCGATTGGATGGCGAGCATCACAGCCGGGCAGATGAGCATCGCTATGAACTTCTGAATGAAGGCGCTGTCGACGGCCTCCGGATAGCCGAGCAGCGAAAGGAACACCATGCCGAAGAAGATGCATTGGGCCCAGAAGAGTGGTGGCGCGACCCGCAACCCGCCCCGCAACAACGCCAGCAGGATGGCGCCAACGAGGCCGAGGTAGAACGGGTAGAAGAGGCCCTCGATCACGATGTCGCTGAACACCGTGCTCTTGATGGCGAAGGCGGCCCAGTACGCCCCGACCATGACCGCTCCGAGGTCTTGTGCCCTGAGCAGCAGCAAGGTGAGCAGCACCGATCCGAGGCCGTAAGCCAGGACGGCGGGCGCAAGGGCAGCGCCCATCCCTATCGCTGCTGCGCCTATTGTAATGAGCACGGACCAGCGACGGGAACGCGCCTGACCTAACCAGAACGGTCGGTTGGCGTGCATGTACCCGGCGTCGTGCTCGCCCCTCACGCCCGCCACTCTACGCTGCTGCCGAGAACCGCGCCCCGGCGCGACCTCAGCCCGCAAGGCTCCTCCGCCCGCTCTCGACTACGCTCCCGGCCTCACCGCCGCGGCCGGTATCGGCGCGCCCTAGCTTGCCCTCCTGCCGCCACACGTTCGGCGCCGCGCATTCTCGCGAGCAGATGCTCGCCAGTTGGTTCATCGTGTAAGAGCCGAAACCGAATTCGCCATGCAGCCGGGCGAACTGCTCGAGGATGGCGGAGAGGTTGCCGAGGTTGGCGGCGAGGTCGTTGCCGAAGTTATGCGGGTGCCACCAGAGGTGATAGATCTCGCCCGTCCGGGCGGCGTGCTCCATGCCGAGGAGAACCCGCCTCAGCATGAGGGAGCGCAAGATCCCCGAACGGGGTGCCGGCCTCAGGAAGCGGCTGGCCTTGACGTTGCTCAGCCCGGCGACGCTGGCCACGGTGCTCCATCGGGCGGTTCCAGGTCCCGAGATGGCCACCAGAGAGTCGAGCATGCGCATGCCGCGCAGGAACACAGTCTCGCTCGAGGTGGCGTGGGGACGGCCTAGGCGGTGTCCCTCGGTGCCTCGGTAGGCCGTGAAGCCGTGGCGCCTGAGGCTGGGCAAGTAGTGCTCGTTTACCTGGTTGCGAGGGAATACCATCGATGTGAGCACGCGCCCTTTGGCCGCCGCGATGGCCACGGCGCTGGCAACGTCGGCCTCTAACTGCGCCGGCGTCTGGCCGGGTTCCAAGCAGTAGTAGTGCGAGAAGGTGTGGCTCGCCAGTTCCTGTTGCGGACGCGCAGCAATCTCATCGACCAATTCGGGCGCGAAGTAGAGCCGCTCGTCGTTCCGGGAGATTTCGGCCAGGTCGGCGTAAGGCGAAAGCCTGGGATTGTCGTAGCTCGGCAAGAGAGCGGGAGCGTAATGCGCGAGCTCTTCTTTCGAACTAGCGAAGAGGCCTCCCACCGTTGCCCATGTGCCACCAACTTGGTGGGCCGAAAGCAGGTCGAGGATGCGCGGCACGGCGTCCCTGGCCCCAAGCACGTTGGCAACGTAGTCCTGGGCCAGCGCCGGCATATCCCTGACGCCCCACATCAGCTCGAAGTCGAGCGAGATGACCAACCCGCCACCTCTGCCGACCGCATCCCCCGGCTTCTCGCCGGTTCCCATCAGCGTTGCTTCACTCGGGCGACGGCTTGCGGATCGCGGCGCCCGCCCGTCCCGGAGGGCGGCTCGGTGCCCGCCGCGCGAATCGGCATGGGTGCGGGGGCTGAGGCGCCTGGCCTGCGGGCGGGCCGGGTTCTCATGTCCGTCAATACGGTACCTAGGACGTTGCCTCCGGCCAGCTTGAGCGCCTCAACGGCCTGGGTCACTTGGTGACCGCTAGTGCCAACGCCGACGCAGAGGACGAGGCCCGTGCATATCGGTGCGGCAGTGACGGCGTCGGCCAGGCTGAGCACCGGCGATAGGCCGATGATCACCACGTCGTAACTCGACTTGACACCCTCAAGCAAGGCCCCCAAGCCGTATTCGATGAGCTCGCTCGAGAGGTTGGTGGGGGCGTTGCTCGGGATGAAGTCGAACCCTGCCTGCTGGCTCACTCCCACCACGATTGGCTGAATCGCGCGCGCCGGATCCTGAAGGTAGGCCTCGAGACCAGGCACCTGCGATCTGGCAGGCGACATGCCGAGGCCCGGTCCAACGCGTCTCAGGTCGGCGTCTATCAACAGCGTGCGGTAGTGGCTCGACGCGAAGCGCTCGGCCAGAGAACTCGCCACCCCTGTCATGTCCGAGAAGGACGAGGCGCTTGTGATACCGATCACGAGCGGCTTGGCCGGCCTGGAGGCCCGCAGGACGCCTGCCCTGAAGAAGCTTCCGGCATCGGAGTTGCCGCGCTGACTCGTGCGCGAGGCGCGCGGGAACGCCGCCAAGACGGGCAGGCCCGTGGCCGAGGCGAGCTTCTCTCGCGTGCCCACCTCGTCACGCAACGACCAACGCACGAACTGGACGCCGTACCCGACGAATAGCCCGAGCACCAGAGCCACGAACGTCGTGAAGAGAACCCGCGGCCCCACAGACTTCTCCGGCACCGGTGCCGGACTCAGGACCTCGAGCGAGCTGACGGCAACGGCGGCGGTGCCGCGCCCCCGGGCCGCGTCGAGCTCCCTGGACCGCTGATCGCGCTGGGTAGCCAACTGTGCCTGGAGACGCTGTGCATCGGGCTGGTCGTCCGACTGGGCGGCGTCGGCGATCTGCTGGTCAATGCTCGCGATCGACGCCTCAAGGGAGCTGATCGTGCTTTCTATCACTTGCCGGGCCCTATCGCGATCCCAGTTCACGAGCCCGAGGGCTATGGCGTTGGCATAGTCGGCCGCCAAGGCGGGGTCGGTGTCCCTCACGTCGATCCGCACGAGGCCTGACACTTGCTGGTTCTCGACGTTGACGCGCAATCTGCGCTTGAAAGCGGTCAGCTCCAACTCACTCGGTGGCGCGCCGTCGACGGCGGTCAGCGCGTCCCTGAGAACAGATCCGTCTAGCAAAGCGCTCTGGTAGGCCCTCGGATCGACCGGCGGTGGCGTGATCAGCTCGAGGTTACCGAAAGTGCTCGGGGGTTGCGCTGAAACGAGGCTCACGGAAGCGCTGTACACGGGTGCTTGGCGCCGCGTTGCGACGAACGCGAGGACACCGGCGATGAGCGCCACCGCGATGGCTAACGGAGCACCCCTCCACAACGCGCGGAACACGTCGGGCAACCCTATGACCCTTGAAGGCGCTTGGTCTGCGTCTGACTTGGACATACTCACTTCCGCGCCTCCAAAGGCTCACCGCTGACGATTCTGGCAACCGTGGGCGGGCGGGCTTGCGCAGAGCGGCCGAACCACCGACCGCGCCGCCCACGCCACCTAGTTCTAGCCGTGCCGGCCGCATGGCGCCTATTGAGGGGAATCTTACCCTCGACCACTCACTGAACTCTGAACCTGACGGGCTCCAGCCCGTTTGGGTCCTCGCACGCCACCTATTATGCTCGGCGGCTCAGGCCCAGTTCAGGCACTGACAGGGCCGAGCCACGGCATAGTCACCTACGGTGAGGCCCATTTGCACGACATTAGGACAGCTGTAAGACCCAGGCTCTTACCCTCTTTACATAGCTGAGCGCACCGCCTGTCACTGCCGAGGGGTGGAACCCCACATCCGAGGAGATAGCGCGCGCTCTCCATGTGGGCGCTTTGAGTACGTCGAGCCAGTAGCGCAACCGGCCGGGGCCGAAGGGACCGGAGCAGATGACACGGAGTTCTAGAGTCACATCCAAGCGCGAACTAGGCGGCAGCCTGGCCAGTGCTCTTCGTCGCGTTGGAAGTACTGTTGGCAAACTGCCGCACTCCGGAGCCACCAGTGGCTCAGGTGTAGACCGGGTTGGCGTCGTTCTGCTCAGCCAGGTTGGCAACAACGCGCCAAGTGGTCAGGCCACGTTCATGTGGCGCTCTCAGACGCGCGCCGAGGAACTCATGAACAGCGCCTTCAGCACCGAGGTGGGCACCTGCCACGCTGGCACGGCCCAGGCGGCACTGCCTGGAAGCGTAGCGCCGGGTCAAGGCGGTAACCGCCTCACGGCCGCCACCCTTGACCTCGTGACCTTCGGTTGCGCCTACGGCCGCCTCGTTCGCACAGGCGACCGTTACCCCTGGAGGGCGCAACGCAGCCACTCCCGACCTGCCTCGGCGTACGTCTCAGGGTCAACACCGTGTTCCCCTCACTCTCTAACCCGAGCGTGAACACCGGCGCAACAGAAGAAGGACTCAAACAGTCGCTGTCGTAGACGACCGCGTTTGTGCTCCGGTCGAGCTTCAGGCCTGGAGGCCACTCCCACGAAGCACCCGGCTTCGGTTGCCAGATGGCGCCGGTTGGCGCTAACAGCGGCCCAATGGGAACTTTGGCTTCGCGTCATGCGCGAGTCTCTCCGCGCGCGCCGGGCGGTTAGTAGTCGATGCTGCCGCCACCCCATGCGCAACCGGTC
>ERZ778017.3395-NODE-3395-length-11363-cov-7.678988_pt1 | contig 11363 bp, 5 predicted proteins | sample MGYA00375747_ERZ778017 | MGnify/ENA primary metagenome ERZ778017 (study PRJEB29350, sample SAMN05509838) | bioreactor metagenome | biome: bioreactor; material: wastewater | place: South Africa: University of Cape Town | collected 2014-03-17 ... | reverse complement strand
ATACGAGATATTGGCGTGACTGGAGTTCAGACGTGTGCTCTTCCGATCTCACTCATTCAACTTCACTGGATAGTCGCCTGTGGGAGACGACAAGAGATGCTTCGGCCACACAACCTCAGCCACTGGGAATGGCTTGTTGTCGGTCAGTGAAATGACTGACGCCTCCGGCTCAGTGGCTTCGGACCGCACTTCATCCAATTGGGCTTTCAGTGCCGCTGGCGCCTTGTTGATCTGGGTCTGATACTCCTTGAACCACTCAATGATAGTGGCGTTGGCGACCTGCTCCAGCCTCTCCCTGACACTAGGCTGGTGCGCCACAACCGCAACGGACATCATCATGGTGAACGTGTCGCCATCTTCATCAAAGCGCTCGTTCAAGTAGGCGTTCGCCATAGTGCGGCCAATGCGACGCTCGGCCTGGGCGAAAAGTTGCTCCACGCCCTTGCTGTCGATTTCAACTTCCTCTAGCTGATCAACTTCAAGCTTCGCGCTGCCATCAAAGAGCGTCGTTACTTCGTTCTCAATGAAGAAGTGGGCGAGCTTATTGGCCTGCTCCTGGAACCTCTCGCTGGCGTCGAGCTGAAGCCGTGTTTCCCTGAGCACTTGGAGCAGCCGCTCATTCGCCATCTTGGAGGCACCCTGCAGGATGGCGTTCTTGCCGCCACCCGTGAGCAAGGTTGCAAAGTTCTTGAGACGATCAACCTGAGTACGGTACTGAACGCCGGGAATCACGTAAGAAGGCAGCTCCAGCAGCTGTTCGAAAACGCTCGACTCGATATGCGGATTGCGAGTAAGGCGAACGTTCTCTTGGGTGATGACACTGACGCCGGTTGCACCAGGGCCATCGGAGATTTCCTGCTCCTCAACGATGATCAGTTCTTCTTCTGGCTCCGGCATAGCCGCGGGCTCTGCTTCAGGTGCTGAGGGCTGTTCAGCTTCATCGCCAAAGAGCTTGGCATCGTCCAGATCCGCTTCCCGACGTCGGATCAGCTCTTCACGAAGGCCCGTGTTGTACGTGGTGGCACGCTTTGCCAGGGTACTACCTGCCAGCGTCATCTCAGTCGACGGAACCGCGGGTACGAGCTCAGGGAGGGTGTCCTTGTCGAAGGTTTCCGGATGTACCCATTCCTGGCGGAAGCTGTCGTCACCGAGCTTGAGTCGATCTGCTATTTGCTTGACGCCAATCTTGTTGAACCGCGGCAGGAAGCAGTGCACGTAGTTGAGGGCTTCATTCTGTTCTATGCGGCGTGCGAGAGGCGTACGGATCATGCGGCCGATGATCTGCGTAATTGCGTCTTGGTCTTCTACCTTGCGATACGACAGCAACACTTCTGCACGAGGGCAGTCCCAACCTGTCGTGATGGCCTGCTTACAGAGGACAACACGGATATCGAGGTCATCCTGAATGTCTTCAGGGTTTGAGTAGGGAATAGCGTAGCTGCCGACGTTAAGCACGTTGTGCTCACCGAACGTATGGCAGATATTGTGAGTCTTGAGCCCAGGCCATGCCTCCAGGACGACGCTGATAATGGAAGACAGCTCTTCATCAGACGGCATATTGGCGACCTGGATGACCATTGCCGGCAAAACCTGAGGCTCGTTGTTTTGAACTGAGTATGTCGCCCATTCTTGTTCGTAACGGCGCACCGTGGATACGGCGTGACGAAGCAAAGCGGACTCGTTGAAGTTCGCCGCAATCTGCTGAGGAGACGCAAGTACCAGGCCATCTTTCAGAAGGCCGGAAGCTTGTACCTGATCCACGCCAATGCGCGTAGCCCTCACGCGACGGTTGATCGCGTCCATGGCCTTTTCAAAGCGCTTGGGCGTGGCTGTGATACCCACGATGACTGGTGCTGGCGGCCGGCCAGTCTTAGCCCCGCCGATAATCCTGGAGACGATGGTGTCACGGGACCGCTCTGTCCTCATGCCGACGTGCGCTTCATCGATCATTATGACCAACTTGTCGGGCTTCATCTCGATGGTGTTTGTCAAGGTAGACCAGAAAGAATACTCGCGGAGATCCCCACCTCCTTCCTTGGACAGCCGGGCGCTTGAGTTGAGCTTCTGGACGTTGAGGAAGTAGACCTTCCCACTGTCCAGCACTTTCTGGTCAAAGCTAGACTCGATGATCTCAATCGTGCCGTGAGAGATTTTGTCCGAGGCAGTCAAGAACTTGCGAGACGTCTGTTCGTTCAACGAGGGATCGTCCGAGACCCACAGGAACGTCCAATCCGAGTTAGGCGTGAAGTCATCGGCGCCAAAGAGCGCTGCTTCAATGACGGCCGAGGCGATGACCGTCTTGCCAGATCCAGTTGGTGCAGTCAGCTGAACAGCCGTGACACGCTCACCACCTGTTTCTACATACCGTTCGAGAGCGTCACTTATGTCTTCTAGTACGTCGCGTTTGGCAACCGCCTGATAGCCACGGAGCTTGAATTTCATATAGGTGTCTAGCCTTGCCTGGTGTTGATCTCGAACGACTGGAGATAGTCCGAGTAGAGCCTAACCGAGTCGATCCTCTGATCGATTTGAACGTTGATAGCTTCGAACTCAGCCTGTGAGTCCGTGACGATGAAGACGCAGCGAATATCATCGCGAGCGTTGACCGCATCGACGAATGGCTCCCACTGGTCGATGTCCGTCAAGACGCCATAGAAGCCCGTTTTAGGCAGCGCCCAGCCGTCCTCCGGGAGTTCATTGATCCGCTCACCCTCAGCGCCCGCGCGCATCCATAAGATGGGCGCGATGGCATTGAACTTCCTACCAAGCCGGACGAGCTGGTTATCTTCATAGGTCAGCTTGAAGAATTCGACGTTCTCCTCAAACCCGTCGCTCATCTTGAACGCGTCCACGAACTTGTAGTCACCCTGGATAGGCTCTCCGGCGGTGCTGAGTCCCGTGACAGCTGCAGTAATACGCGGCATGGTGATGTACTCGAAGATCCCGCGCGCCTCCCAACCATCATCACCCGGTTCGAGTCCAGCCTTGAGGAGATCAGTCTGCTCAGACGGGGACACCTCGTTGTTGGTCACGAGTATGGACTTCCGTCGACCGCCATCCTGGTGATTCAGTCGCATAACAGCATGGGCTGTCGTACCTGATCCCGAGAAGAAGTCGAGAACAGTGGCGTTGGGCTTGTCCTTGACGAAGAACCGGAGCGTGTCCTCCACAGCGTAGAGAGACTTCGGAAATGGGAACTTCCGGTCTGGCAAGAATTGCGAAAGCAGCGACGTGCCGTATGTGCTGGCGTCATGCGAAGACCGGTTCCATACCGTCCGCGCGGCAGTCAGCTTTTCACTCGAGGCACGAGCATCGATAATAAGTGCGCCTTTGTCGTCTTTGCCGGTGACGACAATTTCACCTGTCGCAATACGAGCCCTTGCACCCTCGTTCAGGTAGTTGATGGCCCACTGACCCGTGCGAGCGTTCCGTCGGCCAAGGCGAGCCGTGCCTTCTGACACAGCGGACACGAAGGATTCTCGACCAATCTGCCAGCGCCCCTCGCCGCCGTTGGTTCGCATCGGCCAGACTGCAACGCAGCCATCAGGAATAGAAGCACTGTTTCTGTCCGCGCCTAAAGGCAGTGACTCCCCCACCGAGTGGATAGTCCCTGACTCTGTATCCACAAAGATCGGGTAGAACATGCTGGGCCTGTCAGCACGCGCCGCAGCGGTTCCCCGACGGAGCATCGAAAGCCAAATCGTCTCAGGCCCTGGGTTGTCATCAGGCACGCCGAGCATATTGTCCGACGTCGGAATAGGTCCTTGGTCACCTACATAAACAAAGTAGATGTACTCTTCAACGCGCGAGAACTCCCGCCCTCTGGCAACGCCCTTGGTGTTGATGACCGATGTCACCATCTGCGTCTTTGCAGAGGGGAAGACCTGCTCAAGCAGGAGGCCCAGACGCAAGTACTCCTTCTCATCGATGGTGACGATAAGAACAGAACCCCGCGGATTGAGGAGACGCTTAGCTACTTGAAGCCGGCGCTCCATCATCGCAAGCCACTTGCTGTGGCGGTAAGCGTCCTCGGTGTCTACGTAGTCGTTGTTGTACTTCCAGTCCTTTGATCCTGTGTTGTAAGGGGGATCAATATAGATAGCGTCGATCTTGTTCTCGTACGGGTACAACAACATCTCTGTTGCGTGGAAGTTCTCGGCATTTATCACCGTGTGAAACGGTTTCTCGCCGCCCCGACGTACACTTCCCAGGCTTCTGAGACCGGGGTAGATAGGATCCCCAAACTCCCGGATCAGCACAAGCTCCTCAACATTGGCGGTGACGCGTTCCCCAGTATCGCCGGTCCTGAAAAGCGTCGCTGCTTGGTCGGCAATCTTAAGGACCGTCCAAATACCATCGAGCGAACCATCTTTGAAGACGACCTTGCTACCCCGGCTAACGCTAAAACCCGGAAGCTGGACTGTCTCAGGACGATGTTCCTGAAAGACCAATCCAAAGCTCGCCTTTGCTGTTAGCTTGCTAACCTGGCCTTGGATTTCACTCCTAAGCTTCTCGTCCGGGATCATCGCAATCAGCGTGTCGAGGTGTGCCACCGTACTCCTTGGAATCATCAGGGCCGGCGCTAACTTCAGGCCCACGCGCGGCCCCCCTGACTTTACCTGCTGACTCGTGATTAGACGCTTGGCCATGATGTAAGGCCGGCAGGCCATGCCTTGCGGCTCTTCCACATCCGGGCGTCATTGTCGTTCGCCTCGCGTAGCTGTTCCACCACCCAGGCTCTTGCACCTGTCGTCACCCTTGGTACGTGGGCGGCAGCTTTCCCCAAAAAGAACCCCTGCGCGAATCGGGGGATGACTCGAGCGCAGGGGCCCTGGCTTCCCCGCAACTGGGGGGAATGCGGGGAAACAAGACAACCGTACGCGGGCCCACGGTCGCCGTCCAACCGGCCTCAATACCTTGGGGCCGAGCCTGTAATCTCATCGATTATGGGTAAACACGACGCTGCCGATCGGTTGAGGAACGCGATCCTGCGGCATATCACGAAGACGTTTGACAAGACTGACTGGATCCACTTGGGCCTGGAAGCAGGGATGGTGGATGAAATCGAGAGGCACGACAGGCTACTCCAGTCCCTCAGCTGGGGAGACGATGACTACGCCCAGCACGCCGTCAAATTCGGTCGCAAGGCCCTCGATAAGCTCGGTCTGGGCCCCTCCGCGGAGGGTTTCGGCCAGTCCAACGTGGTGAGTTCCAACGTACTGGCACGAATCGAGAAGGTCTTTCGGACCAGCTACTGGCTAGCGACGGACGAGCCGGAGCTTTATAACGAGCTATATCAGGCCCAGGGGGCCGTCAGTGCTACGGCGGGCTTGGAAGCGGTTGCGCAGCGATTGAACATCAAAGAGGTTGATGATCACTCCCGAATCCGCGAGGGCTTGATCAATGATCCACATCAGGCCATCGGCCAGGCCAAAGACCTCCTGGAAACAGTCTGCAAGGCAATTCTCGGCCTGCATGGAAATGACAAAGCCGCAAGGGCGAAGGATCTGCCTGAGCTGATCAAGGACGTCAAAGCACAACTCAAGCTAGAAGTAGCCGGCGAGCCCGGCGATGACCATAGGGTGCGAATTTACGGAGCACTGACGCAGATCACCACGGCGGTTGCCGAGCTAAGAAATCTGGGGCTCGCGACAGGCCACGGAGTCGTGCAAGGCCCAAAGGCGGATGCCATTCTTGCCGAACTTGTTGTGACTTCCGTTGCAGGCGTGTGCCACTTTCTACTGGCGACTTTTGAGGACCAGTCTGACGCGGACGTTCAGCCCGTGTATCTCCTCTAGGAGAGTCCCACATCCTTGGAACCGGGACACCCAACGTGGAACACTCCACCGCCGAACAGATCCGCAGAATCCCGCGTAACCTGTTTGTCCCGGAAGTTATCCCAAAACTCCCGCCACAATCTCCCGTCACGGGTACAACTTTCGGTACGGTGCACGAATGGATATTGGGTATGCGCGGGTCTCAACAGCGAAACAGGATCTGGCCCGGCAGGTGAACGCCCTGGTGGCCGCCGGCGTCGATCCAACCCACATCCACTTGGACAAGAAGTCCGGGGCCACCACCGAACGCCCGGGACTCCAGGCGGCCTTGATCCATGCCCGGGCCGGAGACGTGCTCGTGGTCCACACCCTGGACCGGCTGGGCCGGACCGTCAGAGACACCCTGAACCTGGTCCACGACCTCAAGGAACGCGGGATCGGCGTCCGGACCCTGGCCGATCCCCTCGCCATCGACACCACCGAGACCGACGGGCCCATGAGCCAGCTGGCGTTCCTCATGCTGGCCCTCTTCGGACAGATGGAACGCACTTACGCCGCCGAACGCGCCGCACACGCCCGCACCGTGGCCACCGCCAACGGCAGGCGCACCGGGCGGCCGTCCGTGGTCGATGCTGACACGCTCGAACACGCCGCCCTGCTCCGGGCCAAAGGTTCCTCTATCCGGGAAATCACCGCCAAGACCGGACTGAAACGCACCACCTTGTACCGTCATCTGCCACCCCGCTCCCCCACTAACGATCCGGTCCCTGGGAATGCCAGCTCTTGATCGTCGCCGGACCCATATCAAGGGGGCAGCGCGCGCGGTATTGGGCAGATCCATAACTCCACATGCGTCAGGGCGGTTTCGCGTACTCTGCCTGTATGGCTCACAGCAATCCATCAGCAAAGACCAATTACGAAGACCTGCACGCCACCGTGGTGGATGCGCTTCGTTACGATTTGAACAGCGAAGCCCTTGACCACGCCGCCCATGAAGTCCTGGATCGACTACGGGACAACGGACTTGCCATCCCCTCCAAAACTTCTGCCTAGAACCATGGTGAGATCAAAGGTCTTTCTTGGATCTTCCAGCGAAGGAAAAGACGTAGCCCAGCGGCTGGCCGTAGGCCTGGACCGATCCGGGGTTACGGAATCCACGGTGTGGACCCATGGCACTTTCCGTCCAGGACGGCACGTCCTCGGTTCGCTGGTGGACGTAGCAAAGACTGTGGATTTTGGAGTAATGGTCCTCAGCCCGGACGATCTTGTGGCGAGCCGGGAGGCCACAACACAAGCACCTCGCGACAACGTGGTGTTTGAGCTGGGATTGTTCATGGGAGCTCTAGGACCGGAGAGAACTTTTATGGTCCTTCCTGAGGGAGTGGACTTGAAGCTCCCCTCGGACGTCGCAGGAATCACCTACTTGCGTTACCCCGCCCGGACAGACAACAACGTTGGCGCTGCTTTGGGGGGCGTCGTCATCGAAATCATCGACGAAATCAAACTGGCCGGGCCGCGTGAGGATTCTTCGACTCAGAATCCCCAACTACGGGCGGAGCCCATATCGTCCCGCGACGTCCACAATGACCTTCGAATTCTGAGAAGTAATCTCACCCCTCAAGGCTGGACTTTCCGCTGGAACGAGACGCGCACCCGCCTAAATGTGAAGGGTCCGCGTGGAACTCAGCACGCTCTGAAGATGGGGCAGCCCCCGAAGATGCAGGCGGACTTTGATCGATTCCTACGGGAACTTCGCAGCCGTGGCGCCAGATTCGATTCCGATCTACGGCAGGCGTAACGCTGGATGACCTCCTGCAGCTTGACCATGACGGCTTCGGCCACAGGAGGTCGACGTTCCAACCTGGCATCTACCAAGGGCTCCCCAGCGGGCTTGCCACGTCTGATTGGTTGCGAGCGGGCCACCGAGTTTCCAGTTCGTTCGTTACAGGATCGCCCTGTCCCGAACCGTTACAGGATCAACCTGTCCCGGGACGCCACCTGGGCGCAGTCCCTATCTTCCGAGTGGTCCGCCGTTTTCCCCAACGGTGAAACTCTACCCAAGTTCATGGGGACACGGACTCATACGTGCGAGTTGGAGTTCATCCAATATCTTTCTGATACCAGGGTGATATCAAACTGATAGTACGAGGCCCCCATGTTTGCCCGAATGAAGGCCCTGCGCGTCGGTCACCCTGAGCAGGACCTTCATTCAACCGGGACGGGGCTCTAGCGCCCGTATTCGGCTTGTTGCTGGCGGCGCTGGTCCTGGCTCCTTGGTTGGGCGATGGTGGCGTTGGCGGCCGCGGTACCTGGTTGTGGTGGGAATGAAGCGTTCATGAGCCGTTGCATCTTTTCCATGCGGGGGTCGATATCTGCCTGAGGTTCGGGCTGCGCCGGTTCTTCCGGTTTTGCAGCATCAGCCATGAGCTGGTTGATCCGCGCCGCGTCCGCCTGGGCGGCCTTGAGCGTATCGGCGTGCTTAAAGGGTTCCGCCAGGGCCTTGTCTGCCTGTTCGACGTGGGTGAGTGCTTCCCGCCGTCTTCCTTCGACGTCGGCTGCCAGCTTCGGGAGGGATGAGACTCTGTTTTCGAGTTGCCGGATGGTGCCCAGATCGGCGGACAGGAGGCTGCGGCGGGCTATTTGTGTTGTTGCCCTGGGCACTCCTTCGATGCGCACTTCGACGGTTGCCCGGTCCAGGTCCCGGGCCGGCATGAGGCGGGCACGGAGGTCATGGCCGCCGAGAGTGGCGATGGTTCCGAGCTCGTCGTAGCCGTAGAGGTTCATGAGCCGGTGGCCATGCTTGCCGGCCCACGCCCGGAGAGCTTCGGCCGCGTCCCCGCGGTTATCGAGGGACTTTCCGTCGATGGTGGCGTTGAAGGCATCCGCCGTGGTGTCGATAGTCCGCGCCGCTGCTGCCCGGATCAGGGGCAGGTCGCCGGCGGCGGCGTCCGCTGCTGATTGTTCGCCGCGTTTGGTGTGGGCGACAGCAACCATGTTGCGGTTGTACGCCCGGTCCAGGCGGCTCAGGCGGGCCAGCTCCTGGTCGGCGACGGCCTTCTCCAGCACCAGCGGGTTACCGCTGGTGATGGCTTTGGCCTGGGCGAAGTTCAGGGTGTTGTCCCCGATGTCTTCGATTTCGCGCACGTCCAGGCGCCCGCGCATGATCTGGTTGATGAACCGGGACTTTCGTTCGAGCCCTTGCCACATGAAGGAATCGAAGGATTCCTTGGTGACGACCTGGGAGATGCGGACCTCGGGGTTCTGGTTGCCTTGGCGCAGGATGCGGCCGTGGCGTTGCTCGACGTCGGAAGGCCGCCACGGGGCGTCCATGTCGACCAGGTGCACTGCGCGTTTTTGAATGTTGGTGCCCACGCCCATTTTTGAGGTCGATCCCATCAGCACGGCGATCTGTCCGGAACGGGCGGCGGCAAAGAGCCGGCCTTTCTCGGTGTCGTTCTTGGCGTCGTGGATGAACCGGACCAGGTGTTCTGGCACGCCGCGGCGGCGTAGCTGGTCTTTGAGTTCGCCGTAGACGTTCCACCGGTCAGAGGGGGTGCCGAAGTCGCAGAACACCAGCTGCAGGGCTCCGGGCACGGGGTCCGGTTCCCCGGTTTTCGGGTCGGTGTAGATGCGGTCCTTGTGTTCTTCGTACACGCTGGCCAGCAGGTCGGCGGTGGCGCTGATCTTGGTGGGACCCTGCTGGGACAGTGCAGGGTCAACGAGCCTCATGTCCAGCGCGGCTTTGCGGCCGTCTGAGGAGACTTTGAGCATGTTGTCTTCCTCGGCGTCCACGAGCTTTTGCTGGATGCGGTCCACCCGCTGGCCGATGTCCTGGATATACTCGCGCAGTTCGGGGCTGGGTTCCACGGTGAGCATGTTCGGCTGCCGCAGCCCGTCCCCGGCGCGTGCGGCGAGGTCCGGGACGGGGAGCTTCAGGTCCTCGGCGGTCTTGACGTCCGCGAAGGTGTGGAACATTTTCAGCAGCTCGGGGACGTTCTGGAATTTCGCGAACCGGCTCTTGAGTTTGAACCGGTCACCGCCGGCGACGGAGAGTTCCATTTCCTCGACAACCTGCCCGAAGGTCGCTGCCCAGGTGTTGAAGTCCTGGATTCCTGCAGCCTGGAGCAGGTCCGGGCGCAGGTAGCGCTGCATGACGTACATTTCCGTGACGGAGTTGGCGATGGGTGTCGCTGTGGCTCCGGTGATCACGCGGCGGCCCTCACGTTGGCGCAGGAACTCTGTCTTCATATGCAGGTCGCTGGCCCGCTGCGAGCCTTGGATTCCGGCACCTGGGATGTTGCTCGGGGTCCGGAGGTTCTTGTAGTCGTGCATCTCGTCCACCACGAGGTAGTCAATGCCGGTTTCCTCGAAGCTGATCCCCGGATCGGCGGGGGTATCGAGCTTGGCTTTGAGGTTTTCTTCCTCGGAGAGGACGATTTTCTCAAGGCGTTTGACGATGCTGGCATTGGCCCGCCCGTTCTCCTGGCCGTTGTCTTTCGCAGCTTCCAACGCGGCACGGAGCTGGGCAACTTCGGTGCCCTTGTAGGCGGCCTCGGCTTCGGGGCTGAGGCTCACGCGCTGGAACGCGGTGCGGGTCATGACCACGGCGTCCCACTCGTTGGCGGCCGCGCGGGCCACGAACTGCCGGCGCTTATCCCCGGCAAGATCGCTCGAGGATGCTGCGAGGATGCGGGCCTGCGGGTAGATCTGCAGCCATTCGCGGGCGAACTGTTCGAGCATGTGGTTGGGGATGACGACGGCGGGCTTGTTGACCATGCCCAGACGGCGCAGTTCCATCACGCCCATGACCATCTCGGCGGTCTTTCCCGCGCCGACCTGGTGGAACAGGCCCACGGCAGGCTCGGAGAGCATCCGGGCCACGGCCGCGCGCTGGTGCGGGCGCGGGGAGAAGTCCTTGGCCATTCCCGGCAGGGTCAGCCGCTCCCCCTCGGTGCTGTAGTCGCGCAGCACGATGGAATTGAAGCGGCGGTTGTACTCGTCAATGAGACGGGTGGCCCGTTCGGGTTCTTCCCACACCCATTCGCTGAATCGCTCCTGCAACAGCTGGGCTTTTTCCTGGGCCGCTGCGGTTTCGGTGGGGTTCAGGATGCGGCGGTTGTCCTCGCCTTCGTCCGTGACCCGCACGGGGCGCTGCTCCAGGACCTGTTTGAGGACATCGGAGGCCGGCATCCGCTGCGTGCCCCAGTTGCTGGTGGCGGCCAGGGTGTGGCGGTTGGCTTTGACGTCCCACATGGAGCCGGCCGCGTTGGAGACCGTGGCGTAGGGATCGTTCAGGATTTCCCGGACAAACTCCTGGTGCGTGCCGGCGTCGATCCAGACTGCACCGAGGCGCGCTTCCACCTCATCCATGCGCAGCGGTTCCGGCATGGCCGAGGCGAGGGCCCGGACGTTGAAGGCGAACCGGTCATCGGAGAGCGCGGCCGCCTGGGCCACTTCAAGCTTCTCCCGCACGTTTCCGGACAGGTATTCGGCACGGGTCTGGAAGGTCGCCTCGGTGCCGGGGATCTGGTAGATGCTCTCCCCCATGGCGGCCCGGGCGTCGTCAGCGCTGATGCCCAACAGGGA
>ERZ778017.3393-NODE-3393-length-11369-cov-3.841612_pt1 | contig 11369 bp, 11 predicted proteins | sample MGYA00375747_ERZ778017 | MGnify/ENA primary metagenome ERZ778017 (study PRJEB29350, sample SAMN05509838) | bioreactor metagenome | biome: bioreactor; material: wastewater | place: South Africa: University of Cape Town | collected 2014-03-17 ... | reverse complement strand
TCATCTGCCGCGCTTTACATTTTAATCGCGGCGACACCATCACGGCGATTTTCTGCGGATCCAAAAAATCATTGGTGCATGGAACGGTCATGGGAAATGTCATCTTTGGCGCAGTCGGTAACATGGGATTATTGCTTTTGCCGCTAATGTTGTATCATGCATTACAACTAATCGCCGCCAGCGTCATGGCGCAATCGATGGCGCGCAGCGGCGCATCAACAAAATAATTTTCATGAAGAACAAACACAAATATCATGCCTACATCACGTCGCTCATTTATTAAAAGTACTTTTGGACTCGCTTCGGCGGGAATCATCACGCCAGCGTCATTGATACAACATTCCCAAGCATTTGCCACAACGCCTGATTCAGGCGCGGGTTTTAAGGTAGTCGAAAACGGCAAGCCGTTGGCTATTATAGTGACGCCGGATACGCCGTCGCATGTGGTGCAATATGCAGTGAAAGAATTGCAATGGCATGTGCATCGCGCTACTGGCGTAACGCTTTCGGTGGTTGCGGAAAGCGATGCTGATGCCGCAGCTCTCAAAGATCATCTCTATGTGGGACAAGGGATTGTAACCAAACATGTCGGTATCGACGCGAGCGATTTAGCGCCTAACAGCTTTATCAAAAAAACCACAACGGAGGCAGTTTTTTTGATTGGCAAAGATGATAATGGCAAACCCGATGAACCCGCCACGCGCAGTTACGCGGCACACTGGAAAGATTTCACCATCGGTGCGCCGCCATTAGATGACGCGGTTTCAATGGGAACGCTCTTTGCGGTTTACGATTGGCTGGAAAATCAAGTGGGCGCAAAATGGCTGTGGCCGGGAGAATCGGGAACTGTAGTGCCTGCGGCAAAAGTACTTTTCGCGGGAAATCCCAGACAGAAAAAAGTCATTCCGGCATTGATTCATTCGCGTCCGCGGCTTAATGCCTGGAAAGGAATGGATCCGAATTTCAAGGATCAGTACATTTACGACACCAGTGTGTGGCTGCGCCGGCAGCGGTTTGCTCGCGGTGTGAGTTTTGAATATGGCCACGCTTACATTCAATATTGGGAACGTTTTGGTGCCATTCATCCGACATATTTTGCGTTGCGGCCAGATGGAGTGCGCGCGCCGTATTCGGAAAAGCGTCCTGACTTGGTGCAGATGTGCGTCTCCAATGATGGATTGCCGTCCAGCGAAGGATTGCATCAACAGATCATTGCCGACTGGCTGGAGAAACGTAAAACCACGCCAAGCCTGCCGTGGATTAATGGCGCGGAAAACGACAAAACCATCTACGATCCTTCCTGCACCTGTGAACATTGCCGCGCCTGGGATGCTCCCAATGCGCCGCTATTGCCAGATCAAGAAAAGCGCAAAGCCGCCATTGGCGACACGTCCGACAAACCGATGCTTTCGCTTTCGGATCGCTATGCAAAATTCTGGCTGGCGCTGCAAAAGGAAGGCGAAAAGCATGATCCCAACGCCACCGTTTTGGGTTATGCCTACGCCGATTATACGCAACCGCCAGTCGCCACCAAACTCAATGATCGCATAATTGTGGCCATCGTCGCGCCCAACGCTTTTCCTTTGAGCGCGCAAGAAGAAGCGGATTTCAAGAAGCTGTGGAATGGCTGGGCCAGCACTGGCGCGCGGCTGTATTTGCGTCCCAACTTTTTCCTGAACGGTTATTGCATGCCGTATATCTTTGCGCGGGAATTTGGCGAGATCTATAAATACGCCGCGACGCACAACATGATCGCCGATGATTACGATTCGCTACTGGGAATGTGGGGTGTGCAAAGCCCGAATTATTATATGATGGGTCGGCTCAACGTCGATCCAACTTTGGATGTCGATGATGTGATGAATGATTATTACGGCAGCTTTGGCCCCGCTTCCTCACAAATAGAAAAGTACTTTTCCCATTGGGAAAGCGTGACCGCAAAATGCGATAGTGATTTCCGCGCCAAAGGCGGCGGCTGGGGGTTTGTGAGTTTCGACGGCGATGAAATTTTCACGCCGGAGACTTTTGTGATTGGCAACAAATTATTGCAAGAAGCCAAAACCGCAGCAGCTGGAAATGCCGAAGTTTCCCAGCGTTTAGAATATCTTGATTTGTGGCTGCAACACGCCGATTTATCGATGCAAGCATTAGCGGCTTTTCACGCGCAACGCAAAAACTCCAAAGACGCGCAGCTTAAAAGTACTTTTGATCAAGCAAAACTTGCCGTCGATACTTTCCGCGACGCGCATCCTGATTTGATTGTGAATGTTGGTGTTTTGCAGCAATTAGAAGTGTGGGCTGGCTGGCGGAAGACGGCGGAATTGACTGCTTGAATCGTAAATAAGTCCCCCTTTTTAAAGGGGGTTAGGGGGATTTTAAACGTCATTATTTCCGCCACACTTGAATTTATCTCATTGAGCATTAGCTCCGAAAAATCCCCCTAACCCCCTTTAAAAAGGGGACTTTCGAAACCCTCATGAATCTTCCAAAGCGACAATAGATTGTAAAAGTACATGCAGTGGCTATTATCGCGGATACTTGCTTTTACAAATGCCAACAGAAAAAGCATCCCCGCAATTAAAAAAACAACTCGGCATTTTCGGCGCTACGATGATGGGGCTGGGTTCCATTGTTGGAACTGGCGTTTTTGTCAGCATCGGCATCGCGGCGGGCATTGCCGGGCCTGCGGTGATTCTTGCTGTGATGATCGCCGCGTTGGTCGCCACATGCAATGGCCTCAGCAGCGCGCAACTGGCAGCCAATCATCCGGTCAGCGGCGGCACTTACGAATATGGTTATAAATATCTCAATCCGTGGCTGGGCTTTAGCGCGGGATGGATGTTTCTATTAGCCAAATCGGCATCGGCAGCTACAGCGGCGCTGGGATTTTCGGCCTATTTATTGAGCGCTCTGGGCTATCCGCAAACCTATCTCATTCCTCTCGCATTGGCAGCGGTGGTCGTGTTCACCGTGATTGTATTAAGCGGCATCAGCCGTTCCAACGTGGCCAACATCGCCATCGTTTCTGTGACATTATTGACGCTGCTGTTTTTTGTGGTGGTGGGATTGCCGTTAATTTCCAAAGTCCATCTGACGCCATTTTTTCAGAGCGCTTCTGGCAGCGGCTCGCCACTTGCCAATTTATTTCATGCCAGCGCGCTGATGTTCGTTGCCTACACCGGCTATGGCCGCATCGCCACGCTGGGCGAGGAAGTGCATGATCCGCATCGCACCATTCCGCGCGCTATTATTTTCACCTTGCTGGTGACGATGGTGCTGTATATTGCCGTCGCTGTTACAGGCGTGGGAACAGTAGGCGCGGCTGCTTTGAGCGGCGCGGCGCATGGCTCGCAGGCAGCGCCATTGGCAGTGGCAGCGCGTCTTTTCAGCTTGCCATTTGCGCCACAGATATTGGCAATCGGCGCCATCACAGCCATGCTGGGCGTGTTGCTGAATTTAATCTTAGGGCTCTCGCGCGTGTTGCTGGCGATGGGACGCCAACGCGATATGCCGTCCATCTTCGCGCATCTCAATGCCGCGCAAACTACGCCCATCTGGTCGGTCTTGATGATGGGCGCGCTGATCGCTGGATTGGTGCTGATCGGCAACATAAAAATCACCTGGACTTTTAGCGCTTTCACGGTTTTGATTTACTACGCGCTCACCAATTTATCCGCCTTGCGCCTTTCTGCAAAAGAACGTTTATATCCGGCCTGGATTTCTGTGTTGGGATTAGTTTCTTGCGTGTTCCTGGCATTTTGGGTAGATCGAGATACCTGGATGATCGGCCTGACATTGCTCGCAGCGGGTTTGGTGTGGCATGGAATTGCGCAGCGGCGTGAAAGATAAGTGCCCCGTTGAAAAGGGGGACTTTCGAAGTCTTCCTGAATACTCCAGGATTAGAGATGCCTTAAAAGTACTTTTACACCGGCGATGCGTGCAGACGCAAACCGAAGGCGTGCAGCACTTTTAGAACGGTGACGAATTCTGGATTCCCATCTTTGGAAAGCGCCTGATATAGACCTTCACGAGTGAGACCTGTTTCGCGCGCCAATTTCGTCATACCTTTGGCGCGCGCGATGTCACCAAGCGCGGCAGCAATTAGAGCTGGATCGTTTTCTTCCAGCACCACTTCCAAGTATGCGGCGATGCGTTCAGGCGTGGTCAAAGCCTGCGCCGAATCCCATTCACTGATTTTTACTGGTGTCATCCTATCTCCTCGGAAAGTTCTTGTGCCAGCCGTTTGGCTTTGCGGATGTCGCGTGCCTGAGAGCTTTTATCGCCGCCCGCCAGCAAGAGAATCAGATCATTACCGCGCTGCAAAAAATACAACCGGTAACCTGGTCCGTAAGGAATACGCATTTCGGAAATTCCCTCACCGACCGGCTTCACATCTCCTAAATTACCAGCCTCCGCGCGTTTGATACGGACAATGATTCTTGCTAATGCCTGATCGTCTTTGAGCTGGTTAATCCATTTGACGAAGACACTTGTGCGCAGAACCTTCATCTAATAGATTGTAAGTTATAACTTACAATTTGTCAAGCAAAGCACAGTTTTACGGACATCTCTACAAACCCCCAAATAGTGGTCACATCGCCGCGTCGAAGTGCCGTAAAAGTACTTTAGTTCAAGTCGAAAAACACTGCGTATAAGTTATTGGAGATTTTCTTGTCGATGAACGGGATAATTCGGGCACACCGTGAAATTTGAAACACCACTCTTCAAATCATGCTGCCATTTTATTTTTACGTGAATTGGTTTCGTGCGCTTTCGTGTAACCTTAGCAATCGTGAATACTGTTGTTCCTTTTCCTGTGGTTAATCCTGAGATGTGATATGAATCGAGTATTTCCGACGGCGCGCCTTTAATTTCAATGTCTGCCTTCAATGTGCCTGGGCCTGGATTGTTGACTGGTATTTCCAGAGAAAAATAAGGGCTATTCTCTTGACTCCCAAGTTGCGGGTTTCCAATAACGGGCGAGGTCTTTTGTGGAACCATTGTAGAGGAAGAAGATTGAGAAGGTGCTGGACGTGATGAATCGCAACCTGATAAAAACACGCAAGTTGCTGTCCCAAAAGTAACCGCACGCCAATTTATCATAGCCATAACCAATTTTTTCTCCATCAACAATCTGACTGTGATAGGATTAATGTATTAAATTCCTATGCATCCTTGGCACGATTTAGACGTTGGTCCCGACGTTCCCAAACTGGTAAGATGCGTCATCGAGATTCCTCGCGGTGGGCGCAATAAGTATGAACTCGACAAAGCCTCCGGCTTGTTGCGGCTGGATCGGGTGCTGTATTCGGCGGTGTTTTATCCGGCCAATTATGGATTTATCCCGCAAACCTATTGCGACGACAATGATCCGCTGGATATTTTGGTGTTGGGGCAGGAACCTGTTGTGCCGATGTGCATTCTCACAGCGCGGCCAATTGGCGTGATGAAAATGATCGATGACGATGAGGAAGATGACAAGATCATCGCCATTCATGAACACGATCCCGCCTTCAGCCATTACCGCAACATGGAAGATTTGGCCGATCATACGTTGCGCGAATTGAGCCGCTTCTTCGAAGATTACAAAAAACTGCAACACAAAGAAGTACTTATAAAGCATCTCTTGGGACGCAGCGAAGCCTATGACATTCTGGAAAAAGGCTTTGAAATGTATCGCGAGAAATTTGGCGATTCGTTGAAGCAAAAAATTTAGTCTCGCCTTCTAATAATCTTCCAAATCCATCAATAAGAGTACTCTTATTGATGGATTTTGACTTTCCTGTCATGAAGAATCACTAAACGTGGTATGATGTTGATATTACTTTTTTTGAAAGATAACCCATGAAAATCAAAAATGTATTGCCCCTTACTTTGCTGTTGAGCTGTGCTTTGATAGCTGGCGCGCACGCCGATATCAAATACACCCAGACCATGACGTTCGGTGGCGATCAGGATGCCACGCCAATGATGCACATGGCTCATTTTGTTGCTCCGGGAAAAGAACGCAACGAAACCGAAATGAGCATGGGCGATTACAAATCTAAAGAAGCGATAGTCACGATTTGCCAGCCGTATCAAACCATTCACATTGATGACGCGCTGAAAATTTATGCTGTCGAGGACGGCACTTCTTCAGCGGCAAGCGCACCGCCCATGATGGGAAATCGCGGTCAGTCGCACGAAAAGGCCGGCACCGGAAAAATCGCTATCAATGTCAAAGTGACCGACTTGAAGCCGGAAAAAGTGGCTGGCTGGGACACCAAGCATTACATGGTGGAAATGCACACCCAAAGCAGTGGCTGCGTGGGCGATAGCAGTTCTGATCTCAAGATGGAATTGTGGGTGGCCGATGTCAAAGACGCGCATGGCTGCAAAGCAACCGTGGACTATGGCGAAATTCTGGGGCGGCGTGAAGGCGACAAATGCAAAGTGACGTATGAAACGACGGGCGATTTCGCGCGGCTTGCTGGCATTTGGAATGGTCTGATCATGCGCCAGAAAATGTATGACAAAGACGGCAAAGTGACGATGATTCAGGAAGTGACATCGCTTTCTCAAGCAAAGCTGGACGATAGTGTTTTTGAAGTCCCCAAAGGCTATACCAAATTGTCGATGGAAGATTATAATAAGCAGCGCCAGCAGGCGATGATGCAAGCCATGATGGGCGGCGGCAACGACAATGCTGGCGATGATGGCGACAATAAAAACGACGATCAGGATAAAAAGCAAAAGAGCAAGAATCGCGGTTTTCACATCCCGAAATTACCGTTCTAAAAATTTATACTTCATGATTATTGCAATTGACGGTCCCGCTGGCGTGGGAAAAAGCAGCGCCGCCAAAGCGCTGGCTCAGAAATTAAATTTCACCTACATCGACACCGGCGCCATGTATCGCGCTGTGGCCTTGACGGCGATTGAGCAACAGTTGGATCCCAAAGAAAACGCAGCAGCAATCGCGAAGATTGCCGAAGAATTGCCGCTGCGGTTTGAAGATGCCGGTAAAAGTACTTTTATCGGCGAGCGCGACATCAGTCACGAAATCCGTTCGCCAGAAGTGAGCCTATTCGCTTCAAAAGTGGCGGCATTGAAAGCAGTGCGTGAAACGTTGGTGCAAAAACAACGGCAACTGGGACGCGCCGCAGAACACAGTTGCGGCGGCGCTGTGTTGGAAGGACGCGATATTCAAACCGTGGTTTTTCCTCGTGCCGAAGTCAAGGTTTTTCTTCTCGCCTCACCCATCACCAGAGCAGCGCGGCGTCAGCAAGAATGGCAGGAAGAAGGCAAAAAAATTCACTTGGACGACGCCCAAACCCAACTCTCCGAACGCGATCAACGCGACACCGATCGCGCTAGCGCGCCAATGCAACCCGCCGAAGATGCCGATTTAATCGCAACTGACGGATTGAGCTTAGAGCAAGTGGTGGAGAAGATTATGGAACTGGTGAAAGCGGCGCGGAAAGAGTGATCGAATTGTTCCGCCGCTAAAAGTACTTTTCGCTTTCATATTACTTCTTTGGCGCGATCAATTGCTGCGTCGTCTTCGTGGCAATGTCATAAAGCACGATGCCAAAAAGAGAATCCTGGCCTTTCACGATTCCAGTGCCAACAATGGTTTTTCCGTTCTGCGAAATATCACTGAAGATTGGTGCATCGGGCAACATCACAAAATTGTTATCTTCCAAAAGCGCAGTCTGGCCAACAGGTTGATCGGGCGTTTTGATGACCAAAACGTTGCGCTGTGGCGTGACGCGCATTTCTTGCAAAATGATTTTTGATTCTGGCTTGGGTGCAAAAACAGTGCGTGGCGCAGCGCCGTCCAGCTTCACCACGGCAATCACTTTATCCTCAGCATACATTTCGCCTATCGGTTTGCCGTTGGCGTCAAGCGGTTTGCAGAGCACAAATATGGCGTTATCGAACACCGGATTTGGCGCTATTTGCGTCACGGCGTAGCCGTTTCCCAAAATATCTTGTTCGCTGTTATCAGTAAGACGATGCAGAACGACGCTTTGCCGGGATGTTCCAAACCCCAATGCAAACAAGGGATTTCCCATCATCGCTTTTACAGCCGATGCATCGGTCTGCTTGTCAGATTCGTACGCATCGCGCAGAAAAACCAGATCGCCGCTGTGCGTGAATTCTGCGTTACTTTCGGTTGCGTTCTTAGTGTTGGTGATATTGCGCAATCCACTGCCATCAGTTTTGACCGTCCAAATATCCCGATCGCGTGTGAAAGCAACGAGCTGGCCATCGGTGCTGAAACGTGGATGCGAATCCTTGAAACCGCTGGTAAGCTGTCGCGCTCCGGTGCCGTCGCGTTTGATGATCCAAATCTCGCTGGAGGATGGAAGCACTTCACCGGCTTTGGTCACATCGTCGCGAAAGACCAATTGCGTTCCGTCGGCACTAAAGGCTGGTTCGTTTGGTTCGCGCTGTTCCTTATCCGCGCTCATCGCCGGAAGAATGCACCACAGCATCAAAGTAATGATGCACAAAATGCGGAAAGTCGAAAAGTGTTTCATGGCAAAAGAGAGCTTTTTCGATGATGATTTAATTGTACAAAAAAGTACTTTCTATGCAAGTTGAAATCATTTCTTAGAGGGAAAAGTACTTTTATCCGCTATGCCAAATAAACCCGCGATCAATGGCGCGGCCTTGCACGAACGTTTTGTTAAAATCGTATCCGCTGATTTCGTTCATACGATTTCCCAATGTAATTGTTGACATCGAAATGGCCTCTCGCGTTGCTTCAAAAAGTTTGATTTCAAAAGGCGTTTCCACCAAAGCGCTGGTTGTCACAAAGTGCGTTTGGTTGCGTTCGACGCACATGTTGAGATGATTGTGCGCACCCAAAACGCAGCGCAAATGCGGATGACGCGCGGCGATGTCGCTTACGGTTTTAGTGAATTCTTCATTCGGCGTGTGATAGTATTCGTCAAACCCAGTCTGCTGCGGTGGCAATCCATAAATCGGGCCATGTGTTAATAATAAATGTGGGCGATCCGAATTCGCACTCAGCGCAGTTTCGAGAAAATCCAATTGCGCCGCATCAAAACTCATGCGTTGATCGACCTTCCAATAATAGGCGTAATCACCCCAATGATTGGGAACAATGTGAATGGCGCAATCTTCTTGTGAAATAGAAAACTCCGGCTTTCCGCCAGGAAAAAACTGCGGCGCAAATTGCAGCCATTGTTGTAATGCATCCGGCATGGTCAAATCGTGATTTCCCAAACACAGATAAACCGGAACGCCGAGCGCGCCAAATAATCGCGCTCCTGCGACGATATTTTCCTCGCTGGTGAAATCAATCAAGTCGCCACCATGCAAGACGAAATCGATCTTTTCTTCTACGATATATTTTTGCAACGCGCCCATAATTTCCGGCAACAAATTGTGACAGGCGCGCTGTTGCTGATAACCCGGAGGATTCGCGCCGCAATGTGAATCGGATAGATAGATGAATTTCGTCATGAGTTGAGTATTGATATTTGTAAACGTTTCACGCTCGCCGTGTCATTTGGATTGTCATTGCGAAGGAGCCTCCGGCGACTGCGGCAATCTATTTACCCGACAAGATTGCCACTTCGCAAGCTCCTCGCAATGACAGCGTCATCCTGAAGGAGCTTGCCACGCGTGGCTTACGACTGAAGGATCCCCCAAACGTACTTCGTCATAATCCTGGGGATTCTTCATTACGCTCGTTCCTCGCTTCATTCAGAATGACGTCGTTTTGCCGGAGGCTCCTTCGCAATGACAGCATAAAAGTACTTTTACGCACCAAATAATCGCGGCGCGGCGTTCTTCAAAAAGTTCTCTCCCATCGCCACATAACCTGCCGCATCGGGATGCAACTTATCCGGCATCAAATGTCCCAAATCTTCGTTGAATAAATTCAGCCCGTTGACGTAGAGAATGTTTTTATCGCCGTAATCTTGCAATGTTTGCACTGCTTCTTCAACGGCACTACGATATTCCTGCAATGTCCAGCCAGCGGCGTTTGGCGTGGTTTCGCGATCAAAACTATAAATTGGCGAGATCAATGCAATCGGCGTATTTATATGTTTCTCACGCAGCAATTGCACAAAACCGATCAAGTTAGCGCCGAAAGAACGCGCGTTCAAGCTGCTATTTCCATAGATATTAATTCCCGCGCAAATCGAAATATAATCCGCTGGCAAATCGCGCATCATGCGGCCGATTTCAATATCAAGATGACATTGCCCGCCATAACCCAAGCACGTCAAATTCAAATCGCGCTCGCGAGCCACAACGCCAGGCCAAGTAAATGACGGCGAAGCCGCTCCGCCGCAATGCGTGATGGAACTTCCGTAAGTCATCCACTTGGGACACGAATCTTCATGCGGCGTAAAAGTGGCGTTGTCGTCAATCTCCAATTGGCGCAAGGCAAAATCACCGCGATGCGGCAGCCACAATTCCAATAACTTTTCACCAGCGGGAATTTCATCGAAGGTAAAAGTACTTTTATCAGGAAAATCAGAAGTACCGAAAAGCTTGCCATCCACATAAAGATCAATATTCTGCTCGCCTTCAAAGGGAACAATAGTTCCGGAAACTCGCTGCGTGTCGCTGTGAAACGTCAGTCGGATTCCGGCTTGCGTTGCTGCGGGGACAACCAGAGTCGGATGAAAAAGTACTTTCTGCTCAAAGGGAATGCGCCAGGTACGCGTGTAGTCCGCGGTTTGTTCCAGTGAAACATGGCCGTGCCAGGAAAGGCGCGGATCGTTGTGCGCGATAATCATAATAATCCTTTTTGAAAAACTTGCTTCAGGTTATGATAATAAATCTGCGCGGGTTTGTCGCGTGCAAAAGTACTTTCCATAGTCAGTGATATAATCCTTCGGGATGGTATCTCCATCATATCTTTTGAATGCGGCTAATCAGTTGATACAGATGTTTTCTTCTCATGTGAAATTACCTTCGGAAATCACCATAATCGGCGGTGGGATTATTGGTTTGGCTATTGCTTATCAAGGAGCTTTGGCTGGTGTCAAGGTGCGTGTTTTGGAAAAGGAGAAAGATGTCGGGATGCATCAGAGTTCGCATAACAGCGGCGTGCTGCACGCGGGTTTGTATTACAAACCTGGCTCGCTCAAAGCGCAACTGGCCACGCGCGGCATTCGATTGATGACGGCTTTCTGCGCGGAACACAAAATTCCCTATGACATCTGCGGCAAATTGGTGGTGGCCACCAGCACAGAGGAAATTCCGCGTTTGCGTGAACTGTTGAATCGGGGAACGGAGAATGGATTACGCGATTTGCGCTGGCTGGAATCTCCTGCACTTAACGACATCGAGCCACATGTTTCCGGTATTGCGGCGGTGCATGTTCCCGAAGAGGGCAT
>ERZ778017.3392-NODE-3392-length-11370-cov-6.455943_pt1 | contig 11370 bp, 6 predicted proteins | sample MGYA00375747_ERZ778017 | MGnify/ENA primary metagenome ERZ778017 (study PRJEB29350, sample SAMN05509838) | bioreactor metagenome | biome: bioreactor; material: wastewater | place: South Africa: University of Cape Town | collected 2014-03-17 ... | reverse complement strand
AGTACACATCGTTGTGGCCGATGGGACCCAGGTTCGATTCCTGGGATCGGCATTTCTTTTTGCCCTTAGCAACTATCAACTAGTGATAGAAATTTCTGTGTCTTGAAGCCAACAATATTGCATCCCAATTGGAATTCTTTAAAAACCAATATTCGGAACTTGCTAAGGTAAAGATCCCAACACCCAATCCACTCCAGAGCCCAAACAAACCAAACTGAAACCGAAAACCCAAAACTAAGGCTAAAGGGACTGCTAGAACATAGTAGGCTAATAAATTTAAAATGCTCCCCACATGTTGTCTTCCCTGACCACGAAGACATCCGGCAAATAATATGTTTGGACAGTCGTATAACTGGTTTATGCCCAAAATCCGAAGGACTACGACTGCCAAATTTGTAACACCATCCTCGTTAGTGAAACTTGCAGCAATTGATTTACCAAATACAACCAATACCACACAATTGACTAACCCCAATCCAAATGCAAAAATCCTCGCCACGCGCAACGTTGTGTTGGCTGATTGAAGATTTTGAGCTCCGATATAGTTTGCCAATTGCGTTGAAACAGCGACCGATACAGCAAAAGGTATTTGGAAAGACAAGGTCGCTACTGTGGAAGCGATCGATTGGGCTGCTAAAGATGAAGTTCCAAACCTTGAAGCAGAAAGTGTTAAAATTTCAAAAGCAACGAATTCAGAAAGTAGCATTGCAGTTCCATTCAATGCCAACGACATCATGGAACCCCATTCTTTGAAATTGAAACTTTCTCTCACGTTGAGTCCAAACCAGCACTCCTTACCGTCAATAAATATTGCATAACCTAATAAGATGAAGCTCATCAACCAATAACTTATTGCGGTAGAGATTGGTGCACCAATGAAGCCTAAGCCAACTCTTGAGTTCCAAACTAGAAGGTAATTCAATAAGACATTTATGGGTGCAACAATAAATAAACTGTACTGACCAGCTGTGAAAATATGTTGTGCTTGTAAGAAACGCTTGCCAGTTTCGAAGAAAATGTAACCAGGGGCACCAAATGAAATATACCTGAGGTAAGTTTGTGCTAGTAAAACTAGCTTTTTCTCATCTTGTGGTACTATAAACGATAAAAGATAACCACTGTAATACCACATTATCATAATGGGAATTGCAAATACCAAAATCATGGCGGTACACCTTTGGAAATATAACCCTACCAAATGGTACTTTTTTCCACCATATGCTTGAGCGCAAAATGTATCAAGACATGTTGCCATCCCGTTGAATACCGAAATCGAGACATTTAATGTCATAATTGCCAACGAGATTGCTGCCAACTCCTCCTTCCCCATTTGACCGACTGAAAAAATGGAGACAACGGTTAATGAGTATTGAAGAAAGAACGTGACAGTTAGGGGTATGGATGACTTGCCAATAGACATTGCCTCCCTTGTCAAGATCAGTGCATTACGACCGTTCACTTCATCAATACTAGATAGTTCATCAACCTCGTCGTACCAAATCAGCTTGGGACTCTTCGGGACCAATGGCATGGTTTCATCTGTTGTTGACATAATGATTGAATCGAAATTTCTGAATTAAAAAGACTAAACAAAAAGTGCAGAAAAGATATTTAGGAATATTTAATTTACATGTTAATTCGGAATATCTTACAACATCAACTGGAGGTTTTGTTTATCTAAATAAGGTGGCTGCAAAATCTGACGCATTCGCGCAATTCTGTTCCAGGAAATATTTTAGATAAGTTAGAAAATACGCGCAATTCTCATCGTCTATCTCCCGAGATAAGATCGAATCTATGATCTCAAAATCAATGATTTTGATTAAGTAGGATGTGAGTTATGAAATGATTCTTTGACTTTGGTCATATTTTGCTAGAAAATATAAAGATAAAGTGTTTGCAACTGACTTCAATGGAAGCCTATTGTTCATGTAATCAGAATGTTGCAAACTAACAGGCACGATTTATTGATTAAGCTCCAAGTTCCTCACGAAGGACACTCTGATCCTACTGCATTACAAAATCCGGACCTAGAACCAATACCACCTTCTAGAAGGATTTGGGGTTTTTGGTCATTTTTTGGGTACTGGGGGGTTCCAAATATAACTATTTGGACTTGGTCAACTGGCAGTGCAATGCTAGCACTTGGGTTAAATATCGGACATACTATGGGAGCATTGACCCTTGGGAATATAATTATTTGTATCTATACTTGTTTGAACTCTGGTCCTGGTGCAAAATACCACATAGGCTATACAGTTTGCCAAAGGATGATTTTTGGGGTATACGGATCTGCTATTGGTATCATTATCAGAATTGTTTTGTCCATTGTGTTTTATGGCTCACAGAGTTGGCTTGGTGGCTTAGGTATGGTGGTTATGTTCTCGAGCTTCAGCGAAAACTACTTGAAACTAGAGAACACATTTCCGGATCTGCTTGCTATGACAACCAGAGACTTTATTGGGTTTTTGTGTTTTCAAGTTATACAAATGTTTTTTTACTTCATGAAGCCAGAACGGATGAACAAGATTGTCAACTTTGCGTGCGTCATTACTGCAATTTCGTTTATTGGTATACTCGTTGCTTGTCTTGCAAAGAATGGTGGTCCAGGTCCAATATATTATGAAAAAGTTACCATGGGTAAAATAAAAACTGGTTGGATGTGGTTATATGCTATGACTATTTGGTATGGAGCTTTGTCTCCTGATGTTACAAATCAAAGTGATTTTTCTAGATTTGCTTCATCGAAACGAAAGATGTACGGTGGTATAATTGCCTCTGTTATGATAACAGGTACATTTGTGCCATTGGCTGGTTTAATTTGTGCATCTGCTACGAAAGAATTGTATGATACTGAGTTGTGGTTACCTACTGATATTACACTTACATGGCTTAATGAAAACTATTCATCAGGTTGTCGTGCTGCGTGCTTCTTTTTGGGGTTTTCATTCGCTTCGTCTCAGTTAGGATTCAATGTTCTAGCAAACGGATTTGCTGGTGGAATGGATCTTGCTGGTGTCTGTCCAAAATACATAAATATAACTAGAGGTGCAATTATAACTGCTCTACTTTCATGGGTTGTCCAGCCTTGGAACTTTTACAACACTTCATCAGTTTTCATTAATGTCATGAGCTCGTTCGGGGTAGTTGTAACACCAATCATAGCAATAGTCGTAGCAGACTTCCACATAATTCGAAAACGAATTTTACCCTTGCTGGAATTGTATTCCACATCACCCAAGGGAATATTTTACTTCACAAAGGGTTACAACTTTCGTGCATTGATAGTGTGGCTAATTTCTGTTGTTCCTGGTATTCCTGGATTAGTTGGAAGTGTGCTGACTATCAATTTACCACCTGGATTGGAAAACTTTTTTTATGGAAATATTCTTTTTGCTTTCATATGTCCATCAATTCTTTACATAATTGTTTGCAAACTATTCCCGGTGGACGGTTTGGGAGTGTCGGATAGAGAAGATTACTTCAATGCATTCACTAATGAAGAATGTACAAAGCTCGACCTCATTCCTGGCCATCACCCAACAACAGAAGTCATCAATGGAGTGATAAAAGAGCTGCCTGTTACGCCCTTGAAAGAAAAGGTTCTGGTGGACATCAAAATGGTTTAATATACTCAAGAATGGCTTTATTTAGTAGCAGTTACGCGGTTAGTTTTTATTAGAGATTAAGTTTATACGACTACAGGTGAATAGATGTAAAGAGAGGAAATGTTCAGCTAAGCAGGAGTGATGTCATGCAACATGTAGTAAATACTACAACACGAAAGCAGAAAATGTGAAAATCCAGGCTGGTTCCGGATCTTGATACAAATGCCTGGACTAGAGCCTAACTAATCTTGATACACAGAATTTGTGCTCAAAATTGTAGCGTATCTCTACCCCTTTTTTGCAATTTACTTTTTTGTTACCTTTCCAAACGTTTTAGCGATAGCAATTTAGTTGGGTTGATTTCTTTTTGATTTCATATATCTAAACCTTTCATACATATCCCTTATTGATTTTTGAACATTTTCGATTAAAATCAAGCGGAATTTTCTACAGCGGAATTGTTTGTAGTCGGATATTTTGAAGCGGAAAATTGGGTGCAAAATTGACACTAGACTGATAATGATTTCCGCTTTATGGACTCTTCTGGCTACTGATTACAATTTTCATTTGCTGAAGATATGATGAGATGTAAGTTAAAGTAAAGTCTGAAATGATTGGGCAGTTGATCAGGATACTGGTTATAAATTCCGACAAACCACGAATATAAAATGACTTAGAAAATCGCCATTGCCAACCTTACACTCCAGCTCAAGACAAGACTGATAAAATGATTTTTAACTTATCTACTTTTATCTCGATCTTTTTAGTTGCTTGCCAAGGTCATGGTGCTGTTGTTCCCTCACCTCATCAGCAACAAGTTCTTTTACAATGTGAACCATTGACCAGTGAATCTTCTCATTTTAAAATTTCAGATGGTAGAGATTCCATGAAGATCTCTAGAACTGGTAAGCAAGTGGACAATGCTTCATTTTTGGATCGTTACTTTGGACCTTTTTTGGATGACGTTGGTGCTGTTTCTCTTCAAAGTCACAATGGTGTCAGCAAGGAACCTCCTGCCCCATTGGGGGAAAGTCTACATGCGTTGATGATTAACGACGATTATGAATATCCCGACAAAGATGATTTGCGTGATATCAATGGTACATCTGTTTTGTATAGAGGTGGTGAATTTGGAGGAATTCCAACTTTTGCACATTTACCATACGTAAGTTGTTATGACCCTAAGCTATTCGACAAGGTTGATTTTGATATAGCGGTAGTGGGTGCTCCTTTTGATTCTGGAGTTTCGTATAGACCAGGTGCAAGGTTTGGTCCGCTGGGTATAAGAATGGGTTCTCGTAGATTGGCTCCAGCTTACTCTGTATACCGTGATGGCTTTGATCCATACAAAAATTGGGCCAAAATTGTCGATTGTGGAGACCCTCCAGTTACACCCTTAGACAATAGAATTGCGCTTGACCAGATCTATCGTGCCAATCGTGCAATTGCAAAACATAAGAGTACGAAGAATAATGTAAACAAGGTACCAAAGGTATTCACTTTAGGAGGAGACCATACTATCACATTACCTGCTATTAAAGCTGCCTATGAAAACTTTGGGCCAATAACTGTGATTCACTTTGACTCCCATTTGGATACTTGGAATCCTTACTATTTTGGGGGAAATGTCACTGACTATCAATCTGTTAACCATGGAACGTACTTGCATTGGGCCCATGAGAAAGGGTTATTGAGCAATAATTCAATTCACGCTGCAATTAGAGGGCCATATCCTGGGAAAAAGGACGTTGAACATGATGAGCATTGTGGGTTCGACAGAATTTTGGCAAGAGATATTGACAAAATTGGAACTCAAGGAATTATTGATAAAATTAGAAGTAGAGTTGGGAATGGTGCCATTTACATTACGGTAGATGTCGATTCTATGGACCCTGCGAATACACCTGCTTCTGGAACGGTTGAGCCAGGTGGATGGACTTCTAGAGAGTTGTTAACTATTCTTGATGGATTGGAGGGTCTTAATGTTGTCGGTGGTGATGTTGTCGAAGTATCTCCACCATTCGATACCGTCGCTGAGTTAACTTCAATTACGGCTGCACAAGTTGCAGACTCCATTATCTCGTTAATGATCTTGCAAAACGTAGAAAACTCGGAGGACTAGTAACGAACCGGGTTTCCAAATATACTGAAAACATGCACATGATTTTCTCCTAAGTTTATGTCGCTCCATTTTCTGCTTTTTGATCTTTATCAGTTTCCTCTCGTTACTTAGTATAAATATAGAAACTTAAAAAATATGTTTTATATATAGGAACGCAGCTTACTTGCAGTTATCAACGTATATTTGGTAGATAAGCACATCGATATATAAAAGCAATATTTCCTAAAGCTAACTTATTATCCGATCGAAAGCTGTAGACAATATTATATGTCTGTTATTCAAGTGGATAAAAGTGGAGAAAGAAAAAGGACTAGGAAACTGTACAGCAAAGGAGGATGCAAAGAATGTAAGCGACGCAAGATTAAATGCAATGAAGCAAAACCTAGTTGCTGGCAATGCGAGAGGTTGTCAAAACTTTGTCAGTATCTACCAATAAAAGAAAAGAAAACCACTCTGAACAAGAACAAGAAACGTCTTTCGGATAATTTACGTCAGAGCGAAAAATTGAATGAAACACAGGATGCAGAAGATTTACCTGGTACTCATATAACTACAGAATCCGAGACTTCAGAGAATAATTTAGTTGGCAATACTGATACACGTAGTAGCAATGAAACAAATCCTACGGTTGACACAGCCCCCATCCTTAATCTTACGGAAATGTCGATTCAATCGAGGCATTCTACCTGCCTGTTCAAGAAAATACCTGTCAATCAGCAAGGTCAGTGTGGTTACCTACGAAAATTTAATGAATCGACCTCTCAATACCCTTTGAAGAAGCATATTATACGAGACCACTATCCCACTACATTTGGTCTAGATTTAGCACCAATAAATCTCGATTTCCAGAAATCAAATTATGTTGATTCACCGACTTCCCAAACTAACTCGTCTACTACTTCACGAATTCAAATTTCCTCCTATGACAATCAACATGGTTCAGGAAGCAAAGATGTTCGGACTTCTAGTCTTTGTCGAAATCTGACCTCTATTTCTAATTCCAGTGCAAATACCATACCCCATAACCGAAAGCCTTTTGATTGCGATTCTGAAACAGTGATTTCAGAAAGTAATAACAGGATAGAGATGGCCAAAAACCATACACTTTCGTCAGAAAAATCAACAGCGTTTATTCATAACGAAAACAGTTTGGAACCGAGTTATTCAATCCATGATAAAGATGTACATTTGGAAACCCACAATTCCTTCCAAGATGATTTGAACTTGTTAGCCTCGGATTTGAACGGTCTTGTCAGTGATATCATGTTTGATGATTTCAATGGAGACAGAGAGCAAACCATTACATCTCATCCAGAAAAGAGTAAAAGCGAGTTCGGTGAATTAGATTCGTTCGCAGTACCTCTTGGAAACTTAAATGGTGGTAACGTAGGAATCAATTTGATTGAGCTAGTCTCAAAGAATGAAGGGAAATCAGAAAAATTTCTATATGGTGGTGTTGATGATGGGATTCAAAAGAATATACCTTTTGATTTCCTTAAAGTAAATAAACCTCATGAAAAATTATACTTGGATGAGTTTTATAATGATTACTCAAATGTCATATTACCATTTTCAGCTTATGACGAAGAACTTGAAACAGCTATCAACCCTGTCAGAGACATTTTACTTACTTATGCCTCAAGAGAACCGTATCTCCTTGCCGCCATATTTGCACAAGGAGCAAAAACGTCATTCAATAAGAATGGCATGGTTGAAGACGAAAAAGCATACAATAGATATTTGTCGATTTGTCTCAAGTTGTTGGAATCTACCTTGAAAACTAGTGAAGCTATTGATGATGAGAAAGAATTAACTACAAACATTGAGGCAGTATTATTAACAGTTTTATTGTTAACCTCAGCAAATGCTTCAAACGTTAAGCAAAAATGGAGAGCCCATTTGAGAGGCGCTAAAGATTTACTTTTGAAGTATTTCTTTAATTCTTCATCTTGTAGTTCCAAATATTCCACAATTCGACGCTCTAGAATATTAATTTTCTGCAAATATTGGTTTATATCAATTGAAATTTTAGCTGGTTTGTGTTCCAATATTGGGGGTACTATAGTAAGCGATAGAGAACTTGATTTGATCATTTCCCTTGAAGATGCATTTGAAATACAGGTAATGAAAGAATTAAAATTAATAAAAGGCAATGAATTTAACATTTTATTTGGTTATAACAATTCATGTGCAACTCATTTGAGGGATTTGGTCAAAATTTTGAACAAGAGAAGAGCCAAAGGGACCAGGTTTGAAGCTACGAATTCACTAGAGTATATCAGACTTTTATCAAACTTTTATGACCAGTCCAAAATTCATTTCATTTCCCAAGATTGCCTACTACCAAGTGACTCCTTCAAGAATGTAAAATTCTTTGAAAGTGAACTTATCGATAATGCACTAGTGAATCGGAACATTGTACTAGTTAGCTGGATGGATATTTCACACCAAGCGTACGTTTCGGCATCATTAATCACGATTTTAACTGAATGTTTCAATCTACAGTATAACTCTCCACAAATTTGTACCTTGACTAATGATTTCCTATCAAGAATGAAATTCTTGATGAAAGCTTCAGAGTGTCCATTGAGAATGAAGTATTCAACGATGATTATACAGTGGCCTATGCTTATTGCAGGAATGAATTGTACTCAGGAAGAGCACAAGTATTTAATTCTAAAATACTTTAGGTTTTCGGGCCATATTGGTTCAGGAAGTGCAGCCATCGCGTTGAGAAAAGTGAACAATGCTTGGTTGCTGCACTCAGACGAAGTTCTGCCTACCGATTACCAAGATGTCGAAGAAAACGGTGAGTATGTAGCGTATTGATCGAATTTCAAAATGTAATAGTACTTACACTGCTTAAATTTTCCGGTGTGGAGGTTTAATTATCAAAATACAAAATTTCAACACCAGGACCATTCCGTTTCAAGTTCTAAATCAAGTGACATAAAATTGATTGGTTTTGGAGATATTGATATTTATTGCTATTGCGTTAGGGCAGTTTTTGCAGCCAAATGTCAAAATGTTACCCGGATTGATGGCTAGTATAAAGGTGATGCGATGTGCGTAATTAAATTTTTTCATATCTTTTTATAGCTAATTTTATTAAATAGAATTAACTATGTCCTAGTAAATATGATATTTTTATGAGTAAGTGTTATTCTTTGGGCATATTTGGTAAATCAAGTTATTTCATGATGACATTTTTTGTTGCTCTAAGGTTTTCGGATCGGTGTGTGCACATGATTTCTCAATAGACTACAACGGTATCTGATAATATAAATTTGATGATATGCTCTTTTCAGTTCCAACAAAACAATTGGTTTCAATTCTGTGTTTTTGTTTACAATAACTAACATCATAGAGTAAAATATTAAAAAGCTATGGGAAAAAGAAGTCACAAGAGGAATCTTAATCAACTATATGGCTGTCCTTTGCCATTATTGACTTCAAGTGAAGTATATGGTGACTTGCCACAGTTGTTTCCACATAACCCTTTGTCATGGGTGTTGTTCACTTACAAGATGTTTCAAATAAACTATGTTAGGTCTGTACCAAAGTTGGACAAGATTTTTGTGACTTTTGAAGACGGAGTATTTCGAGCAAGTGATGAGAAGAGCATCAACAATCTTTGGTGTAATGGATTCTTTGGTAAAGGTGTACTTTCGAGATCAGAACCTACTTGGAAGCAAAGAACCACACAAAGATTAAACCTTGGTGTAGGTTCACAGAGTGTTTCTATTGAACAAGTTACAAATCTTAGACGTGAAGAACGTAATCAATTTAAGGCACAACGGTCTAAGTTGCAAGATTTAGAGTTGAAAGCACGTCAGCAACTCTGCTCTCCTGATGAAATTGTCGAAATGGAACTTTTAAGAAAGCAAGTTGATGAATTAAGGAACAAAACTGCTGATTTTAGTGTTTCTGACAAGGTTCTAATCAGAGAAGAAGACTTGCAAATCATTGATGAAAATAATGAAGTGATTAACATAGAGTTTCTTCAATTACAAGCAGTCGAGGTGTTTTTCTTGAAGTTTGCGCTCAATGTAATTGAAATTGATTTCAATATGAAACAATTATTTCAGTTATGCATTGGAGAAAGCATGACGAAAGATAGCAAGTTCATCCTCGATTATGTGGTTTATCATCATTATAGATCGCTAGGATGGTGTGTTCGCTCAGGTATAAAGTTTGGTTGCGATATGCTATTATATAAGCGAGGACCACCGTTTTCTCATGCCGAATACTCTGTTTTGATAGTTCAAGATGGACAAAATTACGATTGGCTTCAACTAACAACACTTGCTAGAGTAATTGGTACAGTTAAAAAGAATCTAGTATTTGTTTTTGTTAGTACTCCAACTCAAATTGAATTTGAGAGAATACTCACCCTGCAAACATTTACGGATGAAAAAGAACTTTTCCAAGAGTTGTTTAAACTATATAAGGTAAGCGAAGTACTTTATAGAAGATGGGCTCCTAGTCGAACTAGGGACTAGGTCTTAATAAATATCACGATTTGCATTAATTAGAGATGGAGATTTTTGCTTGCAATTGCATCGATATGAAGTAGAAGCATTTGGTTTTGTATAATCTTTAATAGTTTCGTAATCATGAACTTTCCATTTCCTCTTTTCGACTGGCCGCTTTTTAGTAGACTTGCTTGCCTGTTCACAGCAACGATTGTGACGTTGTGGTCCCGCACAAGTTTCGGGCTTACAGTTGGACTTTAATCTTGGTGAAAATTTAGAAATTGCCCTGTTCGAAGGAGATAGCGCAAGTTGAGCGGAAACTATTCCATCTTCAGTATGCGGATAAGCTGGAATTATTGTTGGGTCTTGATTTGCTGAAGATTCAACGTGAGTAGCACTATTAACTAATCTAGGAGGTGTACCTGGGGCATGAGTATTGGAGACTGAGGTCGTCGTTGAAGGAGAAAAAACTTTTGGAGAGCGATTTGAGGTGGGTATATCCAAATTAGCAATTGCAGTTGGTGACATTAATTGTTCAGTTTGTGTTTTCGATGTAACGAATTTGTCAATCGTTGCCTGTTGATTATTGATGATTGCTTGTTGGTATTGTAACAAATGCGACTGGTATGACGTCAATTGTCTCAACTGTGTGATATACATGTTACAGGTTTCGGTTACCGTTGGTTCAAACTGAGTCAATTGTTGATCTAAATGCGATACAAGACCATTTGGAAACGTTTGAGGCCCACGACGAGAGTGCCGTGAAAATTCACAAGTCGTGGAATTATCCCTCATGAAATTTTTAATTGTTGCGAAGAAAGACAACATGTTGCTGGAGACTTTACCTAAAAGAAAACAATCGTGATTTTGTGGGTGGCTGCAAAATCTCTATTTGTACCAAGAATTGGATGTCGCAGGAGTCGAACCGGAAAAAAAAACACGGAAGTGTAAAAACGCTTTGATAAAACACCAAAGGTATTCATGTGATCGTGTTGACAGTACTTAGTGGTATTTGTTCCCTTTAGGTTGACGGTTAGGTTAAGTACTAAATGTTTAGCATCCGTTTTAATAACTACTCTTATTTTATTTTTTTTTGATTACTTTTCTAACTGTTGTGTTGAAAAACAAGAATTTCAGTACAACACTCAACTTCTCATTGTAATGG
>ERZ778017.3389-NODE-3389-length-11379-cov-5.013158_pt1 | contig 11379 bp, 7 predicted proteins | sample MGYA00375747_ERZ778017 | MGnify/ENA primary metagenome ERZ778017 (study PRJEB29350, sample SAMN05509838) | bioreactor metagenome | biome: bioreactor; material: wastewater | place: South Africa: University of Cape Town | collected 2014-03-17 ... | reverse complement strand
GTTTGTTCCCATCAGGCAAGTTTGATACTAATGCATTAAAAAGCTACCACTCCCTCACAAATAGTTGTGCTGAGGAGATTAATAGTCTACAATTGAAGCCATTCGTCCTGGAACACCAGACCGAGAGCACCGACGCAGACGAACTGCGGGTGCACTCATCCAATTCAAAGCACCACAGTAACACAACGTCGCCGGTGGGTCCCACTAACCGTGATCCCAATATGGATGGATCAAGTAGTCTCTCGATACCAAAGACCCGAACATGTCACCGTCATCGGCGATTCTCGCTTGATTTGATACACAATCGAACCCGGAACCGGTCACAGCTGTCATGTCCAGCGCCAATTGATGTCACGATGGTGAATGTAAATGTTCAGCCAACGAAAATTGGGTTAATGGCCAAGCCAGAAGTGATGTCGAAGAAGTTTCTGCTCAAGTACGGCAAGCGAGACCAGTCTAGTGTGAAACAACAGGCCGAACCACAACCTAAAAACACCACCAATAGGCGGAATTCTATGTTGATGCAGAGTTTACCAACTTATGTATTGGATCAATTAAAGCAGCCCGAGCATACTCGGGCCGAGAACAACGAAAATATGATTAAACAGTTGTCTGAAGCCGTGCAACGACTGACAATGATGCTGCCGCCACCAGAGGAGGTACACAAGAATTCAGCACACAAACCGACCGTTAAAAGCACCCAGCAGACAAGAACAAACAACGTTTTAAAGCCCAATCTAGTGGAAGAAGAGGATGCCAACAAACACCACAACACTACCAGGTTCCAGAACGTTCTCTCGAACTCCCAGCAATTGTATACTCATTCAGCGGAGGTATCGTTGGACAAAACTGAAAGGGTGTTTGACAGCCCCAATACCCTCTCCGATAGAGCAGAAACCATACAAGAGGACATCACAGAAGACGAGTACGTCCTGCCAAACCTAGTGACCAGGTACTACCAAATCGACGACGAGGACTCGCAGGAACGAGAGGAGTTTCTACGTGCGTTGGACGCCGACGACGACACCGAATTGCTCAATGGTAACGACAGCATCGACGAAATCAACAACGACAACGACGGCGACGAAGAATATTTATTTTAACTGCTTTTTATGGTACATTCTAACTATTGGTGGTAAATACTAATGGTACATGGTGAATCATCGGGAATGATTCACGTAATGCTAACGTGACGGGCTTCACTGGAAGTACCCTGTGCTACGAATAAAGTTCAACGAATACTCATACATCCACATCGAAATTGCACTAGTGGGGGCGGTTTTTAGCACACTTATACCAAACCCTCGGTAGAACCCAAGAGGGCCCTCTTTAAGTAAAATGGTCTTTCCCAACTGCATGGCCGACGCGAGCTGGTTATTGTTGTTAACTGCATACATTTGGCACCGTTTCCGGATTGTGTCCAACGGAAACGTGATACCTTTTGCTGCTGCCCCGGCAATAAACCCACAAATACCTTCGATGAAGGGAATATGGGGGAAAAGTCGAGAGTATTCTCTGGCCTTTTCGTAGGTAGCAAACATCAACCCGGTGTTTAACGTAATGGAAAGCATTGCCGGCTTGATGCCAGAAAAAATCCCGAAAATCCCTTCGTTTTTCAAGATGTCTCTGACGGCCAAAGACATGGAAAGAAACCGTTTGCTGGAATTTGCTGCCAACCGGGTTCTGAGCAAGTCAAACGGGTACGACGCCGTGGTGCTGGCGATACCTGACCCCATTCCTGTCACCAACGAGTGCATTGTCGGGGAGAATTGAACATTGTAGTCGTTTGATAGTTCTTCAAATGTACGATTTAGATACGAGTACGACGCAAACTGGATTGCTCCGTACAAAACATAGAGGATTTCCGCCGGGACGTTCCCCTTCCAGAACGCCAACGGCCCTTCCTTGACGAGTAGGTCCTTGGCTACACGGAGCACCCCAGGACTTTGGCGGAAGTGCTGGGTCTGTAGCTGCAATCGAATCTTGAGGGTGTCCAATGGGGCGGTGACCCCTCGAGCTACACCGCCGGAGATCGCCCCGGAAACTGCTGCCTCGTAGCCCGATACAGTGGACCCTTTCTTCAAATGGTCGTCCCACTCCTGTTTAGATGCCATTCATTCGCTGTTGTTGTCCGGGCCAAACGAGGTTAATTTGCTTGTAATCTCATCGCGGAGGAGATGGTCACGTGACTTGTCGGGACAACACGTCCGAAGAGAACTCGTCAACGCAATGGGGCTCCAACGGGAACCAACACTGTCGCCACCGTACGGGGGCTGGAGCAGCACCGGTACCGGCAGTTTGCGTCGTTTTTGACTTTTCTTCTCTTTTTTTGTTGCTGACCAAATTATCGTCTGGTGAGCGATGAGCTTATATATCGTACTCTATTAATCAGAACTCAAACAACCCGTCTACTAAACAGACTAGTACACACGTCGAGCGATGACGACATCGGATCAACAGCTACATCGCCACGAGGTTATTCCACCGCGGCAGCTTGACGACATTCGCGTCAAATTTGTTGCCATTGACAACGCGTTGTCGTTGCACTTCACCAACCACCACATAAGCCCGTTGTTGACCAAGATATTGGATTCAGCAAGCTCTCTTGCTAACTTGCGCATAAAGATCAGCGATATAGAACGGGTGTTGTACTTGGATTCGCGTTTGTACCACGTTTACAAGCTTAATGGAGGTGGTTATGATTTCACCCAAATCTACATCAAATTCCCGGCCTCGTTCAGCAACAACCAGATCCACCACCGCCGTACAGAATTTGTGCAAACAATGAACGCGTGGATCGACGCAAACAGACTGGCACAGTTTGTTCCCACTGTAGAACTCCGGCTGGTTTTGGTGGACCGTGTGGCGTCGCCATCAAAGATAGTTAAACGGACGTCATCGCCCACCAAACGCGTTTTGGATGATTTGAAGAATTCATCCAGTAAATTCCAATTTAAAGAGCGTCGAGAATTGGTACAACAAACGAAAAATAACGGTTTGTCGCTCGTAGAACGAATCAGACTCAAGGAACAACAGGCAGCCGCACTGAAAAAGGATCCTAAACAGTCATATAGAGAATACCTACAAGGCAAGTCCAAAGCTATCTACGAAATTATACACCAGTCTGTGCCGAATGATAATACGGTGACGAGTTTCTCCATGGCCAAGTTGTGCGAAATCGTCAAGGATAGCACGTCGTACCCTCCGTCAACTCAGGAAGTTGTCGATATAATCAAGCATATTTGTGAGAAACTAAATCGCGATACTTTTGCGATTGTAGAGAGAAACGGCATCACGATATTGAAGGTGCGAAACTTGAATAGAAAAGACGATTTGAAGCTTCTTCAATCTGCATAACGAACTTACTTCTGCATCATTACCAATGTACGCATTCGCATTTATGACACTGATTTCAACTGATTAATGTATTTTGTAGTAACGACTCTATAAACAGACTTTGCACATATTAATTATCTCTCAATGCAATATCAGCAGCACCGGAGTTCATAAAGAAGTGTTTCAATACAAGTTCCACCGCAGCAGTACCAACTAAGTCTAGCGCAATGGCCCCAGTCAACTTGGTTTTAAAGAGAACATCCATTGGAACAAACTTCATGGCTTCGTTCAACTCAGGAATAAATTCAGTAGAACCAGCAAATGCTAACGCAGCAACACCTACCAATCCGTAGAACATACCCTTGTTGTCTCTAATTGATTCTCTAAATGGTAACCCTTGGTAGTTCACGGCAAAAGTTGAAACTTGTTGTGCTAATTGTAATAAGAACATACCAGTATTAAGCAACGATGGAGAAAATTCTTTTTCCAAATCGATCTGTGGTTCTCTTGGTTCTAAGATGTAGATTTCACGGGTGATGTAAATTAACGTAACAATGTGGATAGCAAATTGTCCCAAAATTGATCCCATGATGTAGATGTTGAAAATACCTTCTTGGGGTCTTTCTTTGGACAACTTTTCAATTGGCTTACCACGAGAAATAGACAAAAAACAAACAGACAATAAAATACCCGATACAGTGGCCTGACCATCACCAAACTTGATACCAGCCAAGTACAACACAGAAAGAGAATAGGCAGAAATCAAACAGTTCAATGCAAGAATTTTGTACATTTGGATGGTAGAAACCAAAGCACAACGACCTTGACGAATGATATGTGTAACTGCAGAGACATTGGATAACTTGGAGGTGAATGGAGCAGCAACAGATGCATCCCCTAATTTCAAAACTGGAGCTTCGTCTTCGCCTTCTGCATCGTTAAGAGCACCTAAAATTTGATCAGTAAAGTTAACTTTTTCTTTGTTCTTAGTTCCGGTAGGTTTGATGACTTCACCGCTCTTGTTGGCAGCTTCAACGGCCTTTCTCAATTCGTCAGTAATTTCAACACCCTTCTTTTGCATAGCTTCCAAATATTTTGGATTTGATGGACCTGGTGGATACAAATGGGCAATGGTCACAGGAACTGGTGGTGGTGGTTTACCCCAGTTAGCCAATAAAGTAACTTGCTTCTCGTAAACATTCTGTTGAGTTTCAATTTTTCTTTGTTCAGTGATCTTCTTCATACCTTCTTCAGTACCGTTCAATAATGCAACACCAATGTGTGCTTGTTTCAATGCACCCACATCATTAGTACCGTCACCACACATCAAAGTGTTGTAACCAGCTTCCTTAAGAGAAGTCAAGATAAACTCTTTTTGCGATGGCGAGACACGAGCGTAAACCCAAGTGTGTTTCAATAAGTCCAAAATTTGCTTGTGATCAGCAAGGTAGTTGAGAGCATAACCGGTAATACAAATATCGTGAATCTTGAAAATATCGAGATTGATATCGTCATCAGAATTGTAAGGAAGAACAACAGTTTCGTCAATGTTTCTCCACACCAAGTTTTCTCCTTCTGAAACTTCATGGTGTTCTTCTGGAGCATCTAAAATCAATACATCCTTAGTAGTGATAGCCACTTCTTTGGCCACATGGCAAGCAGTTAATGGGTTATCACCAGTAATCATGACACATCTATGGCTCGATTCGTTCAACATCTTAATAGTTTCAATAGCATCATCTTTCAATGGACAGTGGAAAACAATGAATCCGGCAAAATGTAATTTGGATTCAACATCTTTTCTATCGATCTTAGTAACGTTAGTCTTGGTTTCCAAGTACTTGTAACCTAAAGCTAATACTCTGGAACCAGCTCTGGTAAATGACTTGTAGATCTCCTCGTAGTTTTCTGGAGCATCAACCAACATAGTACGGATAGTTTCAGGTGCACCCTTCACAGCAACGAAATTCTTTCCTGGTACATTATTAATAGACGAAATAGCAGCTGATCTTTTTAAAGCAGAACTGAATTGGAAACGACGTAAAATGTGGATTTTATCGGTCTTTTTGCCGTGGACTCTTTCAACAGTATCATTGGCACCAACAACCCAGTTGGCAGCTTTCAAAGTAGCTTGTTCCATAGGATCACCAACAATTTCTCCATCATCTAATTTAACTAATGCATGAGCAGTACCGAGAACATAAGATGTGGTTTCTGGAGCCTCATCGGCTTTGTACAAGTGGTGAATATCATCATTCTTAAACCCAGCCAAACCTTCAAAAACCAAATCTTCAGCTGTCAAGGTACCAGTCTTATCAAAACAACAAACATCGATTCTACCAGCTAATGGGATTCTAAATGGTTCAGTACAGTAAACATAAAATTTCAATAACGACGATAATGACGAGTTAACTGCCATGGTTAATTCCATTGGCAATTCTGGAGGAACCACTGAGGTGATAACTAAAATACAGTCAAGGATCAATTTAGATTGGATTCTACCCATTCTAGTACCTTCGACCCAAACGTACCACGAAGCAGCAATAGCGAATTGTAACAAGAACAAGATAAAGAAGAATGCTTCTTTGTTACCAACAGATACTCTTTCAGAACTGAAAATCATCATCCTAACCAAGGAACCTTGAGAGGTTTCAAACCCAGTTTTAGAAACGTAGGCCAAAGCACCGTGATCTGGGGCAACAGGGATTTGGCTAGAGGCATCTTGAGAAGTAACTTGCAAGGCCATAGTACCACCGTGTAAAATCGAGTTTTTGTCGAAAGATTCAACAGCTAATTCATCATCTCCTGGTCTTAATTTGATGGACTCCTTCAACAAAGGAGTAGATTCTCCAGAAAGCATAGCTTCGTTGACAATGGCAGTACCGTCCAACAACAACATATCACATGGCAATGCAGATCCTTCCTGAGTACGAGTCACAGACACAATATCACCAGGGAACAAATCGGTAGTTTGCAATTGTTTCCACTTTTTGTCTCTATAAGCATAGATATCGTAAGGTTTGATACCCATAGACTGGAATTCTGACATGGTGACTCTTCTCTGGAACACAGTAGACATTTCAAACGCTACGAGAACAAACAACGAGAACAATGAGTAGTACCATTGTTCATCCATACACCACAAGGCTACACAGAAGATTTGGAACACGAAAAATGGAGCAACAGCATGCTCTTTGAACAACTCCCAGAATGTTGGAATAGGAATGTCGAACTTGTTTTCTCCGTAAGTTCTCTTCAAGTCTGATAATTGCGACGATTTCAACCCGGTTGTTGTTTGGAAAGTCGATAATTTAGGAGCAGAATCGAACTCAAACTGCGGTGGTGAGAACTTGTTGATCTCAGTGTGGAATAAGTGTCTTCTTTTCTGGAAAAGAAACGAAATTTGGTCGTTTTCTCTCACGATGGGGACAATGGCTCCGACACCGGCGTTGGCTGCTGGAGTGATCTTGATGTGCGAAGCCTGGGACAATTGTGAAACCTTGGAATAGTTGAACTTGGTATCGATATTGATGTTCCAGTGAGGCATCAACCACATCAAGAAGTTCAACGAGATGATGGTGATCAAATAAACGAAAGTCCATTCGCTACCTTTGATGTAGATATCATATTGGTAGAAATACACCTGGAGGAAAACCGGGTATATAATGGTGAATGGCCACACAAACGGCCTGAAAAATATCGATTTGGGCACTAACAATACCGCGTCGACAATCGACGGATTGTCCACTATGCTCAGGGACATGGTAAGGGGGATTTAGTGAGATCGAATATGAATTGTGAAAGAATCAAATGGTTAGAATTTTTAAATTTTTGCCAGCGAGCACCGGTAGATAGAATTTTTTGGAACATTCGCGCCCGTAGGCAGACGTCGGCACGAACGACCACGGCGGGGCGGCCGTAGCCAGTCCGCCATAGGGCCTGACGTATAACGGTGTTACTGAGGAAGTGGTAATGTAGTGAAGGTACGTGGAGGTGTTTACTGGTGAGTCTATTTGTAGGTCAGTGTGTCTTCAGAGGTGGGTACCTTCCCAACGGGTGGTTTTCAGATGAAATTCATGTTTGGGTAAAATTCACTAGTTTATGTTTCCCGGGCAAGCTAGTTGCCATAAATTTGGTCCACTCTGTCAACGTGTCTCTTTTCCGAAAAGGTTACAGTATTGACATCGACGTGTAAATTGTGCTTTTGATGTAGAGCTAGTTGTAGTTTGGTAACATAGGGTGTTGTTTTGTTCTCAACGGTACTGAACTTGAACGATGTTTGGTGCCGCAAAAGTGTCTGTCTGACGGTTGCAAAATACTTAGAATTTATTTTCATCTGTACAATGCACAAAGGCATTGCAGTTTAATAAATGTAAACTGTGGCCCATATATAAGGTTGGCCGGTTCTCCTAGTTTCTGTTTTCCGAGTGGAAATGAAAGTGTTGCTAAACAAAAAACAGAGACAGTAACTACAAAAAATGGTTCTATAAGAAAATGATGATTCTCCCAAGCTTTGTCTTTGTGAATAAATATATGGCAATGTATTGCCATATTCCGCGTATGCCTATAAAGCACCATTTCCATTGTGTATACCATACTAATGTGTTCTTGTCACAAAAAGTACAATAGAATACAACTTGTATTTCTTAGTGATTTCAATCAACAGGAAATCAATATTACACAATTCACTCAGCATTTTAGAAAGACCTTCAAAGTTTCTGAATCGTCACTTTTTAGTCTAGTCTTTCTTCTTATTACTTATGTTATTCTTACATTATTTTTTTCACTTCGATTGTTACATCTAACAATAATCCGCTTTCAGAAGTATGAGGTGGATTTTGACCCTTCATAACTATTTCAATGAGGATTTGGAAGCTAGATTGGTCCTATCTAGGTTTTCAAGTTCAGATTAATGTTAATTGTTGTAAATGGAAATGGTATCACCAACAACATCTATATCTCGTTAGGGCCATACAAAGTACTTATTGTATCAAAAATAGTCCAAATTTAATCGATACTAATCCATAAGAAATCGTCGCTCGAAATGTCACTGCAGCATTGGTGCAATTTTCATTTAGTTGCAATTTGGGCCAGTATTTACGCTAGGGACTGAAGAAAGTCACTTTTGGGTTTGGTTGAGTATTAACTGTATCTGAACATCCTTCCTAAGAACTACCCTGCCAACCATATTTTCTAACTATCGGGACATAAACTGGGCACCCTTGCATGGTCGGATCAACCCAGAGATGCAGAACAAGCAGTGCTTTTGGGCTGTGCTATCGTAACGTTGATACACTAAAGCAACACTGACATTTGACCCATACTTGCGGAAAGAGACAGTGACTAAGCTATTTAATCCCGTAGTATTTATCTAAATCGTTAGTGACGCAAAACATGACATGTATAAGACCTGATAAGAGCCAAATAATGCCCTTCTTTAACAGTCAAAAAAAAAAAAAAAAAGAAAAACAAAGAAAACAGAAAGAAGCTTGACACAAGCGTAATGGTGGATTTGAACAATATACTAAAGCTCTGGTTCAGCCATGTTTAATATCTGTCTGTAGAAAATACTACTTAGAGGAAAATCATGTGGGACCTGGTTCTTTTTCCCAAATCTACAAATTTGTCGGATGCTGATGGAAGTTAACATTAGTTCATTCGTAACGACAACATCTTTAGTAATCGCTCTTTCTCGGGAAATAGTTTTCATAAAATGGTCTTATAATTCAAAGCTTTGGCTGCAAATTTGGTAAAAAATTGTGGCTCTATTGCGAAATACATATAAATTGTGTCCGAAGTCTTGGAGTGCTACAATTTATTATAGGGCTCTTCATTAAACACCATGACTTTTCAAGAAATACCCACTGTAGATCTTAGTCAGGCCTTTGATCCTGCTACTAAACCCCAATTTTTGAAGGATTTGCGACATGCAATTATCAATGTTGGATTTCTCCTTTTGAAAAACTACCAGTCTGTGGGCCCAAATGATGATGATTTTGCTAAGATCAAGACTGAAGCAATCAACTTTTTCGGTTTACCAGATAAGTACAAAGAAGAAGTTGAAATGATAAACTCGCCCCATTTTTTAGGATATACTAGATTAGCTAACGAAATTACTAGTAACCATGCTGACTGGAGAGAGCAAATCGACATAGGAACCGAGTTACCAGCACCTTCAAAAGACGAGCCTATTTATCGAAACATTGAGGGTCCAAATTTGTGGCCCGATGCTTCTGTGGTTCCAAACTTTAAGCCGACTATTTTGAACTACATCGACAAAATGTCACATTTGTCATTACTCTTTAAATCATTGGTTGCTGAAGCAATTGGCTTACCAGCCAATGCATTCGACGGGTTTTTCAAACCAAACCAACAATGTAAAATGAAGCTAATTGCGTACCCAGATACAGCGGAGTTGACTGACAAATCATCAATTGCAAAAGCTGACGAAACCCCAGACACACAGCAAGGTTGTGGTCCTCACAGAGACTCTGATCTTCTTACATATATATACCAAGCAACTGAGCACCATGACTCTTTGCAAGTTCAAAACTGGCAGGGCCAATGGGTGACGGTGCCATATGTCGAGAATACATTGGTTGTCAATGTGGGACAAACATTGGAGGCGATAACACAGGGTGTGTGTAAAGCTACAATCCACCGAGTTCTCATTCCTCAGGCAGGTACTGGGACCAGAATTTCAATTCCGTTTTTCCAAACCATCGACTTGGATTCTCACAAGAATATAGTCAAGAATATTCCACAAGACATTCTACAATTGACCAAGAACAGAGATGCTACAATCAAACAATGGGGTCAAATTGGGTTTCAGTTTATACCTGACGTAAATAAAGACCCTGTGGGAGTTTCTGTTTTCAAGAATAGAATCAAGTCCCACCAAGATGTTGCTAGCAGGTGGTATCCAGAAATCTTGAAACAAGTGTTACAAGACTACAAATAGACGTGGCAATTGTGTATCCAGCGGTATCAAACGCAATCAAAATGACAATTGCAAATAGTACAGATAGCTATCAATGGTATGTTTATTAGTACAAACTCTAGTAGATGAGAGAATTACCCCTTAAACAACCTATTCTTTAGATTCGGAATGTTCAGATGGTTTCGATTCGGAGCTGGCATGTTGGGCAGAACCTTGAGTACCATGAGATGCACCACTTTGCAAGTCGGCGTAAAGTTTCTTAGCACTGTCACCAAGGTTACCCTTACCGGATTCGTAGTCAGAGTAAGCGGACTTAGCATCGGTAGCTAACTTCTTGAAGTCGACATCTTTACCTTTTTCTTCGTAAAGTTCTTGACCTTGTTTAATAATGTTTTGGAAAGACATGTTTAGTTGTAATTGTGAATAAGTAATTACTGGCAAATCGTAGAATTCTGTAGTATTTATACCATGTTCCTGAAATTTCATGTCGGGGACAACATTTGCCTCAATTGGTGTTTGGACAAATAGGGAATCGTGTCGAGCAGATATGTACAGAATTATTTCATTCTACATGTACTACATCTACACAATACCCCGATTTGATAACTTCGTGTGAATTTTTCCACACAACTATTCTTTATTGCGACATTGACACTTCCACCGTACACTTTCAGCCTCTTTGTTCGTACCATGTTACGTGACTGTGGCATGTTCAAGCATTGGAAGCCGCCACGATGCAACTCGTTAACTTCACCTTTCGCTTTTGGGCACGTCATTCTGGAATACGGACGGGTAATATGCCGGTGGCCCTTAAACACCAATGCACTGTCTGCATATTCCATGTGCAATTTCGCATCATTGTGCGTCGACAGTTTTAGATTCCGAGTAGGTTCCCGAGTTCGTTTCACTGTGTCTTACCAATTCCTAGTCGGTGAAGGGAGAATGGGCTATGCTACGTACTGGTGGTGCCTGTGAGCCTTTCAGTTATTGTAGACCCATAGCTTCTGCATTGTCGGTCTTTTGTTCTCTCTCATTCGTATATCCAGTCTGCATGAGACTGTGGTCGTGATATCCATACACAAAAATTAAATCTCACTATTATA
>ERZ778017.3386-NODE-3386-length-11382-cov-5.797210_pt1 | contig 11382 bp, 6 predicted proteins | sample MGYA00375747_ERZ778017 | MGnify/ENA primary metagenome ERZ778017 (study PRJEB29350, sample SAMN05509838) | bioreactor metagenome | biome: bioreactor; material: wastewater | place: South Africa: University of Cape Town | collected 2014-03-17 ... | reverse complement strand
AAAAAATGCGAGTTTTCCCATTGCAACTTAACGTTAGTACGTCTCCCGAAACATAACAATCAAGTTCAGAAAGGCATGAATGGTATTAAAAATTGGTTGTCATCAGCGGGAAACCCGAATCTGACTCGTCATCTGAGAAATCATCATTGTACTTGAAATCAAGATATACATACTGTTACTAGACTGTTAGTGTGGAACTTTAACTAGTCAAATGAGCAATATCTGGTCAGTTGCAGTAGGTTTCTGAGGCCTACCATAAATGCGTTGTCACTCATAAATTATTCAGTGCCCAGTGCAATAATTCCTCCTGTTGATATTACTGTTTCTCATTAAACATACCTATACGGTTAGTAAACCTTTCACAAATTCTATTGTGTATCCAAAGTAGTAGTCAGTAAAGGTGCAAAAACGTATCAATCATAGAGTTTCAGCCAGTAATTCCAGCTTTTGTTTTTGTTAAGTCATCATTATACTTGGATACATCTTCTCGAGCTCTTTGTGGCCATAGAGTCGCATTTTTCAGCAACTTCTCTATGTACACTTGAGACTTCGCTCATTCGCGATAAAATTCTCACATACGTTATACAAAGATCAAAAACCTTCAATATCACTGAATCGTTAGTAAACCAAGTTTTTCACATCATTGTCTTGTTTCACTGCTTGGTTCAGAAAGCCATGCATTATAACGTTCTGATCATTATGAAAATTCACAGACTCTAGTTTAAAAGTTATTGTGGTCATCAGGTAAGTCGCGAAACAGTCTTTTCCGATTCACATACATTTTACTAACTGGTATTGATGGTATTTATTCTTGGGAAAAAATTATGGAAATTTTATCACCTCTCTCGCTATTTATACTTGGACTGAAAATTTTTCAGAATGAGTGTCCGGGTAACTTGTACGTTTACTACGTAGGGTAGGGTTGGTTCATACCTTGGTTCGAAAGATTGGTGTTGGTGTAAGGCGTGTGCATTCGTATATTTATGTGCTATATAGTGTAGTCCCGTTAGTTAGATTAGAAACCGATAAAAATTGAGTTTCGTGTTCGAACTTGATAGAGTATTAGAGAATGAATTGACATCATAGACGACAAGACAATGGCAGCAGCTATTTAGAGTATTGACACGGATTGTATCGAGTTAGTACTATTGGTGAATCTACCAAAGCTCGTATTTTTTGTTTGGTGTAGAAATTCGTATTCATTTGTTTTCATTTTTGGGAAGGTTTGTAGGGAGGGGAGGAACTGGGTTCATAAATGGTGGTTGTGGCATAAACATGGGGTTCATCACGACCGGCATTGGTGGTACTTGCATTCCTGGAGGCATTACAAACGGAGGTGGGACGGGGAATCCTGGGTTCTGTACTTTTGCTCTTTTGGCATCTGGTTCGTCTTGGGTGTCTTCACTTACTCTCTTGAGGGTATTGATGGGGTCTTCTATTCCCAATTCTTTTTCCTTTTCGTTTATATACTCTTTCAATTCCGATTCGATCTCTTTGTTCTCGACCAATGTGTCGATGTACACATCCTCAGTGTTGCAGTTAGGGCAGTAGAAATCATTTTCAATCAATAGCTGTTCGAGCTCTGATTGATTATAGTAAATATTTGTCATTTTCTGTAGTTTTGTTCTATCAGGACAGCATGGGGTCGTTACAATTGGGGCCTTCAACACTGACGGTGTAGAAGACAAAGGATTCAAGAACTGAGGTTTTGAATCCTTCTCGATCGAAGCAACAATCTTCGATTCAAATTCTTGTTTTGCCTTCAATGTTGCATTTTGTTGTTTCTCTTGGTATGCTGACCATGTTTTGGAATCGGCCATAGCGATTGCAAAGTCCCCATCTTCCGTCAACAAAATAGCATTTCCGTCCTGATCAACCATATCACCGTTTTCGTTCATTCCAAGAGTCTTGTATTTCTCCTCGATTTCGTCCTTCGAGAATGTCTTCAAGTAGGATTTGGGGATACCAGTAGTTCTCAAGATCTTCTTGCCTTCAAAATTGGTATCAGTATTAGTAGGACAGTTTTTAATCCAATGATCCTTTTTACCACATCGGTAACAGATATAACCAGGTGGTGGCATATCCTCTGGCTTAGTTGGACCTGTTGTTGGTTTATTGTAAATCATCTTGTGGTGGCTCAATTCGTCCTGAGTCTGAGCCCAGGCATCAGACTGGTTCTGGAACATAAGTTTGATTCTGTCTTCTTCCGATATATTTTCATCCACTACTGTCGCCTCTGCCTTTGGAGCAGGGTTTACCCCACTGCTAATGGCTTTTCGATTGATTCTAGGTTTCCCACTGACATACCTTGTAGCATTATTGAACCGACCACCGCGAGTATTGGACGGTGACCGTTTAACCAAAACGTACGACGATCGAGGAATGACGTCCTGGTCCAATTCATACTCTAAATCGGGTTGTTCGCTGTGGTATAATCTCAAGTTGAAGTCCTGGCCGTTCCCCAAGTTGTTCTGAATAATAATCTCTCGTTTCAAATCAAAAACACTGATGGAACTCCCATCAAAATGGATAACCAGCTTTGTCTTCTGGTGTAGAAATCGGTAATACACAATACTCGACATGCTTGTAGAATTAACGGGAGGTTAATGAGCCTTGTCACTAAGAAGTGAGAAAGTCTGTATAAATTTCGTTGTATATTGTACACAGTAGAAAAACTCATCTACAAATTCTACACAACACGGTTTTTTCTGTTTATTGCACCCACAACTTTTGATGGAGCTGTGCTACTCTTGTACAACTGTGGTGGGCTATACTGGCCGCACAGACGAAACTGTTTGTGTGAAATTACCACTCAAATATCCCACTAATTCCAACGTTGCACCTACTCCCAACGATGAGTTCAACAAGACCATTGCAGTGGCAGGAACTGTCGTTCCTGTCAATTCGATCGTAGATAACTTTGCCTGGTCCGTTGCTAGTGATTTAAAATCTATAACATTATCGCCTGTCGTCACCAACAATAACAATCTCGACTTGAAATTTCGCAACTTTCAGTTCCAGTTTCCAAACCAAATCATCAGCCACAAATGCTTATCAGTTAGATACATCAAGCCAGAAACCAATGGTGACATGGATGTTGATGGTGAATCGTTGGAAAATGACCAGGGAATCATTGTCATTGATGTTATTGATAGCAATTATCTCTTTGTTACCTTGACAGTAGTTCCATCGGACTTCATTGTCACGTCCAATAATGCGTTTGATTTGGATCAATTCCACAGCTGGGGACATATTTCGGTACCGTACTCGTTCGAATTGAGATCTGTGCCATTTTCATTGGTGGGACTCGACTCATACAACTTGATAGTATCATTGAACGATGGGGGTCTTTTGCACTTTAAAAGATCAACGATTTTGAACGATTTCGACGTCTACAACTTTAGCGACAGTTCTAACTTCTTACCGCTCAATTTACTTGGGTCGTTATTTGGTAAGCATCACACCCAAAGTTCTGTTGTTGAAGGCATTAGTTCAAATTCTATTATTGATGCCATTGCTATTTCAGAGGAAATCGTCATAACATTGACAGTTTCAAAACAGTTGAAAGTCTGGAGTTTGATCAGCCACCAACTAATGAGCTCTCCACTCCATTTGTCGGAATTAGTAGATGGCAGTTGGCTTACCTCGGCTCCAGCAAAGCATTTACAAGTTCTTGAAAATAAAAGAACCGACAAAAAGTTCTTGACTTTGTTCTACACATCGCCATCAAAGGAAGATAAAAGTGCATTCCAGATCGGTGCATGGGAAATTGTTAACCGCAATAACAACATAGAGCTTGACAAAATCAGTAGTGACCACCATCTCGACTTACCAACCATGTTTTTCCATAGCACAGAAAAATCATTCCAGAATTCAAACTGGTTTATCCAAGATTTCCAATCCGAAGTCTTTGATGACTTCTTTTTGTATCATATATTGTGGAAATCAAATACGTCATCTGTTTTGGTCACCTATCAATCTAATATATCTGGTGAGTTAGAGGTTCTATATTCGAGTTTCGTTGGCCCATTTCAAAATTTGGAAGAACTCAGTCCAAACCATGAATCGGATTTTTACAAACACATGATTTTCAACTCTGGAAGGTACAACAATTTGATCACGAACACCTCATTGAACATTTTTAAATCACATTACGGAATTGATAGAGGCATGGATACAAATACATCGATTCGTGAATCTATGCAAGAAGCGATTTTTAAATCGGGGAATGACGCTAAGTTAATGTGGTTCAAATTATATTCTTTGTGTGAAGAGTACAAGAAATTGTCCGAAGAAGTTTTGGGATTATCGCAGGTCAATGGGGGCTCATGTTTGACTACACAAGTGAATGGATTTGGAATCTTCAGACCTAGTCATTACTATGAAAAAGTGTTTTTCCCTAGATCCGTGGAATCTCCAGAATCAAAACTTGCACAAATTTTGGTGAAAATTTCTACGTCAGTTTCGATTAAAACTTGCCATAAACTTGTAGCCAAAGCTACAAGTGTAACGAAGCTATCTTTAGAAGGTGCTACTGAGTTGTATAATATTTACTTGAAATCCAGATTTTCTGATTCGGGAATTCAAGCAATCATTGGCGAGATATCATCAATTCCCGATGCTTACAAAATCTTAAACTCTCTCGTTCAACCCTTAAAGTCAGAAACTTCTGAGATTGCTCATAGCTATAAATATTCCCAATCCGATGATATCTCTCGGTTGAACAAACTTTTTACAATTGGTGGCATCAGGGATATCAAGGAACAGCATGAAGGTTTATTAGCAACCCTTTTGGTTTTGTTCTTGTTGTTCGAAGTCACTGAAGACAATGTAAATTACATGAATGAAATAATCAAAAAACTTAACAACTACAACGTGTTCTCATTGATCCTTGATACCAGTTTTAAATCCTTGTCATTAAATTCCCATATTCAGGCTGAAAATTTGAATAATCAAGAATTCTCAGTATTTTGGTCGGCAATAGTCAACAAACATCCACAATTGAATCAACTCATCCGTGAGAATAAAATAAACGATGCTTTCAACTATATATACGGTGAAATCTTGTCCAATGACGGCGGATTTATTGTGGATGTTATAGTTGACTTGATAAACAGGGGTGAAGGAAAGTTCATTAGAGAATCATTTTTTACAAAATTAAACGAGTCACACCCTATTGATAGATTCTTGATGGGTTTAGTGTACTTGATTAATGAAGAACCACAAGAATTTTTCAAGGTATTTGAGAACTATGAATCATTCAACTTACAAACTGACCAAACACTTGCAGATAAATTCAAGGATTCGTTGTCAGTGAATCCACACATCAAAAATTTCTTGGATTCTATTTTTGATAATGAGCACAATGAATTGGTTAAAAAGTCTAACTATTATAATGCCCTTTCGGAACTTGCAAAGTCTCAAATAGGTTCTCACCATAGACAAAATCACAACATAAATGCCAATTCGCAAAAAATGCTTATATTTGGAAATGCCAATCTTTCCGAAATTGAGACCAATTACCTTACTATTGCGTTACATTTCCAACAAGTTGCCATTGAACTTTTGAAGCAAACCCAGGATCAATCGTTATCTGATAAGATTGACAGTTACTATCTCAACGTGTTTGATTTATCATTGAGATTGACAAAGTATGATTCAGTATATGATGCATTATCTAATTTATCCTCAACAAAAGAATCTACACTTTACAACTATCGTGAGCTATTCATGAGATTCATCAAGAATTTGATAAACAACCAATCCATTTCCATGATTTTCCCACCAAATACCAATGTATTATATTTGAAAAACTACTTGTTGATAGACGACATACTATTGACATTAGCTACAAATGACAATAATTTATCCAGAAGCCGAAAGTTGTACGAATATCTTTACAGTTGGAGATTATTTGGGGTATCCAGCAAAATATCGTCAAACCAATTGGCTGATAAACGTGGAGCTATCGAAGCATTGTACATGTTCATCTGTAGATTCAGAGTCGGTACTGCTAACCTATTGGAATCTGGTACAAATGGTATTGTAATCGATGATGTGAAACAGTTCAAATTGAAAATTTTGGAGCTCTACATGATCATCATCAATTGTTTGAAGAGTTTCGATGATGATGATGATAAATGGTTGATTAAACATGGAGAGTCTTCTAACTCCATTACCAAATTAGACGATATCAAGCTTGAATATCTTGAGTGGATTAAAGAGTTGGAAAAAGACTTGCATGAACTCTAATATCTATAAATGGACCATATGTAAATGCATGTATATTAATAAACCGCACCGTTGAATTAACCAAGATTACCACCAATGTTCCCACTACCTTTAGGATTATCGTCTTTCCAGTCATCCCATAATCGTTTCTCGAGTTCATCGTCACTATTGTAGTCTTCGTCGTCACTTTCTTTTTTCCGAGAATTATCCTCAGTAGCCATTTTACCATTTTGTAGCTCGTAGTCCAAGTACTCCTCGACCGTCATTGACGGCAATACTTGGCCAGTTCCAAACACTTTTTGTTTCAATTGTTGTCTATTAGAAGTTATTGTGAATGGTTGAAGGATCTTCCCTTGTTTTGAAAGAATATCGGAGATTTTTACCGACGTAGCAGGGTTCTTTTCTAATTTCGTGGTGAATCCATAATCGTTTTCCTTACTATTGAGTCGTTTATCGTCATTCTTTTGAGTAGTATGTTCGGTCTGGGGCATTTCTTGTGGCATCTTCGACAATACTTGAAGCTCCATGGTCAAGGACTCGAGAGCGGAGAATGTTTGTATGATAAAGTACTGAACTTGGTCGAGATAGATTTGCTTAATCACCAGTTCATCAAAGTTCAAAAATGAGTTTTCGTCGTCCTCCTGATCATCATTTTGGGTGTAGAACTCATCCAATACTTGAAGTTTTGATTTCAACTCTTTGGTTCGTTTATAGGTGTCAATTTTGTCTTGTCTACGAGTAGGAGCGTCACCAACTAACAATTCTTCCAACGATGGATTGTACGAGTTTTTGAACGAGTTGATGATTTTCGACTGCTGGGACAGTAAAAGGCCGTAATCCTGGACGAGATATAAATACTGAATCAACATCGATTTGGACTTTTGTAAATTGCCAGCTTTATTTGCTATTGACGGTGGTGATGAAGGCAGTGATGAGTCCATCAACCATAAGGAATATAACTTCCCCAAATAGTAATTGACATTAAGGAATACAACATAGTTGGTGTTAACTTCATCGATGGTTTCATTGTTGCTAAATAATTTCAATTCGTCGACAATAGATTTAATAATGGTGAACTGGTCAATTAGTTTAGTTAGGGACTGCTGGAATGTAACTGAGTCCATTCTTCCAGACTCCGACTCAGTGAGCAGTACAAACTGCTTTATAGCTCTTCTGTACTTTTGACTAATTGTCAAATCCTTGTCGTCACTCATGATGGCTTGGGATTGGAATATAAATAATTGAGTTGCTGTTAGAATGGTTGTGGTTAATGGCCTTACGTAAAATACTATACAATACAATGCGGGATGGGGTTGGGGGGGGAGGCCAGAGGACGTAGTAACTGGGCCCGGGTGGTGGTAAACTCAGGCAGAGACATTGGGTGGCGCACCCGTTTCTAGGTCGAGGTATGAGGTCCGCACTACTCAACCTGGGGCAAAAGTTCCAACCACAAGAACTTTATAAGAACTTTATAAGAACTTTACATTAACGTCACAAGAAGACTTCGCTCCTTTTGCATCGAAACGTGGTAAAACATGAGTGCGTCGGCGTATTATGAGTTGTACCGAAGATCAACAGTGGGAGTTACGTTGACTGATGCTTTGGATACGTTGATTTCTGACGAGAAAATCCAACCTCAACTTGCAATGAAAATTTTATCCAACTTTGACAGAATCATCTCCGATAACTTAAAAAGCGATGCTAGTATTGCCAAATCTAGATTGACTTTCAAAGGTGATTTGGATACATACCGTTTCTGTGACGATGTGTGGACATTTATTATCAAAAATGTTTTGATTAAATTATCGGATGTTTCAAGCACTGAGAGTTCAGGCAGTGATCAGGAAATCACCGTTGACAAGTTCAAAATCGTGGCGTGTAATGCAAGAAGAGCAGGAGATGTGTGATTTTTTTCCATCATTGACTTGTCTACGGGAATTCCCTCTACTCTATTTATATATCATGTCTTTAATTCTAGCTAACGTCTGTATTTTAATGTATTATTTATGACGATATTGTAGGTCTATTATAATTTACCGTCAGAAAACGAAATTACGGCCCATTTCCCAGAACTGCTCCAGAACTCCCCAACTTCGTTCCCCATCGACTTGTAAGTTTCAATCAACTGTTCGTTGACTCCCTTTGGTAACCCAACAACAACATCGGCTTTGCAGGTTCTCAAACTCAAAATTGGCAATTTAGAGGTTGCTAAATCTTGGATGGCAGTGGTGAAAGGGGTAGTTTTGTCCCATTGTAAATCTCCAGTCAATTTACGGTAGTTCAAGTCTCCCTTGAAAATCACCAAATTCGACTGTAACAAGTTTTGGTAAAGCTTTTCGTACTTTGGAATGCTCCAGAAGTTCAAGTCGAGGGTCCAGAATGGGTCGGACTCGACAACTAACTTTCCGGAGTCATAATAATGTTTGATTCTATCATGGACTTTGATGACAGTGGCTCTGTCTTCGTCAGATTTGATGTTTGGGTAGAACGATTTGTCCACCAATTGTGCCATTAAGTTGTGGAAATCCTTTGGCATGGTATCACTAACAAACCATGGGATTTCTTTACAATGAATATGTACATTGTCTACAAGTCTGGTGTCCAACACCACCAAAACAAAGATCAAATCGGCAAACAACTCAAATCCAGAGTTATCGAGAACAATATCAATACGTTTCTTGTCACTTTGGACAGACTGCAAGTGATTCCAGGCTTTGTCGATATCATTAACCAAGATATTCTTCTCGTTTTGCTTACGAACTTCAGCACCTTGTAACGACTTGATATCGTCCAAAGTGACATTTCCAGCAAGTAATGACAAATCGGTGGCATTTCCCCATAGAGAAATATCGATAAATTCACGGAATAATAATCTCAAAGTCTCGGAATCAACAGATTTGGTAAAGTCCAAAGAACTGTAGTGTTTACACAATTCCAACACACCTGACTCCGATTGTTGGAAAGTTTGGTTTTTCAAGGTCTCAAAGATGTCGACATCAATATCCAACTGCACAGCCCACAATCTGAAGAGCTCGTAAAGCAAGCATTCAAGATACAACCATGGACCAGTTCTCCAAGTAGTCAATTTTTTTTGGTTCAAAATCGCCAATGAATGGTTGTAGGCGTACAATTCTGGAAGCAATTCTATTTCTTTATCGGTGAATGGTTGGATGACTTCGTTATTTTCAAGCGAAACTAGCAATTGTTGCAATTTGTTAATGAAGCCCGTGGCCCTGGACTCGTCAGCAATCAACACTTTGGCATCTCTGATAGCACTATCGATAATCTTGACCCATCTGACACGAACGGTGTCGTATGCAAATGACAATTTATCGTCGCAGTAGTATAGATCTGGAAGGGACATTGATGAGTCTAGAGAGTAGTTTAAAGTATTCGGAAGAGAAATATCCATGGTGGTAAAGTACCTGGTGCGGAGACAGAAAATCTGGCCCGGGAGTTCCACCGCGACCGTGGTAGTCCAGGTCCATTTTGCGGTGGCGTTGCGGTCTACAATTCGCACAGACACGAAGATAACGTCGATAGTTAAAACCACCTCCCAACGAACGATTGGTAAGCCAACATGCAAACTATACGGAGATAGATAGAAGATGATGGTTTAAGACCCAGACTTACATGATTTTTTTTTTCACATAACATTAGCTACTAAAACACACTATAAAAGTAGAAATAAAATAACCATACAATAAAACAAGAATACAACTAGTATATATGAACCATAATACAAACACGAACGGAATATTACCATGACCACACTAAGGTTGTACAATACAAAAACAATAGTGAAGACAAAACAAGTCGTCGTCGAAATCGACCTTTCTAGTTGGCACTATTTCTTTTGGCATATTCTGTCTTTTCCTTCTCGTATCTTCTCTTGTCAGCATCAGCTTTGCTTTCATATGGAGCCTTGTCTTCAGCAGACAATGCTTTCCATTTTTCACCCAATAACTTTCCTACTTGACCAAAAGTGATACCTGGGTTTTCTGCTCTGACAATGTCTCTGTTTTCGTTAGCAAAGAACATGTAGGCAGATAAGGATCTTTTTGGTGCATCTGGATCCTTCTTCTTTCTGGAGGTCTTTCTTTTTTCAGTAGTAGACATCTATACGTTAGTACTAGTTCGTTCGATTGTCGTCGTGTTGCACTTACAATGTTCGCTTTTTTTACAAACTTGTTATGTCTGACTAACTTTTCCTCGTCTTTTATAGCTACGCGAATTCAAACATTTCGCGTTGTTTGTTGTTGTTGAAAATAGATTGGCCGCACACAGTGAGGTTCAAGTCACGTGCTAAGGCATGTGACTCTGAAAATCTCAAGATTATTACAACGACGTATGCCAACGACAACAAGGGCGAAATGGCAAGGAATTGAGTGGCAAGACATGGTATCAGCACCTGGAGGGAGCAGGTCTGGGTACTGGTAACCGTGAGACACAGGCACCATGAATTTTTTTTCGTCCAGGAAAAATCACTATAGTGCACTATACATACATTTAACAATTTATAGTAAGAAAACAAACAAATACAAATTTTACTAACAAAATTTTAACTAGGGGGAATTTATAGTTATAAGTTTTAGTGCGGGAAAATTAACTATGGGACATTTTTGGGGGGACGGCCAAAAAGGTTTTTTAAGTGAGCAAACCGATGGGGGAAAAATAAAATGATGACCTAATCAGGGTACGAACTACAAATTGACTGTGTAAATGTCATTCTGAGTAATTACGATACTTCGATTACTAGATTTGTGGGAATTTGTTAGGACAATGTTGGTCGTGCGAATTGGATAATCTGGTATAAATCGGTTTGTACCAGGGTAGATTATGCCAACACATTGTGTCGTGGCAGTAATAACGGGACCAAGGTTGGAATAGGTAAGAGAGTAGTTGTAAAGTACCAGATTGTAGCGGTATAGTGGTACTTTACAAGTGTTTACTTGTTGTAGAAATTGCATGGTACTACGCTTTTCAGTACGAATCTTTTGTGGGTGCTGGTAAGTCCTGTATGGTGTTAATAAACAAGCCAGTGTGCTGAGGTGGTGGTGGAGTCGTATGTCTAGGACAACAATTGGACTGGACTGGTTCCAAAACATTCTCACCGCATTGTAGCTAGTTATGGTTGTAGTGGTCGGCGAC
>ERZ778017.3385-NODE-3385-length-11385-cov-4.095587_pt1 | contig 11385 bp, 6 predicted proteins | sample MGYA00375747_ERZ778017 | MGnify/ENA primary metagenome ERZ778017 (study PRJEB29350, sample SAMN05509838) | bioreactor metagenome | biome: bioreactor; material: wastewater | place: South Africa: University of Cape Town | collected 2014-03-17 ... | reverse complement strand
CTGCTAGCCATGTCAGATCATTTATCAGCTAGACTATTTACTTTGGGAGTATCGATCATCATCTGTTTGGCATCGGGAACGGTTTATCTTTATGGGATCTATTCTCCCCAATTGGTTAAACACGTTGGTTTGACGGCGTCCGACTCAGCTACAATAAGTTTCTCGCTGACAATTGGCCTGTCAATTGGTGGTTTACCAGCAGGGTCCCTTATCGACCACTTTGGCCCAAGGTTTGCAATTACGTTGGCTTCAATATCAACTTTAGTTGGATATTTCATTGTTTATCAGCTTTACCTCCATGAAATTGGCTCGTTGGTGGGTTTATGTTGCGCAATGTCTATGGTTGGTTGGGGCTCCATTACGGCATTCTTTGCTACATTGAAGGCATCCCAAGCTAACTTCCCACACCACCGTGGTGCTGCTGGCGCTGCTCCTGTTGGTGCGTATGGGATGTCAGCCACGATGTTTTCACTTATTACTACCATTTGGTTTGCCAATAATACCGGTGGTCTTTTGAAATTTTTGAGTTTATTTTGTGGATTGACGGTATTTGTGGGCTCGTTTTTCATTCATATCTATTTAGACCATCATGACGGAGAAGATGATCAATTTGACTCAAATCCAGAACCTGGACCTAAAGACAGTTCGTCAGAATCTACCCCGATGATTTCGAGATCATCTTCGACATTTTCGTTGCAAGATGGACAACAAGGACATCTTGATCACCGAACTATTAAGCGCAAAAGCTCATTGTTTGGCCCATTTTCTTTCTGGTTGGGCTTGAATCCTCGAAGAGAGTCGCCGTACACCGAGTTAGAAACTACAATTCAATCGCTAGGACACGAACCAACAGCTTCTCAAAGCACGCTTAATGTATCCACACCGGATGGTTCATCACAACCTAAAGCCAACGAAGTGGTGTCTATATCCAAACCTAAACTGAAACTTAATCCAATTGATATCATCAAAAAGCGGTTGACAAACCCAATCTACTTGGTACACTATCTTATTGTTAGTATAACATCGGGGATTTGTCAGATGTACATTTATTCAATTGGATTCATAGTCACTGCCCAGTATAATTACGCCCATATCTCCAATGAAGACTTGCCAGACCGTGATAGTTCTATTGCCCTGGCACAAGCATTGCAAGTTGCAGTGATTTCTATCTCATCTTTTGGTGGTAGGGTAGTATCGGGGTTTTGCTCTGACTATATCTATAAGACCTTCAAATTGCAGAGGTTATGGATTGTATTTGTGACTTGTTTTGCGTTATCGTTGGGTTTATTTTTGACAATTGTGAATGTCAATAACCCCCGTCTTGTTACATTGAGCTCAGTATTGATTGGAACTAGTTATGGTTTGACTTTCGGTACCTACCCAGCGATTATTGCCGATAAATTTGGCACACGGACGTTTTCGACAACGTGGGGTTTAATTTGTACTGGTACATTATTTACCTTGTTCTTTCTTAACAAAATATTTGGCTACATCTATGATGCAAATGTGGACGATACTGGTATCTGCCCTAAGGCTAATGGATGTTACCAAGGTGTATTTGAGTTAAGTTTCGGGCTTTGCTACTTTATTATAGCAGTAATTGCGGTATTAATTTGGCACCAACAAAGACGATAATAACAGTGTTGACTCAATCGTATTCAATTTGTCGCTAGTAACTATGTACATTAATTTAAAGAGGGGATATATATAAGTGTATGTAAGTTTAATCTCGTTAATTCTTCAATCAACAACATTGATACTTTCAAGGTCAATGTCCTCAACAAGTTTTCTTTGGTAGGTAATTTTGCCTAACAAGTCATGGAAGTAACTAAAGCTCAACTCGGCGTCTTTAATAGTCTTTTCTAATGTTTCCTTCTCCAATGATCTTTTATCTATACTAGTTTGGAAATTGTTCATCACTTGTCTCGAAGGATAATTCAACACTTGACGACATTCTTTAGAAATTCTGGTCGAGTTGACATGGGCATAATCCATTTCAGAAACTTGTTTCTTCAATTTTCTTGCTTGTTTTCTAGGGTATGCATTAGGAATGTCACTGATCAAATAGTATGCCGTGAAACCACCAGCAAATATTAATACTGGTGCAGCAATCTTTTTCACCATTGAGGGTGTTAATAAATGCGACACAGAATATAATTTTTGAATAACTGCACCAGTGGTTAAAACTTTACCAGATAAGTACAAAGTGTGCAAAGACACTTGACTAGGAACACTTTCTTTGATAGTCATAGCTGAACTTGAAATGTTCGTCATAATTGAAGCAGGGTTGAATTGTGAAATATGCGCAGAAGTAGACGAAACCATTTCTTTAGGTAAGCCCAACCATAATAAACACGATTCAACGGATGGATCAAAAAAATCGCTAAATTCAATCAGATCATCCAATTGGCGATTAATTGCATCCTTCTTTCTAGTGAACATCAAATCTGCATTGAATACTTTGTCATTTAAAAACTCCTCACCCAAGGTGTTTTGGCCAAACTTGATTACTTCATCAACTTTTTCCTTAGTCAATTCTTTGGCATGTTGTTCGGCACTCGCAACTGATGCTAAAATCGAGTTTATCATCACGGTATTAGTTTCTTTGGCGTATTCGTACAAGTATTGTAAACCTTGGTATGGCACAACTTGTTTTGAGCCCAACTTATTCACTTCTTGCATGATTTCATTTCTGGTGTTATCGTACACATCAGAACACACGTTTTCAATCAAGTTGTTAATCGAATCACCAATTTTTGTACTTTTACTCAAAATTTCATCATATTTTGGTGACACACTGTTGTGTAATTCCTTGATTTTTTCCTCCTTTTCTTGAGCATATACCTTTTCGTTTAATGTTGACAAGGTTTCTAAATCTTGTAAAATATTCAATAAGTAATCCTTTGCTGGTAATAACTTAGAAATAGCCCTCTTTTCCAAAATAAACTTTCTCAATGATGCTTCTAAATGGTCAAAATCAGGGTTCCCACGGTTGTCGTCGTGGTCGTCAGGGTCGTCGTCAGAACCAGGATCTCCGCCATCATTTATTTCTGATGAGCTCACAAAGTGTATAAACTCTTGGGCATTTTTGTAAGTATCTGGGGACAAGCTTTTAATCTGATCCAAAATCCTGTTTTTACATTTTTCCTTATCTTTGATATTGTCAAATCTGTTGACAACAATAAACACGTACCTCTTTTCTGCTGCTGCTGCAGCGATGAACTCTTTTGCTGATAATGTGAAGTGATTTTCCGAGCTGACAACAAATACGACCAAATCGATTTCTTCTTGTCTTGAGAACACTTGTGTTGTTTGGTACGAGTCCATATTTAACCCAGGAGCATCGATTAATTTTATGTCAATGACACCATTATTTAATAAACTCTCCTGCAATGCACGATGGTCCAAAACGTAAACTTTCAACAAACTGTACTTGTCACATTCATAGACCAAATCCTCGAGTTTATTGAGCGGATGGATTTCGTATGTAGATTCATCACGTACATTATACTCTTTTCCAATGGAAATAGCATGGACCTCCTCCACAGAGTTGTTTTCCCTCGATGCATCAATGACTTCACAGAATACCGATGTGCATGGTTGCTGGTCTTCCGGTAAAACCTTTCTTCTCAACAATGCGTTACAGAACGTCGATTTCCCGGAATTTAAGTCTCCGGTAACAAATACTTTCGATGAAGTATCGTCGACTCTGTCTTTCAAGTTCAAAAGATACTTTACTTGCTGACGAATCTTCTTCTCCAACAATGATGCAATGGACTTTTTATCAAGCGAGTCGCTAATACTCTCGCCCAAGTGACCAGATTTGATATTCAAACTCAAAATCTTAAATTCCGGTACTGGTTCCGCGTCGTCTTCGTCATCTGGTCTGATTTTCGCTTTGGAAAGCGCCTTGACCAGCTGCTTATTTTTCAATAACGCAACATGGGCTCTTCTGGAATTCAACAATGTGTTCTCTCCAGAATCTACAGGGAAAAACACGGGCCTCAATCCGTTTTCTGTCGACAATTCATACAATAATTCAATGGTTTGACCGATGGACCGATCAAGACTGATTTTATATTCATTGTATTGCAACTGTTGTAAAGTCGCATTCATGGATCTGTGCTTTCCTAACTTTCCACTGGCACTTCCATTATCATTGCTGCCTTCTACAAGAGTGGTGCTGTCGGTACTAAATTTATTATCGCCAGAAACATACATTAAGGTTGGTGGTAACTTTGTGTCAGGAAGCGTGGCAGAATCAACCACGGTGGAAACTTCGTCCTCGCCGTCGGAACTCAACTCTTCTGTCGGTTTCATCGCAGCAAACTCCTTGTAACTCATATCCCCATCCAATTCGAAGTTGCTGTGCTACTGTTAAATTTGGCTTGTGGTGCCACTGGGGATGGTAAATCATCACAAAAACAAAAATATGCAGTCACGTGAAAATGACGATCCATTTTGAGCAATCTACAAAGAAGCGTACGACGTAGCGATGGAGGGGATACAAACGGGCGTGGTAGTGGACGTGTGTCGGTCTGTGTGAAGTTTGTACTTTTATGTGTATTTTGTGTGGTTTGCAGCTGAGTCAGATCCGTTCTGTGGACTGAATGGGAAAACATTTCGGAGAAACCCAGGGCATCAATTGTGCACAAAGCTTCATTTCTCGAGCTATTTATCCATTTACTCAACTTGCAGCAACACATACCATTGTGAATGTTATTATGTCTTGGAGTTTTGTGAGTGTGTGCGTGCAATGGGTGGTAATAAGTCCGGTTCCACGACTATGGACGCACGCCGTCCGGGATTTCGCCCCAACTTGACCTGGAATCACACCAGAGGCGACGCAACATCGGTGACTTGCGAGATTACTGCGTTTAAAGCGCAAATACCACAAACAGGGCAAAATTCTGGGGCAGCAGGTTTACTCTGGACTCGGTGCAGGAAGTGATGATAACGACTTAAATAGTTCGGGATTTATCGAGCTAGTGAAATAGTGATGATATTTGATCTTAACGATGGTTTTGAAGACATTCGACGTAACTAACTGCCGCGACTTGACCGCTGAACCTTTGACCCCTGAGAATTTCGCTCCGTTCGGTGGTGTAATCTCTGCTGACCATCAGATTGGTGCGAATCAAGAGTCTGCTAACTACGGTACCGCGATCAAAGTCCACGATGTGACCCCGGTGGACAACAACTACGACCATTCTTCCCGTACTGGCTCCTGTCGTGCAAACTGGAGCATATTCCGCTGCTCTGCTCCCCACCACTTGATTCAAGACAAGGGCCTTTTCCACAACTATACTTCCAAGGTGTTGGAAAGACACCCATTTACCACACAAACGTTTGTTCCCATGGGTCAGTGCTCGCTGAAAGTATCATACATGGTGATTGTTGCCCAATCAGACCCCAATTCCCCAGAAAATTTGCCTGATCCTAACTCGCTCAAGGCCTTCACAGTTAAGGGCAACCAGGCAGTTACTTACGGTGCTGGCACCTGGCATGCTCCAATGGTGGTTATAGACGAACAGATCTCCCACATTGATTTCGCAGTGTTCCAATACGAAAACGGGGTGGCTAACGACGACTGCCAGGAGTGCTATTTCGAACCTGGGTACACTATTAGTTATAAATCGGTGGGCATCAAGAGTTAATTATATATAATCGATAATCTCGTCAATCATCTTTTTTGCATAATCTTGCTTCTGTTCTTCATTCAAATTGGCCATGTTGTCCTTGGCCATCTGTAATTTTTGAAATATTTCAGATATATCCATCTCAACATTGTGTTTTGTAGATGAAGTAAACCTACGCAGAAAATTGACGTTCTCGTCATCAGATGCCTCGTCTTCGTCTTTCAGTTGTTTTTGTTCATCCTCTTGTTTAATTTCTTCGTCTTCATCTTCATCTTCGTCTTCGTCCAATAGACCTGTGGTCATATGGGACGCTTTATGGAGCTTATTTGTTCGGTAATTAGATTTTAATTTGACGTTTTTCCAATCATGGTTCTGGAAGATTTCTAACAATCTCTCCTTGCCCAACTTCTCGCTAAATTCGTTTACTCCAGTAGCATCAAAGTCAATGTATTCCATGGCATTTAACGCAATCATATCGTCCAAATCGTCAAGGAACTCCGGCAGTTTTCCTGCTCCATTCACACTCACCACCACAAAGAACCCATCCCAGTCCTCGCCCAACGATTCTCTTACTCTATCCAACACGTCCAATGCCAGTTCCATGTACTCGAGAGTATCATACTCTAAATCAATACAAAACACAAGCCCGTCAAGAACCTCACGGAGGTCGTCACATTCCTTTCCGGAAAACTCGCCACACCACTTGGTCAATCCTTCAAGCTTCTGGTCAGCAGTCACGGTGTCTCGGTGACAATCTTCGGGAAACTCATCAAGAAGTAAGTTTAGGTTCAATGAAAAGTACTTGGAGAGCAACTTAGTTTTGACAATTTGGCCACTAATCGGTTGATCTCGCTGAAACTCGGTACTGGGATCAATTGCATCAGCTACATCTCTTTGGCCCCCGTCAGGTCCGCCTAACACCAATACGTGGTTCGTTTCCATTGTGCCTGTGGTATCACGGTATAATGTATAGTGCGATTAAGCGAAATTTCAATATTTTGGTGAAATATTTATACTTTCTTCGCAAACCGTGGTACAATGGCGCCCTCGGTAGCAAACGATGAGGTGACTCAGAAGGTAGAATGTGGTTATGGTGCTGGGATTCAGCTAGAACATCTACTTTTGCGAGAAGATGATATCTACCAGACCAACTCCAATTCAGAAGAGTTTTTAGAAAGTTTGGCACCAATAATCAAGGATTCTATTAAACAAAATGCCCTTGGTGAGTTGATCACTCGTTTGAATGATATTGTGAAGAATAAGGACCAGGAATTGAACGATTTGTCGTTGAATTCCACCGACGAAATTAACAGCTGTATTGATTCCATTGATAGTATTCATATTGATTCTGTTGAATTGGCAAACAATTTGTCCACCGTGAGCAAAAGTTTGAGTGATTCGGTGAACCAGCTTGTCAACCGGAAAAAGTCCTTGATTAAAAGTAAGCAGGTCAACACGAAAATCAACGAAACGTCTGTGGTGTTGACTTTATGTGTCCAAGTGTTGGAAATCACAAACAAAATCCACGAGTTGATCAAGCAACACAAATACTTTAGTGCGTTGAAACTCATTGACGAGTTGACTAATATTCATTTACCCAAAGTCGAAAACTTCAGCTTTGCCTTAAAGATATACGACTCTATTCCCCATTTGACGAAAATGATCAAAGACGAATCCTTCGATAATATCATCAATTGGCTTTCTCTCAATTTAGAGAGAAAATTATCGGAAATTGGCGATTGCATCTACAGTAATTTACAACATTTGCAAGAAAACTGGGAAACTTTGAAGAATAAAAATCCTAGCTTCTTACCCTACAAATTGAACGCCCCAATTGAATTGTCTTTAAGAGATCCACTGTTGAATTTCGATGCATTCAGAGACCCGTCGCTTCAAATAGACTTGAATACAGTTTATGATGGGATTTTGGTTTACCAGACTTTAGATGAACAAGACCTATTAATTTCCTTATATCATAAAGAATGGATGAAAAAATACAACAAGATCATATATCCTATCACAACAACCACGGCTGATAGAATAGCACAATTCTCCAACATTGGGGCACTTGACGAATATTTACAAAGAATTAGCTCGTTCTTTGTAATGGATAAACAAATCAATATTGCCACAAAGTTTCAATTGCGTACAAATTTAAACTCGAACGATTTATGGAATGCCTATGTCACAAAGTTGAAACCAGTTTTATTGAATTATTTAACGACTCGTGGTGTGGGTGATTTGGAAGAGTTAACAGCATTCAAGGACTTGATTGGTGATTTTCTTCAAGTTATGGAGATGAGCGATTACAGAATTTTCGAGTTGTATGAAATCCTCATGATAATATTCAAGGACCATTTTGTTCCACAAATAATTCAAAATTTCAGATTAGAATTCTTGGACTCAATTCATACTGATCATTACATGCCATTAACAGTTGATGCCCAGAGTGACTACGAAAATATAATGCAAATTTGTTGGTTTAAGTCAGATGCACCATTTGCCCCACAAAATGTCAAACATATGCCTATCACATTCCCATTCTCTGAGGATTATGTTCATTTTTGCTTGGGAATACGATCTTTGTTGGAAGATGTGTTGCAGTTTATTGGACAACATTACAGTTACGAATTAAACGAAATCAAAACAACGATTGTCAACGATGTCATCGAAAAAGTGCTTGGGGATCAACCAGGAGTTGGTATAAGTCATGATATCAGGGAATTTATTTCGAACAACTCCACAAAAGAAGTTGTTGCTCAAAGTTATACCAATCTTGAGTATTATTTGTACAGTCTTTATGAGTTAGGACGGTTAGTAAACCGAAGGCTTAGACAACAAACCGGGATTGGTATGCAAAATATTGATGCCAACGATGCTTTTACCCTCAGAGCAGTGAAACATTTCAGTGACTTGAGAAAGTTCTCCGAAGAAGAGATTTTCCATATGGTTGATACCAAGTTAAATGAATTGCTAGAATTTCTTGAGTATGATGATAATTGGTTGCCAACCGAACGGAATGAAGAAGCCCATTATTTCATTAAAGATTTTGCATTATTTTTGGACAATTTGTTCACCAAGATTTTTTCCAACTTACCATTGGCTATCCGTACATTAGGTTTGTTCAGAACCTTTGATAGAGTCTCTGAGCATTTCTTGTACATATTGAAATCTGCTGGCAAATATAACAGAATCGGAATAGAAAACTTCGATATGGATGTCAAGTATATTGAAGAGTCCATGAAGGCATTGTATTCAATGAACCAAACCAATGATGAAGGGGGAAACAATGCATTAGAATCCACATTCACAGAATTAAGACAGAGCATTGACTTGTTGTTGTTAGACAGCTTTGATGACTTCAACAATAACGTAGGGTTCAGAATGAGATACTTTGATAGAGTCAAGTACGAAGATGGAGTGAAGTTGATATCGAATTTAACTCTGGGTAACAGTGATAACACATCCACTGCTGAGGATCCGAACGAGTCACAAACCAGTTTGGATCAATCAGCAAGTGCCAAGTTTTCAAAGTTCAGCAGCCGATTCAATATATAACCTACACTAATGGATAAACTTCGAATATACAACGATAAAATGTAGCATTTGAGTATTTACAAAAGTATAACTAGTAGTGGCAGTTCCATTCTTTAAATCATAGTCTCTGTGGATCAGTAAAGTTCCCATTGGATCCACTCGGTGTGTTCCCGTGAAACATAGTACCATCACTATGGCCGAGCATCTGGTCAGCCATTGCTTAAATTCTGGATGGCTGACCTATTCAAAGTGTTGATATTGTACTGTTACCTCTTCTCTGGTGCATACCACATTATTTTAATGGTTTGGCTGAGTATCCAATAAACCTGATTTGTCTTCTACTATCTCCATTTCCACCATGGTTTCTTAGATTGCGACAACTCCTGTTTCTTTTCATTGACCAAATCCTGGATTGTCAGTTCCAACTCAGCAGATTGTTCGAGAAGCAGTGCTTCCACAGTATCGTGTTCTAGCTTGTACCAAACGGTGTTCAAGAATATGTATGTGCAAGAAGCGATGAGAAAACTGTGATACAAAGGGTATTTGAACTGGCTCAACTTGGGTTTTGTCGCCACATCGGTATGTTCAGGGAACCGTTTGGTTGAAAGTCTCCGTACGGCGGATGCAACACGTAGAAAATTCATATTATTGTTGTGGTGTAGCAAACCCCGGATCGTGAATACTGGGAGGATTTTTTACACTGAAAAATCTCACACCATAAGAAAATAGAAAAATTGACGATTCTAAGTTTGACTTTCTTCTTGCAAATATACCATAATTTATCTCGAAATGTTAGGAATAATTGGGATATTTCGAGTCTCTCGGGCTAATAATGCCAGTATATTGAAAAATAATATGAGAAACTTCCATTTCAACCCCCGTTATCTTCAAGACCTTAGGCACAAGAGAGCCAAGGAGCACGTCATGTCCATCCAGAGAGCAAGAAATCAACAATATAGAAACCGAACTGCCATCTACTACTCGACAGCATTTGCCATTACGTTTTTGGCCCTTGCGTTCACTGCTGTTCCCTTGTATAGAGCCATTTGTAAGAGAACCGGATGGGGTGGTATCCCCATCACTGATTCCACAAGGTTCACTCCCGATAAGTTGATTCCGGTTGATACCAACAAAAGAATCAGAATCCAGTTCACCTGTCAGTCTTCCGGTGTTTTGCCTTGGAAGTTCACTCCATTACAAAGAGAAGTGTATGTTGTTCCTGGAGAAACTGCATTAGCATTCTATAGGGCAAAAAACATGAGTAAGGAAGATATCATTGGTATGGCCACCTACTCTGTTTCTCCCGATCATGTTGCACCATATTTCAACAAGATTCAATGTTTCTGTTTTGAAGAACAACGGTTGGCAGCTGGTGAAGAAGTCGATATGCCGGTGTTTTTCTTTATCGATCCAGACTTTGCCAAGGATCCACAAATGAGAAATATCGATGATGTGGTGTTGCATTATTCGTTCTTTAGAGCTGCGTACACTGACGGGGAATTGGCTGCTGTTCCCGTGGCCAACGTTGAAGCAAAGGCAACCGTGGTTTGAGGGTGCCAAAAGACTTGTATATATGTATCCCTCCTGTTTATACTGAACATAGTTATCGATATATGACTTTGGGTAATTGTAAAATGGCGTTTCAGGGTAAATTGCAATTGCAATTAGTTTAGTATTTGGTCTTTGTGTAGATTTATTGCAAAAAGTGATAAATATAACTGGAAATCACAATGTCAAAAACCGTTACACTAAATATAGTCCAAAATTTATTGATTTTTATAAAAGTAACAGCTAACGACACAAGAATTACCATTACGAGCGATGTACGGCGCATGTTGAACATTTAATTCGATCCTTGTTAAAATAGATACTCTAGAACTTGTACCTAATTCTAGAGGTTACAAAATTTTTTGAAGAACAATATCATCCAAAATTTATACACTACTCAAACTAGAGCCTCCAAACAATTATTCGTCTCACATAATATCACAATAGCATCGAATTTGCAAACTCTAGAGGATTTCCTATTTTCCCCAATTCATCGTGAATTTATAGAAAAACGTAGAACTCAACAAATCGCCTGCGTAGCGTAATGGTTAACGCGTTTGACTTCTAATCAAAAGATTCCGGGTTCGACTCCCGGCGTGGGTTTTCGGCGGCTTTAGCTCAGTTGGGAGAGCGTCAGACTGAAGATCTGAAGGTCCTGTGT
>ERZ778017.3383-NODE-3383-length-11394-cov-5.475880_pt1 | contig 11394 bp, 5 predicted proteins | sample MGYA00375747_ERZ778017 | MGnify/ENA primary metagenome ERZ778017 (study PRJEB29350, sample SAMN05509838) | bioreactor metagenome | biome: bioreactor; material: wastewater | place: South Africa: University of Cape Town | collected 2014-03-17 ... | reverse complement strand
AATTTAAGCTTTTCGCTCTAACTTTAAACTGTCTGTTATATAGGGGCACTTACAGTACAGATCAAGATTATGCCTGATGGATAATCCTGCCAGTTTTGGATTATTCAGGTATTCAGCCTGTTTTTTATTGATCACAGTTACTTTGATTGTTACCCGCATCCTGTCCAGTGTGTCAATCATAATACCTCCTAACAGTTCTATCAGGAGTTCATCTGTTTTGTAAGTAAAGCAGTGAGAGTTTGTTGTTTCTAATATCATAGTATAAAATTTTGGGCATAAAAAAACCATTCGCAAGGAATGGCTGCTCTTTAGAAATGTGTCCACACGGTAGCTCCGAAGAGTGGCAGTGTTTTTTTAGAGCGTTATTTGTCAAACCGGGTATTACAAGGCTTTACTTAATTTTGATTTGATATTGCAATATTTGTTAGTCTAATCGCAATTATTAAGGGCACTACTATCAATAAAATTACGAAGATTATATTCTTAGGTTCAGAAAATTTATTTTCTTTTCGACTCTCTAAAATTTTATCAGCTCTTTTCCTATAAAAGAAATGATATAAAAAATAAAACCAAAGAATCACCACCGGCAACAAGATTAATCTATTGTATCCATAACTATTACTAAAAACCCCAATTGTAAATCCTGTGAAGTACCTGACAATTGAATGAATTAAACCAATATGTATCAAAATTACTAATCCAACCATTGCAGATGCTATCAATGGCGATTTAAACCCTTTACGCCATTCAAAAAATTTATAAAAAAACCAGAAAAGATAGTCATACATATTTAATTCGTTTATTTATCAAATGAATTTTCAGTAATACTTTTCCCCGTAGCTGCTTGCTATTTCTCTGACATCCGTCTGCCGGCATTTCGCTTCACAAAATTCGCAACTCATAACACCAGATAATTTGAGACATTAGGGTGAAAAATCGCCTTATTGGCACGGTTAAAAATATTTGACAGATAAAAATCAGGAGAACAAGTAAACGAAAAGAGCCTCAAGGGCCCTTTAATTCAACATGTTGCTTTGTTCCGAGCAAAAACAGATAATTTGAAACATTACCTGTTTGGTATCTCTATGACACGAAACACAATAGTTCCATATGCATTCATTTCCCATAAGAATACTGCCTAATTTTCTTTATATTCTTTAACGAACTTAATCATACACTACGAGCAAGGAATATAATTCGCCTTAACTTTAAATTTCTCCAGTTGTTTCCTTAACTCAGACGATATAAATATATAACGCCTCGCATTTGCTCCAGTCCCGAAGTATTCGTTGCTTTTAAAGAGATGACGACTTTCATCTGAATGTTCTTCAAATGGAGGGAAAAATCCATGATTAATTAGTGCATATCTTTTCCTCCCGCATGATTTACATACCTCAAAAGCATAACTGTCAAGTTGGAGTGAGGCTGATGTTATTGGGATAACTAATTGCAATACACTGTCAATAATTGTATCCTTTTTATATAGAAGAACAGGTTTCGCTTCAATCTCATACCCTTTTAGCAAAGTTTCATAAAAGCTCCTTTCAACAAATAGCTCATCATATATCCAATTCAAAGAAAATATTTTTTTGTTCCCCCAATTAGGCTCCTTCTTTAACCTAAAAGGCTCTTTCTGAAGCAGCCCAACCCCACATTCAGTACAATAATCAGTATCCTCATAGGTTAGTTTCTTATACCCTCCATCCCCATCAGGCATTGGATAACTATTTGCCCATACATCTCTTAATACTAATCGGTCTGCATTATTTAAGTCTTGATCAGAAAATTGAGAGATGGTATCATTCCTTACATGCCATTTATCGAGATATGGCTTTAAGCTGTTGTATACTTCACCCTCTTCTAAAATAAAACTGTCATATCCCTCTTCAACTTTAACTCCAAACTTTTCAAGAATAATAATCTGAGTAATATTCCAATCAGAAAAAATCTTATGTATGTTTTTCATTATACTTGTGTGTTTTCTTTATAATCCCAATGCTTTTAAAATATCTGGGTATTCTTTATATATTTTCCTTGCAGCATCTTCTACTTGTTGAGCAGTGGCTGTTGCCGTTGTCACAGCAGCCTTTGAACCATTATATCCAATTTCAGCTCTCCATGCATTTGTAAACACCTGATGCTCGGTTTCTGTTACAACTATCGAAAGCATATTATCAGCGTTTTGCCCTAGCAAACCAGCAAATCGTTTTTCGATCAAATGATGTACTTGGGTCTTTGCAACATCATTAAGAGCTCTTAATGCTTTGTATGATTTAATTCCAAAACGCCCCGCATGAGTTAACCTGATTATGCCAATCACTTGTTTTACCTTTCTTAAAGTAAAAAGCCACTTAGCAGCCGTGCCTAACTTGGATATGGGAACAACCCATGAAGCAAACTCTCCCCATTCTTTCAACATTTCAGTTGTGGTTCCGATCTTATTAAATGAATGATCCCACGCCCGATAATTCACATATGCTTGCCTTTTATAAGGGTCTTCACTCCACGGATTAACATTGTAATTTTTGCGAACCGTCATTCCCGGCCCATTAATAATCACCGTTGCTTTGGGTTTCGGATCAGAAGTCACAATTGCATTTTGTCCTACCACTGGATTCAAACTATCCGAAAGAAGACCTGTAGGGTCATTTAAAAGAATGGGATTATTGTTGGCATAATTATATGGTGTCCAGTCTTCAAATTCTTCAGCTAATGCATCTATCTGAACAAACCTGCCAATCTGTGAGTCAAACAGCCTAAAATCAGTTTCGTAAAGATTAACATCCAAAGATGTATTTAATTCGGTTCCATCGTTAAACTTCTTCTTATTCTTAGGATTCCCAAACTCCAACGCCTTAGAACTGATCCCCGCCATCGTCAACCCGAACGGATAATAATGCGTTTCCTCTAAAAGAGATCCCCTGATGTGCGTCACCTGCAAATTATCAAAGAACACATCTATATTCTCCGTCACATTGCTCGTGTAAATGTACAAATATCCACTCTTCGTCAACTCCCAATCCGTTATATGATGATCTCCCCATGCCCCACTTCCTGCCACTTGCTCCGTCCAGCTATTCTTTCCATCATTGGTGATCACCGCTTTGAACTGCTCATCCAGCAATAGGCAGTTGATATAAGCTTTAGGCTTGCCGCTTGTATAGCCCTGATTATTCATGAATGCATCCGCTGCACTCAGTGGAAGCCCGCTGCTGGCTAATTGAGTACTGGTATATTTACCGCCAGCCAGGTCACCAATACTGCCGGCCAGGGCTGATGCTACTTCTGCCAGCGGGTTCGGGCTGTTGACCGGGCTGCTGCCACTGCTCCACCAGCTGTTCACCTTCAGATTGATCTTGTCTCCTGCCATTACTTTCAGCAGGATCGCCGGGCCGATCTTATTGCCATCACCCCGCAGTTTCGCTGCTTTATCGTTAGGATCAGTAGTCGGGTCACTTGGATATCCTGAAGGCTTGTCAGAGCGGGTAGCGTCCAGGTTGCTGTAAAAAGTATTTTCTGTGGCTGCCTGGGCTGTTTCCATGGTAGCGGCTGGGTAAGCATCCTCTTTCCACTGATCTGTCAGGACTATCCGCACATTTCCTAAATGGTCTTTCACCATGAAATCATATACAAACCCCGTGATCTCTGTCAGATCGTTGCTATTATCATACAAAGGCCGTACACGCCCCTCCTCATGGCCCATGAACTGCAACTTACGGGCATATCCCATTGCAGCATTCACTGTCGCATCATCATAAACCTTACTCTCATATACGGCACCCCCGAGGTAATAAGTAGTCGTTGTAATATTGGTATTTACCGGACTGCCATTATATTGTACATCTACATTATTTTCAATCGTCTTTTTTTGCAGTTTGTTTCCAGCAGCGTCATAGATATAGCTTATCGTCCCCTTATCTGTGGTATTATCATCTTTTTTTACGGCTATCTGCCAGGGCAGGTTCAGATGGTTATACTGAATAGCTCCACCACTGGTTACATCCAAACCTGTAGCTCCACCGCCTTTGATACGCTTGTTGAGATCAGTTACCAGGTTACCGTTCTTATCATAACCATAATCATCGCCACTTGTATTCAGATCGGTGAAATCGCCTAACTTATGATCAACCGCATTGGTTTCACTTACGCCGCTCAATTTATTGGAATTGGAAAAATAAGTGTACGCCAGATCATCAATCATTTCGCTGCTGCCTATTTTCAAACCCCATTGCTGCATGCGCTTGATATTACCATTTTCATCATAAGCAGAACCGGCTGTGCCATCGCCCATGCGCACGTCAAACTTTACAGTATTATCGTCTGCATAAGCAGAGCCATTATACTGGCTGAAATCCGCTTCCATAAAACGATTTACCTGGTCATAGCTAAACCCAAATGCACGCTTCTGGTCATCGCCGCGGCTGCGCCACTTCACTCCTGCAATATTGCCATTGTACTGGTTGCTGGCAAAGCCCCAGTCATAGTTCAACTCCATACCAAACCAACGGGTGTTGTCAAACTGCGTGGCTGAATTGGTATAGGTCTTATTGATGCCTTTCAGCCAGCCGCGGATATTATAGACATGATCAAGCGTTTCAATTGGATCGTTAGTGTATACACCTGTATTATCCCGCTTGCGGCCCAGTTTTTTGGTGATTAATTGTCCAAGTTCATCGTATTCGTTTTTGGCAATAAGGGTAGAGGTTGATGATTCATCATTTATGGTTTTCCAGGTCTCTAGTAAACGGCCAGCATAATCATACTTCATGTTGGTCTTTATACGCAACTCTTCTGCTCCTGGCAAATTGCGTACCTGGTAAATGGTGAGCACCTTACCGCTAAAGTCGTAGCGGCTGGTAATAATATCCTTGCCTCCTTCATAAATGTCTGACTGTGTCTGCACCAATCTTGCTTTGTCGTCGTAAAAATTGACAGTGCTGAGCCAGGGACCTGTTGATAATGTAGCCGGATTTTCGATTACCCGGACCTGAATGCCGGTAGTAAGACCTTTTACTTGTGAGGACGCTTGAGAAGGAAGTGTTTCTGCATGCAGGTTACCAAAATCGTCAAGATCACTATTATGTGCCGTCGTATAGGTGTTAGAAGTCCACTCGTAATCGTCATAATACGTTTTAGTAAGCGCAACAAAGCTGGCGCCAGTTGGTATAGGGTTTTTGTTCACCGCTATTCCATCTATTACAGTTGTTTCACCATCAGCGCCACTGGTACCGGAAATGATCTCAGCAGTGAATTCTCCACCGGTTGTTGTTTCAAAATCCGGTTGCAGTGTAATAGATTGCAGCGCCTGATATACACCTGTAGTTCCCGATGCATTGAGATAAAGGTTGACAGGAGTAGAAGTATTGGGGCTGGAGGGTGTCTGCGTTTGCGTATTCACAGATGTTTGCAGTGCAGCAGGGCTTCCCCCGGAATATACCATCATTCCGGTCAGTACCTGCCGGTTCAATCCATCATATAAAGTGGCCAGCCACTGGTTATTGGGACGCATATTAGCATCTTGCGTAAATACCAACCGGTCCCGTACATCATACACCATGTATACCCAGCCCGAGCCAGGTACTTTTTTGGCGATCATACGACCACGCTCATCATACTCATAGCGGAAACAAAGTTCTTTCACAATATCCGAGGCAAACGACCAACCAGGCTGAATTGCTGTCACAGCTTTGGGAGGTATTACAAACCGCAGCTGATTGAGATCATCATATATATAGTATGTGCATAAGAAACCTGTATAACCACTATAATCACTGGCAACAGTTCCCGATTGTACCTTTTTCAGAATTAGCTGGCCTTGTTTATCCTTATACTCAACAGTCGCATTGCCTTGTTCATCCAGTATCACGGTTTTGTATAATTCCCCTGCCGGATATGGATTAGTTTCGGCAGCAGGTATATTCGTTGATGCATCTTCCGTTATATCGTAGCTAAGTGCATTGCTGCTGATGGTCCAGATCTTCACAGCATCATCCAGGGTATTGATCCTGTACTCTGTTTTAATTGCTTTTTCACTGCTGGGGCTGGATGGATTGTAGGAGCCTGCCCAGCTATTGCCTGCAGCAAATACTTTCAATGGGCGATTAAGAGGAGAAGCTTCAAATTCAGTCCGGTTGTAAAAGGCCTGCTCTCCGGCATACTGACTATTTCCCGTATAAAAACTATTCTGCTCCTCGAATGCATTCGTTTTAAATGTACCTGTATTGTTATTGGTTGAAGATTGTACATACGGCAGATATTTAAATGTTTCCCTGCCAAACTCATCATATACCACTGGTGTTACCAGGTCATGCACACCAGGGCTTATCTGTCTTACTATTGTTTGTAGTGGACGGCCAAGACCATCCAGGTATTGCGTGGTTTGTTTCGCATGCTGATAGCCTGCATTTACAAGATCCGTAGAGTTCTGGTAAGGACCTGCAGCGTCCCAGATACGTACATAATTTAGTGGGATCGTACCCGAATAATCACCAGGTCGTGTAGCTATCTGACCTGTGGGTGCTGGGGTCTGAACAACGGAAATAGATGGCTTATTGGATAGCTGGCCCAGGGCAATACCGGTATAATTTATCAGTATCCCTAATACTATACTTTTAATAAAAAGCTTCCTGGTCTTTGACATATAATAATAAGTTGCTCTTAAAAATCAGTTTGAACAGTCCTCCTGCTGGCCTTGAAAATTGTAACAGAACTTTTTCAGAACATTCTTATCCTGATCCCTGATAAGGCTAAGTCTGCCTAATGCATCATATTCATAATAACTGATCCGGTTTGCAGCATCGCAACTACTGCTTACGCCTATCAATGGATTATAGGTATTAGTCAGCATATTTGCCGAAGCAGGATAAAGCCTCAATTCATCAATGTATCCTGAACCATTTATCGTTATGGATGTAATACCTGCTAACTGGTGCTTAAAAAGAGTCCAGCCATTTTTTGTAACAATAGCCGTACCTGTAGCACCATTTACTGAAGGGGTGCCTGAACCGTTTTTACGCCAATAAGTGACAATATAATCGTTACCGGTAAGAAGACCGGACTTTGTAACAGGGCCTGAACCCAGGCTATAATATTTGGTTCCCGTAGGAGATGTCGGGTCATCAGCAGGAACACCTGTATAGGACCAGTTGCCTTTCCCATCTGCTTCAAAGGAAGAATAAGCAACCGATGCACTATCTGCACTTGTTACAGATGCGACAGCCAATTCTCCATTATAATCCCATAAGTACACCATCTTATGATCATCGTTCTTTCTTAATTCAGAAAATTTTCCTTTTGATGTATATCTATTCTGAACGATATAGGGTTTATACGTGTTGAAGAATATAAAATTATTACTTCCGTCAACCGAAGAGTATTGATAACTGCTGAGTGAAGTGGTCCCTTTCTCTTCCAGCGAATAAACAGTATCGATCAGAGGCAAATCGTTCCGGTAACTATTAATGTTACCATATAAAACATATTCCGAACCTCCTTTGATCTTTGTGACAAGGCTTTCTATCGGGGCAGAAATAATGTTTTTGCTTTGCAAATTCCAGAGAGATCTACCCCTGTTGTTATTAGCAGCTGTTGCCCCATAATCAAGTGAATATTTAAAGTTTTGTGCAAGTTGCTCTCCCTTGCTGTCAATGCTTTGTTTCCGCTTTAACTGAAAATTCTTAGAGCTAAAATTATATGTATTAACTACCTGAAGGATGGGTGTTCCGGCAATAGCGTCATAAGCAATGGCCGTATCACGAGATAGGTTAAATGCCTCGGCCAGTACGTCGTAAGAGGCAACTTGCAATTGGTATAGAATAGATAAGCTATCACCCATGTTATTATCGTATAACTTACCCAGTACGACACCGCGTGATATTCTTTTTGTAGTATCAGATGAATGAAAATCATATTCATTAATAACCCGCTTAACTGGCAGATAGCTGGTGCCTTCATACTTATAATCTGTTGATTTCAACAGCAACCCTTTTTTCCAATCATATTCACTCGCAAAAAAGAATGGAGCACTATAGCTTGCCTGATCGGGGTAATCAGAATAAGATGTATAGGTATATTCCTGCTTCCCACCTGATCCATCAGGGCCAAAAAACACTGTAACATTTTTATAACCGACCGGGCTTCCGTTGGAATAAAGTAATGGATAATTGGATACTGAATTGTATATCTTATAGGAGCAGCAACTGCCCGGATTTCCAGGAGGCGGGCAATTCATTTTTGTATAAGAGTAATAAAGATTATCCGGGTTCCCGGCATATTCCCCTGATGAAATTGTAGTAGGTATTCCGGCTATATCGAACGAATTATATTTATACGTTTTTACATCAGCCAGGTGATTGCCAAAGTCATAATCTTTAATTTGCCCTATCCTGATCCCTCCGTAAGCTTTATTGTAGTAAGTAAGAGGATTGTAGGGAATCTTGCTTAAATAAAGCGCAAACTCACAATATGGGTTGCCGGCATATTCTGTCTCAATCGTTCCTGTTACTGTATAATTACCGGCATCAAGATGTAAAGAATCTCCATCCTGTATTACTTTATTATATCCGTTGCTGCCTGTAACTGTAATGGTGATAATGCTGAGAACATTAGGGTCTGCAATATATTTGGACAAACTGGCAGTAGCCCATACGTACCCGGACGGTGAGAGGTCTCCGGAAGCGACTGAAAAAGTGGATTGAAAAGTCAGTAAATAATTCCCTCCATGATTACTATTGTTACCCGTCAACCCTGCTATCGTTACTGGATGACCAGGATCAAAACCAGCAGGAACAGAATAGCTGGTCGTGTTTCCTTCGTAAGTAAATTCAGTCCGACCTCCAGTTGGATACGTCATAACGGTTAACAGGCCTGTCTTTGCAGCTGCTGAATCAATCTCTTTGTCAGCTCCATACCACGGACCATTATCGCCATACTGATAGCGAACGAATTGAATATTATTCTTCGCGTTATAATATCCCCAGTGATCTTGGGCATTGGAAAGGCGGCAGGGTAGAACGTCAGCATTGTATGTAAACTTATATGGGTTGGCGCTTTTGCCGTTTTTACCAAATTCTTTCAGGCTATCGAGGCGTAGCCGGTATCCATAACCGTCTTCACATCCTCCAACCTCGTTCGTTGTATAGTACCCTGTATAAAGTCTGAAATATTTTACAGTATCGTTATTTAAGTTTAGCAGGGTTATCTGCCTCATTGCAGTGTCTGGTGCATCTAACCGTTTTACAGCTTCATAATCAAACCTGATTTTACCGGTTGAGAAACTTATTTCTTTAATGGTCGGGCGCTCCACACTCACGAGGTTATAAGAATCACTAAAACTATCCTGGCAACCGAATTCGGCTCCGGTTAAAGCACGGCTGAATGTAGTGATGGCCTTTGTACGGAAGTATGTATATACATTATTGTAAGTGAGATCAATTTGATTCCCGAGAGGATCTTCAATCTGGGTAAGATACCAGGATGTGTTCGATTGAAATTGATCATTATTTCCTCCACCGATATACGGTTCGGTAGTAGTCAATTCACGGGTTGAAAATTTGTACGTAATGCCTTTACCGTCAACAATAGTAAAATTGGAGCTATTATAAGTGATCTTAAGGTCCGTTCTTGGGCTGGTGTACAATTTTCCATCATCTGCACAAAAGAACTTTCCCGAAACACCACCAAAGTTGTAGTAAAAAATATCCGGTTCTGAGTCCGCATATTGATTGTATACATTTACTTTAAAAGAGTTTTGTTCCGACTGAGTAAGCCCTCCCAAAATAAATTGTTTAACCTGGTTGTAGTTATTGAAATAGCCTGTTTCATCATCTTGCCCTTTCTGTGTTCTGGTAATAACACCACCGGCACTTAAGGCCCATGAAAGACCTACCGTGGAAGCCATTTCCTCAACTTTAATGCCTCCTGCGTGATAACTAAGCTGAACAGGCAAATCTATCTGCCCCTCTTTCACTTGAAATAAAGGGACCGATATATTGGGCACACCACGATAATAGCTGACAGGTATCTGGCCGAACTTACCAAGCGAGGCAGCTTCCGGTGACACAGGCATGATCTTAGGTAGATTAATTGTCCTGTCAATGTCTGTTTGCCCCATAACATTACTTGAAATCAAGCCAATAAGAAATGAAAGGCTCAATACATAAATACGTTTTGGCAAAAACATGTCTCTTATTTAAGTATTTAAAAACTATACCCGATCCTGAACACCACTGCATTCGCCTTCGGCACCTGCCGGTAACTCAACATATCCCACATCAACTGCACTTTCGTCTTCTTCAGGATCTTTGACCGAAGGTCCAATACCTTGCTCACACCAATCAAACCACTCTCCTGCCACCCACTCCTGTCCCTCAACTCCGCAATCCGCCTGAACCCGCTCCGGTAGTTCATCTCATAACCTCCCGCCAGCCAGAATGAGCCCTTCAGCTTCCATTCGATGAACGACCGCAGGCCGATCCCCTGATGCGTGATCCGGATGTTCCGGATATTCTCCCCCCAACCCATCTTATAGCTGGCGCCGATACCGATCACACTTTTGTCATTCAGTTTATATCCTGCAGATAAGCCGATATCGCTCGTTACCGGAAAATAACCATTGGATTTCTGGGATTGAATATTTACCCCCAGTTCAATACGCTGCAAAAAGTTTTTTGTTTTTTGCTGGTTGGGTTTAAAACCTTCTGGCATTTCCAGATCTGAGCTTCCGCTATTGCCCAGCTTGCTGAGCTTGTCTTTCAGCTGGTTCAGTTGCGCCTGCGCCTGTTGCATGTGCTGGCTGAACTGCGCCTGCGCATTCGGGCCGCCGGCCGTAAGCTGTTGCTGGATCAGGTTATTCACCTGTGCCCGGGTTTGCAGACCTGCCAGGCTCGCTGCTCCTGTGTTGCCGGCACTACTGCCCGGAAGGCGGAACAGGGAAGCCAGCTGGCTGTTGTTGCGCATAAAATCTTTGAACAGCTGGGTCCGGCTCAGCAGTTCGATCGCTTTTTGTTCGGCTTTCTTATGGTCTTTCAGCAGTTGCTTGTATTCGTTGACCTGCGCACTGTAGTAATAAGCCTGTTTGTTCAACTGCTTTAATTGCTTACCCAGTCCCAGGTTGTTCAATTGGCTTTTCAGGTATTCTTTTCTTTCCCGCAGGAACTTTTTGATCTCTTCCGCTTTTTGGAATTGGGTTTGCAGGCCGTTCACTTTGGCCATCGCTTCTTTCAGTTTGGCAGGGCCTTCTTTGGTGATAGCCATCAGTTGGGGATTGGTCTGTAAAAACTTAAGTGAACTGCTGAGAGTGTCAAGGGAAGGAATATACTGTTTGAGCTTATCGGTCCTGGCCAGCTTGTCCTGTAATTGTGCATACTGTTGCCCCGCACTGCCAAATACCTGCTG
>ERZ778017.3381-NODE-3381-length-11402-cov-4.498193_pt1 | contig 11402 bp, 8 predicted proteins | sample MGYA00375747_ERZ778017 | MGnify/ENA primary metagenome ERZ778017 (study PRJEB29350, sample SAMN05509838) | bioreactor metagenome | biome: bioreactor; material: wastewater | place: South Africa: University of Cape Town | collected 2014-03-17 ... | reverse complement strand
GATGAACCTTCAGAAGTTCCTGGACATGGTCGACACCCGGGGCGCGGCCCTGGCGAAGCTGAAGGCGTAGGGATTCGCGCCTTTCCCGCATCGCGGGTTTCGCGACGTCCGATATAGACTCCACCGGAGGCGCCGACCGGCGGAGCCGAGTCCGGCGCGTGGAGATTCCAGGACGACACAAGGACGTGATGCCATGCCTCGATCGCGCTTCGTCCATCCCTCGCCCGACCTGGTGGGCGGGCGCGACGCGGCGGCGTCGCCGCGGTTCGCGCGAAGGGTCGCGGGTCTTCTCGGCTTGATCGTGGTGGCGCGGGGGCTGGCCCTGATCTGCGCCCTGCCGCCGTTCGAGGGCTGGGACGAGTATCAGCACGTCGGTTACGTCGAGCATCTCGCGGCCGGGGGCGCGACGCCCGTCGTCGGCGTCACGGACGTCCCCCGGGCGGTGCTGGCCGGGGCCGTGGCGTTCCCGCAGCCGTATTCGGCCGTTCGCGACGGCCTGGGGGCGTCGGGGGCGGTCGGCTATTCCCGGTTCTGGGCCGACCGCGACGCGGGGACCCCGCCGACGTTCCGAGAGGGCCCCGTCCGGCTCTACCAGGCGCAGCACGGGCCGTTGAGCTATCAGTTGATGCGGCCCTTGTACTCGGCGTTCGGCGGCGCGGGCGACCTGGCGGCGTCGATCTCCGCGGTTCGGCTGATGAACGTGCTTCTGACCGCCGCGGCCGTCGTCGTCGCGTTCGCGATCCTGGCGCGGCACCTGGCGGATCGCCGCGCCGCGGCCTGGATCGGCCTGGCGCTGGCGACGTATCCGCTTTTCTTGATGAACGGCGCGCGGGTGGCCAACGACGCCCTGGCGGTCCTGCTTGCGACCTTGACCGTCGGGGCGGGGCTGTCGCTCTCCTCGAAGCCGTGGCCCCGCCCGTCGCGGCTCGCCGCGGCCTGCCTGGGGACGGGACTGCTGGCGGGGTTCGCCGTGCTGGCCAAGGCGACGAACTACGCCCTCGCGCCGTTCCTCGGCTTCTGCCTCGTCCTGATCGCCTTGCGCCCCGAGACGTCGCCCCGGCGCGTCGCGGCGTGCGTCGTCGCGATGGCGGCGGGGTTCCTGGTCGTGACCCAGGCGGAGATGCGGTTCAACCTGGCGCATTACGGCTCGATCAGCTCGATGCAGGAGGCCGCCGTCAACCACGCCCGCGGCCTGGGCCGGGCCGACCTCCTGCGCGTCGCGATGAACGACATCCCCTGGTCGCATTGGGTGGTCGACCTGTGGTCGCGGTTGATCTTCTTCGCCGGCGGTTGGAGCTTCCAGGGGACGGACCCGAAGGCGATCCTCCGCCACCGCGACCTGATCGCGATCGGCCTTTCGGGTTGGATCTGGGGGGCGTTCGCGTGGCTGGCCGCCCGACGCCGCGGCGAGGGGCCGCCGCCGATCTTCGCCAACCCGAGGCTGGCGCCGGCCTGCGTGGTGATCGTCGCCAGCTACACCGCGGCCCTGGGTTACCACATGACGCAGTCGAAGCTGGCGTGGGGCCAGTGGTCGACCGGCGCGTGGTACGCGAGCCCCGCCGTCCCCTGGTTCCTGGCCCTGGTGGTCCTCGGCCTGTTGCGTTGGCCGCTTCGCGGCCGGCTTCGGGCGGTCCCGGTCCTGGCGCTGGTCGCCGCGTCGATCGCCGCCGAGACGCTGGCGGTCCACGGCCGAATGATTCCGCTTTACACCGGCTTCGCGCCGTGGGCCGAGGGGATGGACCGGCTGGCCTCGCTGCACCCGTGGTGGCTGGGGCGGTGGACGATGGCCGCGGCATGGGTCGTCGAGGCGGTCGCGCTGGCGGCGCTGGTCCTCGTGCTCCGCGACGCCGCGCCGGCCGGGCGTCCTCGCCTCCGCGGCCCCGTCTTTCAACGCCGTCCCGTTTCCAAGGCCGCTCCGGCGACCGCGGCGGCGGGGACGGCGGAGCGGTCGTAAATCCGAATCTGCACCTGGCCGGGCGCGGGCCGGGCCGGGAGCAGGGCGACGGGCGCGCGACCCCCGATCAAGGCGCGGACCTCGTCGGCGAAGGTCGATGGCTCGTCGACCTGCGCGGCGGTCGCGACGATCCAGCGCGCGTCGGGGTCGGCGGCGGCCTCGCGGACGTGGGCGAAGCCGGCGCCGGATCGTCTGCTGAAGTAGAGCGACCAGTCGGTCAGGTCGAGAATCCCGCCGTCACCGGCCGAGTCGGCCAGCCAGCGGCCGGCGTCCCAGTAGACGTTGAACGGGCCGGGGGTCGACACCACCGGCCCCCGGAACCTCGGCGCGAGGACCAGAAGGCCGATCGCGACGGCCCAGACCGCCGGCCCCGGCTTGAGCCGCTCGCCGGGAAAGCCGACGAGCCGGCCGGGAACGCTCGCGCGACGCATCAGCAAGTCGAGCCCGCCGGCCGCCAGCAGCGTCAGGACCATCCCGGGCGCGAGCGCGTTGCGAGCCGCGCAGTAGCCGGCCGTCGCGTGCAGGCGGACCAGCGCGACGCCGTAAGTCGTCAGCAACACGCCCAGAAACAGCCACGTCCGCGGCGGAAGGCCCCACCCCCGCGCCCCGGCGGCCGCCAGAAGCGCCGCGGCCAGCAAGACCGGCGAAACGACCGTCAGAACGACCGCGACCACCCGGGCCGCGGCCGCGGCGTGGACCTCGACCGCGGTCAGCGACGGATCGGCCGGGGCCTCGCGCTCCAACGCCAGTGGGGGCGACGACGGCGCCAGCCCCAGCACCCGCGCCGGCCCCGGACGGATGGCGATCGCCCCCGTCGCGGCCATGTACGGCCCGGCCATCGCCAACGGCCCCAGCGTCAGCAAGGCCGCGGCCAGCCGCCACCGCGGCCAGTGGATCCGCGCCGCGCCCCGCAACGGCACGAGCAGCAAGGTCGCCAGCAGGCTCGCGGGGAGCAGCAGGCCCTCGGGCCGGGCGAGGTACGCCAGGCCGCCGCAGCCGACCCCCAGGGCCAGCCAGCCGAACGACCCGCGACGCAGGAACCGGAGCGACGCCCACAGCGACCACGTCCAAACGGCCAGGAACGTGGATTCGCTCAGCACGTTGACCACCACCGACGCCGCGAGCGGATTGGCGAGGAACAGGACGCACCCTAGCCACGCGGCCCGGTCGCCGAAGAGTTCCCGGCCGGTCAGGTAGAGCGGAAGGACCAGGAGCGTCATCGCCGCGAAGCTCGCCGCGACCGCCGCGCGCTGCCACCACTCGGGCCCTTCGCCGCCGATCAGGCGGTGGGCCGCGACGATCGCCAGCGGATGCAGCGGGGGCTCGACGGTCCCCAGACCGTCGCGCCAGTCGCCCGCGTCCAGGCTCCGCGCCGCCTCGATCGACCGCGGGCCGTCGCGCAGGACGGCCTCGGAGTGCCGCAGCGACCAGAGCAAGAACGCGGCCGTCGCCGCCATCAGCAGCGCGACCCGGACGACGTGGCGGAACGGCCCCTGGCGGTCGGCCTCGGGATCGGCCGTGATGGCGGGATCGATGTTCACGTCGGCGCTCCTTCGTCGGGTTGATGCAAGGCTCGTTCGATCGATCGATCTCGGGCGGTCGTTGCGATTCCTTCCTTCTCCCCTTGTGGGAGAAGGCGCCCCGAAGGGGCGGATGAGGGGTGACGCGACCGGAAGCCGTTGGGAAGCCCACCCCTCATCCGGCCTTCGGCCACCTTCTCTCACAAGGGGAGAAGGGATGTCGTTGTTATGTTATAATGTTCAAAAATCCGGGTTTGCGGGACGCGGACGTTTTTACGTCACTTCGTTCCCGGCTTCTCCGCGCGGGCCAGGCCGGGGGCGAGATCGAAGACGTGGACGCGCGCGACGCCCTTCGTCGGGCGCTCGGGGAACGAGGCCGCGGGTGCGCGGTCGCCGACGTAATCACGGATCGTCTGGCAGTAGGGCCATTCGCCGATGAGGAAGGCGTCGTGAGCCACGACGTAGCGCGGGCCGCCGCCGGCCGGGACGGTCGTGTAGTCGGCGAACGAGTAGCCGGGACGGCCGGCGTAATACATCGCCCAGCCCTTGAGGTCCAGCACCCGCGCGTCGGCCGCCGAATGGGCCGCCAGCCAGTCGCCCGCCCGGCGGTAGCCGACGAACTCGGCGTTGATCGGCGCCAGCGTCGCCGGCCCCCAGCCGACGGCGACCAGCGCGATCCCGCAGGCCGCGGTCAGTCCGCGCGCCCTCGCGGCCGAACCCGCCGACGCCCTCGCGGCGATCCGCTCGCCGAGCAGGACCAGCCCATGCGCGGCGGTCGCGATCAGGGGGAGCGTCAGGATCAGGGCGTGTCGAGGCGTGCAGTAGCCGCCCGTCGCGTACAGCCGGACCAGCGCCAGCATCCACATCGTTCCATACGTCGCGACGAACAGCCGTCCGCGCGCCCGTCCGGGGTCGGTCGCCCGGCCCCCTCCCAGCGCGCCCCAGGCCGCCAGGACCAGGAGCGGCGTCGTGACGGCGGTTTGGACCGCGCGGAACATCGCCCGCCACGAGGTCGCGAACGTCTTGAGCGCCGATCGATCCGGGTCCAACGGCCGTTCGCGCTCGACGGCGCCGGCCGCGGACCTGGGCGCGGTCCCCAGCAGCCTCGCCACCGCCGGCTTGGTGCCGATCCCCCCCTTGAGCGCGACGTAAGGCCCGACGATCAGCGCCGGCCCCAGCACGATCAGGGCCGCCGCCTTCAGCCACGTCGCGCGCGGCAACCGCCACGACGCCGACAGGGGGATCAGGAAGAGCGTCGCGACCAGGGCGACCGGAAGCAACAGGCCCTCGGGTCGGGCGAGGTAGGCGAGCCCCGCGCAGGCGACCGTCGGGGCCAGCCACCGCGAGGCCCCGGCGCGGAGGAACCGCAGGGCGAACCAGACGCCCCAGGTCCACGCCAGCAGGAAGAGCCCTTCGGAAAGCGCGTCGGCCAGGACGTGGCCGGTCGTCGGGACCAGAAACGTCAGCAGGCAGGCGAGCCACGCCGCGGCCGATCCGAACAGTTCCAGCGCCACCAGATAGAGGGGCGCGACCAGCGCCGCGCCGGCGATTACCGAGACCGCCTGCGCCGCGGCCTGCCAACCCTCGGGCGTGTCGGCGATCCCGAACGCCCGTCGCGCCGCGGCGACGGCGACGGGATAGACCGGATGGTCGACGCCCCGGACGATCGAGGCCGACCAGTCGCCGCGGTCGACGGCCCGGGCCGAGGCGACGTAGCGCAGGCCGTCAGCGTACATCACCTCGGTCGTCGCGGCCAGCCGACCGAGCAAGAGGGCGGCCAGCGCCGTCAACAGGGCGATCCGCAAGCCGTGTCGCGCGGGGGTCACGTCGGGTCCGTCCTTTCGTCCCGACCGTCGCGGATCCCGAAACGCCCTTCTCCCCTTGAGGGAGAAGGTGGCCCGAAGGGCCGGATGAGGGGTGGGCGATCAAGAAGGCCGTTGGAGTTCCAAGCCGGTCGGGATGGCTTTCGAGATCTCGACGGCCGTCTCGCGCGTCTTCCCCCTCATCTGACCGCTTCGCGGTCCGGCTTCCCCCGCGAGGTGGGAAGACCGTTCGTATAAGCGTCTCGTCGGGATCCGTGCTGGTCGGCTTTCGTCGTTCGCGGGCGGCTCCTCCGCCCGTCGTCGTCCCTCGTCGCGGCGCCGAGGGACGCGCGCTCGGCGGTCGCCCGTTCGGCTCGCTCGATCACCTCGCGGCCCAGCGGGCCGCCGCCTCGGCGAAGCCCCCGGGCGGTCGCGGCGACCTCCCGCCAGGCCCGCCGCTCGACGTCCCTCCCCAGCAGCATGGCCCAGGCGCCTCGAACCGCCGCTTCAAGGGCGACGATCGCGGCCAGGGCCAGGAACTCGCCGCGGGGCCGGTGCTTGCGGAAGTACAGGAGCTTGGCGTGACGGACGACGACGCGCATCTTGGGCGAAATCGGCCGATCCTGCAAGGGCTTTCGATGCGTCGCGACGAGCGCCGGGTCGTACTCGACGGCGAAGCCCAGGTCGGTCGCGACCCGGCAAAACGCGACCTCCTCGTGATAGAGGAAGAAGTCCTCGTCGAAGCCGCCGGCCGCGGCCATCAGCCGGCCGTCGATGAGGAGGCACGCCCCGGTGGCCCAGTCGATCCGGCCGGGACGCAGCCGACGCCCGGGGACGTACTTCCGCCGCCGTCGCGGAACGAACTGCTCGCGGAACGCGCGGAGCAGGCTCGGGAAGACGCCCACCGACCCCTGACGCGAGCCGTCCTCGTTATGAAGCGCGAAGCCGACGACCCCCGGCGGTCCCTCCGGCCTGGCCTCGTAGTCGGCGATCCGGCCCAGGACGCCGGCGAGGAAGCCGGGGGGGACGTCGACGTCGGGGTTCAAAAGCAAAAGCCAGGGGGCGGGGAGGGCGCGCCAACCCGCGTTGACACCGACGGCGAATCCGCCATTATCGGGCCGGCGGACGACTCGAAGCCCCGGCCGGTCCAGGACGTCCGCGTCCGCCGGCGGCGAGGGGGAGGCGTTGTCGACCACCACGACCCGGCACGCGCCCGAGAGGAACTCGGGCTCGCGCGCCAACCGAGCCGTCAGGCCCAGGACGTCCGGCCAGCCGTCGTAGTTGACCACGACGATGGAAAGTCGGGGTCCGGTCGCGGCGGGGGGTCGCGAGGAATCGCTCAAGGCGGTGGACCTCTCCGGGTTCGCCGGGTTCGCCGGCCCGGCGGATTCTCGGTTTCACTGGATGATTCCGTCGGGCGGGCCGATGGAGAACCTTGAACCAAAAGCCGCGACGGCGGCGTTCGCCAAGGATGGTACGGGCAACCGCGGGTTCCCGCAAAGGTCAATCGGGCGACCGACGACCCGCGGCCCTCCCGGAGTCCGAGCCGAGGGATCGGTGGCGCCTCATGAATGATTCCCTGGAAATCGCGGGGGCCGACCGGGTCGCGGGGCTCGCCGCGCGGCCCCGCAAGCGGATCGTCGTCGTGGGCGCCCCCCGCGACGCCCGCAGGCTCCTGCGCGACCTGCACGCCCGGCCCGTCCCGATCATCGGCTTCATCGACGCCGGCCACCACCGCAAGCGCGGGCCCCGCGCCCGCGACCGCCACCTGGCCGTCAACTCCCGCGCCAACCCGCTGCCGGTCCTGGGAGACATCGACCGCGTCGACCAGATCGTCGAGATCGCCGGCGCCACCCACGTCCTGGTGGCCCATTCCCGACCGCGCAAGCACCTGCGGCCCCGGCTCGCCCGGTTGGCCGACGGCGGCGTCAGCGTCCACTGGATCGCCGTCGGCGGCGAGCCGCCCGACCTGGCCGAACTCGACCTCGACGTCGACGCCCCCGCCCCCGTCCTCCGCCCGACCTCCGACCCGCGCTCGATCGCCGCGGGCGTGGACCGGTGGCTCTGGACCGACGGCGCCCGGCTGGCCAAACGCGCCGCCGACGTCTTGATCTCGGCCTTGCTTTTGACGCTGCTGGCGCCGTTGTTCCTGCTGGTCGCCCTCGTGATCCTGCTGACCGACGGCGGGCCGATCTTCTACACCCAGGAGCGGGTGGGGCAGGGGGGACGGCCGTTCCGGATCATCAAGTTCCGCAGCATGCGCAGCGACGCCGAGGCCGCCACCGGCCCCGTCTGGGCCTCCGAACAGGACGCCCGCTGCACCCGATTCGGCCAGTGGCTCAGGCGCTCCAACGTCGACGAGACGCCCCAGCTCTTCAACGTCCTGAAAGGCGAGATGAGCCTGGTCGGCCCCCGGCCCGAGCGCCCCGTCTTCGTCGAGCGGTTCCGCGCCGAGATGCCCGACTACAACCTCCGCCACGCCGTCCCCTGCGGCATGACCGGCTGGGCCCAGGTCCACGGCTGGCGCGGGCGGACCTCGCTCCGCAAGCGCGTTCAGTACGACCTGGACTACATCAACCGCTGGTCGTTCTGGCTCGACTTCCGCATCCTCTTCATGACCGTCCAGCACGTCGCCTGGGGGAAGATCTCGTGGAACAACTCGCCGACCCCGAGGAAGACCGAACCCTGAACCGACCGCTTTGCTCCATCGTCGTCCCGACCTACCACGGCCGGCGGCTCCTGGAGTTCTCCCTCGCCGCCGTCTTCCGCCACCTGCCCGACGACCCCGCGCTCGCGTGCGAGGTCGTCGTCGTCGACAACGGCCCGGACGACTCCACGGGCGAATGGTTGGCGCTTGCGCATCCTCAAGTCCGCGTGGTCCGGCTGCCTCCCGGCCAGGGCTTCTGCCGCGCCGCCAACGCGGGGATCCGGGCCGCGCGGGGGCGGTTCGTCCAGGTGCTCAACGACGACGCCGAGGTGACGCCCGGCTGGATCGAGGCGGGCCTGGCGCCGTTCCGGGATTCGAGGGTCGCGGCGGTCTCGCCGTTGGTCCTGGTCCGCTCCCGGCCCGACCGCGTGGACTCCGCCGGCGACGATTACAGCCTCGCCGGCTGGCCCTCCAAGCGCGGTCACGGCCAGGACGTCGCCCGGTGGGCGGATCGTCCCGTCGAGGACGTCATGAGCCCCAGCGGCTCCGCGTCGTTCTACCGCGCCGACGTCCTGAAGACCCTCGGCGGCTTCGACCCCGCGTTCGTCTCGTACTACGAGGACGTCGATTTGGGCTTCAAGCTCCGCTGGGCGGGCTGGCGGACGGTCTTCACGCCCCATTGCCGAGTCCTTCACGAAGTGTCCGCCACCGCCGACCACCGCGACCCGAAGCTTCAGCGCCTGATGGCCCGCAACGCCGAGTTGGTCTTCTGGTCGAACCTGCCGGCGCGCAAGCTGGCGCTGGCGGTCCCGGCGCATCTGGCCTTGCTGGCCGTCCAGGCCGCCTGGCGACTGGCGCGGCTTCGGTTCGTCCCGTTCTACCTCGGCAAGATCGACGCCCTCCGCGAACTTCCGACCCTCCCCGCCCGCCGCCGCCTCAGGGCCGATCTCGCCCGCCGCGCGACCGCCGCCCCCCACTTCCCGATGGGCCTGGGCTCCGTCGAAAAGGTCGTCGACCACCTCCGTCGGCCGCGCGAGGCGTCGGCGCGGCCGGGTGGGTGATCGCGCGTCTTTACTCCACGCCGGAGAAGCCGGGCCCCTCCGGCGGATCAGCGGGCGGAGTCGTTGGTAGAGCGGCGGTGGAGGGAGGCGCGGGGAGCGAAGGGGGAGGGGGAGTGGCTCGGAACAGCCGCGAGCCTGATTGCTTGCCCAGACGGTCGCTGACCGCGATCCCGCCAGTCCAACGCCCGTCGGCGTTTTGGTAACGGTGCTGAAGCTTCTGGATTCGCTCGCCGTAACGGTCGCCGATCCGCCAGTAGCCGTCGCGGACATGGATGCTGCTCACTTTCCCCTCGCAATAGCCGTGCATCGTCATCGGCCAGAGGAACGCCGAGCACACCAAATCCGCCAGTTGCAGCTCGGCGTGATTGCCGCTGTTGCCAAACGCGGGCGCCTCGATCAAACGGGGATACGCATCGCCTCCCGCCTTGAACTTCTGCGTGAAGATCGAATGCGAGGCGCCGACGTTCTGCCTTGGCGATCGGCCGTCGATGACGACCATGCCCGAGGTCCGATCGAGGGCCAGGCGATGATCGAAGTGCTTGCAAATATATTGAATATGATTCGAGTAAATTGACGCATGTTTCACGTCCTCGTTCCACGCCTTGATGGAAACCCGCCCCACGAGTCGGACGCGATGCCGCTCCAGCAATTCCAGGACGTTGTCCAGATATCCGATCGCATGCGTGCGTTTTCTGCGGCTCGTTTCGCATGCGTCCTTGCGTATCTCGTTTCGCATGCGTCCTTGCGTATGTCGATTCCCTTCACCTCTTCCCGAATCCAGTCCATGCGGTGCGAGCCGGGCGGCAGCGCCTTGGGGTTGAACCGTTGCTTGACAGCCAGGAATTCATGAGTCAATCGATGAATCAGGTCATGCCGAACGATCAAACCGCATATAATGAAGGCCGGTTGGGCTTTGTCATCCTTGAGCGTGCTCGTGTCACCCGATTCATCGACATAGCAGACATACATCGCCTCGTGTCCGCTCCGTGAGGTTGCGCCAAGCCCTAAAACGACTACGGCCACCGTGTCAGGGTGGCCGTGGGACGCGCCGCGCGTCCTCAATAACAAATCTATATGCCTTGCAAGGACGTTCGAGATGTGTTCTCTAGCCCTAAAACAACTACGGCCACCCTGTTGAGGTGGCCGTAGGACTTGCCGCCCGACCCGAGGGCCGGTGATCGGCGAGCAGATCGTTCTAGTAACATGATACGACTAGTCAGGGCGGACGTCAAGCCCATTTGATCCATCAATCCCATCGTGTCAAATCGGCGCGATTCTCGCTCCCGATGGACGACTCGGCGACCGCGAGGTGGTCGGTTCCGACGCCGCGGCGGTTGGTCGCGCCGAGCGATCCCCGCGACGTGTATACTGATGGCGACGGTCGGAGTTTCGAGGCGGAGCGTCGCGGAGACGGCGGTCGCTCATCGACTCCCTAAGATCGGACGCGGGCATGACGGTTCGCGAGGTGCTTAAGCGACTCGACCAACACGGCTGGATCGTGATCCGCACGCGGCGACCATCGCCAGTTGAAGCATTCCGACAAGGCGGGGAGAGTCACCGTCTCGGGACATCTTCGCGACGACGTTCATCCCAAGACTCTGGCCAGCATCTGGCGGCAGGCTCACTTGGAGGACGAGGCATGAAGGCGTACACGGTCCTCTACGAGCGAGGCGAGCGCAACTGGTCGGCCTACGTCCCCGACCTTCCCGGCTGCGTGGCGACTGGCAAGACCCGCGAGGAAACCGAGCGGCGGATCCGCGAGGCCGTCGCCTTCCATATCGAGGGATTGACAGTGGACGGCATGCCCGTCCCCGAGCCCACCGTCGAGGCCGGAACCGTTTTCGCGCCGGCCTGAATCGAGGCGTCGGGCACCTTGCCGATCCCGTCCATCCGTGGTATAAGCCAACGACGCAAGCGGGGAGGCTGGGCCCGTTCGACCCTCGGTGGAAGGCCGCGATGAAGATCCAGACGGTTTGTCCGGGATGCGGGAAGCGTTCGGGGCTGGATTCCTCGCTCGTCGGCCGTAGGGTCCGATGCAAGGAGTGCGGCCACGTCTTCCAGGTTTCGGACGAGGCGCGCGACGAACGCGACGCGCCCGCCGACAGGTCCTGGCTGGACGACGGGGCCGACGGCGAGACGGTCGCGCCGGCGCCTCTGGCCTCGCGGCGGACGACGACGACGGTGACCGGCGGCGGACCCTCCTCGAACCTGATGATCACGCTGGGGGCGGTCGCGATCCTGCTGGTCGCGGCGGTCATCGGCCTGACGTCCCTCGGCGGCGGTCGCGGTCCCGCGCCCGACGCGAAAAAAGGGCCGCCGGCCGAGCCGCCGCAAGCGGGGCCGGGGATCCTCGACCGCGTGGTCAACGCCGTCACCGGTCACGATCCGGACGCCGACGTCGCCGAATACCCGGACCTT
>ERZ778017.3380-NODE-3380-length-11405-cov-6.190396_pt1 | contig 11405 bp, 14 predicted proteins | sample MGYA00375747_ERZ778017 | MGnify/ENA primary metagenome ERZ778017 (study PRJEB29350, sample SAMN05509838) | bioreactor metagenome | biome: bioreactor; material: wastewater | place: South Africa: University of Cape Town | collected 2014-03-17 ... | reverse complement strand
ACCGCGCCGCCGTCGCTAGTCGGTTTGACGTTCCCGAGCGCACTCAGTTCAGGCACGGTGACCACCGCGACCGCTGCTAGAAGCCTTGACGTTGCCGATGTTCACTAACTCGGGCATGTTGTTCTCCAATCTCTACTCTTGAGCGTGTGGCGAGACTTCAGATGTTCCGCGGGACGAACATCAACAGCACCGTTCCTTGCGGCGTGAACCAGAACTCTGGGGATCGCGCCGACGCGGGCGTCGTCTTAATCACCGTGACTCGACCGCCCGAACTGAACCGCAGGGCGGTGTATTGCGTGCCGACCGGGTCCGACCAGGGCGTCGGTGACCACGTGTTGTCAGAGCGGCGCAGTTCAATTGCCGCGCCCCAGCGTTCGGGAACGCCGTAACCGCGCTGTACTTCTGACGGGTTGAGCAGCCGGAGGTACAAGTCCAGGCCGTTGCCAATCCACACTGCCCGCATGCGGTAACCGTCCGGGATTGGTGGAATCGTGATGGGTATCGCCGAGCCGGTGCCGGACAACGCAATGCTCGTGCCGGGAGCGAGACCCGCAACCAATCCGCTGAGCATACTGTTAGAGCCGTAATCCTCGGCGTGCACGATGAGGGGCAGGCCCTCGATGAACACGCCGCTACCGGCCGTGCCCCACAGCCCGTACTGCGTTCCTGCTGGCACGCCAGCCTTACCAGCGATGTTCCCTAGCCGCAGCACCTCCGCACCGGCGCTGGTCTTCACGCTCAGGGCGGCGTTTGCGCGCTCGGCGTTCGTGATGTCGATCTGCCCGACCACCAGCTCGGCGGTGCCGACACCACGCGCGGCGTTACTGATTTGGTCGGTGAATGGGCTGAAGTTCCCGCGGTCGTCGTAGGCGCGGACGCGCACGAACTGCCTGATGGCGGTCGGTAGGCCCTCGATCTCGAACCGCGCGCCTGGCCCCCGAGCCGCTAGTGTGCTCACGTCCGGGATGAACCCGTTGACGGGGCTGACGTGCACCTCCACCCCGACGGCGCGGCTGTTCGCGCCGAGGGTCACCTGCACCGTCAAGCCGGTGGGGGCGGGAATCAACTGCACGGAGACGGGCGCAGGCAAGCCTAGCGCGACGTCGCGTCGCTCCTCGGCGTCCTTCGCGTTGATCACATCCAGGAGACTGGCGGGGGCATCACCCAGCGTGAGGGTCGTGCTGGATTCGTCCGCGTCTATCCCGGTGACCTGGGCGGTGGTGGCGAACCCCAACTCGCCGTCGCTCACCCGCACGCGCTGCCCCAACCGGAACGGTTCCGTGTGCCCAGAGACCCTCACGGTGAGCTGCTGGAGCTTCGCTGGGTCGCTGACCTCCGCAAGCCGCGCCTGCGCCTTCGCGAGCAGGTCGGCGGCGTTCACGGCGTCCGGGAAGTCCTCGATGACCTCACGCACCCCGTACTTAGTGACGGCGTCCTCGTTCCTGACCGTCACCTGCATGCGGTTGATGCCGGTGCCTGGCCCGCGCGCCGTGAGGACGGTCGCGAAGCCCTCGCTCGTGTCCGTGAGCGTCACGAGTTCGGCGGCGATCATATGGGCACCTCCACGGTGATGAATTCAGAGTCGAAGGTGATGGGCACACCAGAGAGCGTGAGCACCTCGATGGTGCTGGGTTCGTTCAGCGCGGCGCGGCCCTCGCTGGTGACGAGGTTCACGACGCTCGTGAGGCTCAACCCGAACGCCTGCGCGGCAGTCAACTGGCCCTGCACGACTTGGAAGTCGAGGCTGGCCTGCTCGCAGGCGTCGCGGATGACGTCGAAGGCGGTCACCGCGTCGGCGTTGACGGCTTGCATGGTCACGCCCGTGGACGCGGGGATGCTCCCCGCCGTCAGGACCCCGTGCGTGCGCGCCACGACCTCAAGGGCGTAGAAGCGCGGGCTGGTACCGCTCGTGGTGGTTTCGCCCTCTTCCTTACTGTCCTGATCGTCGCTGTAGAGGTTGCAGCGCACTTCGAGGATGGGGTTGGTGGCGCCGCCGAGGTCTAGGCCGAGTTCGTCCGGCAGCACGCCCCGCTCGCCGGTCAGGGTCTGTGGGGGGTCTCCGTCGCTGGGCCACGTGATAGTCGGGAGCCACGTGCCGCTCGTGCCGAATCGGTACTGAATGGTGGTGTACACGAGGCCGTCCGGTGGGTAGTCTGAGGCCCACCTGATGCGGTCCCAACTCTTGAAGTTAGGGAAGTCGCTGCTATTGAATCTGTAGTAGGCGTACCCGGCTCGCTCGTACTTGCCGCTCCCGTCGCGGGTCAACCACAGAGTGCCGCCGCCCGCGTCGATGGCCTGCACGTTGGCCTTCCCGACGTCGACCGCCCACTCGCTGGCGGCCTTGATGCGCCGCACGGCCCACCCGTCGAGGCAGGCGCGGATGACGTCCGCGGCGTCCATGCCGCTGAACACCGCCCCGTACGCCGCGGGCAAGCGCGAGTCCTTGAGGAGTATCTCCTCCGTGTACGCGGTAAGGGTGATGGTTCCGCCGCTGACGTCGCGGAGTTCGAGGCGACCGGACGCCTCCAGCGTCTGCCCGCGCCACACTTCGATGAGGTTGCCTCTGACGGCGTGCTCCAGGCCGGGGCTGTCGCGAGGGACGCTCACGCTGACCTCAGTGGCGCTTAGGGGCCGCCGCGAGTACCGGGCGTCGAACGCGTCCGGCAGCACGGCGAGCACGGCCCTAGCGCGGTCGAGGATGCGGACGCTCAGTACCACCGCGTCACCCAATCAAGCTTCGCGTTGAACGAACCAGCCTGTCGGGTGGCGCGAATCTCGTTCACGCCCGGCGCCAACTCGAACCCACCGACCAGGAACGCATTTCCGGCCGCGTCATTCGCGGCATTACCGTTGCGTTCAACACTGTGCAGGCGACCGTTCAACACCCACGTGTTGCCGGTGAGTACGCTCAGCAGCAACTCTGCTTCCTGACCCGTCGTGAGGTTCTCGACCTTCGGACGGGACGCACTCGTCGCCGTGACTGTCAGGGTTACGGGCGTCGCCGCGTTCCCGGCGTTCGTCACGTTATACGTGCTCGTGCCGGTGACGCTGCGCGGCCCATCACTGGCGGCGGTAGCCACCCACAGTGGGTCTGGCGCGACGAGCGGCACGCGGAACTGCGCCAGGCGACCCTGACGCGAGTCAACGTCCGCGAGGCCCTCCGTGTACACGACCAAGTACCGACTCGCACTGCTATGCAACCGGAGCTTGAGCGGCTGCGCATGCAAGAACGCCAACAGCCCGTCAAGCGCCGCCTGCGCGTCCGCGTACGTGCGCCCCTTGAAGCTGCCCTCCAACGCGCCCCTGGCGGGCGCTAAGCGCCGCCGCGTGATTACGGATCCGAGCCCGCCCTCCACCAACGTGAGGGCTTGCGGGCGGTCCAGGCCCGTGACGAACACACCGCGCGGCAACGTCAAGGTCGAGCCGATGGCGTTCTCCAAGACTTGAGGCACGGCTACTTCCCCCTGTTCTTTCTGGCCGCTATGAGGCTGATCTCGTCGAAGAGCTCGCGGGCGTTCGCAGCCGTCGTCGTGACCGTCAGCGGGCCGTTGATGATCACTCCGCCTCCGGGAGCAGCGGCGGTGCTGCTCCCCCAATTTCCCTTCGGAAGTCGGTCCTGAAGCAGCCCCCTGATTCCTTGAAGTTCAGTCAATTGCGCCCCCAAGTGCCGGAGGGGCGCGAGGAGGTCCGCGAAGTGGTCCCTTGCGGGGCCGGTGAGGTCCGTGATGCGCGCGCCGCCCGTGCGGTTCTTGCGCTTCTGCTCCTCCTCGTCCTCAATCAACCCGAGTTCCTTCAGTTGCTCCCGCGTCGCCCTGCCGGACTCTATGAGGCCCTGTCTAAGCGCATCCCACCGGGCGCGCTCCGCGTCCGTCAGGACACCGTCTTCCCACGCGTCCTGCCAGAACTCAACCATCGCCTTGATTTGCGCCTGCACCTCCGGGCTGAGGATGAACGCCTCGATGCGCTGGTCACGAATCATCTGATCGAAGCCTAGGTCGAGGCTGCCTTCGAAGTCAGCGGCGGCCATGGCAGTGGCTAGGGTGGCGGCGAACGAACCCGCCAACTCAATTGCGGCGTCGAAGAGTTCCTGGTCCAGCTCGGCTTTCGTTCGGCCGAAACTACCGCCGGCGCTCACCTGCCGCGTGTACTCGCGAGCGAATGCGTCCACCGTCTCGCGCGCCAGGAGCGGCACGCGCTTAGTGGTGTCGTCAATCTGCTCCTCGATCTCCGCCAGGCCGTCACTCAAGTCACCGACCGCGAGCGTGATGAGGCTGAACGCGGCGCTAACCACCTGCCCAAGGCCGGGAATGCCGGTGAGGGTGCCGATGGCTTCAGCGGCGACGCTGGCGATGCCGCCAACCAACTCCATGATTTCGTTACCATCGAGCCCACCGTCGCTCGCCGCAGCCGCGATGCCCTCGATGGCCGTCGTCACGCCGCGGATGACGAGGGCGGTGCCGATTAGCTTGTCATCCGTCTCCGCGATCTTATGCAGACCCTCGGCGACAAGGCCGGTGCTCCGCGCGAACGTGCCGCCAAGGCCGGGCAGGGTGGCGGCGAGGGCGTTGACGTCACCCGCGAACTTCCGTAGACCGCTATCCTCAATGCCCTTGAGTCGCTCCAGGCCCGCGATGAGGCGGTCGAGTTCCACGGCCAGCGCCTGAGCGCCCTCCTCGCTCAAGTCGAGACTCTCGCGGTACGCCTGCAACGTGGTGATGTTCTCCTCTAGCGGGCCGGGCAGTTCACCCATGGCGTCCCGAGCGAACACCACGGCGTCCTGGAACGCCTTCACGCGCGCATCCTGGTCGGCGATGCCTTGCAGGACCTGCGCGTACTTCGCGAAGTCGCCGGTGAGGGCCTGCACGGCGGGACTAGCGGGCAGCAGTCCGCCTTCGATGAGCTGCATGATGGCGGCTTGCGTGAGGCGCAGTTGTTCCTTCGGGAGGTCGTACGCTTCCCCGAGCGCCTCCGCCTTACTGGCGGCGAGGTCCATGGCGGCAGTGAGTTCACCGCGCACCTTCGCGACGAACGCCGTCTGCTCCGCATCCAACTGCGCGAACGGACCAGCGCCGGTCAGGTCACGCCACGGCATGCCGCCCGCGGTGACGCCGGGAGCGGTCAGGTCACGCCACGGCAACGCGCCTGCGGATGGCGCGGCGGCGGGAATCGGTTGCGGCGTGAACGGGCGCTCCAACTCGGCCTTGAGGGCCTGAAGGCGGTCGTATTCCTCCTTGAAGCGCCGCCGGTCCTCTTCTGAGTTCGCGGTCAGGAACGACTCCCAAGCTGCGCGCGACAGGCGCTCCACGTCACGGATGCTCAGGTTGAAACCCTCAACGATTGCGAACGCCGCCGCCGGGGGAATGTTCACGGCGGGCGTCACGCTCGCGATCGGTGAGGCGGTCACGCCGCGTGCACCCGGCACCGTTGCTGTTGGGCTGGCCGCGACGCCGCGCTTGTTGAGGTTGTCCCAATACTCGTACTCGGCGCGTTTCTGCGCGATCGCCTGATCAAGCGCGAGGATTTCCGCCGCGCTCTCGGCCGCCATCCGTTGCCGTTGCAGTTCGGCGATGTCAGCATTCAAGTTGTTGAGGATGCCAATGATCTCGGCGGCTTGCTCCTCGACCGCCGCGGGAGTGGGAACGCCCGGCGTAGTTCCCCCGGCTGGCGAGACCGTCGGCGGGGGTGCCTTTCCGGCGGTCGGGTTGAGCAGCGCTTCGAGCGCAGCGCGGGCCTCGTTCACGACGGCCTCGGCTGCTGTCACGCGCGCCACTTGCGAGTCGCCTTCACCGCGCACGGCGCGCGTCGCGGCGGCAATCAACTCCGCCACCTCGACACTGACGCCCTTCGCATCAAAGCCTTCGGGGAAACCGAACGACTGCCGCTCAGGGTTCCATTGAAGCGCCATGGCCAAATCAGCGCGACCTAACGCTGCCACGCGGTCCTTCAGCGGTCCGAGTTGCTCGCCAGGGACGCCCGCACCACCGGACATCGCTTGAGCAGCCGCCACCTGAGCAGCTGCCAAACCTGCCTCAGCTACCGCGACGGCCGCTCTGGCGGCCTCTATCGGCACCTGCTTGAGTGCCTCGGCGATGCTGTCGGCCATCTCGACGCCAACCACGCCGGTGCGCTCCAGCTCGTCGCGGAAACCTTCGAGTTCCTTACGGAGTGCGCTGCCGGGCTCGAGGTCCTTAGTGACATTACCCAGGGCGCCTTTGAGGCTCTTGACGTCGCCACCGGCGAGCGCCTGGTTGGCCTTCTCCAGGCTCTTGTCGAGACTATCCGGCTTACCGCTGAACGCGAAGGCCAACCCGGCGACGGCGGCGACACCGAGCACAATCCAGCCTGCCGGACCGGCGGCCAGCAGCCCGGCGGCACGCAACGCCACGAACGCCGTCCGCAACTGCCCCACCACGCGCACGGCTTGCCCCAACCCGAGGAGCAACGGCCCCAACGCGGCGGCGAACAAGCCCGTGTTGATGACGAGCTGCCGCGTGCCCTCGTCAAGGTCAACGAACCACTGCACGGCCCTCCGCGCGCGGTCCACGAGACCATCCAGCGTCGGCAGCAGCGCATCCCCAATCTGGTCAGTGACCTGCTCGAACTCCTTCCGTAACGCCATGACGCGACCCTGGGTGGTGTCCGTCTGGCTCTTCATCATGTCGTGGAAGCGCCCGCCCTCGGCCGTCATGGTCTGAAAGGCCCGCTCGATGTCACCGAACGACAGCTTGCCGGTGCTCGCAAGGTTCTTGATCTCGCCCTCGCTCACACCCAAGTTCGCGGCGAGTTCCTGCACGATGGGGATGCCGCGCCCCATGAGTTGGTTCAGCTCGAGCATCGTCACGCGGCCACTGACCTTCATGCGGCCGTACGTGTCCGCCAACTCCGCGACGTCCATCTGCACGGCGGCGCTGATGTCACCCAGGCGACCGAGGGTCGGGATGAGATCATGCGCCTCCACGTTGAAGGCGGACAGGAGGGTCGTGGCCTTCGTGAGGGACGGCCAACTGAAGGTCGTCTTCGTGTCGAACTCGTACAGTTCCTCGAACACCTGCTTGGCTTCGCCAGCGTCACCGCTGAGGGTCTCCAGGCTCCGCTGGAAGACCTCTAACTGCATGGCGCTGCGTACGCCGGTGCCGCCGAGTAACGCCAATGGTGCCGTGACGCCAACCGAGAGGATGCCCCCGAACGTCGTGAGGCGACCACCGAGTTTGTCGAAGAGCGTCTGGTGCGAAGCGAGTTCACCGTTCACGCCGACGAGTTCGCGCTTGACGCTCGTCAACTGCTCGACCGTCTGACGGTACTCACCGCTGTTCTTGTCCTGCGCGGCCGCGACGCGCCGTAGTTCGGTTTCTTGCTTCTTCAGTTCATCGCGGTAATCAGATAGGGGCCGCAGTCCGGCGCGCGCCTCGGCCGCGATGCGGGTGAGGCCGGTCTCGAACGGCTTGAGTGCCTTCTCGCCTTCACCGCCCGCCTTGCGGGTCTGGTCGATCATCTTGGCGAGTTCCGCCGAGAGCTTCCCGCTGTCGACGCGGAGAGCTATGACGAGTTCTTCAAGCACGCTTGCCATGTCTTGCCCTCCCTCGCGTGAGGTTCTTGTGAGGCCGAGCGATTATGCTCGACGCATGAAAAGACTGATGGGGGTAGTGCTGGCGGGGATGACCACCGTAGTGCTGGCGCAAGGTGTGTGGGCACCAGCGACCGTCATAGATTTCGCGCCACAAGTGCGCCTCCCGCCCCTGACCGAAGTCCTTGCGGGTGGTCTGGACGGATGCCAGAACTATGAGGGGTACGTCCTACGGTGCTACCGGTCTGAGATTCAAATGGGCACCTTCATGCCCCTATTCAGCGGTTGGCTCGAGGTCGCTGGGTTTCTCCTCGTGTCGGAGGCACCCGGCATGGACGAGCACGGCAGGGCGAAGGTCCAGCAGGAGTGGTGGCATGAAGCCGGAACGCTAGTAGCTGGTTACTCCGCAGGAGAGGACGAGACACCGACCGCTACCGTTCTGATTGTCATCTGGGCACCCTTGGCGGAGCGCGATTAGGTTTCGAACCCGGCGAGGGTTAGTTCGTCGAGCGCGTCTTGACTGACGAGGCCGAGGGACAGAGCCGCGCGGATGCTGGCGTCCACGGCCGCGTTGAGGAACGCCCGCGGTTTGCTGGCCTCCAACCGCGCCCATTCGGGAATGAACGCCTCAATGCCGCCCTCGTACCCACCCATGCTCTTGGCGGTCACGAACGCGACTTGCGCATGCGGGTAGACGCGCTGGAACTCCACGCGCCGCCGCTCCCGGAGCAAACTCCAGATGGTCCGGACGCTCGTGCGGGCGAACGCTTCCGGCGTGAAGCCCGCGTACGTGCTCAGGATGGTGGCTTGAATTGCTCCCCAATCAACCGGCTCTCCATCTTCGCCAGGACCTCCTGCGCCGCGCTCAGCATGCGTTCCCGCCTCGCGGTCGTCGCCGTCAGGAACGCCCTCGTGAAAGGGGCCAAGAGGATGTTGACGCCCTCCTCGAACGCCGCAATGTCACTCAACGGTTCGCTCAGCAGGTCGTCCGCCGTGACGGCTTCACCCAGGCGGTGCCGGATGAGGATGGCGAGCGCCTCGAGGTTCTGACGCAACCCGCTGGTCGGCGGGTTCGCGAGGAGCGCCTCCAACTCGATGACCTCCCCGACCGTGCCGCTATCGAGCACGGGAATGCGGCGGTTGAACAACTCAACGGTGCCCTTCGCGGGCAGCATCACGGGTGGTTTCACACGACCTCCAGGGTCAAAGACTGATGAGCGCCGACCGCCAGGGCCGGCCACGCGAGGTTCACGGTGCTCTTGCTGCCGTCGCGCTCGACGAGCACGCCGCGCACGCGTCGCGCACGCGTGCGGCGCGTCACGACGAGGAGGGGAACCCGCAGGTTCCCCTCCAGGCGCTCGACGGCGAAACCGAGGATGTCAGGCTTGCGGCTGCGCGGTCGCAAGAGACTGCCGCGCAGCGTCACCGCCAAGATCAGCACCTCAAGCCCAGGTGTACAGCTCGCTGGCGGCGAACGTGATGCTCGCCTCGGCTACGCCCGACTCGTTCAGCGTGATGTTCAGCTGGTTGATGAACCCGACGTAACCCCACGTCTTCTTCGTGGTGCCGTCGATGGCTGTCGCTTCGATCTTCAGCCACACGAGTTCGTCGTCGTTGTACGCGGTCTCCAGGAGCACGAGGCCCGCGTCGTCCGTGACGAGGTTGCTGGTCCACGAGACGCTGACGGTGCGGCCTTCCGTGATTTGGTCGGCGATGGCTGCGGCGGCGGTGTCGAAGTCGGTGATGGTCTGCGTGCCGCGGCTGTCGTTGATGTTGATGGCTTGCTTGGGTCGGCCGACGCTGACGGGCGTGTCAGGCGTGCCGGGCGTGAGGGCTTTCTCGGCGGCGATGCTGAGCTTGACGCCCGAGCGGCGGATGAGCTTCTGGACGGACATGCTTGTACCTCCATGAGGCGGCGCTCCGCGAGTTGGCGGAGCTGGAAGGGTCTAGTCGTGTTGAGGGGCTTAGTAGAGGGTAGTGAAGTCTGCGGTCACGCCGCGGTACTGACCGTCGGATTGCGTGCCGTTTATGCGCACCATGTCCCACGCGTGGCCGGCTTCGAGCGCCACGCGGACGGCTTCGAGGTCAGTGAGGGACTGCGCGATGCTGGTCGACCAACACCCGACCTGCACCAAGACGGTTGCGTAGACGTCCGTGAAGTCGCGGACTTTGGTGTCGATGATGAGGTCGATGATGATGCACCGCTCGGGCAGGCTTGGAAGCCCATCACCGCCGCGGGGGACGGCGTCGCGGATGAACGTCGGCGCGATCGGCGTCAGTTTGCTTCTGACGCCCGCCAGGACCTCCAGGAGGGTGCTCACGCGGGACTGCCGGTGTCGCTGCTTACGGCCTGCTTGAAGCGCTCCAGGGCGGGCCGCATGAACGGCCTGGGGGCCATGCCGCGCGTCCCGAACTCTAGGTCGCTCGGGTAGTACCTGCGGTCCTGGAAGGCGGCGGGGTCCGGCCCCACGAACGCCACGAGGTTCTCAAGGTCCAGGTTGACGACCTTGATGCTCTCCATGAGGCGTCCAGTATCCCGCGCGGGCGGGTCGCCCGGCGCGCTGGCGTAGTGCGGTTTCGCGCGCTTCCGGGCCGGGAACAGGTGCCCGAGGGGGCTCACGCCCATGCTGTCCGTGGCCGGGTCGTACTTCTCGCCCGGCATGAGGCCGCGCATGATGTACGCCTGCCCGCGCCCCACTCGTGCCTCTTCCAGCACTCCGTAGATCTCGGCGCGAAGGCCGTTACTGCGGACGCGCAGCACGCGCTGCGCCTTCTTGTGAAGGTGGTCGAGCACTGCTTGTGGAACGTCAGCCACGAGTCACCTCCACTTCCATGATCGTTCCGGCTGCGGTGATGGTGACACCGTGTGGCCGGTAGGTGCCGTCATTTCCGCGCAGGCGAGTGTCGAGCGGATCCGCTTGGAACCCGGCCGGGGCGACGAGGGTATGGCTTACGGTGACGCCGCGCAAGGCGGCTTGGGAGCGAACGGAGGCGGATGCCGGGGCGACGGTTACGGTGACAGTGCCGTCTGCCGCCCACTCCTGCACAGCCTCGCCAAGGGCGTTCTCTGTGGTGGTGGCGCGCTCAACCACCAGGGTCAAGCGGGATTCTCGCACCATCAGAAGACCGTCGAGCGACGCAGACTGCGGCCCGGCATGATCGGCGGTGTTCCACCCGCAGCTTCGATCAGCGCCTCAATACCCGCGCCGCTCTTGCGGATGGCGGCCGCCACCGACTTAGCGTCCGGCAGGGATTCGCTGAGGCCGCCGACGGCGAAGGACAAGACCCGCCGGGGGTCACCCTCCACAAAGGCTGCAGCCACCACGTGAGGGGCGTACAACGCCACAGGCGGGTCGCTTGCATCTGGCACGCTCGCGAGGACCAGGGCGCCGTCTATCTCCTCGTCGAGGAAGCTGCCGGCGGGGTAAGCGCCGGCATCGTTCGGCGTGTCACGGAGTGTAGCGCGCACCCACGTGCGAGCCCACGCCAAGCTCGAGACGCTCGGGGCCGCCAAGAGTGACGCGTTGTAGGTGCGTGCCACTGCCTCTCACCTCACTTTCGCTTCTTGCCCTTCGGCTCTGCGGCGGGGTCCGTCTCAGCCTCGATGGCTTCGGGTTCTTCGACGTCGAAGGCGTGCGGGTGGGCGCGGAACCAGTCCAGCGCCTCACCCTCCACCACCGCCACGCCAACCATGAGGCCATCGACCTCCTGCTCGCGGAACTCGACGCCGTTCCAGACGCCCGCCCCGTAAGCGCGGCAAACTACGCGGCTCACGAGAAGGTCGTGACGAGGTCGGTCAGCTTCGCGTGCATCCACTCAGGACCATGATCGAGGCCGATCT
>ERZ778017.3378-NODE-3378-length-11407-cov-3.377114_pt1 | contig 11407 bp, 7 predicted proteins | sample MGYA00375747_ERZ778017 | MGnify/ENA primary metagenome ERZ778017 (study PRJEB29350, sample SAMN05509838) | bioreactor metagenome | biome: bioreactor; material: wastewater | place: South Africa: University of Cape Town | collected 2014-03-17 ... | reverse complement strand
ATACGAGATATTGGCGTGACTGGAGTTCAGACGTGTGCTCTTCCGATCTCACTTTCCAACAAAAGGGTTCATGATCACATTAGCTTGAACTATGATCGGATCAGGAAGTGATATGCTACGGGGAAGCTGAACAGTCGGTTGATGGTCTGTTGGTATATTTCATATGTAGAGCTTCCACAACCGAAAGTTTGTCAACCCCAGTCTGGCCCATATTCTGTAGATATTCGAATATTCTGAAAGATGGAGTGCAAAGAAACTTTGAATTCTAGTATTGTAAGAGTCAGAATATTTTCTAAGTCTTAAGCGAGATAAAGAAAATTTCCTTTTTGTAGTTTTGATACGTCATATTTTACTATAAAATTTAGTGTCAATTCTGCCTCGTTAAAGATTATCAGTAAGATATATTTGATGGCCATTAATTTGGATTACAAAGCAGAATTCAACTTCAACAGGCTACTTTATTAATAGTAAACTTCTTACCAGTTAAAGTCTAACATGTAAATTAACTTTTTTGCAACCTTATTCGTAATATTAACGTGCAATGTACTGGTCGACCAGGAGTCATGGGATGATTTTACTAAGGCCTACAGAAAATGCACTGGAAATAACGTAACTGATTTCCGTATAACACTTCTTAACACAGGTACATTCGTCATCCATCCTACTAGTGGATACTTTGAGTTGGATGGTACTGATTCAAGTATACTGAAATGTCTCGATGTTGCGAATGAACATAATCTAACTGTTCTTGTTTCAGTTGAGCCTGAAACTCACGAGCATTATGCCCTCTTAATAGGGTTACTTAGTAGCGACTCTGGCCCTGCTGAATTTGCTAGAGCTTGAATGCATGTTGCCTTACCTAGACCCAGGGGTTTTTCTAGTTCTACTAAGATTCAAAGAGGATCAGATGAGCTAGATGTAGGGTGCTCAAGAAAATAGTCTCAGAATGAGATATAGTCCAGACTACTGGCCCAACTAGCTGTATAAGGTTCAAACCATGTCTCTTCTGTAGAAATATACAATTACGGTTGTCGACCAGACGTGGTTAGTTTTACAATTACCGTTCCTCACCACAATTGTAGCGTAGGCAGCCGATACGTCACGATATATCTACAGGCGGCTACTTGTATGACCCGCAACCCTATTCTTGGTAGCAAGGGTCATGTAGATGATTCAGAATGCTCTTCTCAATATCGAAAAAATTGATAGTACACTATCTCGAGCCATCATGCTAAATCCAAAACATAGTTGTTAGACCATCTTCTAGCAATTACTATACGTTTACAACTACCAGATTAACCCTCACATTCGCCATCTTCCCCGGCAAATGTAAGCAAATAAACCCGGTATAGGTATAGATGGTAGCGTCGCCAACTCAAACGATATCCATGGAACGAGCGTGGATAGTACTACCAGGGAAATGGTTTCCTAAAGCGTTCTAGCGCTAAGACCCCCTGACCCTTGCCCCACAGTTTGACAAAAACCACTGCCCATCGTTGAATGGCCAGTGGTGAGAACACAATCTCTCTTGAACCCTAGATGCGCAACGGTGCACACCACGTAAAACATTCGCATTAGTTTCGCGATTTGACCCCACATAAATGTCATGTGAATTGTCCAATCCTCGGTGTGAAAGATGAAGTATACTGTACGATAACCAATGGTGTTTATAAAAATCGTGAATCGAGCGGAAAATTGTAAATATTACCACAAGTTTTATAGCCGAGTAGTATAATGTCTGATGTTGAAGAGATTGCCCATGCCATTGCTGGTGCTGGAGGAGGTGCGTTGTCGATGATCGTAACCTATCCTTTGGTGACGTTGTCTACGCTTGCGCAGACATCGTCTAACAGAGCCTCGCAAGAGGCTAAGGATGGTGATGACAAGACTGGTACTGCCACCATCAGCTTGACCACCCAGCAGAAGATTATTTCTGCCATTAGAAATTCCACCACGTACCAGGTGACCCAGGAAATTCTCCGGAATAAGGGGATCTTGGGGTTGTACTCTGGGTTGGAATCAGCATTGTATGGGATTACCTTGACCAATTTTATTTATTACTACTTTTACGAATGGGTCAGTAATATTTTCTTAACCTCAAATAAACGTAGTGGCAGAGGTAGAGGATTGAGTACCATCCAGTCCATTATCACCGGGGCGATTGCCGGGGCCATCACCTGCGTGGGGTCCAACCCATTCTGGGTCGCCAACACGAGAATGATGACTCAAAAGAAGGAGGGTGAATCGTCTTCTGCCTTCAAGACCATCATTGATATCATCCAAAAGGATGGTGTAGGAACCTTGTTTGCTGGGGTATTACCAGCTTTGGTTTTGGTGCTAAACCCAATCATTCAGTACACCATTTTTGAGCAGATCAAAAATGTTATTATTTCCAGAAACGGTGCCAAAGGATTCACCGCATCAAAAGCTTTCTTTATCGGTGCTTTCGGTAAGTTAATTGCTACCACTTTAACTTATCCATACATCACCTTGAAAGCAAGAATGCATATTGCCAAGAAGTCCAAATCTGAAAAGGTAAAGTCTCAATCTATGGTACAACAGATCAAGACTATCATTGCTCAAGAAGGGTTGGACGGGTTATATGGAGGTTTATCCATTAAATTGTTGCAATCGATTTCGACTGCTGCTTTCTTGTTCTATTTCAAGGAAGAATTGTTGTCGGGATCAGTCAAGTTGGTGGAGATCTTCAAGTTGTTGTCGTTGAAAAAGAAGAACTAAAGTAGAATTTTATGGTAAGCTACCTTTTTACTACAAAATTGAGCCGATGCAGAGTTTGTTGTTTATTTTAGACGGTTTTACTCCATTGTGGCGTAGAACAAAATGTGTTTTATATCGACCTCGATGCTAGTCATCTTGCTAATTAATATTTAGATATGAGATTGGTGTGAATGAAGTACCAAATTTATTGTAGATCTGCCAGATACACCAAATCAGAAACTTCCGAAAAGAGAACACAAGAGTAGATTGCTTTGGCTTACGTAACAGAGCCCAGATGATAAGTAAATAGTTTATTTTCAAGAGAAGTGATACTGTCAGGAATGGTTGCAGGATTTAGCAAATTCTCCCACTGATGAATTCTCACATCAGAACCACCTGTGTCAACAAACATGTGCAACGCGTTTTTTAGTATAATTCAAACCAGCCAGTCTCCTATATTCGTTCATGTTACCTAGTAACGGTGTGGAATACCGCTACAGTCGCACTAACATGGTGGTGGCACTTACCACGGGCTGCACGGACGATTTTGCAACCAACACGTGCATTTGCAACCTTGAAGTTTATGAGAAGTACAGTGAAGACTTATTTCAACAAAAGAACCCTGCTCGGCTTGAAAATTACATTTTGTGTGTATTTAATGAACTGATATCGCTACGTTGTTGGACTTTATCATTTTCTACGTGCTATTCATAGTAATTTTTTTCACTTTTACTATGTCCAATTTGATGTCGTTGTACGGCAACCAGAATGCGTCCACATTTCTTCCACCACAGGACGTGAATTACTCCATCGAATCGTTGACTAGGGATGTATATGTCAAGCCTTTGCACTCACACAACGATTACTGGCGTAAAAGACCATTATTCGATGCTTTGTCTGTAGGCTGTCAAAGTGTTGAATCTGACATTTGGCTATTTCCAAAGGAATACCAGGTTGAACGAAACGTCGGGAACGGTTCTCAAGTGGTGACATTCTCTGATACTGAGATTTATGTTGGCCATAATCAAGTTTTTCTTGATCCATCTAACACTTTAAATAATTTGTATCTTGACCCATTGTTTGACTTCTTGTCATTCTCAAACCCAACCTTCACTTACTCGGATAATTCTCCAGGAAGTCCATATTTGGACGGTACTGACAAACATGGGATTTACTGGAATTCTCCGGAAACACCGTTATATTTCTGGATGGACTTCAAGACAGATGCTAACCAAACCTATGATTTCGTGAAACCATTGATCCGGAGGTTTATTGATAATGACTTGTTGGCATACTACGACGCTGACGAGGATAAATTTGTTCCTGGACCCGTAGTTATAACCATTACAGGAAATTTACCTATTGAAAAGGTCAAGGCAGAGACCAAAAGATACTTATTTCTAGACGCTCCTTTAAGCTCATTTGTGAATTCTACTGACAATAAAGAGTTAGCTAAATGGTCTTCGTTATCAGCAGTAGCTTCTGGATCATTAAAGGATATTTTAGGAAACGACTATCCGTCATCTCGGTATAACGAATTTGACGAGAATCAAAGGGCTAAATTAAAGGCCACTTTTGATAATGCCCACAAGTATAATTTAAAAACAAGAGTCTGGGGAGACATAGTATGGCCTAACTCACTTTTGAATTCCCATCTTAGAGACTTTTATGGGCTCGGTAGTGATCTATTAAATGTGGACAATTTGAAGAGCGCAAGTGAACTATTATAAGCTATTATAATGTGTATATTTCTATAGTATAAGTCTATCATTAACCGTAAGTTCATTAAGGAAATGTTCGTTTCAAAACGTCATAAGTGTAAAAAATAAGTGCATTTGCTGGCATGGCTCTTACTAAAGTGATTCCCAACCCGTTATAGAACGATTTGATTCCTCCAGATTTAAATAATTTCTTCACCACAAATGTAAATCCTATTTTATGGGCCAGTTTTCCGTTAAGCAACTCGTACGTTTGAATGTTTGATTTAATGGTGTCCACTGGGAATGCTGATAAATTAAACATAAGACCAGCAAATGCTCCACTCATCAACAAAGAAAGATCATTATTTACATATCCATGGAGATAGTCTACAGCAAACTCGTAACTACCAAACCATATGGATGTTCCGACGATTTCTCTCAAACAGGTCGACGACCAGCCATGCCAAAACCCCAATATCCCGTTTGATTTCAAGATCTGCTGCATCAAACTAGAATAGGAAATCGAGGTAGAACTCTTTGACAAATTCGAAACCTGCAATTGACACTTGACTAGCTCAACCGGAGTCAATGCAAATGATGCGAGAAAACCAGCAAATCCTCCCGATGCACATTTTGACCAAAACGGAATCGAGTCCTGGTCACTACAATGAAACTGTTTCATAAATACGTTGGCTGCAATACCATACCCCGTAAATAATACCGAAGTTTCTAAACATGCTCCAAACATTGGTGCACGTAATCCTTTATAGAAGCCATGAATTACTCCTTCATGACGATGTGTGTCGACAATCATCTTCCAGGTAGATGTGCTACTATTAGGAAATGACTGTAACCGCACTTTTATAGTATCAAACGGATGTTCCACCAACTTTCCGTTCATCCCAGCAGCAGCACCAAATACCACTTCCTTCAACGGATGTAGCTCTTCTGGCTTTTCCATCTTGGTTGTGTGGTACGAAAGTGTTGATTGTGAAAACTTGAGATTAAAATTATTGTTGCAAATTTTCGCATCGCGCTTAACGATGGATTTCCCAAAACGATCATGTATGAAAACGTTGAGAACAAGAGATGAACAATGAACCCATTTATCATTGTATGGCAACGTCGAATTGATAACTACTGGCTACAAGATAGCAAATAACGAAGTTGTGGGAATTTTGCTGCAAAATTGAGAATTTTGTAGCACCACCGGATGATCACAGTGTATGCAAAGTAATACTACAGCTATGACCTAAGAAAAACTAGCCGAAAGGTATCAAGATGACATTTGTAAAGATCTAACAGGGCTAAACGGTCCAAAACTTGCTAGTTACACAGACTTTTTTTAACCACTCAGAAAATCAGCCCTGGCAGGCTGATGCTACACCTTCACCTTGGAACTACATTATCTGCTACATCGACTAAAGTACATTGATTATTCCATTTTAACTATATTAATAAGACAGGGCATCTTAACGTAATGGCATGAATCTAGAAGAAGAATTACCAGCTCTACCGTGTCTAACTGGAGTGTAAGTGATGGAGAATTCACCTAAGTAGTGACCAACCATTTCTGGTCTGATTTCAACGTTGTTGAAAACTTTACCGTTGTAAACACCAATGATGGAACCAATCATTTCTGGAACAACAATCATATTTCTTAAGTGGGTCTTGACAGCTTGTGGCTTTTCGTTTTCTGGGGCAGCTAATCTGGCAGCTCTTAATTTCTTAATTAAACCCATTGGCTTAGCGTCTAAACCTCTGGAGAATCTTCTTCTGACTCTAGCACCACATAATTTGGCAAATTCTTCGTTCTTTAATTGGACTAAGTCTTGTAAATCGACACCCTTGAAAGAAAAGGATTTGAAGGTTCTCTTTTTTCTTTGTTCAGCTACATCGTTAGTATTAAGTCTTTATGTTATCAGGCTATTATGTGCTTTATTCAAAGTGAAAACTGGTAATTAACGACATCTTGTGTTCGTGCTCCTGCTCCAGGACAACGAGCAACACTTGGTTTCATTCTAGTGTCTCACGGTACACCATACACTAGTGCTTCTTTCGGTTGCACACCAATAAATCGTGTTACATACCTTGGTCAGACATGATGAATTACTGATTATGAGATAAACAATTATAATTTGAAAAATTTTTGATTATACAAATTCACTCGTAGTGAAAAATTTGTTACCAAACGTACATCCATGCCGCAACACAACTAAAAAATACTGCAGGTGCTTCGAGGGACTAGTCGCTCCTGAGGGCTTGTGCCCTCGCATTTGTAGTGCGAATCATGTGATCGAATTTGAAAAATTGTCACACGGACACGACCAAGTTCCACCAACATGTAAATGAAATTTTGTGTAATTTGACGTCTGATTATCTGCAGTACGTGAAAATTCCACCTTCTCATAGTGAAGAAATTTTCAAACATACTGATGGTTAATCAGGTGAATTCTTTAAAGGATAGTCTGCTCTTAGCTTAAACGTGATTATTCTAACTCGACATGAAATACTTAGCTGCTTACTTATTATTAGTCCAAGGTGGTAACGCTTCTCCATCTGCTTCTGACATCACCAGTCTTTTAGAATCTGTTGGTTCTGAAGTTGATGCTTCCAGATTATCTGGCTTATTAGCTGAATTGGAAGGTAAATCTGTCGAAGAATTGATTGCTGAAGGTAACACCAAATTAGCTTCCATCCCAACTGGTGGTGCTGCTGCTGCCTCTTCTGGTGCTGCTGGTGCTGCTGCCGGTGGTGAAGCTGCTGCTGAAGAAGAAGCCGAAGAAGCTGCTGAAGAATCTGATGACGATATGGGTATGGGTTTATTCGATTAAACGCACCTGTTCCATAACACTTAATATCTATATATTAATAAACTCATCATTTTAAATCCGAATGTAGTCTGTTGAAGTCGTAATAGTGGTTTTGAAGGATGCGAAACCTGGTCCAACCATGGGCTGAACTTTCTTCTAAATAATACCAATGTTACTCTAGCTGCGTTGTTTATTGACATATCGACTATTAGTTGTAGTCCATATCATATCGATATATTTGACTGAGCAAAAATCCTGTTTGTTCCACACTAACTACTTTTACTATTTTTTTGCAATATTTACAAATAATCTTGAACCTTTACAAAGCTTCACTCTTTTACGAAAACACAATTATCAAATTACAATACTATGATTACACCATTCGTTTACAAAACCCAAACCCAACTGTTTATTGCACCAACCCCTACTAAAATACCTATCCCAATTTGTAGTTCCTTGTAAGTTAACATGAAAGTCCAAAACCAATGCTCATGTCTTCTTGGACAAGTATCAACAATCTAATACTCATATGACTCTATTGACCTTGTTGGTTCAATTTGGCAACGATTCCTCGCAAGTCTTGTCCCTTTAGCTTGTAGTCTATCTTTTCAACTAAGATCTTGAACCTATTAATCTCTGATTTTAAGTTCTTTTCCTCAGACTCATTATCAACTAATAAATTCGATTGGATTTGTGATACGTTCGATTCACGTTCAACCTCTTCGTCACTATCATACATTGCTAAATCTCTCAGACTTGGTGCTGGAGCTGGCGTTGCTTCTCCAGCCACTAAATAGGTCAACTTGATGTTCAAATCTTGTAAGTACGATAACTTATTTTGAGCACACACCAATTTTTCGTTCAAATCAATAAGATTTTGCCGTATTCTGTCATATTCTTCAAGAATGGCGGAGACATCCGTGGGCTTAATTTGTTGATTTATCTTGTTTTTGAGAGACTTCTTGGGTGCCACAACTCGGGGCTGGTCATCGTGAACAAGGCCGTTTTCACCACCGTTTGCGTCACCATCATCATTTTCATCATTTTCATCGTCTACCTGGTCGTTGGTGTGAACTAGCAAGTATTTAGCCTCGGGCAATTGCGAGATCAAGTGAGTACACTGGGCTAATTTTGCAGCAGACGAAGAACCGGTCGCAGCCTCAAACTCAGGAAGCACAAGAGGTGGTAACAACGCGTTCACTTTTGCCAATTGATCGTTAATGAGCAATAGTTTGCACTGCTCCAATTTCACAATTTGATGTGCAACCTGGCTCGACACCTGGGGAGCAAATAGTCGGGCATTTTTCTTGCGGATAATCGCATTGGTTCTATTAAGGATCTTAGAAAGCAATTTTGGCGTCAATTCATCGTACTGTCTATCAAAATTACCGTCATTTTGGCCATGCCCTTCCTCATCGATATCATCACCACCTATATCGTGATCATTTTCCGTGATTTTTTTGAGCAAATCATCGGCAAAAAGCGGCTTATTAAGTATCCGGACCTGCTTATCTATAAACCGCTTTGTAAACACGTATGAATGGTCCATTGGGTGAGTTCTGGGGAAAACGCTAAAATGTAAATAAAATCACACAAATTTATATATACACTAGCAACACTATATACCCACCATATAATAGTACCATAATAGCCTGACGAAATTTACACCAATCGAAGCAATTATCGCCACCAGTCGCCCTAGAACAAACGGTTACACCGAGCTGAATACACCGACACCAATTTTGCCAGGGTTTTCTCGTCGCCAGTGGTCATCATGGATACCTATTCCGAACCAACCTATAGGCCACCGTCAGGCAGAATCGCCAAATATCAACTTATCATCGCCGTGATCTTGGGAACCATCGCGTTTATGGTGTTTTCGTTCTTGCGAGCAAAGTACCCCAAGATTTATGTTGCCAATTTCAACAACTTCAACCACAATTACCTTCACTCATCCGGTAGGCGAAACCTACCCAGACTTCCCAAATCGCTATTCGGATGGATCCCGGTGCTATACGGCATCGACGAAGGGATGATATTGCAATTTGCCGGGCTAGATGCCGTGGTGTTTTTGGGATTTTTCAAAATGACCATCAAGATCTTGTCAGTATGTGCCTTGTTTGCCATAACCATCATTTCCCCCATAAGGTACAAATTCACCGGCAGATATGACCAGGACGATCCTGATCCTGATCCGGATGATCCCGATACTTCAAGTTATTCCAATGGTTACGAACACTATCTTTGGATGTACACGGTGTTTGCCTACGTATTCACGGGTATAGTCACCTTGTTCCTTTTTAACCAAACTACAAAAATAATCAAGATGCGGCAAACGTACCTTGGAATGCAAGATTCCATCACGGATAAGACCGTCAAGTTGTCGGGAATACCCCCGATACTTCGCGACGAAGAGAACTTGAAACGTCATATCGAGAGTTTGGGGATTGGCGAAATTGATTCGATTGTCATTGTGAGAGAATGGAACGTGTTGAACAACTTGTTCAAACTACGGAGAAAGTACTTGCGTCAGGCAGAAATATACTGGGTGCAATATCTACACAATTGTGGAATCAAGAACAAAACCGATCTTTTATCGTCAAATTTGTATCCGAATCTACGTGATCTGGTGAACATGGACGATACTCTTGAAGAACAAACCGATTCTTACGCCAGAGAACAATCTCCCGAGTCAAGAGTGTCGATAATTGACCAGATTACTGAAATCGTCACCACACCAACGGGCTCAACAGCAAACTTGCCTCTTTTACAAGATGATTCTAATCGGCGTCCACAGTTCAAGAAAGGTTTGTTTGGACTATTTGGACCAAAAGTCGATGCCATTGCCTACTATACCGATAAACTAGAAGTCATTGATCGAGAAATAGCAAGAGCTAGAACAAGAGAGTATCCAGCTTCAAGTACAGCCTTCTTAACCATGAAGTCAGTAGCACAAGCCCAAATGCTCGCCCAGGCGGTTTTGGACCCCAAAATCAACCATTTAATCACATCACTAGCACCAGCACCTCACGATATACGCTGGGATAATTTGTGTCTCACCAGAAAGCAAAGAAATACAAGAATATTCATGGTGACACTAGTCATTGGTATCTTGAGTATTATCTTGGTTTATCCAGTGATATACATTGCGAACTTTTTGAATATCAAGACCATTTCCAAGATCATGCCTCAATTGGGAGAGTTATTGAAAGAACACAAGTGGATGGCCACAGTAGTTACTGGGTTATTACCAACTTATCTCTTTACGATCTTGAACACAGTGATGCCATACATATACATTTGGATCACTGAAATGCAAGGATTCACTTCCCATAGCGATGAAGAGCTCTCGTCGGTTTCCAAAAACTTCTTTTACATCTTTGTCAACTTGTTTTTGGTATTCACGTTATTTGGTACTGTTTCGTTGAGTGATACTTTGAGTGACACCACGAAAATCGCATATCAGCTAGCCAAGTCGTTGAAGGATTTATCGTCATTTTACGTCGACTTGATCATATTGCAAGGTATTGGTATGTTTCCCTATAAATTGATTTTGTTAGGAAACCTCCTCAAGTTCCCCATAGGTAATCTCTTTTGGTGCAAAACTCCACGAGATTACTTGAGCTTGTACAAACCACCAGTATTTAATTTCGGCTTGCAGTTACCACAGCCAATACTTATATTTATCATCACGTTGGTATATTCGGTCATGTCGACAAAGATTCTAACTGCTGGATTAGTATACTTCATAATTGGTTACTTTGTATTCAAGTACCAGTTGCTATATGCTTGTGTTCATCCTCCGCACAGTACAGGTAAAGTTTGGCCATTAGTATTCAGACGAATCATCTTGGGATTATTGCTTTTTCAATTGACGATGGTTGGGTCATTAGCACTACAAAAGGCGTACATTTGTGCCACGTTCATAGCACCATTACCAATCATAACTTTATATCTCTTGTGGAACTTTGAAACCCGGTACATTCCGTTATCGTTTTTCATTGCCTTGAGATCTATTGAGAACGATGATTCACACACAAGTGATGGTGAACATCGAGAACAAACCCTTGATGAAAGAAGAGAATTGAACACCACATATGAGTTTCCCAACTTGATCAGAAACCTAGATGGTCCATTGATTGCAGTAGATCACAACGAAGCATTGTTAATTCAAAA
>ERZ778017.3376-NODE-3376-length-11411-cov-4.879975_pt1 | contig 11411 bp, 10 predicted proteins | sample MGYA00375747_ERZ778017 | MGnify/ENA primary metagenome ERZ778017 (study PRJEB29350, sample SAMN05509838) | bioreactor metagenome | biome: bioreactor; material: wastewater | place: South Africa: University of Cape Town | collected 2014-03-17 ... | reverse complement strand
CCGCCGTATTGCACCACAATCATTTCCGTATGGGTATTCTCGAGTCCATGTACATTCTGTCAGGAATTTCAAGCTTCACAAGGTTTCCTAGTATGTCTTGCAATTTGATAAGGCTCTTGGTACCTTGGTTAATGGCATCAACGTTTGTAGATTTTGCTATATTGATATATGCTTTGAACTGAAAAGTGTTGGATTCGTCCAACAACTTTAACTTGATTTCGTCGCCAACATGGTCGTCGTCTCGAATAAACACCTTGAAGATCTCTATCACCACGTCACCATGGAAGAATCGCACTCCTTTGATCCAGAATTGGTTTGTGACGTCGTACCCAAGATCAGAGAGAAATTGTAGGAAGGAGTCGCTTTTGGTCGTATCCAAGGGCTTTTGCGGCGAAGTCTCGGATTTTGTTTCTGGGTCCTGTTTTGGTTGTTCTTTTGGTTTCTCGGAATCGTCTTTTTTGGAACCATCGCTTTTAATTGACTCGTCTTTTTTTGTCTCTTTCGTCGCATTACCATTGTCAGTAATTTCCATGACAACGTCGTTATCTGACGGCAGTTTATCGTCGATTTCAATGGGATTTTCCTTTGTGGCCGCCGGAGTTTTTACGTCAAGCATCTCTACGTCGAGTGTGTTGAGATTGGTCTCAGTAGGTTCAGCTTTCACTGGTTTATTCTCCGTCAGCAGTGGTTGATTTACACCCTGAGCAGGCACATTTGTGTGGGTATGGACTAATGTGGACTCAAAAATCGTCTGAGCACAACAGGCCTGGTTTTTCCCAGCAATTGGGATATCTGATATCTGTAATGTCCATATTCTTTGCGGTGAAGAAGAGTTAAAAAGTTTCTCAGCAAAAATGGGCGTATCTTTAAGTATTGGTTGTGAAATAGACAAATTGGTGCATTCTTTTGATTGCCAGGTTGTGGTACATTTCATAAAATATTGTTCAATTTGATTAACTTTGCCTGGTTCGAACTTTGGTTTGAATTTATGGTTGGGTTTGGCTATCAACGTATAGGTGGAAATTGGTTGTGGTGATAGCAATCCTGTGAATGCTTGGAGTGTGGCTTCTGTCTGGACATATTTGGAGTGAGGAATTGTCGATACTAACGACAATTGGTGGACCATGTCTGTTAGTGTTTAAATGGGGAATGGAAATTTGGTGAGGTAAACACTTGTGGTGGTGGTGCGATGAGGGATGTCGTGGTACAATTGGAGTGTACCGCGGTGGGTCGCGGTAGTGTAGGTCAGCACCGTGGTAGGGGGCGTGGTGCGCCCGAATCGGTGGAAAGTTAACCAATAGAACGCCCAATTGAAGGCGAAATGCGGCGTAATAGTACGATGTTGGCCCAATTGGGCATTACATGATGTTGTGAGTACTTTCAGGTGCTATTAAATGTTCATTGTGGTGGTACTATACACATAGATATCACTACAAAAGATGTCGACAACATGAAAGACGATACTCTGGCGAGAAATACAGCGAAAGAGCGAGTGTTTCGTGTACTACAGTACGACTAAACATACTGTGATCTGTTTTGTAGGCGAAAGGGTAAGATGACTGGTAAAGTTTCTCCTGAGGTGGGCTGTCTATTGGGTTTTCTTCAGTTCTGGCTCCAATTCCCCAGAAGATGTGTCCTCTGTGAATGCTGCTACTACATACCCAATCAACACAACGTTTGCCACCAACGCAGCGGTACCTCCGCTGATAATGGCGTTTCCGTCAAAAAGATGTTGTACCACGAAAAATGTCACCAAGGGAAATATAATCATTGCTGCGGTGAAAAACACCAATTTTTGCACCACGGACCTGCTGGTTAGTAAGGATCTCGGTGCTATGAGCACACACTACATACTTGGGGATGTCACTGGGCATTTTGTCAAGAGCTGGTGATTACTGTTCTTTGTGAATTATTCACTGTTATATTAACTACAGGAACGTACTTATTGTTACGTAGTGAAGCTTTATACTAAAGTATGTGTACCGTTAGATTAGTCTGACATAAGCAAAGTTACTGGCGTACACAGGAGTCTTCTACCTCATTATGTTGGTAACTGTTACTTGAACGGGCGGCGTCCACATCCATAGCTCACGATGGTGCTGAGGCAAGTAACCAGACTGCATTATGCAAGCTCTATGGTTACCCTGTAAATTAATACTGGATCGATTGGAAGTCCAGTAGCAATGCTCTTCAGCGTGAATATGTCTCGATAACCTTCCGCGGTTCAAACGACACTCTTGCCAAATTCTCTAATCTGAGACACAGAGCTTACATAGTTGAGCCTATAAACTAAATTCTGAAACCGGGGCTCTGAAATCACTAGACTACTACCACGTATCCAGTGCTTTCATCTCCATTGATAACAGGTTGCAAACTGTCCGTCAAATGTCAAGTAGTATTGTGAATAGGTAATAATCACTAAAAATAAGAGTGGGCCAAAAAGGGAAATTATTGTAAACCAATATACAAAAGTTGACAACTACTCCATTTAAACAAAATACTAACTAGTCATACCTAATCAGACACAACTACTACGAAAGAATAGTCAATAGTCTTGTTGTTTAAATTATAAAGTTGCAGCTTAGAGTGTGGTTCCAGATACAGGATTTATTTTGGAGACTGAATTTTTGAAGTCTTATCATGAAGTTGTGTATAGTGCTTTGGTTGCAAAAACGAAACAATTTACCACCGTCTAATCTGTTGAATATTCGGTTCATTTCGGACAAGGACGGAGAATGGTAGGTTGAACAGCTCAACGTGAAAAGAGCAAGAACCCTGTGGCAGAGACATGCTCTGTCAAGCTGTTCCAAAAAGCAAAATGAAGGATCAACATATACAAATAGGTTCAACGCAGCCAAAGATCAAGTTCAATCTACACTTACATGGCTTTTTTCGAGTGTGTGTATTGTTTACATCGACTAGAGAGAACAAATATTACCTCTTATGATGTTTGAACGCTAGATTCCAAATGTAGAGTCAACATTTCGGAGTGTTTATTACATTAATTGAGGTCAAGTGTCCGTGTATTATTCAATTGAAGGTTTCGTTCCAGCAATTGTAGTTTTTCGTGTACAAATTAGTTCATGTATGGTCGAAAGATACATTTTAATCAAATTCTCGAAAGTTTCATTTCTACGCTTTAACTATACTTGAACCCACGGTTACTCCCCTCGGAGACCACCAGATAATCACTACTATAATGTGCGCATTTCTCTAGTTTGTTCCGTTTTGTTTCACAATAGCTAGAATACTATCATTGGGAAGAAATATCTCCTACATTAAACCATTTTCAACATTATTAAAAAAATATTAAGTCACAATTTTCATATATTCATTACCACGACAATGGAATCCATTATCGATTCTGTTTCTCTCAATACCGGCTACCAGAAACTTCAGTCGTGCTAGAAAAGCAGCCATATTATCCCCTTCTCTAATTTATTTCAGCCTATTAACACCCATCAAAACATTAATCATGGAGAAACTGAAAAAATTTCCACATCGTCAATCTCTGACGACTTCCCGGGATAAGTCTCCTCCCCGGTCTCCTCCCCTCCAGCTCAACAAAACTCCCGTTCCTCACCTGGTGTTCCTTTCAACTCCTTTGTAGCTTGGTGGTACTGTACACTGTTCCACCTCGTGGTACTCTAGCGCCAGCCCCTGTGTAGACTTGGGACCACCCTCACCGTGTATACCACGACACTTGGCGGTGGTATCTCCACTCCCACGCCCCATGAGCCCACCTACAATCACCTTAAACTTGCGACATCAACTTTTCATTTCCATACTTCTTCCAGTACAACAATGAAGTTTTCCACCGTGGCCAGTTGTTTGGGAACAGCTTCTTGCGTTCTTGCATTTGCTGATTCCGGAAAAGTGTATTCCAATTGGTTATCTCCGTTCGGTTCCATCGTTGACAGCACCAAGTTAAACTCCCTTGTTTCTGACAAAACCACCACTTACTGCCAATCATCAACTAATCAATTGTTCGTCTACCGTGTTGCTGGAAAACACTTGGTTGATGATGTGTCGTCACAATCATCAGAAGTAGTCTACGGTGACGTTCATTACGATTCGTCCTCCCTGTTGGACTTGCACTTCGATGAAAAATGTTCCGTTTCGTACCAAGACTCGTTGGCCAATTCCGACTCTAATGCTAATATCGTCGTGGTAGACTTGGACGAGGGATCTCACACGGTTTCAGAATTGTTATCGTTACAAAAAAACGTCATTGTTCAGACTAAACCTAACTTTAGTTCTAAGCTTAATGATATCAAATACTACTTGCAAGATAAGCTTAAAAGAGACGACGAAATGGACGTTCTCGTCGACGAGGGGGTTTCGGAAATAGACAAGTTGATCAATGAGGAATTCAAGCAGGCCGAGGAAATGATTTCTGCGGAAGGCGATGGTGTAGTTTCCATCTTGGACGACGCAGAAATGGGAGATTCTCCTAGTGAACAAACTCAGTTCAATTCAACACAAAACCAAAACCTTTTCACAGAGTACCAATTCTTCACACCAGGCTTGTGGAGCGGTCTTATTGTATCTGGCTTTTTGTTGGCAGTTTTGTACGCTGCTATCGGTTGGGTAAGCTCAATTGAAATTACCTACAGAGCATTTGAAAAACAGGTAGATTTCCAAAAGAAAACCGAGTAGATCGCAGTGGGACTTCTCTGTGGCATTTTGTTGGTTTTTGCTGCTTACAACTTTCATTTCGCTTTGACATTTAGATATTTGTATCTTTAATAAACTATATACTGGAGTCAATAGTTCACCACAGGGCTGAACTAGTACACATAAGGGATGATTTTGTACGGTACGCTCTTCTCATACTCAACCCAGAATTTTCCGTACTTCTCACGACACTTGGCCTCGTCTCTGGTCTGTCTGTGTAACAATAAAGTACCAAAGTATATAACGTAGAAGTAGGTCAAGATGGTGCGGAACCCAGTAGGCAAGCACCACGACCAGCCAATCATCCAGTCACCAAGATAATTGATGTGTTGAGACAATCCCCACCATCCGTCAACTAACAATTTCGACCCAGTATTGGTGGTGATAGACTTCAATTTCAAATGGTCTAATTTGCCTTGTCTGAAATCAGACTTTTGCTTGTTGGCAGAGTGGAAGATGTAGTATCCCAAGCCAGAAATTGCAACGATGGCAGCAACATTGATCCATCCGAGGTGCAAGTGGTTTTGTTTCAAGCAAAGGTATCTGGACTGAATACTGTAGGTCCATGGTAACCAGGCCAAATCACCAAATGCCAACATAAACCCAAATCCGTCAGTGGTAACGTCGATCATCGTCAAAACCCCTTCCTCGTTCAACACACCGTCGAAAACATAGAATGCTTGTAATGCGTTTACAAGAAGTAATGAGTCTGTGACGTAGCCATAGGTGTGGTACTGGTGGTGAATACAAGATAAGTTGATCAAAAACCAGAGTAATAATCCGGGCTTCAATTCGCAGAATAACTTGATGTCCCAGCTGCCGATTCTTGGGTTCAATTCTCTGCCAATAAACCAGTCATAGATGACATTTCTGGTGTTACCGTTGATGGACAAGATTCTTTCGGTAGTGCCCAATTTGTTAGGTTTTCTTAACGGGATAAATGAGACTACGTAGACAAAGACGGCGAGAAGCCATGAGAAGATGGTGATGGTGATGGTCAACTTCAACATGTTAGAATAGATAAAGTCCAATTCTGGCAAAAACCAGTTTTCCGACGAGAACGCCCTAGCAGCCAAAATCGTTACCAAGATCGACGACATGAGTTTACCGTTGATTTTGTAGTCCAATTGGGATCCGTCTCGCAACACCACACCTTTCATACGGGTTCCAGGAACAATGAGGTCCAACACAACCAAGCCGAAGAACCACGTCAAGTAGACGATCCAGCATGTTTTATCGAAGCACAAGTCAAATACTTGAGTCCATGAAGCAGGAACTTGCTGGGCAATTCTCGTGAAATCAAGAGTGATGCCCTGGGCAGAATAGTTTTCATTGCAAATAAGCTCGAAAAAGGTAATGAGCACTGGCAACCCAAACGAGATCGCCAACGCACCAGGAACACCCAGGAACTCGACATGCGACGTCTTAGGATTCAATTGCGACATTGTATACCAATAAATGGAGCACCAGCGTGGGAATCAATGAGGGTGGAAGAAGTTGAATAAAGAGATGAGAACGGTTTTATAGACATTTAAACGATCGTATGCGACGGTGGTTCCAACCACAACGATGCACATCGCATTACTGTGCTATACGACACGAGAAACTACACGAGGACAGTGGAGTGCGTCTTGCGACACTGTCCAGCCTAAAAGACACAAGAAGACTGGCTCTGTTCTGCTGTTCTTCTGTGGTGCTCTTCGGTTCACTGGATGATATTGTATAGGTAGTAGGAGACCTCACTCGGGCCGAGTGGCTTTCACTGTGCCAGATGGGCCAGCTAGGCGTGGCCTGCGTGGTGTTGCGTTGGGATGCGGTGTCGTACATAGGGAGCGAGGTTGACGTAGTGCATTTGACGTTTCTGTAATGCTTTGTTCTCTTACGGTTGCCGTGTGATTGTTCTGGACTCAGTTGGGCCTGGTTCGTACAGTGGATGGAACAGCATCACCGTTGGCAGTTGTTGAAGCATCGAACAACGCCAATCGTAAGATCAACTGGCCAGTGGTGCCACTGAGATCACTTGCTTCACTGGGCACCGCACCTAGTACTAATTAGGAAATTTTGTGCTTTGTGACTGGGGCATGTGGCTGGTCCTCTGTTGCAGTCTACGAGTGCACAGCGTTGTGTCCGTTGTGGTATACGTTGTGGTTTGCGTCATGGTTTGCACAAACTCTGCTAGTGGTTCTGTCTTTAGTTGTGTTGTAGTTGTGTTTTAGTTCTATAGTTCTGTAATTTCCTGCTATAAGACTTAGCTTTGGTGCACAAAAACGGCCACAAAAACCCGTATTGTAGCCAGTTGGGCCACAACCGATGGTCTGACCAGATTGACCAGTGCGGTTTCGGTGAAGTTGATCATCTTCGCCGCAGCTCAGAACATCCTCCACACTACCCTAAACAGGCTCTACAAGCAAGAGTACTATAAACCGTCACAGTCCAGAACCATGCAAATAACGGTACTACATGGTGGCAATTCCGCGGCAATCACCAACTACCGCCTAGTGATACTGCCGCATCGCCCGTGCCCCCTACGGAATCCGGTGAAATTCGTCGGTACGAAACCAATTAGGTTAATTACACGCGTCCACTACCAAGAACGTTACCACGGTGATTTGCCCAGTGACGCAGATAATTTAATCCAGATTTACATATAGTGCCCCGTTGTGTCCGTTATCGTCGTGCTGCTACATTGCTTCATCGTGGTGTGCTATTTTTGCTTCGGGTGCACCCATGGATTTCTATTGTATTGTTCTATGAAGTAATTTTTCCATCGCTTTGTGGCCTGAAATTCACCCTTATACTTTGAATATTTTTCACTTTTCTTTCTTTACTGTGTTCCCTGGTATTGGTTTTCCCAGGGTTGTTTACTGTCATCTCTGGTTATTGCACGGTGGTATCAGGTTCCCATTGAGTTTTTTTTGGGTTTTTTTACCGCTTTGTCAGCAACTTCTTGTCTCTTAGTTAGACTAGTTACTTGTATTCCGTCGGTCGTCTTGCAGGTATTTATAGGTGCCTGGTGTCTCTGTCGGTGTCTTGTTGGTATCCTGTGTTTGTCACCTGCCGTTCACTCATTTGTTCTTTGCTGATTCCCTCGTTGTGCCCCACCCGGTATTGATTGTTCTGTGTCTGCTCGCCGTTACCTAGTCCTAACTAATCGCACCTATTGTTTCTTCGCTGCTCCCATTATCATATCACGGTGATACTGACCTAGATCTGATTTGAGTGCTGAATTTTGGAATTTTTGTTGTTATCAGTCAGAAATTATTTGGGAGAATCACACTTGCTTTTATTCTCCATTGTAGCTTAGTGATAGTTCTATGCGAAGCCTGTTCTAGATCTCCATATCCTTAGTGTCGTCATTTATGAATTCTGCAGACTCTATGAACACTTTCACCCCGAAAAAGAAACGAGGAAGACCTCCGAAACCTACTAGTTTGTCCAGCAAAATCACTACCACCATCAATATCGCCGTCAACACTCCCACTCACAGTTCACCAGCAGAATCAAACTCAAACCAAATTGTAAAACAAGGCCAACCGGATTTTTTCACCCCATTAATGAAAGTCAGTCCAACTACCAGATATAAACCCAAGAAACGGAAATCGTTGTCGTCAGCATCGTCGTCACAATCTTCTCCAACAAAAAGATCGAAATCTCAACCCAATTTATCATCTACAATTCCCCAGAATGTTTTGATTACTCCAACAAACAATGACATTAGATTACACAATACAATGTTAAACTCAAAAGCCTTGGACAATATTTATTACATCACAAACACTCCTGGTAATCAAAATGGCTCTAACCCTTATATAATGACACCTTCTGAACATCCAACTCCAAGGGATAATTTGTTACCTCCAGTAGATATTGAAGACGAGAAGAAATTCTCTGCTCATCAGTCTTATAATTCGGGACAGCAAAAACACCAGCCAAACTTTCAGTTTTCATTGCCAAATTCCATGAGTCTCAATGGCCGTTCCAATGAGACTACTGTTCGTAACTTTGACCAAATTTCTCGAAAAAATTCTACTAACACGATTCCTACTACCAGTACTGCTAGTACAAGCAGATCATCTATTTGTTCAACGTTTGAGAAAGCTCGTTCCACAGAAGATGCCGTTGGTAGTAAGAAATCGTCCATTTCAAATTCCGATTTCTCGTTAAAATTAATGGTAGATGATTCGGGTAAGGCAGTGTTGTCTGGAAACTTTATTGACATGCCGGCGTCCACTTCTAAACCATCACCAACGTCGAATGAATCGACAAATTTGGTCAAGAATGCAGCATGCCTGAAGATTCCTAAACAACCGAAATTGACTCACGCAAACACGGTGATTGGAATCGAGAGTTTCGGACAGGAATCATCGTCTTCTCAGATACAACTATCTGAATCTGGATTAGGTTCAGCGTCGTCGCCAAATTTGCGGATGAATCACGATTCTTTTGCGTTGCAAGCAATTTCTGAAAATGGTGCACATTCAGGTTTACCACAAACCCCAAACTTGAGCAAGGATTTTATGTTCAGTACTGGTCTAACCCCAGGGTCTGGATTGCTGTTGAATCTAACTCCTCAGTTCAATTCAATGATGAACTCCATGATGAGTTTCCAAAGTCCAAATTTCAAAAAGCAATGGAATGAAGAACTCGCAAATTCATCTACAATAAGCATGAATGAACTTATTTCTATTTCCAAACGTAAGGAAGAAATTGATGATTCTGGTGATGCAAAATTAGCGTTGAAGAAGATGATTAATGTTAAAGAATCAAACAATAAGTGAGTTTAACGTTTGGATTGGTTGAACCAATACCTCAACTTAGTGTCATCCTCGACGCTGAAGTGATGAACTCATGCATGCATTAAAATCATGGATACGAATTTCGTATTCCTGATGTCTCATAGTCACTGTCAATTATTGAACATTTGACCATTGACAATTTTCATGCGATATCGACGATAGTATATAAGCCTTCAGTTCTTGATTTTCCGTTACAGCCCAGTATATGCGATATGAGCATTGACTACAATGGCTATCAGTTTCCGTATAAATTAGTTCCTTTCAATTCTTCGACGTTACTTTTACCTGTGCAATTTACTATAGCCTATTGAATATACACAGAATAAATACATAAATTGTAGATATTTGATGAGTGGATTTTTTGTGTTGGTTATCATATCCACTGGTTATCACATTCTCTGGGCACTGTCCTGTGAAAGCACAACGGTTTCTTGAGGCCAACCATTTTGTTACTGTACCAGCTTCGAGAATTGCAAAAATGTGTGTTGTCAGCTCAAAACACTATGTATATGGTCTGTATGTATTACATACTTATCGAGGATCCAGAGTTTGTGGTGTAGCAAAATCACTTGGAACACACTGGGCGTTCAGTCTTTTTTGCAGCCATTAGTAGGTAGGGCTGAGAACCCTAAGAGAAGAATGTCGCGCGCAAAATTTTATTACCCGGACATGACCTCGTTGCACGACAATGTCGCGAATTGAAAATTTTTCCTCCCATGCAAGCGATGAAATAAAAAGTGAAAAATTCCATCGATTATCTTCTTGTTCTTTAGTTGTTAATAACAAATTAAACATGTCTCACAGAAAGTACGAAGCACCAAGACACGGTTCCTTAGGGTTCTTACCAAGAAAGAGAGCTGCCAAGCAACAAGGTAGAGTTAAATCTTTCCCAAAAGATGTTAAATCCAAGCCAGTTGCTTTAACCTCCTTCTTAGGTTACAAGGCCGGTATGACCACCATCGTCAGAGACTTGGACAGACCAGGTTCTAAGATGCACAAGAGAGAAATTGTTGAAGCTGCCACTGTTGTTGACACTCCACCAATGGTTGTTGTTGGTGTTGTCGGTTACGTTGCTACCCCAAGAGGTTTAAGATCTTTGACCACCGTCTGGGCTGAACACTTATCCGAAGAAGTTAGAAGAAGATTCTACAAGAACTGGTACAAGTCTAAGAAGAAGGCTTTCACCAAATACTCTGCCAAATACGCTAAGAACGCCGACGAAGTCGAACGTGAATTAGCCAGAATCACCAAATACGCTTCTGTTGTCAGAGTCTTAGCTCACACTCAAATCAAGAAAACCCCATTAGCTCAAAAGAAGGCCCACTTAGCTGAAATCCAAATCAACGGTGGTTCTATTGCTGACAAGGTCCAATGGGCTAAAGAACACTTTGAAAAGGAAGTCACTGTTGACTCCGTTTTCGAACAAAACGAAATGATCGATGTTGTTGCTGTCACCAAAGGTCACGGTTTCGAAGGTGTTACCCACAGATGGGGTACCAAGAAGTTACCAAGAAAGACCCACAGAGGTTTAAGAAAGGTTGCTTGTATTGGTGCTTGGCATCCAGCTAACGTTAACTGGACTGTTGCCAGAGCCGGTCAAAACGGTTACCACCACAGAACCTCCATCAACCACAAGGTTTACAGAGTTGGTTCCGGTGCTGATGCTAACAACGGTTCTACCGAATTTGACAGATCTAACAAGACCATTAACCCAATGGGTGGTTTCGTCAGATACGGTTTAGTTAACAACGATTTCGTCTTATTGAAGGGTTCTATTCCAGGTGTTAAGAAGAGAGTTGTTACCTTAAGAAAATCCTTATACGTTGACACCTCCAGAAAGGCTTTAGAAAAGGTCAACTTGAAATGGATTGACACTGCTTCTAAATTCGGTAAGGGTAGATTCCAAACCCCAGCTGAAAAACACGCTTTCTTAGGTAC
>ERZ778017.3372-NODE-3372-length-11438-cov-7.257841_pt1 | contig 11438 bp, 9 predicted proteins | sample MGYA00375747_ERZ778017 | MGnify/ENA primary metagenome ERZ778017 (study PRJEB29350, sample SAMN05509838) | bioreactor metagenome | biome: bioreactor; material: wastewater | place: South Africa: University of Cape Town | collected 2014-03-17 ... | reverse complement strand
GGGTCAAGCAGGAGGCGGCGCGCAAGCACCTGCAATCCTTCGTCGACCGCTTCCGGGCCAAGGCATCGAAGGCGCGGCAGGCGCAGTCGCGCATCAAGGCGCTGGAGAAGATGAAGCCGATCGCCGCGCTGGTGGACGACCAGGTACGGCCGTTTTCCTTCCCTGAGCCGGTCAAGGCGGTGGCGTCCCCCATCATCGCGCTGGAAAAGGTCGGGGTCGGCTACCAGCCGGGCCACCCGATCCTGAAGCGGCTCAGCCTGCGCATCGACAATGACGACCGCATCGCGCTGCTCGGCGCCAACGGCAACGGCAAGTCCACCTTCGCCAAGCTGCTTGCCGGCCGGCTGAAGGCAGAGGCCGGGACTATGACGGTCGCACCCGGCCTCAAGGTGGCGATCTTCGCGCAGCATCAACTGGACGATCTTCGCCCGCAGGAGAACGCCTACGAGCATGTGCGCCGGCTGATGCCCGACGCCCCTGAGGCGAAGGTGCGGGCCAAGGTGGCGCAGTTCGGCCTCGCCACCGAGAAGATGAACACCGCCGCGAAGGACCTTTCGGGCGGCGAGAAGGCGCGGCTTCTGATGGGGCTCGCGGCGTTCGACGGGCCGAACCTGTTCATCCTCGACGAGCCGACCAACCACCTCGACATCGATTCGCGCGAGGCGCTGGTGCATGCGCTCAACGAATTCCCGGGCGCGGTGATCGTCATTTCGCATGACCGCCATCTGCTCGAAGCCACCGTCGACCGGCTGTACCTGGTCAAGGACGGGCAGGTGAACCCCTATGACGGCGATCTCGACGACTACAAGACGCTGGTGACGGGCGTTTCAGGCGACCGCCGGGAAAAGCGCGAGGCCGAGAAGGCGTCCAAGGCCGACCGCCGCCGCGAGGCGGCCGCGCGCCGCGCGGCGCTCGAGCCGCTGGCGAAGGAAATCCGTGCGACGGAAGGGCTGATGGAACGGCTGCGCAAGCGCCTCGACGCCATCGAGGACCAGCTTGCCGATCCGGCGCTTTACGAGAAGGACCCGGTCGGTGCGACACGGCTGGCCAAGGAGCGTTCGGACCTTTCGGCGCAGCTTGCCCGCAACGAGGAAAAGTGGCTGGAAATGTCGGCCGAGTACGAGGAAGGCATCGCCGAATAGGCGCGGCCGCTTCGCATCATGCCCGTACGGTGTTGAAGCGGGATCGTCAGACGAACATCATCAGCACGATGGCGCCGATGATGACCATGACCAGTCCGCCGATCAGCATCGGCAGCAGCGTGTTGCCTTCCTCGGCGCCGCTTGCCGCCTGCGCCGTGCTTATGACGACCCGTTTTTCCTTATCGTCGTCAGCCATGATCCTTCCTCCAGCTGGCCGGAACGCCAGCCGCACCCGAGGTGATACGCAAAACGACGCGTCCTTCTTTGCGATTCCTCAAACAAGCCGGCGAAGGCACCGGCGGATTCTTCAGGCGGCGGCCGCCGCCTCAAGGCCCCGCGCCAGGTCCGCCTTCAGGTCCTCGACGTTTTCCAGCCCGATCTGCAAGCGGACCAGCGGGCCTTCGTAGTTTTCCTTCATGATGGTGCGGTCGCCGAGGAAAACCGGCACGGCCAGGCTCTCGAAGCCGGCCCAGGAATAGCCCAGCCCGAAAATGCCGAGCGCATCGAGGAAGGCGTGCTGCTGCTTGCGCCCGCCGCCGGCGAGCACGATGGAAAAGACCCCGCTGGAGCCGGAAAAGTCGCGTCGCCACAGGCTGTGGTCCGGATGGCTGGCAAGGGCCGGATGCAGCACGCGCGCGACGCCCGGCTGTTCTTCCAGCCAGGCAGCGATGTCGAGCGCGCTCTTGCGGTGATGCTCCAGCCTGACCCCCATGGTGCGCAGGCCGCGCAGCACCTGGTAGACGTCGTCCGGCCCCGCGCACAGGCCGAGCGCGCCGAAGGCGGCGTCGAGCCTTTGCCAGCACGCTTCGTTGGCCGAAACGGTGCCTAGCAGCACGTCGGAATGGCCGGCCGGATACTTCGTTGCCGCGTGGATCGAGATGTCGACGCCGTGGTCGAGCGGCCGGAAATAGAGCGGGGTGGCCCAGGTGTTGTCGATCATGACGACGGCGCCGCCGGCATGCGCGGCCGCGGCGATCGCCGGAATGTCCTGCACCTCGAAGGTGTTGGAGCAGGGCGATTCGGTGAAGACCACGCTCGTGTTCGGCTTCATCAGCGCCGAGATGCCGGCGCCGATGCGCGGCTCGTAATATTCGACCTCGATGCCGAGGCGAGCGAGCATGGTGTCGGCGAAGTGGCGGGTCGGGCCGTAGACGGAGTCGACGATCAGCACGTGGTCGCCGGCCGACGCGAAGGCGAGCAGCGGCAGGGTGACGGCGGCAAGGCCGGACGGCACCATGACGGTGCCGGCGGAACCCTCCAGCGCGTCGATCGCCTGCGCCAGCGCGTCCGAGGTCGGGGTGCCGTGCGTGCCGTAGGTGTATTTCTGGCCGCGCGAAACCAGCGTCTCCGCATCGGGGTAGAGCACCGTCGAAGCATGCACCACCGGCGGGTTGACGAAACCGAAATAGTCGCGCGGGTCGTAGCCGATGTGGGCGAGGCGCGTATTGATGCCCATTTCGATGCCGTCTTTTGCCATGGTGCCGCCGTCTGGTGGAGAAAAAGGATGCGAGTTTCGTCCGGTCAGGAATAGGTCGGCAATCTTGGCGGCGCAACCTCTCGCGCCCGCCAGCGGACCGGGTTCGCCTGTGCCAAAAGCCGGTTTTCGGGCAGGCGCTTGCGGCGGTATTTGTTTTTTACTCGTTTCACGATCGGGTCATTTTCCTTGACCTCACGAAAATAATCGCTTTCGATGCAGGTTGTGAACGGATGACGCTCGACGCATCGGCTTGATGCCTGGTTCCGGAAATGGGCCGGAACGATTGCCGCGTTCACTGGGAAAAAAGCTCAGGCAACGCCTGAATAATAGAAAAGGGTCAGTGGGTTATGAAACACATTGCAATCGGTGTTCTTGGGGCTGCGACCATCGGCCTGATGGCCGCTTCCGCATCGGCGGGCACCCTTGACGACGTCAAGGCCAAGGGCTTCATCCAGTGCGGCGTTTCGACCGGCCTGGCCGGCTTTTCGGCGCCCGACGACAAGGGCGAATGGACGGGGCTCGACGTCGACTTCTGCCGCGCGATCGCGGCCGCCGTGTTCGGCGACGGCTCCAAGGTGAAGTTCACGCCGCTCAGCGCCAAGGAGCGCTTCACCGCCCTTCAGTCCGGCGAAATCGACGTCCTGTCGCGCAACACCACCTGGACGATCAACCGCGATACCGCGCTCGGCCTGAATTTCGCGGGCGTGACCTACTACGACGGCCAGGGCTTCATGATCAACGCCAAGAAGCTGCCCGGCGTGAACTCGGCCCTCCAGTTGTCGGGCGCGGCGGTATGCGTGCAGGCGGGCACCACGACGGAACTCAACCTTGCCGACTACTTCAAGTCGAACAAGATGGAGTACAACCCGGTCGTCTTCGAGAAGCTGGAGGAGGTCAACGCCGCCTATGATTCGGGCCGCTGCGACGTCTACACCACCGATCAGTCGGGCCTCTACGGCATCCGGCTCACGCTCTCGGCGCCCGACGACCATGTCGTGCTGCCGGAGATCATCTCCAAGGAGCCGCTCGGGCCGGCGGTGCGCCAGGGCGACGACCAGTGGTTCCACATCGTGCGCTGGGTCTACTACGCCCTGGTGCAGACGGAGGAACTGGGCATTACCCAGGCCAATGTCGACGAGATGAAGAACTCGCCCAATCCCGAGATCAAGCGCGTGCTCGGCACCGAGGCCGATACCAAGATCGGCACCGACCTCGGCCTTACCAACGACTGGGTCGTCAATATCCTCAAGGCGACCGGCAACTACGGCGAACTGTTCGAGCGCAATGTCGGCGCGGGCAGCCCGCTGAAGATCGCGCGCGGCCTCAACGCGCTGTGGACCAAGGGCGGCCTTCAATACGCCATGCCGATCCGCTGATCGATCGGACCATAGACCGGAAGGCGGCATCACCCGCCTTCCGGGTTCTCGGTTCAGGGAGGCCAATGCATGGCATCGCAAGATATTCTTGACGGTGGCAAGGCCAATCGCGGTTCGTTCATCAACGATCCGAAGGTGCGCGGTCTTTTCTTTCAGGTCCTGGTCATCCTGCTGCTCATCGCCGCGACCTGGTGGATCGTCAACAACGTCATCGACAATCTGAGGCGCTCCAACATCGCGTCGGGCTTCTCGTTCCTGCGCAGCCGCGCCGGCTTCGACATTGCCGAAAGCCCGATCGCCTACACCTCGGATTCGACCTATGGCCGGGCCATCCTGGTCGGCTTCCTCAATACGCTGATCGTCGCGGGGACGGGCATCGCCACCGCCACCGTCATCGGTTTCCTCGTCGGCATCGGCCGGCTGTCGAACAACTGGCTGATCCGCAAGATCTGCACGGTCTATGTCGAGCTTTTTCGCAACATCCCGCCGCTGCTCGTCATCTTCTTCTGGTATTTCGGCGTGCTTTCGGTGCTGCCGGGCGCGCGCGAAAGCATCCACCTGCCGTTCGAGACCTTCCTCAACAACCGCGGTTTCTATTCGCCGCGCCCCGTGTGGGGCGACGGCGCCTGGCTCACCGGCGTCGCCTTCGTGATCGGCGTCGCGCTGGCCTGGTTCGTGGCGCGGCGCGCCCGCCAGCGGCAGATGGCGACGGGGCAGTCCTTTCCGGTGTTTCGAACTTCGATCGCGCTTATCGTCGGGCTGCCGCTGCTCGCCTTCGCGCTCAGCGGCTTTCCGCTCAGCTTCGATGTGCCCCAGCAATCGACCTTCAACCTGACCGGCGGTTTCCAAGTCAAGCCCGAATTCCTGTCGCTCTACCTGGCGCTCTCCTTCTATACGGCCGCCTTCATCGCCGAGATCGTGCGCGCCGGCATCCTCGGCGTCAGCCACGGGCAGACCGAGGCGGCGAGAGCGCTGGGGCTGAGGCAGCGGCAGACGCTGCGGCTGGTCGTGGTGCCGCAGGCGCTGCGCATCATCATCCCGCCGCTGACCAGCCAGTATCTGAACCTCACCAAGAACTCCTCGCTCGCCATCGCCATCGGCTATCCGGATCTGGTGGCGACCGGCGGGACCGTGCTCAACCAGACCGGGCAGGCGATCGAGATCGTGGTGATCTGGATGGTGATCTATCTCGGCATCAGCCTGGTGACGTCCGCCTTCATGAACTGGTTCAACGCCAAGATGGCTCTGGTGGAGAGATAGGGTGCAGGAACACGATCTTTCCTTCGTCAGGGCCGAAATGGTGGCGGCGCAGGCCGCGCCCCGCAGAGAAAGAGGTGCCGGCGCCTGGCTGCGCAAGAACCTGTTCGCCTCGGTCGGCGATTCGATCCTTACCGTCCTCGGCCTGCTCCTGGTCGCCTACCTGATCCCGCCCTTCGTCGAATGGGCCTTCGTCAACGCGCAATGGACCGGCACCGACCGCACCTTCTGCGCCACCACGGCCCAGGGCGGCATGCAGCCGGACGGCTGGTCGGGCGCATGCTGGGCCTTCGTGCAGGCCAAGTTCGGCCAGTTCATGTTCGGCCGCTATCCGCTCGCCGAACGCTGGCGCCCCATTCTGGTGGCGGTGATGTTCGTGGCGCTTCTGGTGCCGCTGCTCATCCCCAAAGTGCCGCGCAAGGGCCTGAACGCGGTGCTGTTCTTCTTCGTCTTCCCGGTCATCGCCTTCGTGCTCCTGACCGGCGGCTGGTTCGGGCTGCCGCATGTGGAGACGCCGCTGTGGGGCGGCCTGCTGGTCACCCTGGTGCTGTCCTTCGTCGGCATCGCCGTTTCCCTGCCGCTGGGCATCGTGCTGGCGCTCGGGCGGCGCTCGAAGATGCCGGTGGTGAAGCTGGTCTGCGTCATCTTCATCGAGACGGTGCGCGGCATTCCGCTGGTCACGGTGCTGTTCATGGCGAGCGTCATGCTGCCGCTGTTCCTGCCGGCGGGCGTCACCTTCGACAAGCTGCTCAGGGCGCTGATCGGCGTGACGCTGTTTGCGGCCGCCTATATGGCGGAAGTGGTGCGCGGCGGCCTCCAGGCCATTCCCAAGGGCCAGTACGAGGGCGCGGATTCGCTCGGCCTCGGCTATTGGCAGAAGATGGTCCTGGTCATCCTGCCGCAGGCGCTGAAGCTGGTCATACCGGGCATCGTCAACACCTTCATCGGCATGTTCAAGGACACCAGCCTGGTCTACATCATCTCGATGTTCGACCTGCTCGGCGTGGTCCGCCAGAACTTCTCCGATGCCTCCTGGGCGTCGGCGCAGACGCCGATCTCGGGACTGGTGTTCGCGGCCCTGGTTTTCTGGCTGTTCTGTTTCGGCATGTCGCGCTACTCGATGTTCATGGAACGCCGGCTCGATACCGGCCACAGATAAGACAACAAGGGGAACGGACTCATGGCCATTGAAAACGCGGTCACCGCGGAAGAAATCAAGGTCAATGCCGGCAAGATGCAGATATCGGACACCGATGTCGCCATCGAGATCATCGGCATGCACAAATGGTACGGCGAGTTCCATGTCCTGAAGGACATCAACCTGAAGGTTATGCGCGGCGAGCGCATCGTCATCTGCGGCCCTTCGGGTTCCGGCAAGTCGACGATGATCCGCTGCATCAACCGGCTGGAGGAACACCAGAAGGGCAAGATCTTCGTCGATGGCAAGGAACTCACCAACGACCTGAAGAAGATCGACGAGGTGCGGCGCGAGGTCGGCATGGTGTTCCAGCACTTCAACCTGTTTCCGCACCTGACGATCCTGGAAAACTGCACGCTGGCGCCGATCTGGGTGCGCAAGACGCCGAAGAAGCAGGCGGAGGAAACCGCCATGCACTTCCTGAAGCGGGTCAAGATTCCCGAGCAGGCCAACAAATATCCCGGCCAGTTGTCGGGCGGCCAGCAGCAGCGCGTGGCGATCGCCCGCTCGCTGTGCATGAACCCGCGCATCATGCTGTTCGACGAGCCGACCTCGGCGCTCGACCCCGAGATGATCAAGGAGGTGCTGGAAACCATGGTGGGGCTGGCCGAGGAGGGCATGACCATGCTGTGCGTCACCCACGAGATGGGCTTCGCGCGCAAGGTCGCCAACCGCGTCATCTTCATGGATGCCGGCCAGATCGTCGAGCAGAACACGCCGGCCGAGTTCTTCGACAACCCGCAGCACGAGCGCACCAAGCTGTTCCTCAGCCAGATCCTGCACTGACGGGAGCGCCCGCCGCGGCCCGTGCCTCGGGCGCGCGCCAGCCGTAGAGCCAGTCGAGATCGGCGGCGAGCCTTTCGCCGGGGCGCAGCGCCAGCATCAGGTTGCGCGCCAGCGCCACCGGGCCGGCGGCATGCCAGGCGAGGTGGTTGAGGGCGCCGCGCCGGGCCACCCTGGCGACGCGGGCCTTGCGGGCGGCCTCCCATTCAGCCAGCGCGCCGGCAAGGCCTGCCGGCGCTGCGGCGAGCCCGGCCGCCAGCGTCGCCGCGTCCTCGATCGCCATCGCCGCGCCCTGCGCGGCAAAGGGCGTCATGGCATGGGCGGCGTCGCCGATCAGGGCGATCCCCGGGGGCGAGGTCCATGGCGGATGCGGGTCCACGGTGTGGACCGGCCACGCCGTCCACGGCCCGGCGTCTTCGGCAAGGCCGGCCAGCGCCGGCGCCGTATGGCGCATGGCCTGCCGGAGCGCGCCGATGTCGGCCTTGGCGGCCCAGTCCTTCGCTATTTCCCCGCCCCTGGTGAAGGCGACGAGGTTGAACGCCTTGCCGCTGCGTATCGGATAGGCGACGAGGTGGAAGCCGGCGTGCAGGAACGCGGTGACCGAGGCGGGGTCGGCGATACGGGCGAAGGCCGCGCCGGCCGGGCTTTCGGCGGCCAGCGTCGCGCGCCACGCCAGCTTGCCGCTGAAGCGGCTCTGCACGGTGCCGACGAAGCCCCGGATCGTCGACCACACGCCGTCTGCGCCGATCAGCAGCAGGCCGCTCTCGCGCACCTTCCTGTTGTCGGCCGAGAGCGTTGCCGTGACGCCGCCGCTATCGGCCGCCACGCCCTCGACGCGGACATGGGTGAGAAGTTCTATGTCGGGGACGTTCGCGGCCGTCTCCAGCAGGGCTTTCTGCACGTCACCGCGGTGGGCGACGAGGTAGGGCGCCTGCCAGCGCCGCCTGCCGCTTTCGCCGAGCGGCACGGTGGCGAGCGTGCGGAGGCTGCGGGCGTCCTTCAGCACTGCGGCGCGCGGCTCGACCGCGGCCGGGGCCAGCCGCTCGAGCACGCCGAGACGGTCGAGAATATGCGTGGCGTTGGGTGAAAGCTGGATGCCGGCGCCGATCGCCTCGATCCGCGCGGCCTGCTCGTAAAGCCGCACCCGGAACCCCTGCCGGGCCAGGGCGAGCGCCGCCGTCAGGCCCGCGATGCCGGCGCCGGCGACGAGGATTTGCCGGGGGCGGTCGGCTGCGGCCATGTCGGGCCGGCCGGTCAGGCGGCCCGGCTGACGTAGAGGCAGCCGGCCGGCCGCGTCTCGGCCGGGCTCAGCTCGGGCACGTATCGGTAAAGCGTCGAGCAGTAGGGGCAGACCTTCTCGGCGTCGTCGCCGAGGTCGAGGAAGACGTGCGGATGGTCGAAGGGCGGGGTGGCTCCCACGCACATGAATTCCCTGACGCCGATGTCGATGGCCGGGTGGCCCGCATCGTTCTGGAAATGGGGAATGGAATGACCGGCCATCGTCGTCTCCGTCTCAATTCAGTCGGACTTCCTGCGTTTGGAACATAAGGCGGGTTTTTGCAAGGTCGATGAAATGAAACTGTCGCAAAACCATGGCACGGGATAGATTGGGCCGGTTGGCCGGCCGGCAGCATCGGGCGAAATGAAGAAGAGCAGGAACATGAGCGAGTTGAAGCCGGTGCAGACGCAATTCGACACCAATGCGCCCGAGGCTGCCGAGGGCGGCAATCCCGACCGCTTCGTGAACCGGGAATTTTCGTGGCTCCAGTTCAACCGCCGCGTCCTCGAAGAATCGCTCAACGAGCGCCATCCGCTGCTGGAGCGGGTGCGCTTCCTGTCGATCTCGGCCGCCAACCTCGACGAGTTCTTCATGGTGCGGGTCGCCGGCCTTGCCGGGCAGGTGCGGCAGGGCATCGCCCTGAAAAGCCCGGACGGGCGCACGCCGCAGCAGCAGCTCGACCAGTTGCTGCGCGAGGTCGAGCGCTTGCAGGCGGACCAGCAGGAGAGCCTGTCGATCCTGATGGCGCTGCTCGACAGGGAGGGGATCGAAAGCATCACCCGCGACGCGCTGGCGGGCGAGGAGAAGGCGTGGCTGGAAGCGCATTTCCAGGAGCAGGTGTTTCCCGTGCTGACGCCGCTTTCGATCGACCCGGCGCATCCTTTCCCGTTCATCCCCAATCTCGGCTTCTCGATGGCGCTCGAACTGCGCCACCTCAGGAACGGCGAGGAAATGATCGCGCTCCTGCGCCTGCCGCCGGCCCTGAAGCGGTTCATCCGCCTGCCGGACCGCAACGACCATATCCGCTTCATCCGGCTGGAGGAGGCGGTCAGCCTCTATATCGGCCGGCTGTTCCCCGGCTACGAGGTGAAGGGGGCGGGCACCTTCCAGATCATCCGCGACAGCGATATCGAGGTCGAGGAGGAATCGGAGGATCTGGTGCGCCTGTTCGAGACGGCGCTGAAGCGCCGCCGGCGCGGCTCGGTGATCCGCATCGAGTTCGACGACCGGATGCCGGAGGAACTGCGCGATTTCGTCGCCGGCAAGCTCGGCGTCGCCGCCAACCGCATCAGCGTCCTGACCGGGCCGCTGGCGCTCAGCCAGATCTCGGAGATCGTCGCCATCGCGCGCGACGACCTGAAGTTCGTGCCCTACAATCCGCGTTTTCCCGAGCGCATCCGCGAGCATGGCGGCGACTGCTTCGCAGCCATCCGCGAGAAGGACATCGTCGTCCACCACCCGTACGAATCCTTCGACGTGGTGGTGCAGTTCCTGCGCCAGGCCATGGCCGACCCGGAGGTGGTGGCGATCAAGCAGACCCTCTACCGCACCTCCAACGACAGCCCGATCGTGCGCGCGCTGATCGACGCGGCCGAGGCCGGCAAGTCGGTGACCGCGCTGGTGGAGCTCAAGGCGCGCTTCGACGAGGAAGCCAACATCCGCTGGGCGCGCGACCTCGAGCGTGCCGGCGTGCAGGTGGTGTTCGGCTTCCTCGAACTGAAGACGCACGCGAAGATGTCGCTGGTGGTGCGGCGCGAGGAGGGCAGGCTGCGCAACTACGTGCATCTCGGCACCGGAAACTATCATCCGGTCACGGCGCGCATCTATACCGACCTGTCGTTTTTCACCTGCGATGCCGAGATCGCGCGCGATGTCGCCCAGATCTTCAATTTCATAACCGGCTATGCGGAGCCCGCCGAGGAAATGCGGCTTGCGGTGTCGCCGTTCACGCTGCGAAGCCGTATCCTCAAGCATATCGAGGACGAGATCGGCCATGTGCGCGAAGGGCGGATCGGGCGCATCTGGATGAAGATGAACGCGCTGGTCGACCCGATCGTCATCGACGCGCTTTATGAAGCGAGCCGCGCCGGGGTCGAGATCGACCTGGTGGTGCGCGGAATCTGCTGCCTCAGGCCGCAGGTGCCGGGCCTTTCGGAAAACATCAAGGTCAAGTCGATCGTCGGCCGCTTCCTCGAGCACAGCCGCATCTACTGTTTCGGCAACGGCCACGGCCTGCCGGCGGACGAGGCCATCGTCTACATCAGCTCGGCCGACATGATGCCGCGCAATCTCGACCGCCGCGTCGAGACCATGGTGCCGATCACCAATCCGACCGTGCACGAGCAGATCCTCGGCCAGATCATGCTGGGCAATATCATGGACAACCAGCAGAGTTTCGACGTATTGGCTGACGGGACTTCCCGACGGGTCGTGCTGGAAGAGGGCGAGGAACCGTTCAACGCGCAGGAATACTTCATGACCAATCCGAGCCTGTCGGGCAGGGGCGATGCGCTGAAGTCGCATGCGCCGAGGCGCATCGCGCAGTTCAAGCGCCGCAGGAAGCAGACCGAAGCAGCGGCGGGCGAATGATTTCAGCCTCGCAAGGGCGGCTTCAGGACCGCCGCCCGCTGTCCGTGATCGATATCGGCTCGAACTCGATCCGCCTCGTCGTCTATGAAGGCCTGGTGCGTTCGCCGACCGTCCTGTTCAACGAGAAGATGCTGGCCGGCCTCGGGCGCGGCATCGTCTCGACCGGCAGGCTCGACCCCGAGGCGGTGAGCCGCTCGATGGCGGAATTCCGGCGCTTCCGCAGCCTGTCGGAGCAGGCGGGGGCGGAGCGCATGTTCGTGCTGGCGACCGCCGCCGCGCGCGAGGCGGTCAACGGCCCCGATTTCATCGCCCGTGCCGAGGAGGTGCTGGGAACCGA
>ERZ778017.3369-NODE-3369-length-11454-cov-188.409422_pt1 | contig 11454 bp, 7 predicted proteins | sample MGYA00375747_ERZ778017 | MGnify/ENA primary metagenome ERZ778017 (study PRJEB29350, sample SAMN05509838) | bioreactor metagenome | biome: bioreactor; material: wastewater | place: South Africa: University of Cape Town | collected 2014-03-17 ... | reverse complement strand
GGGCCAGATCCTCGATCGAGTAGATGTCGTGGTGCGGCGGCGGCGAGATCAGGCCAACGCCGGGCACCGAAAAGCGCAGCCGCGCGATGTATTCGGACACCTTGTGGCCGGGCAGCTGGCCGCCCTCGCCGGGCTTGGCGCCTTGGGACACCTTGATCTGGATCTGGTCGGCCGAGACCAGGTAGGCCGCGGTGACGCCGAAGCGGCCCGAAGCCACCTGCTTGATCCGCGAGCGCAGTGAATCGCCGGCTTCCAGCGCGATGTCGCTTTCGATGTGCTGCGCGCCGATCACGCTGGCCAGGGTGTCGCCGGACCGGATCGCGATGCCGCGCAATTCGTCGCGGTAGCGCGCCTCGTCCTCGCCGCCTTCGCCGGTGTTGGACTTGCCGCCGATCCGGTTCATCGCCACCGCCAGCGTGGCGTGCGCCTCGGTGGAGATCGAGCCCAGCGACATCGCGCCGGTGGCGAAGCGCTTGACGATTTCCGCCGCCGGTTCGACCTCGTCCAGCGCGATCGCAGCTGCCGGGTCGACGCGGAATTCGAACAGCCCGCGCAAGGTCAGCTGGCGGCGCGTCTGGTCGTTGATGAGCCGCGCGTATTCGGCGTAGGTCGAGGCACTGTTGGCGCGGGTGGCGTGCTGCAGCTTGGCGATCGAGTCCGGCGTCCACAGGTGGGCCTCGCCATCGACGCGCCAGGCGTACTCACCGCCGCCGTCGAGCGCCGAGGATGCATTGTCGGCCCAGGCCGTCTCGTGCTGGCGCAGTGCTTCGGCCGCCAGCTCGAACAGGCCGATGCCCTCGATCGTGCTGGCGGTGCCGCTGAAGTACGTTTCCACCAGTTCGCTGTTCAGCCCCACCGCCTCGAAGATCTGCGCGCCGGTGTAGGACATGTAGGTGGAGATGCCCATCTTGGACAGCACCTTCTGCAGTCCCTTGCCGATCGCCTTGATGTAGTGCGCGATGGCCTGCTGCGCGGTGAGCGTGCCGGTGCCGGCCGCGTGGCGGGCCAGCGTTTCCATCGCCAGGTAAGGGTGGATCGCCTCGGCGCCGTAGCCGGCGAGCAGGGCGAAGTGGTGCACCTCGCGCGCCGAGCCGGTCTCCACCACCAGGCCGGTGCTGGTGCGCAGGCCGCGGTTGACCAGGTGCTGGTGGACCGCCGAGGTGGCCAGCAGCGCCGGGATCGCCACGCGCTCGCGGCCGGCGTGGCGGTCCGACACGACCAGGATGTTGTGGCCCTGGCCGATCGCGTCGACCGCTTGGGCACACAGCGAGGCCAGCCGCGCCTCGATGCCCTGCTTGCCCCACGCCGCCGGATAGGTGATGTCCAGTTCGAAGCTGCGGAACTTGCCCTTGGAGTAGCGGCCGATCTTGCGGATCTTCGCCATGTCGGCGAAATCGAGGATCGGCTGGGCGACTTCCAGTCGCAGCGGCGGATTGACGTTGTTGATGTCCAGCAGGTTGGGCTTCGGCCCGATGAAGGACACCAGCGACATCACCAGCTGCTCGCGGATCGGGTCGATCGCCGGGTTGGTGACCTGGGCGAACAGCTGGCGGAAGTACGAGTACAGCGACTTGTTCTGCTCCGACAGCACCGCCAGCGCCGCGTCGTTGCCCATCGAACCGATCGCCTCCTGGCCGTCGTGCGCCATCGGCAGCAGCTGGAACTTGAGATCCTCCAGCGTGTAGCCGAACGCGCGCTGGCGCTGCACCAGCTGCTCGCCCGCGGGCGGTTCGACGCGGCCGACCGGCAGGTCGTCCAACCGGATGCGGATGTGTTCGATCCACTGCTTGTACGGCCGCGCGTTGGCCAGCTGGTCCTTGACCTCGCGGTCGTCGATGATGCGACCGGCCTCCATGTCGATCAGCAGCATGCGGCCGGGCTGCAGCCGCCACTTTTTCACGATGCGCGGCTCGGGCACGGCGAGCACGCCTGCCTCGGAAGCGAGGATCACCAGGTCGTCGTCGGTGATCAGGTAACGCGCCGGACGCAGGCCGTTGCGGTCCAGCGTGGCGCCGACCTGGCGACCGTCGGTGAAGGCGATCGCGGCCGGGCCGTCCCACGGTTCCATCATCGCCGCGTGGTATTCGTAGAACGCGCGGCGGTTGTCGTCCATCAGCGTGTGACGTTCCCACGCCTCGGGAATCATCATCATCATCGCGTGCGCCAGCGGGTAGCCGGCCATGGTCAGCAGTTCGAGGCAGTTGTCGAACGAGGCGGTGTCGGACTGGCCCGGGTAGATCAGCGGCCACAGCTTGGCCAGGTCGTCGCCGAGCACCGGCGAGGAAATCGCGCCGGTGCGCGCGTTGATCCAGTTGACGTTGCCCTTGACCGTGTTGATCTCGCCGTTGTGCGCGATCATCCGGTACGGATGGGCCAGCTCCCACGCCGGGAAGGTGTTGGTGGAGAAGCGCTGGTGCACCATCGCCAGCGCCGACACCGTGCGCGGATCGACCAGGTCGAGGTAATACTGGCCGACCTGGTCGGCCAGCAGCAGGCCCTTGTAGACCACGGTGCGGGTGGACATCGACGGCACGAAGTATTCCTTGCCGTACTTCAGGCCCAGCGCGCGGATTGCGTGGCTGGAGGTCTTGCGGATCACGTACAGCTTGCGCTCCAGCGCGTCGGGCACCATCACGTCCGGACCGCGGCCGATGAAGATCTGCCGGATCACCGGCTCGCGGCCCCGCACGGTGGGCGACATCGGCATCGTGGCGTCCACCCGCACGTCGCGCCAGCCCAGCACCTGCTGGCCCTCCGCCCGCACCGCGCGTTCGAGTTCCTGCTGGCAGGCCAGCCGCGACGCCTGCTCGCGGGGCAGGAACACCATGCCCACGCCGTACTCGCCCGGTGGCGGCAGCACGATGTCCTGGACGGCCATCTCCTCGCGGTAGAACTGGTCGGGGATCTGAATCAGGATGCCGGCGCCATCGCCCATCAGCGCATCGGCGCCGACCGCGCCGCGATGATCGAGATTGCGCAGGATCAGCAGGCCCTGCTCGATGATCGCGTGGCTTTTGCGGCCCTTGATGTGGGCGACAAAGCCCACGCCGCAGGCGTCGTGTTCGTTGCGCGGGTCGTACAGACCCTGGGCCTGCGGCTGATCCATTGACTCCCCTCCACGGGCATGGCTGCCCATCGACTATAGTGCGATGCAGCAAAAGCGCAAGAGGTTTCGCGCAATTGGACGTCTATAGGGATGGACGGCCATTCGCCAGAAAGTCGGCGACGGCGGCCAGCGGCCGGTTCAGTCTTCCTCGGGCGGCAGCAGCGGCATCGCTTCCTGGTCGACCGCCAGCTGGCTGGCCGCGAGCGCCACCTGGGTGCGGTTGCTGACCCCGAGCTTGCGCATGATCGCGGTCATGTGGGCCTTCACGGTGGCCTCGGAAACGCCGAGCTCCCAGGCGATCTGCTTGTTCAGCAGGCCTTCGGCGATCATCGTCATCACCCGGAACTGCTGCGGCGTCAGCGTGGCGATCTGGGCGGCGGCGGCGGCTTCGTCGGGTCGCAGTTCGTCGGAGCCGCCCAGCAGCGCGTGTGGCACCCAGACGTCGCCATCGAGTACCGCACGGATCGCCGCCACGATGTCCTCGCCTGCGGTGGACTTGGGCACATAGGCCGACGCACCGTGGGCCAGCGCGCGCCGCGCCACCTGGGCCTCTTCATGACCGGACACCACCATGATCGGCAACCCCGGATACTGCCCGCGGATGTGCGCCAGCGCCGAATAGCCCCGCGCGCCGGGCATGTGCAGATCCAGCAGGAGCAGCTCGGCGTCGGGGAATTGCTCGATCAGTCCGAGCAGCGCATGCACGCTGTCCGCACTGTGCACCCGCGCCGGCGGCACGGCCGCCAGCACCGCGCGCTGCAACGCGTCGCGGAACAGCGGGTGGTCGTCGGCGATCAGGATGTCGGTCATGAGGTTTTGGAGCAGGGAACGGGAAACGGGGAACGGGGAACAAAAGCGCGATATTTCGCATTGCTCGTGGCGGAGCGATCCGCCGGCGTTCCCCGTTCCCCATTCCCTGTTCCCCGCTTCTTCACTTGATCAACCGCTCGTCGACCAGGTTCTTCACCACGCCCGGGTCGGCCAGGGTAGTGATGTCGCCGAGCTGATCGGGCAGGTTCTCGCCGATCTTGCGCAGGATGCGGCGCATGATCTTGCCGGAGCGGGTCTTCGGCAGGCCGGGCGCCCACTGCAGGTAGTCCGGCGTGGCGATCGGGCCGATCTCCTTGCGCACCCAGGCGATCAGTTCCTTGCGCAGCTCCTCGCTGCCGCTCTCGCCGGCGACCAGGGTGACGTAGGCGTAGATGCCCTGGCCCTTGATCTCGTGCGGGCAGCCGACCACGGCGGCCTCGGCCACCTTCGGGTGCGCCACCAGCGCGCTCTCCACCTCGGCGGTACCCAGGCGGTGGCCGGACACGTTGATCACGTCGTCGACGCGGCCGGTGATCCAGTAGTAGCCGTCTTCGTCGCGGCGTGCGCCGTCGCCGGAGAAGTAGTTGCCGGGGTAGGCGCTGAAGTAGGTCTCGATGAAGCGCTGGTGGTCGCCGTAGATGGTGCGCACCTGGCCGGGCCAGGAGTCGGTGATCAGCAGGTTGCCTTCGGCCACGCCTTCCTGCACGGTGCCTTCGGCGTCGACGATCGCCGGCTTGACGCCGAAGAACGGCAGCGTGGCCGAGCCGGGCTTGGTGGCGATGGCGCCGGGCAGCGGCGAGATCATGATGCCGCCGGTCTCGGTCTGCCACCAGGTGTCGACGATCGGGCAGCGCTCCTCGCCGACCACGCGGTAGTACCACTCCCAGGCTTCCGGGTTGATCGGCTCGCCGACCGAGCCGAGCAGGCGCAGCGACTTGCGCGAGCACTTCTTCACCGGGCCCTCGCCCTCGCGCATCAGCGCGCGGATCGCGGTGGGCGCGGTGTAGAAGATGCTGACCTGGTGCTTGTCGATCACCTGCCAGAAGCGGCTGTGGTCGGGGTAGTTCGGCACGCCCTCGAACATCACCGTGGTGGCGCCGTTGCACAGCGGGCCGTACACCACGTAGCTGTGGCCGGTGACCCAGCCGACGTCGGCGGTGCACCAGTAGACGTCGTCCTCGCGCAGGTCGAACACCTGCTCGTGGGTGTAGCTGATGAAGACGAGGTAGCCGCCGGTGGAGTGCTGCACGCCCTTGGGCTTGCCGGTGGAGCCGGAGGTGTACAGCACGAACAGCGGGTGCTCGGCCTCGACCGGGGTCGGCGGGCAATCGGCGCTCTGGCCGTCCATCAGCGTGTGCCAGTAGCGGTCGCGCGGCGACTGCATGTGCACCGCGCCGCCGGTGTGGCGCACCACGATCACGGTTTCCACGCTGTTGGTGCCGGGCCGCTCCAGCGCCGCGTCCACGTTGACCTTGAGCGGGATGTGCTTGCCCGCGCGCAGGCCCTCGTCGGCGGTGATCACCACCTTGGCCTGCGAGTCGACGATGCGCCCGGCCAGCGAGTCGGGCGAGAAGCCGCCGAACACCACCGAGTGGATCGCGCCCAGGCGCGCGCAGGCCAGCATCGCCACCGCCGCCTCGGGGATCATCGGCAGGTAGATCGCCACGCGGTCTCCCTTGACCACGCCCAGGTGCTTCAGCGTGTTGGCGAACTTGCACACTTCCGCGTGCAGCTCGCGGTAGGTGATCTTGCGTGAGTCCTTCGGGTCGTCGCCCTCGAAGATGATCGCCACCTTGTCGCCGCGCTTGGCCAGCTGGCGGTCGAGGCAGTTGGCCGACACGTTCAGTTCGCCGTCCTCGTACCAGCGGATGTGCAGGTCGTTCTTGTCGAACGAGACGTTCTTGATCTTCGTCGGCGGCTTGATCCAGTCCAGGCGTTGGCCGACACGGGCCCAGAAGCCTTCCGGGTCGCTCACCGACTCGGCGTAGAGGCGTTCGTAGTCGTCGTGGCGCAGGCGCGAGGCGGCGGCAAACGAGGGATCGACCGGATAGACCTTGGACATGGCTGGGCTCCTGCTGGCGAGTGCCGCGATGGACGAGGCGAGGTGTCGCGGCGGGCATCGACGCCCGGCGACGTGCGGAATTCGAGTGTAGCCCGATCGTCGCGGAGGTGGTGTCGCGCCGTCGGCTCGACTTTGGTCGAACTTCGACCAATGGCGAATAGTCGCGCGCGCTGCAGCATGGCCATGCTCGGCCCGTCATCGAATCCCGGGGAGACGCACGCATGGCCACGCGACAGACCCACCACCGTTCCGCGCTTGCCCTGAGCCTGGCCTGCGCGTTGATGCTTCCGCTGGCGGCGCACGCGCAGAGCGACTCGCGCGAGCAGCAGCTCGAACAGCGCGTCGCCCAGCTCGAGCAGCAGTTGAACGAACTGAAGGCGATGATCCAGGCGCAGAAGGCCGCGCCCGTCCAGCCCGCGGCACCGGCGCAGGCCGTGGCGGCCGCACCGGCACCGGCGGCACCGGTGTTCAGCAGCGCGCCGGGCGTGTCGGTGGCGCTGCACGGCTTCGTCAGCGCCAGCGCGTTCAGCCAGAGCAAGAGCTTCACCTACGGCAACGGCCAGAATGCGCTGTTCCCGGTGCCCGGTTCCAGCGGCTCGCTCAGCGGCGTCGACGTGCGCAACACGCGCTTCTGGCTCGACTTCAAGGGCGCCAAGTTCGCCGGCAACTGGAGCGGCGGCGGTCGCATCGAGATGGACTTCTTCGGCGGCTTCAACGGCACAGGCGCGTACAGCCAGCAGCAACCGACGCCGCGCCTGCGCCAGGCCTACATGGACCTGACCAACCCCGAGAGCGGCACCACCGTGCGCATCGGCCAGCAGTGGGACCTGATGTTCCCGGTCGACAACTCGCCGACCTCGCTGGCGCACATCGCGTTCCCGCTGGGCTTCGGTTCCGGCTACGGCGGCTGGCGCTTCCCCGGCGTGGTGGTGATGCAGGACCTCAACCACGGCAGCACCGGTGCGCAGTGGCGGCTCGACGTGGGCGCGTTCGAGGGCACCTGGAGCGGTCCGGGCAACAACGTCAACTACCTCACCGCCGGCAGCGCCGGCTTCCGCCCGCAGCTGGAGGCACGCTTGCACGTGCAGGACAAGAACTGGCTGGCGTACTTCTCGGCGCACTACAGCAAAGTCGACCTGCGCGGTGTCGGCGGTACCGCGCCGACCCCGATCCAGTCCAGCGTGAACAGCACCGGCTACGAAATCGGCGGACAGTGGAAACCCGGCCCGTGGACGTTCAAGGGCCTGGCCTACACCGGCAACGGCCTTGGCCAGATCTTCGGCGCGATGTCGCAGTTCGGCGACATCAAGGAGAGCGGCGGCTTCGTGCAGGCCGGCTACAGCTTCACGCCGAACTGGAGCCTGTACGCGTTCTATGCCTACAGCAAGCCCAACAGCAAGGACGTGATCGCCTGGATGGGCAACGGCTCGACCGGCTTGCTGCGCAACCGCCAGGCCGCGCTGAGCCTGCAGTACACCGCCGGCTCGTATGACCTCAGTGCCGAATGGATGCACGACAAGCTCGACTCCACCAGCAACGGCGTGGATCGCAAGACCACCACCGGCAACCAGTTCAGCCTCAACGCGCTCTATCGCTTCTGAGGTTCATGGCGGCGTGCCCCGGCACGCCGCCGCCCAACCTCTCGTGCCACCGGGAGGATGACGAGGTGCGGCCTGGGGCAAGGGACGGTCCGCACCTTCCGACTTCTCCCCAGCGTTCCGGGCAGAGGCATTTCACACTATTCGGGAGGGGAAACATCATGGCCAGCAATGCCATTGGCGCCATCGGCAGCAAGGCCGACAACGCGCTTGACGTCAGCCACAAGCGGGTGATCCTGGCCTCCAGCCTGGGCACCGTGTTCGAGTGGTACGACTTCTACCTGTACGGTTCGCTGGCGGTGATCATCGGCCACCAGTTCTTCTCGGGATTGAACGAGGCCAGCCAGCTGGTGTTCGCGCTGCTCGCGTTCGCCGCCGGCTTCGCGGTGCGCCCGTTCGGTGCGCTGGTATTCGGCCGGATCGGCGATCTGGTCGGGCGCAAGTACACCTTCCTGATCACCATCGTGATCATGGGCCTGTCCACCTTCTTCGTCGGCCTGTTGCCCAGTTACGGCTCGATCGGCGTGGCCGCGCCGGTGATCCTGATCGGGTTGCGCATGCTGCAGGGCCTGGCGCTCGGCGGCGAGTACGGCGGCGCGGCCACCTACGTGGCCGAACACGCACCGCAGGGCAAGCGCGGCCTGTACACCAGCTTCATCCAGATCACCGCCACCTTCGGCCTGTTCCTGTCGCTGCTGGTGATCCTGGGCTGCAAGTGGATGCTGGGCGACAAGTTCGACGACTGGGGCTGGCGCATTCCGTTCCTGCTGTCCTCGCTGTTGCTGGCCGTGTCGGTGTACATCCGCCTGCAGCTCAACGAGTCGCCGGTGTTCAAGCAGATGAAGGAGGAGGGCAAGACCTCCAAGGCGCCGCTGACCGAATCGTTCGCCCGCTGGGGTAATCTCAAGCTGGTGCTGCTGGCCCTGTTCGGCGCCACCGCGGGCCAGGCCGTGGTGTGGTACGCCGGCCAGTTCTACGCGATGTACTTCCTCGGCAGCACGCTGAAGATCGACGCTACCACCACCCAGCTGCTGATCGCCGCGGCCCTGCTGATAGGCACGCCGTTCTTCGTGGTGTTCGGCTGGCTGTCGGACAAGATCGGGCGCAAGCCGGTGGTGCTGGCCGGCTGCCTGCTCGCCGCGCTGACCTACTTCCCGATCTTCAAGGGCCTCACCCACTACGGCAACCCGGCGATCGAGGCAGCCAGCGCCAGCGCGCCGATCACCGTGCTGGCCAGCCCCGGCGACTGCCACCTGCAGATCAACCCCACCGGCACGGCGGTGTTCACCAGCTCGTGCGACATCGCCAAGAGCACGCTGGCCAAGCGCGGCGTGCCGTACGCCAACCAGGAGGCCGCCGCCGGCACGCTGGCGTCAGTCACCGTGGGCAGCCACACGCTCGCCGCATTCGACGGCAAGGGCCTGTCCAAGGCGGACTTCGCCGCGCAGAGCAAACTGTTCGCCACCAGCCTGGGCAGCCTGCTCGACGAGGCCGGCTACCCGGCCAAGGCGGACCCGGCGGACAGCAACTACCCGATGCTGGTGCTGCTGCTGACCCTGCTGGTGCTGTACGTGACCATGGTCTACGGCCCGATCGCCGCGTGGCTGGTGGAGATGTTCCCCACCCGCATCCGCTACACCTCGATGAGCCTGCCGTACCACATCGGCAACGGCTGGTTCGGCGGCTTCCTGCCCTCGGTCTCGTTCGGCATCGTGGCACTCACCGGCAACATCTACTCGGGCCTGTGGTATCCGGTGATCATCGCTGCCATGACCTTCGTGATCGGCTTCCTCTTCGTAGCCGAGACCAAGGACGTGGACATCAGCGCCTGAGCCGTTCGCGGGCGTTCCAGAAGAAAAAAGCGCAGCGACGCAAGCCGCTGCGCTTTCTTGCCTGCAGGCCTCAGGCGCGCTTGATCAGGCCGATGATGACCAGCAGCACGATCGCGCCGATCATCGCATACACGATGCTGGTGACGATCGGGCTGCCCAGGCTGAAACTCACGCCCAGTGCGGGCAGCAGCCAGCCGGCGAGGAAGGCGCCGATGATGCCGACGACGATGTTGCCCAGCAGGCCGAAGCCGAAGCCGCGCACGATCAGGCCGGCGAGCCAGCCGGCGATGGCGCCGATGACGAGGAAGATGATCAGGGCGGTGGCGGTCATGCGAACTCCTTGAAGTGGAAGGATGGGCGACGCGGTGCTGGCCATCGCGCCGCCCAAGCGTCCGCGCTCTGGTGTGGATGCCCCGTGAGCGGGGCCGATGTCGCGCCGGCTGAGACCTCCCCGCGGCACACTGGCGCGATGGAAGACCCCGCCGCCTCGCAGGCACCGCCGCCTTCCGCCGCGCCGGGCGCGGCGAGCAAGGGCCGCGGCGCCGCGTCCAATCCGGAAGGCCGCTTCGAGCACATCCGCCGCCAGGCGGAGGACGACGGCTGGCAAAGCGCGCTGCTGGACGAGGACGCGCCGCGCCCGCGCACCGAGGTCACCGACGAGCGCGCCCGCAGCGTGATCAGCCGCAACGATTCGCCCGACATCGCCTTCACTCAGGCGATCAATCCCTACCGCGGTTGCGAGCACGGCTGCATCTACTGTTTCGCGCGCCCCTCGCACAGCTACCTCAACCTGTCGCCGGGCCTCGACTTCGAAACGAAGATCCGTGCCAAGGGCAATCTCGCCGAGGTGCTGCGCGCGGAGCTGGCCAAGCCGAACTACAAGGTCAGCCCGATCAACATCGGCAGCAACACTGACCCGTACCAGCCGGTGGAGAAAAAGTGGCGCCTCACCCGTGCCGCGCTGGAGCTTCTGGCTGAATGCCACCACCCGTGCACCCTCGTGACCAAGAACGCGCTGGTCGAGCGCGACCTTGACCTGCTGGCCCCGATGGCGCGCGAAGGGCTGGTGCAGGTGCTCGTCTCGGTGAACTCGCTGGACAACCGCCTCGCCGCGAAGCTCGAGCCGCGCGCCAGCGCGCCGCACCGGCGGATCAAGGCGATCCGCGCGCTGGCCGACGCCGGCGTGCCGGTCGGCGTGCTGGTGGCGCCGATCATCCCCGCGCTCAACGACAAGGACATGGAAGCGGTACTGGCGCAGGCCTTCGATGCCGGCGCCCGCAGCGCCGGCTACACCACGCTGCGGCTGCCGTGGGAACTGAAAACATTGTTCCGCGAATGGCTGGTGCTGCACGCGCCGCAGCGCGCCGGGCACGTGATGAGCCTGCTGCAGCAGATGAACGGCGGCCGCGACTACGACAGCAACTTCTCCACCCGCATGCACGGCTCCGGGGTATTCGCCGACCTGCTGCGCCGTCGCTTCGACGTCGCCTGCCGCCGGCACGGCTTCGGCCGCGCCCGCGAGCTCAGCCTCGACACCTCGCGTTTCGTGCCGCCGCGCCAGGCCTCACCGCAGGGTGAGTTGTTCTGAGCGGATGCGTTGCGCGGAAGCTTCACGCGACACTGATGACAACCCGGTTCAAATGGACTGCCATGAACGGCGGGCGGCGCATTGGCCGCCCCGGAGACGGTGATGTCCTCGTTTGCGCTCTATCTGATCGGCATGATCATCGTGATCGGCGGTCTCGCCTGCGGTGCCTATCTGCTGCATGCGCCCACGCAATGGATCGGCGTCGGCGTGGTGGTGTTGCTGGGCATCGGCATCGTCGGCGCGGTCACCCACACGCGTCGGCGCGACCCGCCCGAATCGTGAGGGATGCCTGCCGGCGCGGGCCGGCAGGCAAGCCGCTGACGTCTGTGCTCAGCCGCCGGCCGGCAGGTATTTCTGGAACCACTCCAGCGCCCGCTGCAGCACGTCGCGCTGGTGCGCGGGGTCGACGAAGTGGTGGCCCTCGTTCGGGTACACCACCAGCGAGGTCGGCACGCCCT
>ERZ778017.3368-NODE-3368-length-11455-cov-4.056579_pt1 | contig 11455 bp, 4 predicted proteins | sample MGYA00375747_ERZ778017 | MGnify/ENA primary metagenome ERZ778017 (study PRJEB29350, sample SAMN05509838) | bioreactor metagenome | biome: bioreactor; material: wastewater | place: South Africa: University of Cape Town | collected 2014-03-17 ... | reverse complement strand
GACATCACGGCCCAACCGGTATTTCTTCAACTCGTGGACGTACTCCTTACGGTTGTCCAAAGTCGGCAACATCGATTCACCACGAGTTTCCCGGAACTCGTACACATACTCTTGTATTAGATGTGCCATACACCCTGCCCGAAGGGACATGGAAAGAGTATGGGCAGAAAATCGTCCGGCTGACTTCCAAGTCATATCTTTCCAGTTTATTCGGCCCGAGAAAAACGTCATGGTTTATACGACAGCTTTGACTCCTTGCTGTGGGCCAGGTGGTAAATTGTGTGCCGTGGGTTTTGGTGCTAGTAATTTGAGTAGGAATTTTTGTGCGATAAAATGTCAATTACCCGATTCTGACCCCACCAGTGGTTCCAAGAGAGACATAGGATTACGGAGGAAAAAAGGCATATTTGTAAGAAGCGGAGAGGGAATTGGATCGTTGTGAGTTTGTGATTACAGATCACTTTTCTGGTCTCGATTTGCGTCATTATTGGGTGTATAACCGGCTAATTGGTGCGATTGCGAAATGCGACTAATAGAATAGTGAAAAATATTAGCCTTACCAAAATGAGGTTACAAACGATATGAACAAGGAAAGCAAGGGAACGTTATGACACAGCTAGTTTCAACGGACCACACCGGCTCCGGATCCGTCATCTGTCTTCTTTGGAGAAAAGTGGCCGGTATTCGGCTAGTTCTACGCAAGTTTTTTCTCTGGTCTACAGTGTTGGCTCATTGCCATTTATTACCCTAGAAACCTATAATACAAGTGTGACGTGCAATCTAGTACACGAACCCTAAGATCTTACCGGAAACGTGCTTTCTTCTAGCCTCTTCGTGGTCCATAATACCAGCAGAAGTGGTCAAGATGACGTAACCGAATTGTCTGGCTGGCAACAAGTTGTCGGTCCATCTTTCAATGTCTCCGATCTTGACGTTAAATCTTGGAGAAATAACACCACATTTGTTCAATCTACCGTTCAATTGAACAACAATCTTACCAGATCTGTGGTCATCGATGTATTCAAATTCACCAATGTAGCCTGAAAGTTAGTATTAGTACAATCATCGTCACAATCTGAAAAATCAAATGACAAAATATACATATGTAAAGGAAAAGTAAACGAACAAGGTAGTGTGAAGCTATCAGGTTCGTGTAAGAAGCATTTCCAAATTATTCTCCCGAACACTTAAAAGACAGAAAGGGACTGAACACCGATCAAACCATCCAGTTATCAATCCGGGGTGAGAGAAAAAGAGCTATTTTTCAGATCTGTGAGGAAACTCATTTCAACATACCATGTCTTTGCATAACTTGCAAGAACTTGATGATGACCTTGGAGGAAGGTCTGATTAAGACTTGACGTTTACCAGTCTTTTCAGCGTTGTTAATAGCGTTTAAAGCATCAGCCAATACGGAGGTTCTAGTCATCTCTACCAACGTTAGTATACAAAACATCCAATCATCAATTAAAACGCCACATGAGTGTCCTGAACACCAGGATTCACGAGCTAATCAAAGTACAAGGTATCAACCATCCCGAACCTGCCAACATTCCATTTAACTGCCTGGGCATGTAGATGGAATGATAACTTTGTCAAGACAACTTGATTCTGGTACCTAGGTTGAATGATTAGAATAGCCAACTGCCAGCTGTAACGCTGGATGTGCTCATATCCATTGAGACATTTTGATTGCGAAACTTCTACATACTTTTCAAATAAAGTTAGTGGTAAAGAAAGAGTTGTAAATTTGAAAATTTCAATTTACAAGAATAAGTGAAAAATTTTTCAAGTAACGCACGGTCCTCAATTTACTACTTGGGTATGCAAGAGTAAATTTCAACCCGTCAAAAATGCACGTGAAGAAAAACGTGCATGACTACATGCCGGACTAGACAAACTAAACCCAAGTGTTGCAAATCAAACATGTAGTAAAGTTGCAAAAAAAACAACCAGTAACGACGAAAAGGAAGAATGACACTGATACTAGAAACATGGAATGTTTGAAGTGTTTGAAAAATGTTGACCAGTGAAGCGTGCTTCACTCTGGTTGTGTTGTGTAAACTAAACCATGCCTTGCGTAGTACAGTATCACAGCTTTTTCGATGTAGATATCCAACAATGAGGGCATGATAAGACATAACTACAGCACTTTTTATACTATCTACTTAGAGATGTACAACCATTCCATTTTACCTAGGTTGGGTTTGAATTCTTGCAGCGTTTCATAAACTCCACTGGCTGCAAAATGAGTACACCATCACACCAAATGTTATTGAACTAAGATGAAAGTGAACAGAGCTTCTACACTTCATTTCCAGCTTCCTACTATGCCACCAATCCTACAGCCGTTGTCAAGTTGCTGTGTTAGAAATGTTGCACTTGCGATTCCAGGTCTTGCCAGTAATCAAGAGACGTCCTACATATACACAGAGAAATCTTACAAGATTACTAGAGGCAGCTAGTAAGTTATTGAATAAAGGGCCAACGATGGAACGTGCGCCTTACCGCGAGGAGGAGGCGAAGCGGTTGTCGCAAGAATTGTTCCGTGATATCAAACCGGTTTGCATTGAGTTATCTCAGATAGCACTCTTACCACCATCAGTATTTGATGGTAATTCTACCAAGCTAGTACGAATTACCTCTGATCTCACATCTATAATTACTACACGGGCTAATGAATATGCCAATAAGGGTACATTTGTGATAGCACAAGGACTAGCTGACTATATATTCTTTCCGATATCTGGTCTATTAAAGCAGTCGTCATTAGCACCCCAAGTCATTGGCAATATCTTGAAAATCATTGATTTCTTGCTAAGGTATTGCTGGATTTATAACTTGGATACAAAGTTAGTTAACCAGTTGTTTCCCTTAGTCATTTTTTTAGTTGGTGGAGATCTTACTCAAACCACGTTAAACGTGCCAATTGAGCTTAAACTGGATGGAGTTAAACTTTTGTCATTATTGATTCACAGCGTTCCAGAAACATACTTTGACGAGTCCAAGTTGCCATTATTGGGGAACTTGGTGACGCTTCATTTGAATTTATTAGATATTTCTAGTTGTTCCTCTGATGAAGAAATCTCGTTCATAACGCAGACATTCTCTAATTTAAAAGCATTGTATCGCCGGTTGTCGTCAAACCAGTTATCACAAGTACTTCCAGGCACAATTTCGCATTTGGTCAACTTCACTTCTCAAGTTAACCTGATTCACTACACTATTATTGTGGACTTAATAAACTTGTTGAAATTTGTAACAATAAAAGTGTTTAACGATGATGATTTAAAGATAAGTTTTGACCTAGAAAGTTACTCATTAGAATCATTTGCAAAAAAATGGAATGATACTTTAGTTCAAGATGATGAGAAAGTGACTGACTCTTCGAAAGCACTCAATTTAGTTGATGTTCAGCTTAATGATAAAAACCAAATCCGGACTAAATCTTGGTTGGCGGCTACATCTGCGCAATTGAAAATATCCTTGACAATTTTGTTTAAAAACCTTATGATGAAGGAGAAAAATCGTATTAAGATAAAGACGAAATCACAAATCGGTGAATGCATTGTATTCTTTGTATCAGAGGTGATTACTTCTTGTTTTATTTCCTTATTCGAGGAATTTTTCCCTTTGGCTATCGATATAATATCTTTATATATATCTATTGTTGGTGATGACTCAGACAGTGTTAAACGGCTAGCACTGTTGTTTGTTTTACCGACAGATTCCAGTGATGATTATCTCTCAAAAAAAAGATTAATCCTCAAATTGATAAAAATCAAATTGCAAGATTTGGTTGATAATGTATTACCCATTGTCATGAAGTCTTCCAATGATGACAAAGTTAACAATTGTTTAGTTTCAATTAAACTACAGATACAAATTGCCAGTGAATTGATCAAAATAATTGACGAAGATCATTCATTTTTAGAGCAAATCGAGCTAAAAATCTTTGATATATTGCAAAGTAATTTATCAGATAATTTTGCAACCAAAAAACGACAAGTAACCAAAAAGCCAGTAATTGAAAATGATTCCGAAAACAAATTGGATGACATTGAGTTACCACCTTACATAAACGCAAAACAAGTAACAAAAGTTCTGCAACCATCGAGCAAGCTTGCAGGTCAGGCAACATACAATGTTAGTTTGGTGAACTTTTCAAAACAATTGAGAACTGATATAATGGGATCCAACCAAGAGACCCTGCATTATTTTGCAAATAACTTCTCAACTTTTATTGAACAAAAGCTTTCTCACCTTATTGAGTTTTTCTCGTCAATTAACACAACATCACGATTAGATGTTCTCGAAAGTCTTCTTGGGGATGGTCCTATATTACAAAATGCCGTAGGTTTGTGGATTGCAAATCGCTACTTGAAGAAATCATCTTTGTTCAAAATTGATGATTTTCTTCAGTTTGATCTGGACGAGTCTTTGTCGACTGATTTAGATTCAGAAACCTCGTATTTCATATTGTCAAGAGCCCAAGAATTAATTGATAGAGTTCATGATGAAGCTTTCAACACTGAAGAGTTGGGAACAAACCATGCTTCACTTGAATTTTCATACGCTGTTGCTTTAGACACGATTGGAAATATTTCAAAAGGGTTCACATTACAAGAATTTCAAACCGACTTTATGATTGAATACCTTTTGCCTATATTAGAGGCAATGACGATGAATCAAAAACCACTTATACAAACTCACGCTGTGTCAGCAATTAAACAAGTAGTGAACACATTCTATGATGGTTCGTTGGAAAAATTACTAGTGGATAACCTGGACTATTTGATTGATGCGATAAATTTAAAGCTTGCGTCCAGTGACTTAACACCATCCCTACCTGGTATCTTAATGGTATTGATTAGATTTGCGGGTATTAATCTTTTGCATACTAATCAGTTAATCGATATTATGAACCAAATATTTATAACTATCGATACATATCATGGTTATTCTCGTATGGTGGAAGGATACTTCATTGTTTTTGATGAACTTACACGGACAATCAGAAAAGAATACAGCGTGGAGTTAATTGAAAACACCCCAGGAGCCTCAGTATTTAAACCATGGGGAATGAATAATGTGGACAAGTTGGTCGAATTAATCTCCAATGAAAATAAGGTAGAAGAAATTCAATACGACAGCAATGAAACATATTTTGAAGATTCAAAGCTTGGTCAGGACTCAGACGATGAATCCGAGGAAGAAGGGCTTCAAGAGGAGGAGACACAGGAGGTGTGGCTATCAAATGTTCCAAAGAACACGTATAACCTAGCACAAACAATATTCACTTATGGTTTTAAGCTATTATCCCAAAATGAAAATAGCTTAAAATTACAAATTTTGAAGACAATATTAGATGTGTATCCTATACTATGTACCAATTACAGATCGTTAACGATTCAGATGATTAATGAGTATCCTATTTTATTGAGTTTGGTAGCCGGCACAACATCCTTATCAACGTACCAAATCGATAATTACGATGCGGAGAGTTTGGTTGGCCCAGCTTTGGAATTAGGAATCGAAATTATAAAACAGGACGATGCTACAGACAGAAGGAGTTTTAATAGACAATTTATGGACGGATGGTCCTTTTTGAAAAATCATTCACCCTTATTCAGAAAATCAAGATCAGATTCAGTATCATTTAAGGAACATACCACTACTTCCGAAACATCATTGGTGCACATATCCAACCCTAAACTTCGAAAAATGTACTCCAAGTATCTTCTACTCGGAATCAATTGTTACAATAAATCGATTCCAGATGTTACAAAGATGGAAATGATCCAATTCTGTATTCAACAAGGGTTACCAGAGGATATTGAATACTGCCAGGAAACAAAAAATATCATTTGGGTGTTAAAATATCGTTCACATTAGATAGTATGAATGTACATAGGTATTTATAGAGAACATGCTATCAACACTATATCACATTATGAGTCTAACATTACGACGTCTTGGTTGTCATTACTATCATTATTATCAGCAATCAAGTCATGGATCACAGCTTTCTTAATTGGTGTACCACTTGAGAAGTTTAAAGTTTGTTGGCCCTTTGGTAATACTCGTTGGTTTCTGTCGAGGTCCTTCTCTGTAGTTTTCTCATCTTCTAATGCTTTTTCTTCTTTTGTGTCCACGGTGACAACTTTATTTCGTATTAAGTCACCAATTGGAGCAGTTCTTGGAACAGTATCACTTAAAAATGCCAACGCATCATGATTGGCTACTGCGTTACTGAAATCTTTATATTGGATCTTTTTCCGTTTGTCAACTTTGGCGAACATGCTAGCTTGTTCTACGAAATATTGAATAAAAAGTTCTGTAGCCACTCCTGTAGCATAAACTGCTGATTGAGAAGCAGCAACGTAATCAGGATCCATTTTGAATACCCGTTTGATTTTGGATAGTGGTAAGGATAGACTTGGTTCTGGGATATCTTGATCGTCGTCTTCCACTATATCTTGGATTATTTCTTCGGAATTTTTTGTAGTAGTTTCATTCATATTATTCTCTGCTACTATCGGGGCATCTTGTGGTGGTTCAGATTGCATTTTTGGTGTATATTTTCAGTGGGTTTAAAGTATCCATTCTATTGATCATTTCGCTAAGAGTCGCATCACCCTCGAATTTGACGTGTATCCGGCATCTGACCGGGACGGTCCTCGTATTTACCAAAGTCTACACCGGAATTCTATTTTCATTATAGATTATGCTACATACAAAGTTCTCGTGAGTTGTAGGAAATATATACAGATGGGGTAGAATGACACTCTATCGTATGGTGTGTTGGAACAATGTCTTCAACTGGAAATTTGTGATTTTTGCATATGTAAAACATGCGTTTAGAAACAATTTAATGTTCCGGTTTATGATTATTGATATGAGGATATGATGGCAATATTAACTCAAATTAAGTCAGGCACATATCAAATTAGTTTTGCGTGGCTTTTTCTGGTTCGTCGACTTCGGTTTCCATTTCCGACTTGATGACATCTTCATGGACAAACTCTTCTAAATAATTTGATTTTTCCAAGTCGACGTTGTTGTAGTTTTCACCAAGCTCAACAAAATCAATGATGTTCTTCATGGCCAACTCTGGAGACTTGACTCCGTCGGTGTATCCCACGTACTTTTGGTAAATCTGTGGAGTTTTTGGTGACACTAATGGCTTCAACTCGGTGGAGTTTAAGTCGGCTGGCACCACGTAGGTTCTGACTTTGTCCCAGTTAACCAAGTAAGTACCGTTTTTGTTCAATCTACCGTACCCAGAAGAACCGGTACCTTTGTAATAGTGCTTGTTACCTTGTTTGGTGGTCAAAGGATGTCTCTTGGACCCCAGTTTCATCATCCCGTACCAGATTTGTCCATCTTTAAATGTTTGCCATGGTCTTCTCAAACCAACACTAGTGGTCTGGTGGAAGCTCACAATACTACTTGCTCTCATCCTGGTGATCTACTGCTAAGGTAAATTGTTCTTCAGTTTAACAATTTTTTTCACTTTCCATAAAGGAAAAATGTTTGATTACATGCAGGTACCAAGTTCAACTATCAGATTTGAGTTGTCCTTACAGAAGATTCGTTCAGATGGATAATAGGGATTGTAGAGGATAAGAAGAGCTTGGAATGGTTTCTGGAGAGAAATTGAGTCATTTCGTTTGGTTTCTTTACTTTTGTGGTTTACTTGTGGTGGGTGCCAACTGCAGGACCAAGGACCCCAATGGACTGAGAGAAGCAGTGCCAATGGAAGCGTTCATGGAAGTGTGGGGCGTAGAGGTGTTTAGAATTGCCTGAGATGTCGAGTCTTGGAAGGGATACGATCCCTAAGAAAAATAGCTTAAACGGGAGAATTTGATACTTCCTTACAGTGTAGGTCGAATTGGTTTTAAAGTTGTAGAATTGACGTAATATAAATAGCCATATACTGAGCATTGTAAATTTGAGTCTCAGTTGAGAGTTTCTGGCCACAGTTCCTCGCAGTCACAACTTTGTTTTGTTTGACGTTTCTAAAAGTCTTATGATTCTCTCACTGAACCCGTATGAGCCTTGGTACCCACCACCACCAGCACCGTAGCCGTGAATAAGCCATGGCTTCTTGCTGTCAATCTCGATTCTGGGTCCACCTTCCCTAAATGGCCGCAATCCTACATTTACGCGAACAATATCGATTGACGTTGGGTTGTTTTTGTAGTTTGGGTCAATTAACTCTGGTGCGTATTTGATGGCTCTTTCAATAATACGTTTAGTTAATGCATCGTCGACATTTGGGTCGGTAGAGTTTTGTTGGAAACATCCACCAATGATCGATCCGCCTTCTTTACGGGGCATAATATAGAGAAGTTCATCTTTGAAATCAGGAAATCCCTCCACACCAATTGAGGCCTTGGAGTGGTTTCTAACAAGGAGAACCTGGCCACGCACAGGGTAGTTTCGACTAGGGTCGTTTACACCTTGCAATTCGCCTGCCAATATACCACTGCAGTTGATTACATAGTCGGCAATTTTGCCATTTTCACACAAAGTTCTTGCTTGGTCAATATGGGCGATTTTGGGAATTCTCTTGATGGTGTTACCTGCTTCCAAGTTCAAAGACAAGAGGTACTGTAAGTAGATAGGAACGGTAATTATCACACCATTGAAAACAAACCCAGATTCGACTCCAGCAGGTAAATCCTTACCATGGAGTTCGGCATAATCTTCTACCACATTGTGGAACCACGGCTTAGTTTCATCAATTGGCTGGGAAATGAAATAGTTGTAATTAGGAACTTGCCAGATTCCCAGTCTTGGATCGGATTTACTCAATTCCATAAACTTCTTGTAGCCCGGTGTGTCGAGATCTTGAAGCGTCAAGTCATCTCTTTCGGCAAACGAATGCCAATTGGCACCTGCAAATGGTGAAGTATACTCGATATTTAAGTCTCCTGGTAAATGGTGCCCTACAATTGTGATTTCATAATAGGGGTGGGTTTTTTTCAACTCCAATGCTACGGTAAGGCCAATGACTCCAGCTCCTAATACAACAACTGATGTCATACTGAAGAAATAGTATTCAAGAGTCACAAGTTGGAAAATCGATCTATTATCTACAAAGGTGTTTGGCGGCTTTCCCGTTTTGGCTAGTACGATGTACTGTGGAGTTCATTAAGACAGTGCCAGAATGGTAGGCAACAGCGCCGGAACCTCCACCATTTAGGCCGACGCCGGTGCTATGTAAACGGCCTATGCCGGTACTTTGGGGCTATTGTAGAGCGACAAATCCGGCCACAGAGAATGCGCGACATTGACGCGACTGTGGCACGACATTTTGAGTCATCGATTTGAGAAGGGGAACCAGCAGGCAAGAACAGTGCCAATTATCGTCCGAATGCACAGTTATACCAAATCAACACCAGGACGGCATTAGACAAGTAGCAAATTGAATCTTGATATTGGTCTGTCAAATTTCAAATTCTACTGCGTCATTACCTCATGGTCTATTGATGTCACCCATGACTTCATGTCGAAATGATATATTTTGCTGGCAACCCATGAATCTGAAATACAATAAAGCTATGCTTACACAATAGAAATATAGTCATTGAACAACGTACTGAATACACGTGCATATACTGGTTTGCACAATATTGATACTGTTGATGCTGGTGCTGGCAGAATGTATGATTACGGAAAATGGCTGCGAAAAAAACCAGCCCGCGAAGAAAAATTTAGCGATGCACTGGCTGCATGGGTTGCATAATTCGATTCACCAACTTTGTCTTTCGATTGTTACAGTTGATCTGATGCATGTTGCTGGCTATATGTTGCATGAGAACAGGCTTTGATTTGGAGGGTGATATATAAATATTGGTCATGATGTTCTTCGGTTTGCGCTTCGTTACCAAAACTACACATCTTTACACTTCGCTATTCAAAGCTCACTTTCGTTAATACTATTTTCACCCGTTTGCTATTGAAATATCCACAGTCTCTCGTTAAGACTTATACGTTCTTTAATTCAATTGCTAGGTTTAATTTTGTTGTTCTTCAAAAATGTTGTTCAAACTGTTCCCGGTGTTCTTAACACTTTTGGGATCAATTTGTGCCAATTCTGCTGCCAATGAGACAGTCGCAACAAAAACCAATACCATTGTGAAGCCAGAACTTTTGAGCACAGTTCAAGAGATATTCGCCAACAATCCTCCCCATCAAACTGCCGGTATTGAGGTCGTCATAGTATATGAATGTGCTGGTCCTAAACAACCACAGCAACCTTTGGCTATTTCTCCAGTCAATACATTCGTCACAACATCCCAAATCGCTTATACGGTGTCAACACAGGTAACAAATACCAAATTATCAACAGTATGCAATAATCAGAAATGTGAAGTTTCGACAGTAAAGCAAGTTGTTCCATCGACGTTTAAATCAACTGCTCAAGTTACGTACACCACAACTGGTACAACCAAAGCAACAAATAGCGGAGATCCAGCTGACCCTGTTAACACAAGTGATCCTAGTGATTCTAAAGATCCAACAACATCCTCCAAGTCTAATGCTGGTGTTGTCACAATTCCAACTGCAAAGACCACGACTTCAACTTTGTTCCATACTTCCCAACCACAAAACTCTACATTCTCGGTACCAACTTCAAAGCAAACTATCACTACCACCGAGAAGAATCCGGTCTCAACAAACGCACCAGTTAGTTCAAGTGTTTCAGTGACTATCAACACTTCGAGTTTCACAAAACCACTTACTCTTTCTGCTGCTGCTAATTCAACATACACTATTGCCACTACAGGTCAGTCCAAAACAGCATACTCTAATGCAACCATAGCAAGTATCGCTCAATCCAGCGAAAGCACACTTAGCTCATCTCAAGCTAGTGCAGCACAAATTAGTGAAAACCAGGCCAGTGCAACTTATTCTAATGGAACTCACATCTCTACAACTAGTTCAGAAAGTTTAACAGCACAAATAACTCCAATCAGTTCCCAATATACTACTATGGAAGTAACAAAGAACTCAACATTTATCAGTTATGCTCAATATTCTAACAGTTCACAGAACAGTTATCCAGTTACTTATGTTGCTAGTGAGTTGGTAAATGTTACCGTTCCAGTAAGCGTCAGTTCAACAGCATTAAGTTTTGAATCTTCCAGCTTGTTTAGATCGTCATCAGTTGTTTCCCTGAGTATTGAAAATGTATCATCTGGTGCTAAATCACTGAGTTCTAGTTCGATTGGATCATCATCAGTTGTCTCTTCTTCTACACCTGCCATGAACACCCCAAATGTCAACACAATTGTCTCATCCAACTCAAACAATTATAATGGTGATGCTTTTAACGTAATCTCTACTGAAAACCCACCAACAGTTTTCGCAAGACAAGAATTACCGTTAGCCATCCCAGACGGTGTTGACAATAATGGTTCTCCAATTCAAACAAACAAGTTCT
>ERZ778017.3367-NODE-3367-length-11462-cov-4.755676_pt1 | contig 11462 bp, 9 predicted proteins | sample MGYA00375747_ERZ778017 | MGnify/ENA primary metagenome ERZ778017 (study PRJEB29350, sample SAMN05509838) | bioreactor metagenome | biome: bioreactor; material: wastewater | place: South Africa: University of Cape Town | collected 2014-03-17 ... | reverse complement strand
AAAAGTGCAATTCGCAATTTAGGTAATATTGAAAAACTACCGTGAAATTTATTTTAATGTTAACGAACTTGTCTTTTTACAAATAGGGCAACGAATTGGTGATATTGTTGTGATTAGATGGTGTCGTTGAAGGAAGAGAAGGAGCAATTTGTCACTGGGCTTGTTGGAGGCGAGATTTCCGAGATCTATCTCGTTACTACCATTGCTTTATCGTCGTACTTGTCTTTGGTCTTATTGAAGAGTCTGATTTACGCCAAGGTGCCATTTGGTTACGATTATGTTATCAATTGCTTGACGTTATTGGCATCCATAACCCTCTACGCGAGAAACGTGTCGTATTTGCACGCTTTAATTGTTGTTCCGAGCGTGGTTGTTGGGCTTTGGTTCAGGAAGAAAGTGACGGTGAAACCTCAACCCAACCAACCACTTTTGAGTAAGAAACCATTCATTTCCGCCTACAGGAGTCATATGCTTATTCTTACAAATTTGGCGATTCTTGCGGTTGATTTCAGAATCTTTCCTAGACGGTTTGCTAAAGTCGAAACTTGGGGCTCGTCCATGATGGATTTGGGTGTGGGAAGCTTTGTTTTTTCTATGGGACTAGTTAGTAGCCGGGCATTGTTCAAACAACAAGTGTCGAAAGTTGGTTATTTTCACACCATTGGCAGGAATATTGTCAAATGTTTGCCATTATTGGTATTGGGAGTAGCCAGATTGGTCTCGGTCAAGTCGTTGGATTATCAAGAACACGTCACTGAGTATGGAATCCACTGGAACTTCTTCATTACGTTGGGATTGTTGCCTATTTTGATGGGAATTTTCGATCCAGTGTTGAGCTTTGTTCCAAGAAACATTCTCGCGTTGGTAATATCATTAGGGTATGACATTGTTCTTAATAACACTCCCCTAATTGAGTTTATTTTGACCAGTGGAAACCGGATGGACAATCTTCTCACCATGAACAAGGAGGGAGTGTTTTCGTTCTGGGGCTACTTTAGTTTGTTTCTCTTTGGACAATCGTTTGCATTTGTTTTAACCAACTACAAGACGGAAAACAACTTGTTCAAGATTTCGCCTCAAAGAGGAAAGGGTAGATTTAGCGTCAGCACAACAAAAGGGTTGATTATCACGACTATAGTTTACCAATTGCTCTTTCAATACGTGAACCATAGTATCTATTTCAAGCCTGTTTCTCGAAGATTGGGCAACTTTCCTTATGTTCTAATGGTGGTGTCGTACAACTCGACATTATTGTTAGGATACAATGTGATCAGTGGCATGTTTCCTTCTGTGGAAGGAACATCACCGGTTTTGGAGAGCACCAACAACAACGGGTTAGCTGGCTTTTTATTAGGAAATGTTGGTACTGGGTTAGTCAATATGACGATCAATACATTGGGCGTGAAAGATCCGGTAGCGTTCCTTATTTTGAACGCATATTGCATTGTTATAGTGGGAATATTAGTGGTGCTAGACAGACACAAGATCTACATCAAGATATAGAGGAGTGGAACAATTACAAAAAATGGACCAAACCTGGGAAGTGAGTGTAAAGATAGATGTGGTGCTAAGAAGTTGGAACTAGCCAGTTGAGGTTACTTTTGGAAATAGATATAGCCTGGGTATAGGTTAAATATAAAAGGTCAAGTAGAGTTTCGGTAGCGAGGGTTTGGAACGATAAGGTACGGGAAACTACAGGTTGTGAGAGTGGTAGGTTGTAGTCTAGAATGGATACGGCTTGCTATAATACAGTTTGCCGTAATAATACAGTTTGCCGTGATAATACACTTTACCATAATAGTACTGTTTACCAACGTAGATACAGTTTACCATAATACAATTTGCCGCAATAACACACTTTACCATAATAATAGACTTTACCACAAAAACACACTTACCATAACAGATGCACTTCACCACAACAGATACACTTCACCGCAATACACGCTACCACAGTGAATACAATTTGGCATAATACAGTGCAACATCAGTACCGTCAACACATTCTTTATACAACCACTTGCCAGCAAAACCCTGGTGTACGCAGACGTAAGACACGGAGATTACATGTACAGATTGCCAGTTCACATTCACTCAAGACTGCACTTCCTCGCTGGAGAACCGATCACCGTTACAATGGTACAGGAACCTAACAAACTGGACTAGTACCAGTCACAACTACCAGTATTCTCAATTGTAGAAGGCAGGCCATACTAAGAAATCTCGATCGGTTATATCACTCACCGTTATATCACTCACCGCCGCTATATCCATTGCCATCGTCATCGTAGCCACCAATTATTGCAGCCATCAATGTAGTACTCGTGCAGACGACAATGTGTGAGTAGCATGGTCACAAGCAGACTTCCACTACGTCGAGTAGGTCGAGTCTAACAACCAGCTACCACCGTTCCTGGTGGTAAAACCGGCCACGTACCACGATACTTCGCACAAGCCCCCGGTGTACTGCCGGCCTCGCACTAAAAACTTAATGCTCACTATATATACGACACTTCTCCTGGATTTTAAAACCAGCTCGGATACAGTGGTTCATCATTTCTAATCCAACATGTCGTCGTATGCATCGTCGTCTTCATGGACAGGTTTCCTCAAATCGATTGCCAGTTTCAACGGGGACTTATCCAGTTTAACTGCCCCACCATTTATCATTTCTGCCACCTCATTGACAGAATACAGTCAGTACTGGGCCGAACATGCCAACTTGCTCATTGAGCCTAACCAAATGACCAGTGAATCAAAGGATGAAGCTGAGTTGATGGCGTTGAAGCGGATGATTGCCGTCACCAAGTGGTTTATCTCCACGTTGAAGTCGCAATACTGTTCCAGATCTGAGGCTCTAGGCACAGAGAAGAAGCCATTGAATCCTTTCTTGGGAGAGGTTTTTGTTGGGAAATGGGAGAAGTCGGAAAATGTAGGTGAAACTATTCTTTTGTCGGAACAAGTTAGTCACCATCCTCCGGTTACAGCTTACTACATCGAGAATGAATCGTCCAAAACAACGTTGCAAGGGTACAACCAAAACAAAGCTACTATATCAACAACTTCCATCAACGTGAAGCAATTTGGCCATGCAATCTTGACTTTTGAGTCGTTGGGTGAAACTTACTTAATTACTTTGCCTCCATTGCACATTGAAGGGTTGATTACTGCTTCGCCATTTGTCGAATTGGAAGGTACGTCGTACATTCAGTCATCAAATGGATACATTGCTGCCATTGAGTATTCTGGTAGAGGGTATTTTTCCGGTAAGAAAAACACCTTCAAAGCACGGGTTTACAAGGACAGTTTGAAGATGCAAGACAAACAAAATGCCGAAGTCACTATTAGTGGTCAATGGTCGGGCAAATCGTATATCAACAAGGGTAGCACCACTCCTACATCGAAACAAAATGACGACTTATTCTACGACGCTAACGAGGTTCCTGCTCAGCACTTGCATGTCAAGCCAATTGAAGAGCAACATGAATTGGAGTCGAGAAAAGCATGGCAAAAAGTTGCTGAAGCGGTCAAGAAAGGAGATTTCAACGAGATCCACGAAGAAAAGTCTCTTATTGAAAACGCGCAACGGGAACAAAGAAAACGTGAACAAGCTGCAGGGGTGAAATGGGAAACTAGATGGTTTGATATAGTTGACTACGAAAACAGAGATCCAACTGAAAACCAAAACGATGAGTTTGTTTCGTTGAGTAAATTGGCCAATCTCTCGATCAAGAACGCCCCATCAGGTAGTTTGATCAACAGCAAGTATGACACTGGTGATGCTAAACATTGGAGATTTAACAAAGCCAAATGGGCCCAAGAATCAGAAATTGTTGTTTGATAGTATACAAGTAAATACAAGACTACATTACAATTAGGTGTAAATGTATAATTATTTAAGTCTATGCTGAATTCAGTAGGGAACTATGTCTGTTTGAGACTCTGTGTCACAGACATCGGCACACAGCTGCGCCAACTTGGTCCGAGACGGCTTTCTGGTCTCATTGTGTTTCTAAATCATAGAGACCAGATCATTTTCGTCCTAATGTTAACTCGTAGCTCACTCGGTGAATGTGAGACACCTACATCAATCTAGAAAATATGTGGCATTTGGAGCTTACGTTATTCAGTCCCATAATTTCTCTTCGTATGCATTTGTGGTTAGTCTTAAATGAGAAATTAGATTAAAAAAAACTCAGGAAAACATATCCTCAATTTCTATTTGAAAATGAGGCACTATTTCCTTTGTTGTTATAGAGTTTGGAACTAGAGCTCTGTTTCTTGATATGCGTTTATGTTGCACCAGAGCAATTCAGATTATATCGAGACTGAATTGGGTATAATGGATTGCATTGATCGCAAAATTGACACGACTACACATTCACGTATTTTACAGGCATAAAAATGTTTGTTTGCCCCGTTTTGTGGCTGGAAGGACGCATCCATTGGAATTTAAGTCTTGGTTGGTGGTTAATGGGGGTTGCCATTAACCTGCAGTTTTGATAATACGAAATTAAAACAAGTTGGTTTATATATCTTAGCCAGATATTAGGTAAAAGGTATCTGCATAAGTCTGATATAGTCGTATTCTAAAAATACATGCTTGGGGCAAAATCTACTGAACATAACCCCAAAATCAACAACACACATTCATTCTTACGCCTATAACATGTACAATCAAATTTACAATTCAGTACACATGATTAGATCTTATTATCTTTTATTGGTTCAGAATTGGATAAGGCCCTATAAAGTGTCATTGTAAAAACAAATTAAAAAGAGAATTTTTGTGATGCCTCCAAGTTACTTTTGGCAGTCGGACCCTTAATTCTTGCAAAAAAGAATTTTTGGACGAGACAGGAATCGAACCAGTGACCTTTTGCTTGCAAGGCAAACGCGCTACCAACTACGCCACACGCCCAGTTTTCTGTAGTTTCAGATAATATATGAATCAATGTCAAATGACAATAAATTCACGTCATGTGATAAAACCCGTGACTAAATCAGACAGGACTATAAGATAGGCAAGACGAATATAAGAGACACCTGTTCAACACAAGTTCAGAGACAAACTTTTCGTGTCATTGAAGTGCAACAATATTCTTTAAGTTGCCCAAGTTGTTGCTAAACAAATTTAACAGGACCACTCAACTTACAGGTATTATCACCTGTTTCAACACTTTGATATTAATGGTAGTACCAAAAAAAATAAAAAATAAAAAAAAATTTGGTAATTTGTGTTCATCCTATGTTTTTGGTACACTTTTTTTAGAAGGGAGTGGAAGAGAAACAACATACAAACACTTTACAGTTCAATTTCAATGACAAGTAGGTTGGGTGAAGCATTGATCAATATTCAGGATCAAATTCTGAAATGTAGCAGTTTTCCAAATAGGATGAAGACACTTCGATCAAATCTAGTAATTTAAATTTAAATGCCTGTAAATTTGGAGGAAAGTTTCCCCAAAACGGTGAGCTGAAAATAATGCTTGGAATCAAAAAGCTTATCAAAAAAATTCGTGTGTCGCATTGGTAATCAAATTTCCAAAAGTTAAAAACCGACCTTGACTACGGGTTTGATGGGAACCACAGTACAAACTACCTTGCTTCATTCCTAGGAAATGAAAATGAATCGTGAATCCTCTTTCCTAAGAAATGCGTTCTCAAACACCACTATTGTAGAACCATTGTAGATTTTTTAGGTCCTGGACGTTTGCTTCATTCGCGAATCAAGCTTTGAAATGGTACTGATAAACCCCGCTGTAGTTTTGATGATATGGGAAACAACGTTACGTTAAGATATAGGTCACTTTGATATCTATATCTTGGTAATGACATTCTACTACACATTTGCTAACTTCATGAACTAATATAACTTTCATTTAATTTTTGAAAAACATAGGTTTGTTCGATATTCGTACAACAAATAGCAATTGATTATGCAATATCATGTACCTGCATATTCAATTGAACATAATGAGAAGCATTACAATATCGTTTGCTATGCTCAATCAATTAAGGGTCATTAAAATGACCGATTAGTATTCATTGGCTTTCTGGGCTCATAACTTTAGGTTGATTATGGGTTCATTGTATCAGCTAGATTACGATAAAGACTATTGCTTTATTTTGATTCAGGATGGAAATACAAAGTTGCAGACTTGTATACATATAGTTACACTATTTTAGCATTCAATTTAAATGACTTGCCAAATGTATCGAAATTATATATACATCACTCTTGCTTTAAAATTTGAAGAATTAGGTTTGTTAGGAATTTAAAACTTAACCTTTGATCTAGTTATAGAAATTAATTCTATTCCTACACAAGTCAAGACGTTAAAAGTTTAATACCTGCGCATCAAGGTCGACAAAATGACACTTCCAAGCAAAGTAAAACACTTGGTTCATGATCATGTGAATTCCACCTATAGTTATAAATTGATGCTAGCGAATAGTGGTAGCTTAGAAAAATTATACTTCAACGTGACTTATGATGATCTAGACATATCCCAGTTGGTGAATCGTTTTCTGGACTTTGCAAATCTTGAAACATTCCTAACCACTCATTATTTCAATCTAAACATTTTAGAAAAAAAACCAATATTGTGGAAATTGGTTCAATTTGTTAATGCAACATTGATACAATACCCGAAAATCGTCGCTTAGGATATTGCGTGCCAATATCCATCCAATATAAGAAGTTAAGGAATCGCTGCCAAACCTTAAGATATTCTCAGGGCTGTTCGGAGTTTGGTCTACACTTTTCGATGACAGGCTGGTGAAAATTCATGCTGTTTGGTTACGTTTTAATGATAGTTGCAAAAAATTGATCACGATTATGCTGTTGACGTATTTTACTGTGAAACGAAAAGTGCAGTGATTTATGAAACCGAAAATGTGTCAAATAATTTACTGCAAGTATCCATTAATTGTCGATAAATTAATCTGAAATATCGGCAAAAATGAAGTTGTCAAACCAGAGAAAGCAGGTATGAATATTGAAAGATTTGAGACTAAATCAATTGGAATTGTGTATTGGGTGATTTCTGATCAACCCAGTGAAAAAGAACTAGATCAAAATTATGAGAGCAAGGTATCAATTTGTCATTAAAGCATTAAGTCGTTCTTGCACTTGGACTATTTTTAGTCAAACTATAGTTTTGCCATGATGTATTTTTATGTTTACTGTTAAACCTGTACAATTATACTGATTAGTTCTGTGCACGTTGCGTGATGCAGGTTATCTGCCATATTGTGTTCACAGGCGAATTGGTCCCTGGTATCAGTTTCCAGATTTTAGAAAAATGTGGTGTGTATATAGTAATGTTTTTGATTGTTAGGGCTTTCACGTGTTTTTGTTCAGGGCTCATTTTTCTGCTATATACAAGAAACGAGCACTACCCCCTAAGAGTGGAATTTTTCATAGTAGTCAGCTTGGGATTTTTCATCAAAAAAATTTTCAGTATACAAGTGTTGAAGGTTTTCTTTTAGATATACATAACAGAATATTAAAATGGCTGAATCTCATAGATGTATGTACAAGCAATGAGCTATCGATATGTTGATACGCAATATCCGTCTAGCGGTATCCAAATTTCCCGACGTTTTGGAGTTCATTATCGTCAAGTTGAGTACCTCGAAATATCGATAGGCGAATCTCACCCAGGTTCCACTATGTGGAGCCGTTGCGTATTGTTTGCTCTCTTTACTAACTATTCTAGTATACGTTAAAGGTAAACATATTTCTTATCAAAGATCCAAATCTGTTACCAACCCAAATGTATCATTAATCCAAATTGAAGGTGTTTCCAACCCTCAAGATGCTAAATTCTACTTGGGTAAAAGAATCGCTTACGTCTACAGAGCTTCTAAGGAAGTCAGAGGTTCTAAAATCAGAGTTATCTGGGGTAAGGTTGCCAGAACTCACGGTAACAACGGTTTAGTCAGAGCTAAGTTCGCTAAGAACTTACCACCAAAGACTTTCGGTGCTTCTGTCAGAGTTATGTTGTACCCATCCAATATCTAAGTAAGGTTAACATTTTCATGTACAAATGTATAATTTAATAAATCACACAAAGGATAGTCCACTGTAGTTGACATTCAAGGTACGGTGGTTAATTCAGGTTATATTTGACTCAGTTGTAACGTTTAGTAGTATGGTGCATAAAAGACGATTTTATAAATCTTCACTATAAATGATCCCAATCAGATCTAACCACTTACCCACCCAACAGTACATACCGACTATCCTGGATTTTTCATTGGGACAGTCAAGTGTGGATAAGTTTCCTCCATCAGGATTACCATACATAGGAGATTTACGATTTAAGCTGGTTTCAACTTGAATTCCATCAATCCACCATCCACTTCTAACATGGAACTTTGTAATGGTTTCGTTTTCGTAGATTTTGAAATCTGAATAATGAGGTGACTCTTTCCCGATCATCATTGAGCTATCTAATTGAACAAACATCTTTTCAAACACATTATTACTGGCTTTTGAATGGAAAAACCGTATACCATCTACTGCATTTCCGTGGTATACGCGAACGGTTGCAATATTTGCAACGTCCAACCCAATAATCTGATACTCATTAACTTTTCGGCCCAATGGTAATGATTTGTAGCCTCTTATCTCACCTTTACCTAATCCAAAGTCACTGATGATAATGCTTGATTGCATACTTTGATCATTAGATGTCATCATTGAGGTGAAATCCTCAATTTCGATATTCCCCCCAATAGATAACACTCTCAATGACAAATTGTTTGTATCAAGTCCTTGGTGTGCTAACTCTTTGCAAACTTCACCGTAATTTAAGATTAACTCATGATTGAATCCTTTTCCGCCATATCTTTTTGGTAGAAAGCATTTATGGTATCTTGCTAATTCACCTATAGTCACCTCCACTAAATATACTCCACTGGAAGACTTAATCACCACGCCGTCATTGCATAGATATAATGATGGCAGTTTATTGTCATCGTAACTATCATCTGGAAGTGTAGTTGTGCTTTTCACTTTGGTGAAGTCGTCGCCAATAAGGGAAAAGGTATCATGGTATAGAAATCTAATGAGATCTAATCTATTCCAATGACAAAAACGAGCATTCTTATTGATGCACTTTGAAGTAAATGACCTATTCCATGTAATGTAGTCCCGCAACATAACTCCGTCAACTTGATGAGGACATCCTAGAGAATGCCCAATTTCATGTAAAAATGCCCCGGCAGTCACATTGAATGTTTCCCATGAAGTGCCACATTGATTGTTGTCGTTCGCTACTTCTTCAGTTGTTAATTTGGTGTTGTCAGAGAGACACGGAATAACTTGTTGAAAATTCGACGGCCAAGAATGAATACCATGGGAACCACATATAGCCATTTTGACCTTATTGGTTCCCCCACCTAAAGCAGCATGGCCTAAAATCAACTCCAATTCCTTATCCCAAGTAGTATCGAGGTATAAACAAGCTGCCTGGGTAGCAGTACCGTCATTTTTATAAAAGTCGGACTGCTCTACTAGTTCCATGGCATGGGAAAAGAGCCAGCCAGATTCAGTAGCATTACTGTTTTGCTGAGCAACATTTGGATCCCTGATATCAGAAACAGTCCTTGGAGAATTGAGGATATGAACTTTGATTTGGGGGGTTGATTTACTCAAAGTGCCGTCAAATAAATCACTATCTCCATTCTGCTCTACGAATTGAAAACACCGATTCCCAAAACCCCCCATTCTCATCTCATCGTGGGTATACGCTTGCATTAATCGACCCACAACTTGCAATTTCTTAACTGCTGTACTGATATTGTTCTTCTCACTCTTGTAGCTAGGCATATCAAACCGTCCTGGTGAATCCTTCCCTACTATCAAGCACAAGTGTATGGGTTTTGCAGCCATTCTTTGCAACACCAACTGAAGACTTTCCGTATCCACGCTGGGACCGTCAAAACAAGGCTTTTCATGTGAGTCTAACGTTCCATTTGCATACACATTCACCGCAAATTCATTGGATCCATCATCTAAATGCACAATCGTGGTATATTTATGGTTGTCAATTTCGCCGTACTGCGGTGGAAATTTCCCGTGGGAAAATTTGATCAATCCAGAAGTAACTGAATGTACTGTCCCCTTTACAATAACGGCTGGAGAGCTAACAGTCTCTCCGTTTTCGTAGTTGAATTCAACAATACTATAATAAATATATACCTCACCTATGTAGCAGTATAGTCCGGCAAACTTACTACTAATACCAGACGCAAATCACTGAGCACAACAAAGAACAAATCTTATAAATAGCCACGTATCTCTACAGTCGTCACTCTTTCGACTGTCAAGTTCCCAGAGAAACGCCAGCATTAAATGCTGCAAAATCTCACCCAAACGGTCTCGTACGTGCATATGGTAGCGCTAACTTTTTTGTCATTTCTTCGGTAGCGCCACCGAATTATTCAAAAATTGTTTTTAGCTTTAGCAAACTCAGCAAACCACCACCATGATCCACAGCAATTCTGTGATACACGCAAACACAGCGAACCACAGGTTCAAGTTTGAGCCATTTTTGCTCAAGGAATACGGATTTGCATTGAACCCCGACCGGCCAGTATGCCAATTCTACATCCCGTCTAATCCCACTAGCTGCCCCAATGGAGCAATGTGTCCGAACAAACATGTTAGTGCGATGTATAACAACAAGATTGTGTGTAAGCACTGGTTGAGAGGGCTCTGTAAGAAGAATAACCGGTGCGAATTCTTGCACGAGTACAATTTGCGGAAGATGCCCGAGTGTTTGTTTTATTCCAAGAATGGGTTTTGCACTCAGACACCAGAATGTCTATATTTACACATTGATCCGCAATCCAAGATACCAGAGTGTGATAACTATAACCGAGGGTTTTGTCCTGAGGGCCCAAAATGTACAAAAAGACATATTAGGCGAGTTCTTTGTCCTCGATATTTGACAGGGTTCTGTCCCAAGGGAGCAGAATGCGAGTATTCTCACCCTAAATGGGACACTTCTACAGTTTCGAAGTTGACTATCAAGTCAGACGAAGAATATAAGCGAGAATTGCAGGAGAAGAAGCGAGAATTGCAGAAATTACGAGAACGTCAAGAATCAAGTATGAAGAGAGAACTCGAGGAAGACGGTCCACCACAAGAGACTCAAGAACTAAAGAAGCAAAAAGTGTGAGTAAATAATTCATTGATCTGGCGGTTCTTTTAGTAATGAAAAATGACGAGTGTTTTAAATTTTATCTTTGCACTTTGAATTGTTCACAATGACGCTTCAGAATTGAAGAAGCATCAATGTAAATAAAGGACTTGGAAAGCCTGCAATTCTCATAAAAAAACTGGATATCTGGTCTGCAGACCAATCCTTTGAAGAAGCGTTTTGCCATTGAAACCAGGGAGAGTAACCCGTATATTTTCCGGAAACATCACAATTTACCCTTTGTTT
>ERZ778017.3366-NODE-3366-length-11468-cov-4.561290_pt1 | contig 11468 bp, 7 predicted proteins | sample MGYA00375747_ERZ778017 | MGnify/ENA primary metagenome ERZ778017 (study PRJEB29350, sample SAMN05509838) | bioreactor metagenome | biome: bioreactor; material: wastewater | place: South Africa: University of Cape Town | collected 2014-03-17 ... | reverse complement strand
ATTACTGGTTCACACAAGTTGTGGAAAAATTTCGTTGATGTGTTCAATACATTGCCAATCGGAGCTACTATCAACAATAAGATTTTGTGTATTCATGGTGGATTATCTCCAGAATTGCATGATTTGAGACAAATTGAACAAATTAAACGTCCTACTGATATTCCTGATAAAGGTTTACTAGCTGACTTGTTATGGTCTGATCCAGACCCATCGATTAAGAATTTCTCTATTACAAATTGGCCCAAAAATGATCGGGGTGTTTCCTACTGTTTTGGTAGAAAGCATGTTGACTATTTTTGTCAAAAATTCAAATTAGATTTGATTGTCAGGGGCCATATGGTTGTTGAAGATGGTTACGAATTTTTCAATAAAAGAAAATTGGTAACTGTTTTTTCAGCACCTAATTACTGTGGAGAATTCAATAATTTTGGTGCCATTATGAGTGTTGATCAAAGCTTGTATTGTTCATTCGATTTGATTAAACCTCAGTAATGGAAATCTAGATCATTATAGATTCATTTACTTGCAAGTAACCCCCTATTACCGATAATTTTGATATACCTTTCAAAACTTCATCCTGTCCCTATCATTTGAAGCTTGCTTTTATTTTTGTTTTGTTGACCCATAGACTGCTGCTTTCACGTAAGAATAAATATTAGATAAGAATATGAATGGTACAGCAATCCTGCTGTTTATTACTGATGATGTTATGAGTCTATTTTATGAGTCAATTTTAGTTCTTATTCTTTTTTTATATATGGTTTTCTTGGTGTCGCATATTTTTGCACAATAGTCTAATTTGTGAATATTATTTACTTGAAATTAAACATGTAGGCATGTAAACCATTCGTACTGGTCTCCACTTGGTTTCAGTTTTAGAGTCGTAATGATAAGTTGAACAAACAGTACCAAACTCTCATATTCCTTGCTGTAAGGTATTAAATTACTTGTCAAATCAGTACTTCTACATTATGTAGATTCTACTAACTTTGGGAATTTTTCATATTGAATGTGAGTTGTTATTTAATACCAAATACTCACAAATAGCTATATACTGATTATATCCAAAGGCTGAATATAACAAATGCAATTTTAAATATCACCTTTTACCTAATTTTCCATATTAACCTAGATATCCATAATACCTCTTTCCGATCATTTTATCCATATTGACTGTATCGCCTTTTCAAGTGCGGCGAACTACCCTTGTTAAATGCATACACGTTACCATCATACTGTGACTTGACGGGTGATTCAGTGATATTGGAAGTATCGTTATCATCATCGTCATCGTCCATTCCTTCATCATCGACATTTTCGACATAATTATTATCGTATGTGTTTCTTTGGTGTGATTTACCGTAGCGTTCATCCACAGATGGCTCTGTACTAAGAGAATAGTTATACCTATCAGCACCAATAACCAAATTCTTTCCCATTAATTCTATTAGTTGGAAGTAATAAAGCTCTAAAACTTCGTTGGCATACTTAATCGATGATCTTCCATTGATAGTTTTCGCAGGAATGCATCTCCAATCAACTCTGGACAAGAAATCCAATTCTAGACAGTTCAATTCAGAAATGTCCACCCCACCAACTTTTGCATAATGATCGTTAGTATAGAAGAAATCCTCCATAGATTTTTGCGACAACATTGTTGCCACAAGTAAAAATCTATGAACAGTCCAACTATTTAATGTAAAGTATGGCTGATATTGGTGGGAAAGAAGGTCAATATAATAAATTGTGGTCAATAACGTAGCCGGGTTGAAATTATTGAATTTTGTCAAACGGGACAAGTATTTGTGGGTCGAAATCGAGGGAGGGGTTCTTGAATGGTACCTCGTCAACAAATTAGAAGATTCGTTCGGTTTCGGGTTCAGAATCGCCTCGGGTACCGATTTGTCATTCAAAGTAATAAGACTCTGTAGCATTCTTGACAATAAGTTAATCAAGTCATCGACAGAACAGTCCATAAATTTTTGAGGAAGGATCGTATGGATGTGGTTATAGTCATCTGAAGGTTGTACTTTGGGAGACCGCAGCAATGACGGCACTTTCGAAACTTTCGCATGGGGCAGCCGAAGATGGGATCTACTCTTAGTATCGAAACGGGACTCTTCTACCAGGGAATCATTTCCACGAAACTTTTTCTTTATGAACGGTGATGGCTTTTCTACAATTTTCTTCAAGTATGTCGAAGATGACACTTTTGGATGCAACAAGTAGCCGGACAAACTCTCGTCAAATTCACCCAATAGTTCACGGTTGTTCAAGCTGGTATTGATATACGACGACTTGACATATTGTACTAAAAAGCTATCGACGGCAGGTGTTACAACTAGTGGTGATGACATGGTGGGACTATTGCGATTATAGATACCATTAGTAGGTGGTGTGGGATGGGAAATCGTTTGTAATAAACTCATCTTCCATGGTAACCAAGTATATACAAGCGAGAATAACACACAAACACCAAGATAAATGTGGAATACCAACCACTGAAGTAACAAGAAATCGATTATGTATGTAGTAGCGAGGAAAAATTATATAGTGTATAATACAGCAAATGAAAATCTACTAGAATCAGACCAAAGTTTCCGAAATGGTTTAAAGTGATCCTGTTAGGGTATCTATGGTAACTTTGGAATAGTAGAATAATAAGTAGAAGCCAGTGTGTGATGGGGGCATTGTTTGTTTATGTAGTACTTGAAACTTTGTCAGTGCCCCAGATTCTCCACGTGGTTGTGCAACGTGGTGGGCCAGATTTTACCATGCCATTGTTAGCATTGTGCTTGGTAATACCCACAGCCAAAAGTCAGCCAAAAGTCAGCAATCGGTATGTAGAGGCGTCAATACCGTGCGACCCGCCATCCTTGGCTTAGTGCGGTTGGTGTGTTGGATACTATGTGGTACTACATAAAGTGACGAAATCGGTTCCTTAGGAACTACAGTAGCCTCGATTAGAGATGTCGGCAGAGGTGTAATACAATTGGGGTGGCGTGTGGGCTTTGTTGTGGCGGTGTTGAAATACCCAATACTATTATTGTGTTTTCATTAATTTCCTGAAGCTGCTCGTCTGTAAAAATAAAACTTCTGCCAATGTCGTCGTATGCATAAACTATGCATGCGATTATCAACTGCTTCATCTTTCGGAATGTGGTACGCTGAGGTACTGTAGATGAAGTTCATTGACGTTTTCAAACTCGGAGTTGCGTTCCATCTTCTCTAATCAAGGTCCTATTGTTAAACGCAAACTTGCATTTTTAGCAACAATTTCAAAATTACTCCGAAAATATTCGAATTGACAGAATATATCCCTTGTAGCAGACAAGTACATACACCAGACACGCTTTTTATATGTTACAACCTTTACTCAAATACAGAGAAGATAACTACACATGTTGTTTGCTTTACTTGGGCACACTATCTTGCAAACTATGAATCATCGAGAGCAACTTTAACTGTCGGGAACATTATCGTTAACGGAGTTGCGCACGTATGGTCATGTAGCAAAAACTCTCCGGTTTCTGAAGACCAAAGCTTGTATAGTATCTCCGACCGATATACAACCAACTCCGGTGTCTGGTTATACAAGTACATAAATCACCCAAAATGGAAGTTGCCCGAAAAGTCGATAACATCTATAAATATCTACAAACTAGTTTTGTCACTGCACAAATGATACACCAAACCTGTCATCATCAAACTGTGACCTGCTGATTGTAACTCACCAAGATCTATCCTTGCTTGGCTTAATGGACTGCAAAGTTACACAAAACTCACCAAAAAACCATGAATCATGACACAAAATCATTTGGTCACGTGTAAATGTTCCTCACATCAAAACAAACAACAAAACCAAAGTAAACACCATCACGACAATAGCGCCGGTCAAGCTAGTATGGAAGACAAGGCTTATCTTGAACCGGGTATGTTTATAGCGTAATTGTGGATACTGAAAGTGTTTTATAATTTTATCATTTGTATAAGCATGAGCGACGATGAACAACTTTCCATGAAGTTTTGCAATTGGCAAATTTACAATTAAAAAGATTTTTATACTAACACTAATAGATTTTGATCCCAATCAATTGAAAGTGGCGCAATTGCGAGGTATTCTTACCGAGCATGATGTGGATTATCCGTCAAATGCCAAAAAGGCTCAGTTGATCAAGTTATTTGTCGATGAAATTAAACCCCAGGCTGCCAAGTTGTTGAAAAAGCATAAGCATGATTCTGAGCACGCATCAAATGCAGGGTTTGTCAAGGGTGATAAAACTCCAGAAGTAAAAGTGGATGTTGATGGGCCTGTGCCAGAAAAGAAAACCAAAACCAGAAAAGTTAGTAGGTCCAGCAAATCAAAATCAAAATCAGTAGAGCCTCAAGAGTCGCAGAAAGACGCAGAAAAGGTTTCAAATGAAGACACAAAGGAAAGTTTGAAAGTGGAACCAAATAATGAACCAAAAACCTTAAAGGTTGAGAAATCAACAAGAAAGACGAGATCCAAGCCAGCCCTGAAGACAGATGCATCAAATAATGAAGAGCAAGAAAAATCAAATGTTTCAGATATCAGTAATACATCCAACACAGTCGAGGAAAACTTTTCGAGTGAGAACCCATTTCAATCTTCTCCAGAAAATGAAAAAAAGCGTAAACATGAGTCAGACGACTCCACGGTTAAAGCCAAAAGAGTGAAATCTCCTACTTTTGAAGAACAAATTCCACTATTATCCCCGAAACTTGATCAATCAAGGAAGCTTCCTAGATCAATTTTTGAAAGTGATTCAGAGGAAGGTGAGTTACTTTCTCCAAAGAAGTCCCCATTCAAGGTCACCAAGTCTCCATCCAAAACATCACCTAACAATAAAGTATCAAAAAAAGATGCGAAAACCACTGCCATTAAATCCAGTCCTAAACTGGATAAGTCGTCAGTTATTAATGCGGAGAAAAACAGCATAACCAAAATCAAAAAATCACCTAAAACTACGTCCAGTAAGTCGTCGAAGAAGACACGAGGCTCTACTGGGAAAAAGTCGGCAGAATCTTCGTTTGCAGAAAATGCTGACGAATCATTCAAATCAATAAAAGAAGAGCAAGAGCATTTTGATGATCAGTTAGCAAAAATGGAAAATATTGAGAAACCCCTGCCAAATAATCTTGATTTAGATCTTGATTTGGCATCTGAATTGGGAATCAAAGTGGAAGGATACAAGAAAACGTCTAGAAACTCCACCGTTGTTTCTACTGATTCAATTCAACTTCAAAAAGAATCATCAGAAAGTATTCCTAAATCAAAATCAGATAAAGAATCTACACCAGTTAAGGTATTAACTGCAAAACCAAGATTGACACCTACAAATGAGACGGCATCGTTATCTGATGAGGAAACAGATGACGAAACAGAAACAGAATTGGAGGAAATTGTGAAAGAATCTGAAAGTTCCGTTGAAAATGAAGCAAAGAAGGGCCCCAAAAAACAAAAAGCACATCTTAGAATTGTTCCATTATTTTTTTCATTTTTGACATGGATCTTCTTGTTGTCCTTGGGGTTATTTGGCTACTGGTATAGAGAGCAACTGTTTTTGATTGGCTATTGTGGCCATGAAATCAACAAAACTACATTCCCAAATACCGAAAACCCAGTTTTGCAAGTCATTGGTGATTACTTGGATGACAATTTTAAACCTAGTTGTGTACCATGTCCTAACCATGCGAGATGTTTTAGTAATTTGGAATTGGGATGTTTTGAAGACTTTGTTGAGTATGTTCCTTGGAATAATTTTATTTTCCCAACTAATAAAAAATGTATACCAGATTCAAAGAAAGCAGAAAAGTTAGAAATTATGATAGAAGTTGCTCTTGATTTATTAAGAACAAAAAATGCCAACAGACAATGTGGAAAGTCTGATAGCATTGAAGACGCAGGTATCAAATTGAGTGATTTGCATGATTTGCTTTTATCTATGAAAGCACCATATATTACTACACTTGAATTTGAACAATTGTGGAACAGATCAGTTGTGGAACTTGAAAAGGAACCCGATGTAATTGTAAGGCACGTTGAATTTTTCGAAAGCACCAGAAATTCATTTATGAGATCATAAATGTAATGTTGATCAGCGTTATGAATTTCGATTCAACTTGAAGTCAGCTAATGTTTCTGAGTGCTTTTTTTTATGGATCATAATACTAACATTTTTAGATTGGATTTGCAAATGTATCACCCTCGAGACATGGGGTTGGTATTAACGACACTGCAACGGAAAACTATGACGAGGCGAACAAAATTCTTCGATCAACGTCCTTATCGAACGTTAGCTTAAGATGTCAAGTTAAGAACAGTATAGTTGGGTCAATAATGCAGCATAAATATAATATAATTGGGATTGTTTTACTTTTTATTGCTTTCAAAATTGGGCAATATAAATACAAACAGCACAAAATTGAGTTGATAAAAATTGACATAATATACCGAGAAGTGCTTTCCAAATTACAGCAACAGATTCGGTTGAATCGTCAAGGCAATTCTAAAGTACCATATATTGGATCAACCCAATTACGAGACTTAATTTTGGCAAATGAACATAATTTAAACAAGAGGGTTCAATTGTGGAACAAGATTGTTAAAAAAGTTGATCATAACACGAACGTCCAGTCGAGAATCATTGAAGATCATGGAGAAATCATCAAGGTTTGGCATTGGATCAGTGACCTCGGACATTAATCTCACTCTCTAGTATATAATATCAAATAAACATCATAGAATTACACCAAATTAAGTAAATCAAAATTAAGTTTGTGATATGCTAATAAAATAATATACAATTTATATAACGAAAGCAGCCTATACCGTCATAGACTTGACATTTTCCGATAAATCATCTTCCTCATCACCAGCCAAACCTTGCTCGAAGATTTCTTTACCAGATAATTTACCATTATGCATTAACTTGAATCTTTCGGCAGTTTTCTCTTCGATCTTCATTTCCTTTCTAAATTCTGATCTCCATTTGTTAAATGATTCTTTGGTGACTGGTGTTCCCTGGAACTTCTTTTGTTCCAACATATCTTGTTCCTCTCGTTGTTTGTTATATTGAGATTGTTTTAAATTGAGGTTTTGAGTGAAGAGGGCTTCGGCTTCATCTTTTAATTGTGTAACCAATGCGAAGATCATTGGGATTCCAATTTGCATATTTGCTTCTTCAATCAACTTGCTTGTTAACAGATGTAAATCTTCTTTAGAAAATTCGACGGTTTCTGCTAAATTAATCGCTCTTTTGGATGCAATAGTCTGTTCATCATCTTCCGAATCATAGTCAGCTTCTAAATCGACTTCTTCAGTAATGGCGTCGATATCCAATTCAGGAATTACTTCTGGGTACGTTTCTGGGTATCTAACCGTCAACTGCAAACTATGCTTTCTATCACTAGGAGTGTCCAAGTCAACGGTGATGGTGAAATGACTATCAGAGATTCTTTCGAGTTCATCAGGATAGATTGACTCTAATACTTCCAACTCTTGTGCTTGTTCCTCCACTGGGTCCATGTTAACTCTATGAGTGTAGTATCCGTTTATTCTAGGAATTTTTCACTTGATGTGTCGAAAAACACTACATGTCGAAAAATTCGACACGAACATGACAAAGATATTACAAAATAGCAATAAAACATGGATATGAGGCTACAAGCTAATGAAAAATGTGGTAAATCAATAAACTGCATTGTTGAAAGGGAAACTTATGAATTGTTGGGAAAGCCAAAAGGAAAACGTCTTTATAGGAATTTACTGAAAGACTAAATCTCATCTTGTTATCTAAACATACACCAACAATGTATGTCGAGACTGATACACTATAAAGCATATATGCAGCAGAGACTTTCATGCTAATCCCAAAAGATTTTAATGTTGAGTTTATAACTCATTTGCTGGATCTCCAAGTCGTATTTAGAATGCAATTAAATTTTGCAGCCAAAATCAAATAGTTCACTCGAAGCTAAATATGTATTTAACTCGCGATTATAGGTGAATGGCATTTAAAAACTGTCTACCTAGATTGTTAAAATAAGAACAGCTGTTTCTGACGAAGCATCAACATGTTTGTTTGTTGCTTGGACTAAGATTAATGTATGGCAAACATATCATTACATGGCCATACTCTGCCATCTAGAATAGAATGTCAACTGTGATGCAACTTACACAAGAGAAGAAAGTTCGTTTTCATGTTTATCTTGTTAGAGCACTCGAAATCCTTGTATTGAGTTGTCCGAACAAGTTCATTTTGAACATGACAAATATTGATGTAGGAAAAAAGCACGAGATTACGCGTAATACTGTTCAAAGAAGACTATTTCTGGTTCATCCAAGTAGAAGGATAGCCATGTAGTTATTCCAATTTGAAACCAATGATCCACTTTTGGGTATCTAGTTGCGTTTACGCCTACTATCTAACTTGTCTTCCTTCAAATTACACCTAAAACAACACTACCATTACGCCCAATGTTTTCAATTCAACAACCTTTATGAAAATAATAAATCAACAAGAGGTAAATAATCAATCAATTACAGAAAACCGGCTTTCATGAATTGCAGGTATCAGTGAGCTTTGTGACATTGAGTTTAATTCATCTCCTATATACCTTCCACAGTAGTGCCAATTAAGTTATGAATTACACCAAAATGAAAAATTCAAATTACTTGTTTAAGCAGACAGCAATCAAACACGCTTACAATAACCACAACTTGCCACTGAACACGTTGCTGTTGCTTTCTTCTCTAGCAACAATCAATTTTGCGGTCGTAGTGAAACTTCACTATGGCAGAAATCAGTATACCGTACACAAAAATATCTGTATACACCATTAAGAATTGACACACGAGACTGAAACTGAGGTTTAAATAGGCAATGTCCCAAGTAACAGACCGAACCAAGTTCCGACCTCTTTACCCTCTGGGAGTTGAAGTCATCGACTTTGGGTACCCCCAAGATCATGAGTTTAGACATGGCCTGGTTTCCTACGTATATGACGGTATTGATGTCATTGGAGCGGAATATGACAGCGAAGAGGAACGCAGTGAACATAGTTCAGATTTAAACGAGACGTCGAATGAGAGTGATAGTGTTCCTGATGAGATCAATCGTAAGGCTGTGGCATTGTTTGATTTCGCTCCAGAGAACGACAATGAGGTAGCGTTGGTAGCTGGTCAAATCATTTGGATCAGCTATCGCCATGGTCAGGGATGGTTAGTGGCAGAGGACCCTAAAACTGGAGAAATAGGGTTGGTTCCGGAGGAATACGTGGAGATTTACTACGATAACGAGGAAATATTTCAAGATGTCCCCAGACCATTTCTACCAGAAATTTTACAAAAGCCGTATAATGACGACGAGAATGATGATGAATGGGTAGATACAGATTACGGAGACGAAGAAGAACCAGCTACGTTATCGCCCAATTTAGAAAAATTGAAGCTAGATGAAAAGTGAAGCGTTTTTCATATTTTTCAACTACATCATACCTATAGATTCAGCATGTTAACATTCCACCGAACTAAACAAAATGATGATACTAGTTCATTTGTACGTTGTTGGAGTCGACGTTTACAATTCCAAGGTACAGGAAACAGGTTCTAGGTAATCAACTACCGTGAATCTTGCATGTCTTAGCACCACCAACAACTCGTGCGGTGCTCCAAGACGACTTCCACTCGACCGTGTCTACACAATAGATATTCTTGTTTGCTAAATGCTATAGAACTCTGTCCAATTACAGTACCGGACAAATCTACATACGAAATCAATACGCCATACAATTATGGACCTGAGTTAATTCGGTTGTTGTAAACTTGATGTAAATGTTGCTCTTGTAATTAGCAAGGAATCTGTTTTCTGTAGTTCTACCAATTGCATATTCTGTGTTATACTGTGCTTTGTCTAAAAATATGTCACTGCTCTCACAAATTCGAAAGTCGCGAAAATTTCGTTTCGATTCTCTTCAGGTACAAAAATCCAGAAGATGCCCTTTGGATCAAATCTTGATTCACCTTTAAAACAAGCAGCGAAATTTTAGCACCAACCACATTGTTACCACCCACATAACAATCCGATGACACCATGTCTCGACATGATAGAAGTTTTCAAGGAAACTATAACTATATTGACTTCTACAATCGATATGTCAGCGAGACGATGAGGCCATCGGTGAACCTGGAGTTGATCCCGTCCAAGGTAGGAAACAATGGTCAAGTTTTCTATGCAAATTCAGACGAAAGTCCAGGGTCTTATTGGTCGTCAACTGAGAAAGAGACATTTTTCCACTACTTGAGCCGATATTCTATTCATCAAATTGACCTCATCAAACAGTTTCTTCCATCCAAGTCAACAACAGAAATACAATGTTACTACAACCTCTTGAAGCTGGAATTGAGCCGAAGAAAGAAAACGGGAAAACCAAAGTACTATAGCTATAAGGTCAACAAGGTGAAGTATAGAATAAAGCTATGGAAATTTCCCAAAGGGTTATTGAAATACGATGATCTACCATCAGCATACGAAATGTCAGAAGAATTCATAAAACTAGAGGAGTATCAGAGTGATTACATTGCTATGAGAGAGGCTAGAATCGATAATGACAACTTTGTCAATGTAAAACGTTCTACATCGAAACATATTGAATGGGGAGATAGAACCGAGAAAGCAGAGATAACAACTGCACCTCAACCATCAATGTCGTCTAGAGAATTTGGTGTGTCTGTTTACAAACCACTTGTGGATCTTCCACCTTTCAGCGAACCTTCACAGTACGAGAGCCAAGGGAAGGACGGCTTTCTCACCAGTTTTCAAAAGGCTGGACGGTTATCAGAAATGTTGTATGTCAACAATGGAATAACCCAGAAATCTAGCACAAAATTAGCACTTGAGTTTCCAGCCCAGGCTTTTTTTGACGAGATAGTAAAACTTATTGTAAAGAAAATCTTATTGGCAGTTTTCGAAAAGAAAACACTTTCAAACAGAAGTGGAGACACAATTCATGATTACGACATTCATGATGCTGTGAGTTCCCTCTCATATCGAGACCCTGAAGCATTATTCAATATGAACGAATATTTCGGGAATTTAGATAAACGACTACACTGTTCAATTAGTGATGACTATACAAATGGACGACAAATGACACACAACGAGTTTTACAATTTTATGGTCTTACAGGCAAAATCACCCGATGTTAATAATGTTAGGCAAACACTCAATTCAAGTAATGACACATTGCTTAACGAAACCAAGTTTACAAAACCGATTGAACTGAAGAATCCATTTATGGAAGATAGGGAGACGAATCAAAACCAACCAGAAACCAATAACATTGTACATATTGGCGAATTAAAGAAATCTCGCGATGTATTGACCTTGAACGATGTTGACGAGGAAATACTTATAGATAAGTTGAACAAGATGGAGGAAACTCGT
>ERZ778017.3365-NODE-3365-length-11468-cov-5.288093_pt1 | contig 11468 bp, 11 predicted proteins | sample MGYA00375747_ERZ778017 | MGnify/ENA primary metagenome ERZ778017 (study PRJEB29350, sample SAMN05509838) | bioreactor metagenome | biome: bioreactor; material: wastewater | place: South Africa: University of Cape Town | collected 2014-03-17 ... | reverse complement strand
AACTGAGGATCTCCTCATTACTAGTGAGGCGCCTTACCAACTTGGCCATAGAGGCAATTTTCTGAAAGATGCATTTTACGGGACGCTCTTTCGCAGAAATTTTGGAAATTTATCAATTGGATGCAGGATGCCTGTTCTTCCGCGGTTCGATACCAACATCAGCAGAAGCGGTCTTTGTGATTGGTTTGGAGTTTCTAGCGACTTGGTGATAATAGAGTTAGTGGTGTTATTTACGTGATTGGTTTAATCCAAAGAAGTGATCGTTGTAATCGAAGAACAGGTTCAAAAAATTTGGATTCTTGAAATTTTTCAATTTTTCACTTAATTTTCAAGAAAATAACTAGTGCTTTTTCGAGTGACAAACATGAAACATGGTTTGTAGAAAACTTTACATATTACGAGTTTGTTGGTCTACTTCACCCAGTTTTAACCGGACACGAATGTATGTAAGGAACATGTACACTCGGTAAATTCAGATGTAATGCGTGTTTTGTTGAAAACACAAAAAAACACAGAGTGCCTAATTCAACAGACTCGCAATTCTACGCAGTTTCCGCTTTCCCTCAAACCAGAAAGGTCGGAGAGCAATGTTAGGTTGCTATATGAAATTTGCTGTTGCTGTTAGTTATCAGATTTTTTCTCACGGTGAAACGGAATATGCATGTCATACATTATCCGTGATGCCACAACAGAGTTTACTAGACAAACGAATCTCATCTACCAGTAACATTTCACACCGACAAAATTGTATTCTAGCTTCTATGAACACCGAAACATGCTATGGTCATGGTATGCTGGCCAAACTCCTGAAAAAGTTGCCATGTACGCCTGGTACCTGTGTTCAGCCTCACAAAATATTCGTAATTTATTCCGTCCTGCAACACCATGTGTACAAAACGGCAATAGAACGACACCATAATGGAGGAAAGCAGCTTTGCCGGAGGTGGTGGGGCACAAGTTCCTTAAGAAATGAGGAATGTAATGTGACAATTGACTCGAGGCAAAATCTCAACGTGCTCACGCGGAAAAATTCCCTGGCATTGAGCTTTTTCATGAATTCATGACGTAATGAAATTCAAGATTCGATTTTTTTCATTGTTTTGGCAACTCACATTTATTGGCAACTCTGCATCTCCTTTGGCATTTGAGCGGTGTACATCCCATCACCGTTTTGGAAGGGAAATTACAAGTGCGAATAAGTTTGTTTTTGTAAACTTTGTAATTGTCTGCCATTGCTACCATTATGAGCTACGAGAATCCTCCTAATTATGGCCCTCAGGGGTACCCACCTAACGGATACCCTCAACCTCCCCAACTGCAGAACTATGGTGATGGATATCAGAATAATAACAACAATCCGTTTGGTCAGCAATATCCTCAAGGCACACCACAACAAGACTTGGAGCAGCAACAGAACTACTACACCGAGAAGCCCCAGCTGGGCCAAAATTTCGACCAGTCGTTCAAGATTGACAAGCCAAAGTTCAATGACTGGCCCTTCACCATCTTCTTCCTTGCTGTTGTAGCCGGGTTCATTGCCATCGCCGGTATTACCCTTAATGCTTATGCCAAAACCCACAGCTTCCAAGGAGGCTCCATCTACGGAGGAAATAATAGTTTCACCATGAGTACAAACACTGCCATTCTCTTTGCTTTTATTGTCGTTGTCGGGATTGTCGGATCGTTTGCTATTCTTGCCGTGGCCAGGCTCTGGCCAAAGGGATTTATCACCACCGGATTAATTCTTAACATTGCGTTGGGGCTCGGTACGGCTATATACTACTTTGCTGCACATTACTGGTCGGCTGCAGTGGTGTTTTTGGTGTTTACACTTTTCACCGCATGGTGTTACTGGAGGTGTCGATCGAGAATCCCCTTCAGTGCCACCGTGTTGACCATTGTAATCGATGTGATGAAACGGTATCCATCAACATTGATGACGTCGTTCCTTGGAATCATCGTTTCCGGGGCTTTTTCCATCTTGTTCTCCATTGTTATCGTAGCTACTTACATGAAATTTGATCCCAACGAGAACAACATTGGTTGTGACGTCGGTGGAGGTAGCTGTTCCCAATCCAAGTTGATTGGTGTGCTCGTATTTGTGTTTTTCGCCGGTTACTACATCTCCGAAGTTATTCGTAATGTTATTCATGTTGTGATTGCCGGTGTTTACGGTACATGGTACTACCTCGATTCTTCAGACCAGGGTGCTCCACGATTCCCTGCTCTTGGAGCGTTGAAAAGAGCATTGACGTACTGTTTTGGGTCGATTTGCTTTGGTTCATTAATTGTGTCAATTCTTCAATTGATCAGACAATTGGTCAATATCTTGAAACAAGATGCCTTCATGTCAGGAGACAATTGTGCTGGCTGTGGGTTCCTTATTTTGGACTTTGTTTTGGGCTTTATTGACTGGGCCGTGCGGTACTTCAACCACTATGCCTACTGCTACGTCGCATTGTATGGAAAATCATACATAAGATCAGCCAAAGACACCTTTGACTTGATCAGAAAGAAGGGTATGGACGCATTGATCAATGACTGTTTCATCAATACGTCGTTGAACTTGTACTCGCTCTTCCTTGGATACGTGGTGGCATTGATGTCATTCTTCTACCTCAAGTTTACTAAGCCAGGATACAACTCCAACGGAAGCTACTATGCTCCGGTGTTGGCGTTTGCATTTTTGATCTCGATGCAAATCTCGAGAATCTCGTTGACGGTGATCGACTCTGGTGTTTCCACCTTCTTTGTAGCCCTCGCCAAAGACCCTGAAATTTTACAAATGACAAACAGAGACAGATTCGACGAAATCTTCCGAAACTATCCCCAAGTGTTGGACAAGATCAATACCGACCACTAATAATATATTTACTACACCTAATACCACGTTGATTTATACTGTGCCTAGTAGAAGGAACATAAGAGAAACACGAAACTCATTTTGTTGACTTAAATCACATTATCGCCGTATCAAGACAACGTAGACCACAATTTGGACGCAACTGTGCACAATTTGGACGCAACTGTGCCAAATCCTGGATACACTGCCCCCACAACCGAAAACTAAAAAAGTCTCTCGTTCCAACTGGTGCCATTTTAGTCCTGATTTACTAAGACAAAAGTCGCACTAAATTTCCACGATTATCTCACATTTAATTTCCTGCCCTTTTTACGTCTATTTCTCACACCGCCAACAACACCATGTTGACATTAGCAATTGGCGATCTATACATTCCAGAGCGGTCTGTGGGATTGCCTAGTAAGTTTCGTAAGCTATTATGTCCCAACCCATCACAAGTTCCGTCAAATAGCAAGATCTCTGACGTTATCTGTCTAGGCAACATCACCAACTCCAACGAGACGTTGCGTTTTTTGCACAATCTTTCAGGAAATTTCCATCTTGTTAAAGGAGAACACGATGACGTGGAGCTATTGAGCCAGCAATTGAAGTTGATTTCCAATTCCGATACCAAAATCCCCCTCTACAATGTCATTACCCATGATAACCTTAAAATTGGATTCACCAACGGGTTCCAGATCGTGCCCAAAAACGATCCTCTCGGGTTGTCGGCACTTGCGCGGGAATTGGACGTGGACGTTTTGGTGTGGGGAGGAACTCACAAGGTGGAAGCGTACACTTTGGATGGGAAATTTTTCATCAACCCAGGGTCGGCAACGGGGGCATTTACGTTCGATTGGCCCGATAACGACGACGATGACGATGACGACGTTCCAACGGAGGAATTAGAACATGAAAAAGCTACGGAAAAGAATGAAAATAGAGACATTGACGAAGAAAACGAAAATAATGACGATAAGAAACCACAAGAAAAAAGTAACGAAACTGACCAAGAAAAGGACGACACCAAACCAGAAGAGGCACCAGAATCATCCCTGGAGAAAAAAACCGAGAAAAATGATTCCGCTCAAGTAGATCAGGAGCTACTTACTGAAGTCGAAGAAGCCAATTCCGTCATTCCGTCGTTTTGCTTGTTGGAAACACAAGGGTCTGTTTGCACATTGTACATATACACCTACTTGAACAATGAAGTGAAGGTGGACAAAGTGACGTACACTAAAGATTAGGATTAAGAATAATGTCAGATATGGCTAGGACTCTGAAACTGGCATGACAAAAGAGTTGAAAAAATCAGTAATTTACACTGCACGAAGCTGCAAATGTCACAATTGACGGTGTAGCAGTTCATTTGCCTTAAATCCACGGAAAGCAGCAATTAAACTTGACTATTTTCAACTAATCCAGAACATTTGTGGCACATTGTGAAACGATGGTACAAAGCCTCGCATTTAAACATCCCAACATTGGACAAACTATTGTGATTCCGAACCCAGTACGATATACACCTTTTACACCACGCAATTACGCTACATGTCATGACAAATCGTCTCATATACACTCATGGCACGTTGATTAAAGCTTTACTAACCCTTACACTTATAGTACATTCCGATTAATATTATACAAACATCAGGCTTGGACGGACGAATAGTGTAGAACAAACTCCTTCTTGATTTTCTCCCAGTTATGAGGGTCAAAGAATATATATACTCCTCTTTCCACGTCCTGGCTCACCAACACCGGTTCTACATTGGAATCTTTCGTTAGCCACACCTGAATATCCTTGTGGTACCGCCAATTTCTCGCTACCAATTCTCTTGCGGCATATTCTTGCAACGTATCTCTTGGTTTCATGTAAAAGATATAGAAGAGGGTCTCGTCCGAGAATGATTGGATCTTGTTATCGCACAGTCCTGGTGGTGGATGAATGTTCTCTGGTAGTATGGATTGCGGTAATGTGAAATATGGCTCGACATCCGACCGACTGGTCTCTATCCATGGTGATGCCATTTCCTTAAGAATACTGGAGTTCAGGGACAAGTCCAAACCGAACTTGGTGATGTCTTGGCCTATGGAAAACGCAGTGTAATCATTTTGTTCCATCTTGAGCAACGAGCTCAAGCCATTGGTACCGTATTTCCCAAGCTCCAGATCGTTGTCGTTGGAGGTGGTCAATTCTCCATTAGCTGGTTCTGATGATGATAATCCTGGAGGCAACGTAGCTGGTTCAAAGGTTAGTATAAAATTCGGCAATTTCGACAGAATGATTCTTCATGCCGTAAACACCACCATTACATACGCATTATCTATTTGTTCGAAGCTTAGTCGTTTAACTGGGGTGCTTCTTGTGTTCTCGATAATGCTTGACAGTTCGTAGAAAATAGTTTGCCAAACCACACGACCAGACCCACGACATTATCCCAGTTTCCGCGACATTGTGCGAAGATTCCACGACATCTTGACCATCTCATCGCACCGTATCGCAGCTTTAGTGCGTGGAATCCACAGCATAGACCCGTATTTTAACAAATAGTATCTGATTGAGTATGTCTAGAAGGTACCATCCTAATATCATTGTCACCGGAACACCAGGTTGCGGCAAAACATCGCATTGTCAGAGTTTATTGAGCCAGTTGAACGAGGGCTTGGGCGAAGAGAAGTACCACCATTATAGTATAAGTGACGTTGCAAAGGAACGCAAGTGTATAGATAGTTATGATGAGAGATTAGATACGTCTGTTGTGGACGAAGACAAGTTATTAGACAGCTTGGAGCCAGATTTGGAAAATGGAGGTGCGTTAGTAGACTGGCACTGTTGCGAAATCTTTCCTGAAAGATTGATAGATTTGGTAGTTGTATTACACACAGACAACTCGATTTTATATGACCGTTTGACCAAGAGAGGCTACAAGGACGTAAAAATCCAAGAGAATATCGATTGTGAAATTATGGACGTCATTGGCCAAGAAGCTAGAGATTCGTACATTCCTGAAATCGTCATTGAGTTGAACTCCAACACTGTAGAAGAAATGGAGGAAAATGTCGAGAGAATTGCTGCCTGGGCCACGAACTGGGTTTCTGATCATCCTGAGGGAGTCACCAACGAGTTGGACCCAGAGGTAGCTGCGGCTGCTGCAGCAGCTGAGGACGATGATGACGAAAACTAGAGTACATATTTTCCTTAAGACTGAAGAATTACCAAGTACCTACCAAGGACTCGTTACGCTTTCTGCACTAGACTGAACAGAGGATATCATTCGAGTCCGTTTGTTCCATATAAAATTTTGGACATATGGTGATTTAGAAGCTCACCATTCCATAGACTCATGTATGTTCTTTACCAATAGACAACTCTTAAATTAATTTACAAGTCTCATTAATCTATTTCATATATTCTATTACGATCCTAAATTCCAATATACCCAGATGCAAAATTAATCCAAACCTTCCGTTGACTGATTCCACTTCAATTGTATCAATCAAATTACCCTAACCATTAAATCATAGAAATGGAAGCAACAAATTGGTGCGTGTGTGTGCGTGTGTGTGCGTGTGTGTGTGTGTGTGTGCGTGTGTGTGTGTGTGTGTGTGTTTTAAATCCAATTATGTTGCTCTAGTTTCTAGACTTGATATTAAATCAAATAGGTGAAAGCAATTCTCTTGATATAGAAAAGAATAAGTAAAATGAAAGATGTAATCACAACATAGTACCCTTTAGTGACGGCTCTGTAGCCCCATTTTTGTTTCAATCTCTTCATGTTGTGTTGTTCCAATTCAATGATACATTCTGCGTTTTGCTTGAAGATATATTGTGATTCGTCAATAATTTCTTGCTTCTGTTCTTCGGTCAAGTTATTTCTAGTGGCCAACTCGTATTCACGTTTGTAGTCAGCTCTCAACTCGTTTTCGTCAGGAACATCAAAGTTGAAGAAATTAGATCCCAATTTGATGATTTGCTCGTGCGACAACCCATTTTTCTGTGGGAATAATCCGGTAGCCTTTGCAAATGACGATCTCATCATTCTTCCACCAGCAAATAACGCCAAATACATAACGTGCAAGTATGCGAAAAGCAAGTATGGTTTTTCCGCACAAGCTTGTAAAATGTGATTGTAAAATTTGATTTGCTGTGGCATGATAGGATTTACAAATTTTTCCTTCGCATTATCGTAGTAGAACATCAAATCAGTTTCAGCTGGTTTGGTTCTTGCGATTTCAGGACGCCAGATTTTTTGTAACAATAACGTGACTTCATCGTCTGGATGGTCGTCAAATTGACGTTGCAACGCCAACTCAATAGCCTGGAAAACATGGTAGAAAGATTGTAACCCTTGACGGTAAATCTTGTAGTCTCTTAACGCCAATGCAAACTTGATGGTAACCATTTTATCGACTTTATCGTGTAAGCCTCTAGTTTCAGTATTGATTCTGTTGGCCAAGGCACCAAGATCGTTTTTGGCAGGAATAGTGTTAGTAGCAACTTTAGACATTGTAGTTGTTTGTGAATGATGAGGAGCGTTTGAATTTCTAGCAGTTTGTGGTGCCTTTATATCTTGAGAGTGCGATATGTCCGATATCAAGAAATTTGAAATATTTTTTGGACATGGTTGGGATTCGGACATATCGCCAACTTTAAAAAACCCTCAACTGTTTACATCACTTACAAAGTCCGAAAGAACATTAAGAGCAGAATCGTTTATTGGTGTGCAATATGTATACTTGAGTCGGGGTTGATAAAGTTTACTAGTGTTAAGACCTGGAAGAGTAGATCCATATTTTGGTTTTGGCGTGGCAATTGACCGAACAGCCCCAAAATGTGGCTTGTCGCAGTGGTGCAATGTTTACCATCGGTGATAACGGTGTTTCCAAGAAACTCTTGTATGGAGCCATTTACAGGAGTTTTGTGTGTTTCGTGGCGCCATCAAGTGAGAGTCGTGATGTGGGCATTTTTCTTAAACGAAGGACATCACTAGTTTATTGCTTGGGTGCACAACGTAAAGCCTAGTTTACCACCGTGGCATTGCAAATACGCGGTGTTTGAATGCTGATGCTGGGGCGTTTAACAATGATAGGGGAAGTAGGGGGGCGAAGGTGAGTCATTACGATATCTTTAGCTGGTTGTACAAGTAGAGATGATAAAATGAAAGAGTATACACTGATGATTTTAATGGAATAGGTGGTAACAAGAGGGCTGTTTAAAATATAAGGAAACAAGAGTTGGATTAGATAATAAAAAAGGGGAATATTGTGCTGGAAATAAAAGAATAGGGGAGAATCGGATTTGGTAAACGAACTAGAAAAAAGATGGTTGGGTGAGGCTACATGAACTAGCACTTGGAACAAACGTGCTAAGACTAATTGTTTGCAATTCGCCCAATTTGAGTTTATTCTCAGAAACTCTTCGGAGCTTGCTGGTATGTCTAAGTAGTCAAGAGAAAGCCGTAAGACCAATGGCTATGATAAATTATGGGAAGAACTTTACCTGGTGCCTTTGAACTTTTACCACAACATATTGCTTATTGTCAAACAAGGAATATCTCAATAGCCACCTTTGGGCCATCAAATCGACAAATTTCCACAAGTTTAAGACGAAACCATATTCCTAGAGACGTTTGCTCGGATATATATTGTCCGATTGAAGCATTGAAGTGGTATCATCCTAATTCAAATCTCGACAGAGACGTGTTCTACGTCCATTCAATTGATGGTTCCCTCAAACCTCACTATCAGCAGTACATTTTAAATCACTATCGCAGTTAACCATGAAATTACTTTGATATACTACACTAACTATACGTCTATATTGGAAAAGATGCTTAGATGAGCAATCCAGCAACCATAGCACCGAGAACAGCACCAGAAACACCATTGATCATACCAGCGTTTATGGAGGAGGAAGCAGAGCTCGAGGAGTTTGAAGAGCCGTTGCTACTACTGTTACTTCCACCGTTGTTTCCACCAGTACTGTTGGAACTGCTGGTTTCTTTGGTGATGTTAGCACAAGCTAATCTTGAATTGTCTGCGGCATGAATCACGACAGATAAGTTACCAACGTATGCTGGATCATTTGGATTCAAAGAAAGATATTGGTCAACGTAACTGGTTGAGAAAGAAGAACCTTTCAAAGGACCGTGTTTACCAGCTAAATCACCAACTTCAAGGTTTGCTGCAGTGGTGGCGTTTGCCGACCCATTGTATGGGTTCAAATGTGCTAAAGTACCGGTACAGTTACCATCGGAAGGAACGGCTTTTGCGTGAACGTGGTAAGGGAAAGGACCCCCAGTAGAAGGTAAGTTGTCAATGTTCACATTAACTTGCACAGATCCATTTGCGACAGCTGCAAATTCCACGGTACCAGTAATATCATCACCGTCTTGGAAATTTGGAGAAGTAAAGGTTGCAATATATTCAGTACCAGGAACAGAGTCGCTGACTACAGGAGCAGCACACTTGACAGATGTGATAATCGACGCAATAGACACTAACCAGGTGACAGAAACCATAATATAATTATTTGAGCAAATAAATTCGATAAAACAAGAAGGGGCCAAAATCCCACTATAAATACTCTAAAATTTCCACTTTGCCTTTCACCGACATACATATACTACACCCTAACAATGATAATCTAACTACCAGCTGAAAATCAATTACAATGGGTGTGCAAAATGCATACATATGTATGCGATTTGCATACCTAAACACGAAAAACTACGAAACGGAAAGGGGATTATTCAATCGGACATAAATTGATGATATACATATCACATTAACAAGCAAGTGCTAGTAGATTCTGACAACACGTACACCCAAGGCAACCTAGTGACAGGAATCTCATGAAATTTATCTAATCCATCTACAATGTTGGGTGTACCTGCGTAAAAAACGTGTGAATATATCGGGTTTGACAACACTTACTGCTTATTAATTGGCTTGTCTAGACAATAACATACTACCATAAAAGGATAAGGCATATATAACCGCCAATGAACTCGATATGGCAATAATTGCCCGGTAATGTTGGACGTGAACAAAATATCTTTATGCGTGAGGTTTAAGTAAGGAACACAACCTATAGAAAAACAACAATTTCTAATAACGTCAATTCCGACAATAGTCAATAATTAGTCCTCCACTATCTCCATCGCTGAAGAGACTGATTAACTGTTGAATATGACCTTTGGATTTACGAAATAAGATTTTGGTTTATGTAACCAACCCCTATTGTCGGCTTTTCATTGTTAAATTTTATCAGATTAATCTATTGGCTGAAGTTGTCGCGCACAATTACAAGTCATACATACGTTACATTTCACTAATGCATAGCCTAATATTCACACCTGTTGCTATTCGGTACAAAACAACCTATTATTGCTATCAACTATACTCGTACTTCTGCATTCTCTTAATTAAATTCTTATAGTTTGGCATATTCTTGAAACTCACCACTGATTTGATGCATTATTATCAGTATTATATGGAGCAGCTGCATCAACAATGTCGCCCCGGTAATTACAATATTATTGTAAGAGATAGCTACTCATTGGGTAGTATTGTACGTGAAACGGTTATTGAGATGATTGGCCAGTTGACTTGAAACTTGCTGTGAAACATACCTCGCCTATGTGCCATTTACTCTATATTTTGCGAATACGGAGAAAAACTATATGGTAATCTAACATTTTATAAGGAAATAGAGTAGAATTGTCGTGTTATAACTGAGCATTAGCTTAGTCTAAGCCCATAATGTATTTTACTTAAGTTACCGAGTTCTCGGTAAATCGATTTATGTAATTGCGTGTGAAAGAAAAGCAACAAAAATTTTCATATGGTTTTATCCGATGTCGATCAAAACCGTCGAGTATGCATTTGAGAGATTCAATTGGAGAGCAAATCATTACTCTTGTTACTCAAATCCAACCAATTAATCGATTTGCTGAGGATAAATGGACTTTAGTTATGAAAAACTATCACAAATATACTTTCGGCAAGGAAGTGGTCCAAGATCAACTTTGCAAAACGAATACACACATGGTTGCTTGTGAAATTTCAGGTTTTATTTCTTGGGCTACACAGTAGACGACTTACCTTGAACTCTTCTGTTAATTGGCTCTAGTATCAACGACCTGTATACTTGAGGTGTTGCAGAATGTGTTGGCAAAAACATGAGAGTACGGTTATTATGCCCTGGCACCCACCAGAAGTGCTTGGTTATTGTTTGTGAACGACATATTGCTATTTATTTGTCATTTGTCTTCACTTTTTTTCATATTTTTTTTAAAGTTTACTCAAACTCTGTGGCAGTCGCAAGAGAAAATCAAAATCTATTAGCCATTTTTTTAAAAAAACTCAAACTTATAGTTTTGAACCATAACTTTGAAGTTTAAAGAATACTTCAACAACTTGAATTGACACCGAATATTTGGGGAACAGTAAATTTTTGCCCTAGAGAGAATTTCTTGCTATATTCGAAAACACTGCACTAGCACACTTGACTTCCAACTTCAAGAAACCTCCCGGTGGCCAAGCTGGCTAAGGCGCGAGACTGTAATTTGATACCTCAAAGTAATCTTGAGATCGGGTGTTCGACTCACCCCCGGGAGAT
>ERZ778017.3361-NODE-3361-length-11478-cov-4.711897_pt1 | contig 11478 bp, 8 predicted proteins | sample MGYA00375747_ERZ778017 | MGnify/ENA primary metagenome ERZ778017 (study PRJEB29350, sample SAMN05509838) | bioreactor metagenome | biome: bioreactor; material: wastewater | place: South Africa: University of Cape Town | collected 2014-03-17 ... | reverse complement strand
ACTTCTTTCGTGCCTCGCGCTGGGACGTCGTCTTCCCTTCATCGACCCGACCGTCGCCGGTGATGACGACTCCGTAGTCGTCCTGCGCAGACTCGTACGAGACGAGACCGTTCACGACGTCATCGAGCACGGATACGGGATCTCTGTCCAGCGGATCTCCCCAGCCTCCGCCACCGGCCGTCCTGAACAAGATCGAATCGCCTTCATGGAGCTCGAGGCCGGTGTGTTTCAGGACGTGCTCATCGGGCCTTCCCGGACTGGTAACGATCGTGTCGTTGACGGTGCCCGGTCCACCACCCTCAAGGCCCCACGGCGGGCAGGAGGTCCGCTCGTTGGCGACGTTCGAATACATCCTCTGACGCGGCCGAACCTCGATGTCCAGCCCGAAGCCTCCACGGAACTTGCCCGGCCCTGCGCTGTCCTCGCGGATGGCGTGCTTGGTGATCAAGAGCGGATAGCGGGATTCGAGAATCTCCACGGGGACGTTGCGAACGTCGCCTTGGCACACGGAGACGCACGCCGTCGGGCCGTCGCCGGTCGGGCGTCCTCCCCAACCTCCGCCATTGATGTTGAGTGAGACGAAGCGCTTGCCCGTCCGCTCGTCATCTCCGTAGAACGTGAAGCCCGACATGTCGCCCTTGTGTGCGGCGGGAACCCCATGGGGCAACGCGCCGGACATCGCCTTGATGGTCGTATCGACCACCGTCGGCAGAGCGATACTCCACTGGCCCAGAGGTGCCGGGGGCTTCGCATTCAGAATGGTTCCCTCGGGTATGACCACATGAAGATTTCGGAAAGAACCCTCGTCGACCGGATGCGTCGGCAAGGTAAGGTCCTTGAAGGCCACTCGGGCCGCAGCGATACCGCCTGATTCTCCGCAGTTGAGCGGGCCACGCACCTGAGCAGACACGCCACTGAAGTCGATGGTCAGCTCATCGCCGGCGACGACGACTCTCACTTCGATCGGAATATGCCGGTCGACATCCTGTCCGTCACTGTCCAGCCATGCGGATGCGCTGTATTCGCCGTCCTTCATCCTGCTCACCGCGTCACGGGAAAGCTTCTCGGACTGGTCGCGCATCTCCGCTATACACGCTTCGACGACGTCCCAGCCATAACGCTTGCCAAGTTCCGCCATGCGACGTTCGCCCAGTCGGCAGGCGGCAATGGCCGCACGGAGATCGCCGAGAGAGGAGTCGGGCAGCCGACTGTTGTCGGACAGCATCTGCACGACGTTGCGATCCCACTCGCCCCTGTTGAGGACCTTGATATTACGCAGCTGGAGGCCCTCAGAATAGATGTCCGTCGTGGCCACTGAGCCGAATCCGATGCGCGCGCCCCCGACGTCGACCCAATGAGCGCGAACAGCCAGGAAGCATCGAATCTGGTCGTCGATGAAGCATGGCGTGTAAACGACCACATTGTTCAGATGCTGTCCGCAGACATATGGATAGTTCATGACAAGGGCATCGCCCGGCTCGAACCCGTCAATGCCCCACTGCTGGACGCCGTCGGCTATCGACACGCCGAGATCGGCCAAGAAGATGGGTAGCCCGCCGAGGTTCTGGGCGATGAGCTCACCGGCATTGTCGATGATCCCGACGCAGTAGTCCTGCACCTCGAAGATCATCGGGTTGTACGCCGTCCTACGCAGTGCTGCCGCCATCTCGTCGGCGTAGGCCACAAGGGCATGCCGCACGACCTCGAGGGTGACAGGGTCGATCGGGGGACGAGCATCTGAGTCGGTCATAATGAACTCCCAACTGAAACGACGAGGGACAGATCAGGTGAGACCTCGAGCCGATCACCGCCATAGATGACCAAGGCCGAGGTGGCTTCCTGAACGATGGCCGGACCTTCGACGATCTGCCCGGGCTCAAGCGAACTCCGGTCGAACACAGGAGTCTGAGCCACCTGCCCGGCGATGCCGAACTGGACAACGGGACGCCGTTCGACAGCGGTGGGCGCCGTCACTTGCACTCGGCGGTCGTTCCCGGCGACGAGCCCATCGGTCATCGTCGATGCGCTGGTCCGCATCGTGATCACCGTTCGCGCACCGCTTGCTTCGACCGGCTCCTCCGGGGCCTTGTGTCCATAAAGGTGTTCATGAAGGTGGTCGAATTCGTCACGGATGGACGCCCAGGACTGCGCGTTCAGGCCGGATGCCGGGACGGGAACATCGATGGTGAACTCCTGGCCGAGATAGCGGAGCTCCAAGTAATGCTTGACGACGGCGCCCTCCGACGTGCCCATGTCATCGTTCAAGCGTCCTCGAGCATCCGCCTCGAGCGACTGCAGCATCTCCGCCAGCGTTGCGACGGCGCTCTCGTCGAATCTCGTGATGCGAGTCCGCGTCAAGTCGTGACGTGCTTCGGAGTACAGCATTCCCTTGGCCGAGAACTGTCCGGGCAGCGCAGGTACGATGACGGTCCCGATCTTGAGCTCTTTCGCGAGCGAAATGGCGTGCAGCGGCCCGGCGCCGCCGGTCGGCACGAGCGCGAATTCGCGAGGGTCTTCTCCCTTCTCGATCGAGACGGCGCGGAGCGAGAGGGACATCTGCGCATCGACGATCGTGATGATCCCGCGGGCCGCCTCGATGAGCCCGAGGCCGAGCGGCTCTGCCACGTGCGTCATGATCGCGCGTTCGGCGGCTTCGCGATCAAGAGACATCTCCCCGCCAAGGAATCGCTCCGCGCTGAGCCTTCCCAGCACGAGGTTCGCGTCGGTGACCGTCGGTCTTTCACCGCCGAGTCCATAACAGGCAGGGCCGGGGTCGGCCTGCGCACTCATCGGACCTACTTTGAGAGCCCCAGCAGGGTCTACCCAGGCGATACTTCCGCCACCGGAGCCCACCTCGACGATGTTGACGACAGGAAGGGACATCGGATGTCCCGTGGAGTATCCGCCGATGAAATAGCCGCCGCTGATCTCCACCTCACCGTCGAGGATGAGGCTGGACTTCGCGGTCGTACCCCCCATGTCGAAGGAGATGACACGCCCGTTGCCCAGGTTGCCGGCGAGCGCGGCCGCGCCCGAGACTCCGGCGACCGGGCCGGACTCCATCATGCGGACCGGGTTGGCGCGGGCGAGGTTCACAGACATGATCCCGCCGTTGGACTGCATGATCAGCAGTCGTCCATGGAACCCTCGCGCGGTGAGCTTCGATTCGAGCGAGTCGAGATATCGCGAGACGACCGGGCCGACATAGGCGTTCAGCACGGTCGTAGACGTACGCTCATACTCTCGGTACTCCCGGAGAACCGCGTGCGAGAGCGTCACATAGACCTCGGGCCAAAGCTCCTCAAACAACTCACCTATTCGGAGTTCATGAGCCGGATTGGCGTAGGCGTGCAGGAGAGACACCGCCACCGCTTCGACATCCGTGCGCCGAATCTCCTCGATCAAGGACCGTACGGCTCCTTCGTTCAGCTCGGTTCTGACGGAGCCGTCCGCGAGCATTCGTTCAGGGACCTCGAACCGGAGCTTTCTGGGAACCAGCGGCACCGGTTTCTCGAAGTAGATGTTGTAAGGCTCCGACCTGTTCCCTCGCCCGATCTCATAAACGTCGCGAAAACCCTGCGTGGTGACAAGCGCCGTCTTCGATCCGGCCCGCTGGAGCACCGCGTTGATCGCGATGGTGGATCCATGCACGAAGACGTCGACGCCCCGCAAATCGACCCCTAGTTTGTCGAGGCCATTCATGATCCCGGTCGCATGGTCATGAGGCGTCGTCAGCGTCTTGGCAGTACGGAAGTCTCCACCATCGTCCTCAAACGTCAGGTCAGTGAAAGTACCGCCGATATCGGCTGCGATCCGCCTCACAAGTCAGCCTTCCTGTCTCCACATGCTCACACCACTGTCGCCATGGACGTCACCCGTGGGAAGCGGCCTTCCTCAGGGCATTGAGGGCACGAGATCCCGTTCCCCTTGGACTTTACTTTAGTCAGATCAGCCACAGTCGTCAATAACTTGTGTAGCTTCGGCTCCTGCGGAGGCGACTCATCTCGTTGGCGCAGGAACTTCGACGTCGCCGTACATGCGCCTCATGTTCCACGACGGGAACGTGGCGATCTTCGCATCGATGACGAGGGGGCGAGAGCGTGGTCCTTCGAGCCAATCCGTTGCTGCCTCCAGGTCCTCGCGGCGGCGGACGGTGATCGCGTCGCATCCGAAGCCCCTCGCTACAGCGGCGATATCGGTCTCCGGGAACCGCACGAGATCGAAGTCGTCCCCATCCGCAGCGAAGTGGATTATCTCCGCGCCGTAGGCAGAGTCGTTGTAGACGATGATCATCATTCCGAGTCCGAGGCGCACTGCAGTATCCAGCTCGCTCACGCCCATCATGAACGAACCGTCGCCTGTTCCGACGACGGGCAATCGGCCCGGTTCTGCCAGCGCTGCCCCGATGCATGCGGACAAGCCCAGACCAATCGCTTGGAAGCAGAAGGGAAGGCAATAGCCGCGTTCGTCGGGGACGCGGAGGTTGGCAGCCGGATAGCAGTTGGCGTTTCCCCCATCGGGAACCACGACCCGCTCCAGAGGGAGCAGATCATCCAAGTAGTTCGTCAAGACGCGGGGATCGATGCAACCGGCGTCATCTCGCTCAGCGAACGGCTGATCTTTCCAGTACCGATCGCGTTCCACGCGTTCGCGGACGTCGTCCGTGCGGAACCCGGTATGGCGCACGCCTCGTCCTCGCAGGATGCGCACCAAGTCTGCGGCCGCCAGTGAGGTGTCGCCGATAAGCGACAGGTCGACGTCGCGATGAAGACCGATCGCGGCGGGCCGGTCATCGATCTGCACCACGAACGCGTCTTGCAACAGGACGCCGTCACGAGCCGTCCACCGATTCAGCGCGGCTCCGAAGACCACGATGACGTCCGCCGAAGCAATCAGGTCGGCGGCACCCGGGGTGGAAAAGCCCCCCATGATATCCAGCGCCCACTCCTCGCCGGCGAAGAGGCCTCGGGCACCGGCGGAAGTGACCAGGAGCCCGCCGCACAACTCGCCAAGGCGTAGGATCTCGTCCCTCGAATGCTTCGCTCCTCGCCCCGCCACCAGCACGGGCCGGGCAGCATGCTCGAGGACATCGACCACGGCCTCCAGCGCACGAGGGTCTGGGCTCACCCGAGTGACTGTCCGGCCGCGTGAGATGTTCTCGACGTCGAAATCCGTCTTCTCTTCCTGGATATCGACGGGAACTGACAACACGACTGTCTGCCGGCCGTCGACGGCGGCCGCTACCGCGCGGGCGGTGTCCCGGGCCGCAGACTTCGCGCTGTACACCCGGAAGGCCTTCGCGCCCATCGCTTCGGCGGCGGCGTCTTGATCCACGTAGAAATTGGAGCCGAGATCGCCTGATGCCGTGTCGCCGGTCAAGACGAGCACAGGCGTGTGCGCCTTCGCTGCCTCGGCGACGGCTGTCAAGGCGTTGCTGAATCCACACCCCTGGTGCAGGGTGACGACCGTCAAGCGCTCCGATACCCGCGCATACGCGTCGGCCATCGCCGTTGCACCCATCTCATGGCGTGTCGCCGTGAACGGGACCTGCTGCCTGATCAGCTCGTTGGTCATCCGCAGGTTGCCGCTGCCGACGACGCCGAAGACGTGTGCGGCACCCTCCGCAGCGAGTACGCGGCCGACGATCTCGGCCACGGTTATCCTCTCCCTCACATTTCCTCCAATGCTTCCAGACGCGGCGTGGCTGCGCCGCCAGACGGTGACCATTGCGCGCCGTGAGTTGGCTGCGCTGTCCTTCCTCAGTGTCGATCAGCTCCGGGGCTCCAGCTGCCCGATTATGTCGTCGGTGCGCAGAACGTCCGCGTAGCGTGAATTCAGCTCGAACAAGGCGGTGCGGTGGGAATGCCCAAGTCGATCGAAGCAGGCGTCTTCCGCGACCGCGACGTTGAAGTTATATGAGAACGCGTCGACTGCGGTTGCCCGCACGCAGCCCGATGTGGAGCCGCCGCAGATGACGACAGAGTCCGCGAGAAAGGAGACGAGATACCGGGTCAAGGGCGTTCCGAAGAACACGCTCGGTGCTGACTTCTCGATGACCAGGTCATCAGGGCCAGGAGACACCATCTCGTTGATCCGATTACCCTCGATGGCCGCTGGCTCCGCGTCGTCTGCCGCTGGAGATCGCCAGAGTCCGGCCGGAAGGGCGTGACCGCCGCGCTCCTGAGCGCGAGAGTAGATCACCGGTCGACCAAGCCGATGGAACAAGGACACCAGCTCAGCGATGCGCGGCAGGGCGCGCCACGCGCGCTGCCCACAGCTCGTTCGCCATTTGCGCATCGAGTCGACGACGGGCTCGTCCGCGTCGCCGGTGAATGCATATGTCGCATCGAAGACGAGCAAGACGGGAGACACCCCCAAGCCGTGCGGTTGTCCCTGCCGACTACGCCGGTAGACCTCGCGGTCGGTGGGGTCGGTCAGTACCGAGTCCCATGCTTCTTCCATGATGACCTCGTCTCGCCGTTGGTAGGAATCGGACCCATTGCCCAGGACGGACTAGAGGTCGGTGCGCCATCCGCTCGATGCCCGTTCCAGAGCCCTCGCGATGAAGTTCAAGACCAGCCCGGCGACAATCACGATCAGGACGGAAGAGAACACTTGGGTCGTATTCAATTCGCTTGCATATTTATCAATGCTGTATCCGATTCCGCCCTGCCCGGCGAACAGCTCACCAACGACCACGCCGACCACGGCGCGCCCCATGCCGAGCCTGACGCCCGCCATGATGGTGGGGAAGGATGCAGGGAGAACGACTTTTCGCAGGAGCTGAAGTTCGTTGCCACCAAACGATTCCACGACTTTGATCAAGCCGGGATCGACGTTATCCACACCCTGCATCGCGTTGACGATGAGAGGGACGATCGCCAACATGATGGCGATGAACACGACAGAGGGCGCCCCCAAACCGAAAATGAGGACGATCAGCGGAAAGAGCGCGATGACGGGCGATGAGTACAAGAGCCAGACGTACGGCTCGATCGCGTACTTGACGTACCTCAGTCGCCCCATGAGCAGCCCCAGGCTGATTCCGAACACGCTGGCGACGGCGAAAGCCACGATGAACTCAAGTCCGCTTATCCCGATGTTCACGAGCAGCTCGCCGGAGACGATCTGCTTCACCACGCCTTCTATGACGAGCACCGGGGAGGAGGTGAGAAACTCATCGACCGCCCCTGCCATCACTGCCAGCTGCCAAGCAACTGCACCGATGAAGATGAGCCCGCCGCCAAGGACGACCGCGTAGACCCGCTCCCGGATCTTGCCCTGGTCATCGGCTCTGACCGTCGAGATGACACTAGTCCAGGCCATCGTTCACTCCCATCGGAACACGGATCGCTCGATGCGACGCAGCAGGCTGCCCACGATCAGCCCGAAGAGTCCTGCGAGCAATGCCAATACGATCAGCGGAGGTACGTTGAAGCTCGATCCGTACGCCGAGATCATGACTCCGAGCCCGACCACACCGCCGTACAGCTCCGCAACGATGACGGTGATGACACCGCGGCCGACTCCGAGTCGAAGCCCGGCAACCGTGGTAGGCATCGCGCTCGGCGCGATGATCTTCCAGAATTGAGCCATCTGCCCCGCACCGAACGCGTGCGCCATGCGCAGCGTTCTCGCGTCGGTCTCCTGAACACCGGCCATCGCGTTGATGACGACGGTCGCGAGCACATCGACGAAGACGATCGCGATCTTCGAGGTCGTTCCGATTCCCCACACCAGCACGAAGATGGGAAACAGCGCCAGGGACGGTGTGACGTAGAGCGCATATAGCAGGGGCTCGAAGACCTGCCTGACTCGCAGTCGCCATCCCATCAACATTCCGAGTGGCACGCCGATGACGACCGCGAGAGCGTACCCGATGCTGAACTCGAACAGTGTCGTCGGGAGGTTCTGGGCGAGCTCGCCCGAGGTGACCAACTCCGCTGCTGCCTTGACGATCTCCAGCGGGCTGCTCGTATAGGAGGCGTCGACCAGGCCAGACGAAGCGCTCACCTGCCAGGCCACGAGCACGACGACGATGCTTATGCAGCCCGTCAGTACCTTGACTGCGGACTCTTGCGATCCCGCGCGAGAAGTAGTCAACGGCGCACCTGCGTCCTTTCGTTTCGGCGTGCGCAAGAAATGTGGTCCATGTACGAGCCTGTAGAGGAAGAAGACGACGTCATCGGGTCGCCGGCTCCGTTGTCCGCGCGTCCTGTTCCCCGAATAGCAGATTGGAGAGCCTTGACCGGTAGACCTGGAACTCGCGGCCGACGCGGACCTCGCGGGTGCGCGGCCGCGGCAGATCGATGGTGATGTCCTCAACGATTCGGCTACGGGGACCGGCGCTCATGACAAGAACCCTGTCGGCCAGGAGAATAGCTTCGTCGATACCGTGGGTCACGAAGAGAACCGTTTTGCGGTCGTTCTCCCAGATTCTCAGCAACTCCATCCCCATCGACTCGCGAGTCTGGGCATCCAATGCCCCGAACGGCTCGTCCATGAGCAAGATCTCGGGGTCGACCGCCAATGCGCGGGCGATTCCCACCCGCTGGCGCATACCTCCGGACAGCTGCGATGGGCGGCTTCTTTCGCGGCCCTCGAGACCGACGAGTTTGACGAGTTCTCGCGCTGTGCGAAGACGTTCCGCCTTGCCGACACCTCGTAATTCGAGGCCGAACGCGACGTTGCTCTCCACCGATCGCCACGGCATCAGCGAGGCGTCCTGGAAGACCATGGCTCGCCCATGCCCCGGGCCGGTGACGGGCTCGCCTGACACGTAGACGTTCCCCGCAGCCGGCTTGAGCAGACCGTCCGCGGCGGAAAGGACGCTGCTCTTCCCGCAGCCGCTTGGTCCGACTATGGCGATGAACTCACCCTTCTGAATTTCAGCGCTGAAGTCTCCGACGGCCTCGACTTCTCCGTCACTCGTCTTATATGAGATTTTTACTGAATCAAAAGTTATGTGAGACAAGTTCTGACCTTCATTCAGGGTCGTGTCGTCGACATAGCCGGACCGGCAACGGACCTACTACTTCTTGATGCTTATGTTGTCGATATATTTGGTGGTGAACCATTTGGACTTGGGAATCTCGGACTTGAAGAGCTTTCCGTCCATCCCCATCTTCCAGAACGCCTCGAGACTCGAATCGTCGACGAGCCGACCGTCTGGGTACAGCTGGTCGATCCAACTCTCGATGCTTGCCTTAGCTTCGGTGACGCTGATCTTGTTGTCGGCCGCGAGCGCCTTCGCCGCCGTATCCGGGTCGTCCTTGGTCTGCTGGCAGGCGTCCGAGATCGCGTCGACGACACGCTGAACCATCTCAGGGTTCTTGTTCAGGTGGTCCGCCATGCCATACACGAGGTGCATCGGATACTGATCGACAAGGTCTCCGAGGTCGAGGATCTTGTGATAGCCCTGGGCCTCCGCGCGGGTGTAGTACGGCGGCGTGAAGATGTTCACATCGATCTGCCCGGCCTTCATGGCGGCCAGACGCGCTGCAGATGCTCCACCCTTGATGTACTTGATGTCCTTGTCGGGGTCCAAGCCTGAACGCGCCACTGCGTACCGAGTCAACAGATCGGTAGATGATCCGAAGGAGGTGATACCCCACTTCTTGTCCTTGCCGTCCTTGATGTTCTTGATGCTCTCCGGCGCGTACCAGGCGAAAGCTGTCTGATTGAACCCGCCGAACACGACTTGAACGTCTTGACCGGCCTGCTCGAGGTTCATCGCCCCGGTCAGTGACGACACGACGATATCGAGGTCTCCGGAGGCCAGTGCCTTGACCAGAGGAGCATCGCCAGAGAACGTGATCACCTTCACGTCGAGACCGTATTTCTGCCAGATCTTCTCCTGCGTCGCGAGATAGACCGGCGCCAGCGTCGTTGCCTGGACGGGGAGGCCAAGAGTGACCTTTATCGGGGCCTGATCCTCCGAGTTCCCTGAGGTGCCCGGAGACGAACTGCCTGACGAGCAGCTCACCAACGAGACCGCGAGCCCGATCGCGGCGACCGCAACGATCGCCTTTCGCAGCTTCTGAATTCTTGCCATGGCACGCATACCTATAAAGCCCCTTTACTTTGCTAGTCGGCCGCAGCCATGTGCATTCGCGGTGAGTCCTGTCCCAACGCCACGGGTCGCGCGTCGGGGCAGATCGGCCCTCGACGACAGAGCACGGTCTTGGCGTGTTTCGTCTGAAGTTAGTCGACTAGATGGTACGTGTCAACAGAACGACGAATAATATGTCCGCTTGTGGTGAAGCCTGAGCGGCATGGGCGAGCAGAAACGCCTGAGATTTCGCGAGATCTACGGGTACTCGACCTTACTCACGGCTTCCCGAGACTTGCTGACTTATATGACCCGGCACAGGGCGAGCGTGACGCATGCAGTGTGCTGCGGCGGCTGGCGAGGTCGGGGCCTCTTGCCCCACTCCTTGCCTGGGCTGCTCGACTTGTGCGCCCGAATGGCGTCCCCCGATCGGCTGTGTCGGTCCAGCGGGCACACCCGCCGCGCCCCGCGCCCCCGCGCGCTGCCTACTTCGCGACGAGCGTGGTCTCGAAGCTGTACATGTCGGGCCGGTAGCAGTGGTGGCCGTATTCGATCGCGCGCCCGGAGTTGTCGTAGGCCACGCGCTCCATCGTCAGCACGGGCCCGCCCTTGTCGATGTCGAGCAGTTCGGACTCGTCGCCCTGCGCGCGGCGCGCGCCGATGCGCTGCTTGGCGATGCGGATCGTCACCCCGCGCCCGCGCATGATCTGGTACAGGCCGCGCTGCTCGAGCTGCTCGGTGGTGATGTCTGAGAACTCGGCGGGCACGTAGTTCTCCATGACGGCGACCGGGACCCCGTCGGTGCTGCGCTGCCTGCGCATATACACGACGTCGGATCCCAGTGCGACCCCGAGGCTCTCGGCGACCTGCTCCGACGCCGGGACGACCTTGTGCACGAGCACGTGCGTGCCCGGTTCGTGATGCGTGCTCTTGAGGTCTTCGTACAGGCTCGTCAGCTCGACCTGCCGGGTGACGCCGCTGCCCTGCACCACTTGCGTGCCGATCCCGCGCCTGCGCACCAGAAGGCCCTTGTCGACGAGCTCCTGGATCGCGCGGCGCACCGTGGGACGGGACAGTCCCAGACGTTCCGCGATCGCGATCTCGTTCTCCAGCCGCGCTCCAGCGGGGATCGCCGCCGACCGGATGGCGCCCTCCAGACGGCTGGAGACCTGGAAGTACAGCGGCACGGGCCCGGTGCGGTCGAGATCGGCGAACAGCTCGTCGGGCCAATACGTCGTGGTGTCTGGCATGGCGGTTCCTCTCCCCTGGATACAGCATAATGTGCCGACAATCTGACTTGTGGATTGGTTTGTCAACGCAGGCCTGGCATATTCGTCAGCTTGTGTTATTGTTAGGACATGCTTGAACGGCATCCCCTCACGAAGCTGTGCACCGGAGTATGACCGACATGACCTTTGACCTGCTGG
>ERZ778017.3357-NODE-3357-length-11495-cov-4.772552_pt1 | contig 11495 bp, 8 predicted proteins | sample MGYA00375747_ERZ778017 | MGnify/ENA primary metagenome ERZ778017 (study PRJEB29350, sample SAMN05509838) | bioreactor metagenome | biome: bioreactor; material: wastewater | place: South Africa: University of Cape Town | collected 2014-03-17 ... | reverse complement strand
AAGCCGACCTCGCTGTTCGCTGTGTAATTGACGTGCCCATGATCGAAGCTCGTGCCGATCAGGAACTGGTTCTTATAGCCGAACAGCCTCGACTTGTTGACGGCCTGCAAAGAGAAGCCATAGCTGTCGGCGTTCTGCGATGTGCTGTCGATCGAACCAAGCTCGCCGCCAGGATTGCGGATGGGATCGCCGTTTACATTTTCTAACGGCTCATCGTCCTCGTCGCAGAGAAAAGCACCGCAGGCTTCAAATTCAGCGATATTGCCGTCCTGGTGTGCCTGTTTGAAGTGACGATAGTACGCCACCCCCGATACGGTGGTGTGGGGAGCCACGACGACTGACCCGTTCACCGAAACCATTTCCATCTGGTTGTCGGTCGTCTGGGGCGACGTGAATGTCCGATCCCAGCCCTTGTCTAACAACTCTTCCGGTGCCGCTGCGGTTATGCCGTAGGAGTTGTTGGCCCCGCTGAAGTTGATGTGAAACTCCGACCCATCGCCTTTGACGCCCAAGTCCGCGAACATGCGGTTGATCGTTGTGGGCGAGAACTCGCGCCACCCGTCGTCGTTGATGTTCTGCAAGGCGATGTATGCGGCATAGTTGCCGACTTGCAGGCCTGCCTGAGCAGACTCTTGGATGCGACCGAACGAGCCCGCGCGCACGTCGAATTCCGCACCGTGATAATTGAAGCCATCCTGCATATCGAAAGAAATGGCGCCACCGAGCGCGTTCAAACCAAAGACCGGATTACCAGTCATCACGGTGACGTTGCGGATCGCGATGTCAGGAATGAAATCGTAATTGACCACATCGCCAAAGGCTTCATTGATGCGGACGCCATTCTGATAGACGGCAAGACCTTGGGCGACCCCGTTGACCGGCGACGATTCGAAACCGCGGAACTGGACGTCCGTCTGAAAACCGTTGCCCTGAAGATCGCCGACCGTAATGCCCGGAACATGCTGGGCAAGAAAGTCCTGCGGAACGACCGAGCCTGTCGACGCGATGTCGGCTGCCGTAACCGTACTCACAGTGCTTGGAACCTTATCGATCGGAATTTCACTGCCGCTCACCGGAGACATTTTGACTTCGGCGGGTCTGGCGAAGCTCGCACCCATATCCTCGGCCGGCGGTGGCGCCGGCGTCGTAGCTGTCACGGGAGCCGTGGCTTTCTGTTTCTTTCGCGCCTGTTTGACGGGCTTCGGCTTGGCCTTCTTCTCCTGCTGGATAACTTTGACCTCCGGCAAGTCGGTACCGGAAGCGTTTCCCTGCTGCGAGGAAGTAGTTCCGTCGGCATCCTGAGCTTGAGCAAAGCCAGACCCGCCGAACACGGCAATGACTGCAACGGCCGTTGCCGATGCCAAAAGACGACGCCTCATTTCCCCACATTCCCCTTTTTGCGCGTCCTTGGTTGATTGCTGAACAAAAACCAAGAACACGAGCATTTCCCAGTGATGCGAGATTCCGATCACTGGCCCCGGCGTAGGGAAGTGGGCATTCCATTGGTGGGTCAATCCGCGGAAGAGACGGATTATTTCCCATTTAATTTTTTCGCGATTATCACGTGGCGAGTAAGCCACAAAATCCGAATCATCGGGAATGAATGACTATTATATCGGGAACTTTTCCCGACAAAATCTTGTATTAGCAATAGGTTGCATTGATTGCGACAGACCGCGAAGCTACTCACAAACATCGCCGACGCGCATCCCATTTTTCCACGGGGAGCTTCCGGGATCAGGAAATTCCTCTTCCACAATTCTGGGAATTAAAGCTGAATTAAGTACTCACTTTAACAAATACGACAAATACAATTTACCAATATATATTTTGAATTTAGACAGTCGAATATCCACGCATGCACCGGCACGCTTGGAATCGTCAGGCCAGAGACGTAACGCCTCTGAAATTGTCGTAGATCGTTTTGGCGTTTCGATTGAATGTCGGAAGCTTCGTCGCGACCTCATCAGCAAGGCGTTCAACGGCGCCCGAACCAAGTGCTTTCTCGAGCGCCCGCGCATAGATGGGAATCGCTGCCCAATCGGCAACGGTTTGGCCTGTGATCTCGACATGAAACTGCATGCCGTACGCACGCTTCCCATAGCGGAATGCCTGGACGGCGCAACTTTCGGAGCGGGCCAGGATCTCGGTTCCTTTGGGAAGTGCAAGCACCTCTGCGCCGTGCCACTGAAGCACCCCCATCGGATCCGCTACATTTCTGAAGATTGGATCCGACTTGCCTTCCGGCGTCATCTCGATTTTCAGAATGCCGACTTCAGGCGTCTTTGCCAGCCCCACTTCGCCTCCGATCGCGGATGCCAGAAGCTGATGGCCAAGACAGACGCCGAGAAAAGGACGGCCGAGATCAACGACAAATCTGCGGATCGCCGCCTTCTCGGCGATCAACCAGGGAAATTCCTCTTCCTGCCAAACGTCCTGGGGGCCGCCCATGACGACCATCAGATCGTAGGCAGCAACGTCCGGTATGGTCTCCCCTGCATCGAGTTCGACCGTGTCCCAAGTCAGCCCGTCGGCTTTGAAAAAATCCCGAAAAATACCGGGATGCTCAACGTCCACGTGCTGGAGAACGAGAATCTTCATCGCAACACCGCCATGCTTTCACTTGGAACGCACGCACGTATATCAAAAAGCCCCGAGGCTCTACTGCCATGATTTCCTTACTTGGACGTTGAACCACGACGTCACAAGATCAGAAACCTGCGCAAGCATTGCCCCAGGGCTCACAATGAAGTGCGTGGCTTCATTGGACGAAATTTCCAGCGACGCTCTAGATATCGAGCGTGTTATCCCGCTCCCATTGCGTGAAATGCGACGCGAAGGAATTCCATTCGGATGTCTTGAGCTTGATGTAAGCGTCGGCGAATTCGACGCCGAGCATCTCCTTGAGTTCCTGATCCTTGTTGAAATTCCTGAGTGCGTCGAGCAAGTTAAGCGGCAGCTTCGGAGCATCGGTGACCGTATGACCGAGCTGGTACATATCGATATCGAGACGCTTACCCGGATCGGCCGCCTTGTTGATTCCGTTGAGGCCGGCCGCGATAATCACGGCCTGCAGCAGATACGGATTGGCGGCGCCGTCTGGCAGTCTCAGCTCGAAACGACCTTTGCCCGGAACGCGGACCATATGCGTACGGTTGTTGCCCGTCCACGTAACCGAGTTCGGCGCCCATGTTGCGCCTGACAAAGTCCGCGGCGCGTTAATGCGCTTATACGAGTTCACGGTCGGATTGGTGATTGCCGACAGCGCCTCGGCGTGACGCATGATGCCGCCAAGGAAATGATAGCCATCCCTCGACAGACCCATCTCGTCATTGGCGTCGTGGAACTTGTTCACCTGGCCGGTTTTGTCCCAGACGGAAATGTGTGCGTGGCAGCCGTTGCCTGTGAGCGTTGGGAACGGCTTCGGCATGAAGGTCGCGCGCAGGCCGTACTTCTCCGCAATGGAGCGAGCCATGAATTTGAAGAAGGCGTGCCGGTCCGCGGTGATCAAGCTGTCGTCGAAATTCCAGTTCATTTCGAACTGGCCATTCGCGTCCTCGTGATCGTTCTGATAGGGACCCCAGCCGAGACTCAGCATATGGTCGCAAATCTCTGAGATCACATCGTAACGGCGCATCAACGCCTGCTGATCGTAGCAGGACTTGGCGGCGCGATCGGCGTCGTCGGAAATCAACGTGCCGCACGGCTTGGTCAGGAAGAACTCGCATTCGACGCCGGTCTTTATATAGAGACCCTTATCGGCAGCGTCCTTCATGACCCTCTTGAGAACCACACGCGGCGCCTGAGCGACCGGCTTGTCCTCCATGACGAGATCAGCCGCTACCCAGCCAATCTCGCGATTCCACGGAAGCTGAATGAAGGTTGAAGGATCGGGAATGGCGAAGAGGTCGGGATGTGCGGGTGTAAGGTCGAGCCAGGTTGCGAACCCCGCAAATCCGGCGCCATCCTTCTGCATATCGGCAATCGCGATCGCCGGAACCAGCTTGGCGCGCTGATAGCCGAACAGATCGGTGTACGAGATCATGAAGTAACGAACGCCACGCTCTTTAGCGATCGCCGAAAGATCCTGCTCTTGAGCGAGCGGGGATGAATCATAAGGCATTGGAACGTTTCCTCGGTTTTTTTCTGTTCTTCAAAATGAATCAGGCGGCTTAAAAGCCGCCCGATCCGTTCACTCCTGGAATCCAATTTGTGCCTGCAAGCGGGACGCGCGCCATGGCGGCCGCTTCCAACGTAAGTGCGCAGAGATCCTCTGGTTCGAGATTATGAATGTGATTATGACCAGCCGCACGAGCCACCGTCTGAATTTCGAGCGTCATCACCTTGAGGTAGTTGGCGAGCCGCCGTCCCGCACGAACGGGATCCAGACGTTTCGATAGCTCGGGATCCTGCGTGGTAATACCAGCCGGATCGCGGCCTTCATGCCAGTCGTCGTAGCACCCCGCCGTGGTGCCGAGCTTCTGGTATTCTGAATTGAGCGCCGGATCGTTGTCACCGAGCGCAGCAAGCGCTGCGATGCCAATCGAAACCGCATCTGCTCCAAGAGCCAAAGCCTTGGCGGCATCGGCGCCCGTCCTGATTCCGCCCGAGACGATGAGCTGAACCTTACGGTGCATTCCGAGGTCTTGCAGCGCCTGCACCGCTGGCCGGATGCACGCGAGAGTCGGCAGTCCGACGTTCTCGATGAAGACTTCTTGCGTGGCGGCCGTTCCGCCTTGCATGCCGTCGAGAACCACGACGTCGGCACCGGCTTTTACCGCAAGCGCTATATCGTAATAGGGGCGCGTGCCGCCGACCTTCACGTAGATCGGCTTCTGCCAATCTGTGATTTCACGCAATTCGAGAATTTTGATCTCGAGATCGTCGGGACCCGTCCAGTCAGGATGACGGCAAGCCGACCGCTGGTCGATACCCTTGGGAAGGTTGCGCATCGCAGCGACACGATCAGAAATTTTCTGACCAAGCAACATGCCGCCGCCACCCGGCTTCGCGCCCTGGCCGACAACCACCTCGATGGCATCCGCCTTGCGCAGATCATCGGGATTCATACCGTAGCGCGATGGCAGGTATTGATAAACAAGCGTCTTCGACTGACCGCGTTCTTCCGGCGTCATGCCGCCGTCACCCGTCGTCGTTGATGTTCCCGCGATGCTTGCACCGCGTCCCAGCGCTTCCTTGGCGTTCGCAGAAAGCGCACCGAAGCTCATGCCAGCGATCGTGATCGGGATTTTCAGTTCAATCGGCTTCTTCGCGAAACGCGTGCCGAGCGTGACGGCCGTCGAGCATTTCTCGCGGTAGCCTTCGAGAGGATAGCGCGAAACGGAAGCGCCAAGAAACAGCAGGTCGTCGAAGTGAGGAAGGTGGCGCTTCGATCCGCCACCACGGATGTCATAGATGCCGGTCGCTGCCGCACGCCGGATCTCCGACAGCGCGTAATCATCAAAGGTCCAGGATTTCCGCGGCGTCGTCGATGGGTTATGGTATGTCATCAGTATGCATCCGCGTTGTCGATGTTGAAGTTATAGAGCTTGCGTGCAGACCCGTAGCGCTTGAACTCGTTGGATTTGACTCCGTTAAGTCCAGCGTCCTTCAAAAGCTTTGTAAGCGTCTCGTGATGCTCGGGACGCATCTCTTTTTCAAGGCAATCCGAACCGAGGCTCTTGACGCTGCCGCGAACGAAAAGCTTCGCCTCGTAGATCGAGTCGCCGAGCGCATCGCCTGCATCGCCACAGACAACCAGATGACCAGATTGCGCCATGAAGGCCGACATATGGCCGATGTTGCCTTTCACCACGATGTCGATGCCCTTCATCGAAATACCGCAGCGTGAGGAAGCATTTCCTTCGATGACGAGAAGTCCGCCGCGTCCGGTCGCGCCGGCATACTGACTGGCGTCGCCCTTGATAACGACCCGGCCCGACATCATGTTTTCAGCGACGCCCGGTCCGGCCGAACCGTGAACCGTCACGGCAGCCTGCTTGTTCATGCCCGCACAATAGTAGCCGACGCTACCTTTGACGTTGATCGAAATCGGCGCATCGATGCCGACAGCAACGGCATGGGCACCGCGCGGGTTCAGAATTTCCCATGATGACTCGTTCGCGCCCGAGTTCTGCCGGTGGAGGTCTTCATTGAGCTCGCGCAATGAGCTCTTGGAAAGATCTATTGTTCTCATTGGGTGTTTCCTCGATGTCGCTTTTAGCGCTCCCAGAAGTAAACGGTCGCGGGCTCGGGCTCCCAGACATGGGCCTTGTCGATATCGGGGAGATTGACCAATGCGCGATATTCCGAACCGAACGCGACGTAGTCGTCGGTTTCCGCCATCACGGCCGGCTTGCATGCGATAGGATCGCGAACGACGCCGAAGCCGTTCTTCGTTCCGACCACGAAGTTGAAGAAGCCGTCGAGATCGTCGATCGTGCCGCGCAACGCATCGCCGAGGTTGAGGCCCTGCTTCATTCTCCAGGTGATGTATGCGGCAGCGACTTCCGTATCGTTCTCCGTTTCGAAACGGATACCGTCACGCGCCAGCTCGCGGCGCAGGCTGGCATGGTTGGAGAGAGAGCCATTGTGCACGAGGCACTGATCGGGACCCGTCGAGAACGGGTGGGCGCCGAGCGTCGTAACCGCCGATTCCGTGGCCATGCGAGTATGCCCGATCGCGTGGCTGCCCGTCATTTTCGACAGCTCGAAACGGTTGGCGACGTCCGTCGGATATCCGACTTCCTTGTAGATCTCGATCGCTTCGCCCGCCCCCATGATCCGGATCTGCGGAACATTCGTCCGAAGCCAGTCACGAACGGTCTCTAACTTGTCTGATGCAAGAGTAAGGACGGCGTGGCTCGATTTGACCGTCAGGTCAGTCGCAACGCCGAGCTCTTTCTTGATCCGTTCGGGGAGCCCTTGGAATGAAGTAGGTTCCGGCGACTGCAAGGTAATCTTGCTTTTGCCCTTGCTAGGGGTCCCGTACACGGCGAAGCCCGCCGAGTCCGGTCCCCGCTCGCACATCGTTCCTAGCATCTTGGAGACCAGGCTCCCGAGCTGGGGCTCAAGCGCTTGGTTCTTGATAAAAAGACCAACAATTCCGCACATGACGGCCTGCCTTTACTTCTGAGGATTTCCCGAGAAGTAAACAGATCGTCGCACGTTCGTCAACTAATAAGAACAATTTTTTCTTGTGAGTAATCTGCGAGGCGGCGGAAGCGGTTCCGGCTGGCGGCACTGACATACCGAAAGCGCGGTCTCGGCGCTACCCGGATCGCGCCAGCTCGGCACTTGGCGGTCCAGCGGCATCTCCCGTTCGGCATGCAGCTTTTGGCGATGAACCTGCTGTCCCTGAATCTGTGCCTGCGAATGCTCGGATTGCGCCAAACAACGGCACGCGTAATCGCTTGAAGAGGACGTCCGCAACAAATCGCGTTAGGATTGCAAACGAAAATTTTATTCCGAATAAGCGGGGGGAATTCTGTGACGTTGAGACTGGCCCTGCTCGCGTTGATCACGACACTGAGCACTCAGATCGCTATCGCGGCAAACAGCAACGCCGATCATACGAAAGACGTCTCGCTCTATCGCCAAAAGCTCGCGGAATATGTCCGGGCGCATAATGCTTACGAGAAACGTGCTCAGCCCTACTGGCAGTCCGTTACGGAAAAAAGATCGAAACGTCTGGCGAAGCGCCTTCACGGTGCATCAGCAAAGCTCAGCGATTACGTCCTGAAGCAGCCTCCCGCGTACACTGGCCCTCCCGAACCCCAGGCTCCTCAAACATTGCCATCGAACATCAAAACAATCCCAGTCGCGGCCGATTTCCTGAGACACGCCAAGGAGCAATTCAACTTCACTCCCGATACACCTCAGAGCGAGAACGACTATAAACGCGCCTACGTCAAGGCGGCGCTCGCGGCAGGTCTCACGCCGGAGCAATGCGTCAGGATCTACGCATTCGAATCTGGAGGCGATGGCACCTACGACGTTCAAGCCGGGCTCGAATACAAAAAGCCCGGAGCGCGCGCCATCACGACAGCGCTTGGATACAATCAGCTTCTTGGCACCAACAGTGTCGAGATGCTGGCCGAAGCGGGAGATGAATTCGTCGCAACGTTGCACAAAAATGCGGACGCTGCACACGGTTCGCGCAAGGACGCGTTGCTGCGGAAAATCGTCATCCTCAAGAAAATGATCGCGTTCAGCCGCAGCGTTCCAGACCGTTGGAGCGAGCACACCCGCCTCGCCGACACACCGAAGGGTTTAGGCGTTCACGCTCTCAATCTCGACGTAGACGTCGGACCCTTATTGCAGGTGCGCAAACTACTGACGTCCGTCGAATTCGCCAAGGCACATGACTATGTCAGGCCGCTTTCCGCAGCCGAACTCGAGATGATGAACCTGACGGGCGACGGCAACGGTTTTGATATGGTTCTGATGCCGAGCGCCATGCGCGCCAAGGTACCCACGTCGAACTTCTTTCAGCGCGGCGGATACGAGCGCAACCCGGTTGCGAGCTTGAACGACACAGTCGCCAAATTATTCGCAGCGACGAACGCGAAGATGGACTCGGAGTCTGAACTGGTCGGCGCAAAGAACCTTGCGGCGCTCTTTGAAACACTCCGATAGAAACTACGGCGGTCCGTGCATTGCACTGAAAGAACCTGACTGTGCTAGATTTGGCATCTCGAATCAGCGCCGATTAGCCGAGGGGACAAGCATGAAAGCAGTATTGACCGCAATCATCGCCGCGATATCGACGTGCCTCACTATGGGCAGCGCGCCAGCTCAAGCTGGTATCCTCGCAACGGGCAGCATCGTACACCCCGGGAAGACGCACGCGCCGTGGATCGTGCCAGTCGACTGGGGCCATCATCATTGCTGGTGGATACGCGGACGGCGCGTCTGCCGCAAATAGCCTGCTCGCAACACACATTTGAGGGCGACATCTAAACCGTTCCGCCGTAGCGTGCTCGGATGACCGGAAAGCGCATCATTGCCGTCGGACACGCGGCGCTCGATTACGTTTACAGAATCGCAAAATTTCCGTCCGCACCAACAAAACTCCGCGCAATCGAGCATATCGCGAGTGGCGGCGGCATGGCTGCCAACGCGGCAGCAACGATCGCGCGCCTGGGCGGCAAAGTATCGTTGTGGAGCCGGATCGGTAGCGACGATGCGGGCGGCATCATCGTCCAACAGCTCCGAAGAGTTGGCGTCGACACGAAGCATGTTCGCGCATTCGCTTCGACGCGCTCACCAACCGCTGCGGTCATCGTCGACGAGCACGGCGAGCGCCTGATCGTCAGCGAGGACGATCACAACTTGCCACTCAAAGAAGATTGGCTTCCCGTTTTGGATGTTGAGACTGCGAGTATCGTCTACAGCGACCTCACTTGGCTCGAGGGAACGCTGCTCGCGTTCAACGCCGCGCGGACGCACGGCATTCCGACGGTCCTCGATATCGATCTCGGAAGTGGAATGCTCCTTTCAAAAGTGATCGGCCTCACGGATTACGCGATTTTTTCCGCGCCTGCATTTCGTCAGTTCGTACACGGCGACAGCGACGACGAGCGGCTCGCGCATCTCATTCGCACCGGCGTTCTCCACGCCGGGGTGACGCTTGGCGCAAAAGGCTATCACTGGATGAACAAGGAGGGCGTGAAAAAAAAGCAGCATCCATTCCCCGTTGAAACGGTCGATAGCACGGGTGCGGGCGATGCTTTTCATGGAGCTTTCACATGGGCGCTCGCCGCGGGACACGACGAGATCGAATGCGCGCGGATCGCGTCCGCTGCCGCGGCTCTCAGCTGCCGCAAACTCGGCGCCCGAGCGGGTCTTCCGACGAAAGCTGAACTGCACGAGTTCTTACGCGCGCAGGAGCACGATCAAACACGGGACTAAACGCGATTCCTGCCGAGATCGCTCAGCGGCTCGCCCCTTTGACATTGTTGCCAGACGATCCATTGTAAGTGATCCGCCAGATGCGGCCCGCCTTGTCGTCAGAGATGTAAAGCGCACCATCCGGCCCGACTGCCAATCCGGAGGGCCGGTGCTCCGCACGCGTCCGTTCCTTGTATTTGCCCGCGAAGCCATCGGCAAAAACACGGAATTTTCCAGACGCACTGCCATCCGCAAGCGGTTGGAAGACGACGTTATAGCCGCCTCTTGGTCCTGCTGGATTCCAGGAGCCATGAAAGGCGATGAATGCGCCTCCACGGTATTCCTTTGGAAACGCCGGCGCCTTGTAGATCTTCATATCATTCGGCGCCCAGTGCGCAGGAAACGTCGCCACAGGCGGCTCTAAAGTTGCGCAAACACCTACCTTTTTGCCGCCGTCGCCACCGTACTCCGGAGAGAGCACCAATTTGTTCTGGATGGGATCGAAGTAGCACTTCGGCCAACCATACGTTGCACCCGCTTTGACGATCGACAACTCCTCTGCAGGAAGATTGAACCCTTGCTGCTGGGTGTAGAACTGGGGCCAATTCTCATGCAGACGCCCACGACCATGCTGAGTGGCATAGAGACGACCGGCCTCGTCGAAATCGAGCCCTTCTGCATTGCGCATGCCCGCCGCATAGCGGCCCTCTGGCGAGAAGACCTGTTCCGTCTTATCCGCATCGTAACGCCAGATTCCGGCGCGCGTCTCGAGTTCAGCGCAAGGATCCTTGCCCGCCGAACCCGGAGCGCCACTGCAAGCATCGCTTGAAGAGCCCACCGCAACAAAGAGAGAGCCGTTTGCATCGATCGCAAAGGGATGCATCGGATGCGCGCCGCCGAGAGGCACGCCTTTTAGAACCACCTCCGCCTTCTCACGCGGTGCAATCTCACCGTTTAGTTTGTAGCAGTCGATGCGGTCATTGACCTCTGCAAAAAGCCAATTTTTGTAAAGAGCGATGCCGGTGCCCCCACGCACGCCATCAGCGGAAGTAGGCCCAAATCTTTTGACGACATCTGCGTGCCCATTGCCCTTGGTATCCCTCAACGCAACGAGAAATCCGCCCGCGGGCGGCGGATCGTTCTTATAGTAGGAGCCGCTCCAGGTGTTGACGTAAACCGTGCCGTCCGGCGCCACGACGAGTTGCCGTGGATGCCCGAGATGATCGGCAAAAATGGTTGCGCAAAAACCTTGTGGCAGCGTGATCTGTCGATCCACATCCGCACAAGTTTCGCCTTGTGCGGTGGCGGGATGCGCTACGAAAGCGCTCCCCACGACCAAACTCGCAACGGCTGCACACAGGCGCTCGTTCAAGCCTCTCGAATGCGAGGCACACGCCCTTCCGGTGCCGTCAATGCCTGAATGTCGAAGCGCATCCGTCATGCCCGGCCAACGCGCCGACGGAGAAACCCGTTCCGTCGGCCCAATCTATCGCTGGCGCAAGACATGGCAACTTGCCGCTGGGCTCGATCGACCGGCACCAATCCGTAAATGGTCGATCGAGCCCAGCGAGATCGGAAGAGCACACGTCTCAACTCCAGTCACG